>WNFT01003722.1_pt1 | contig 13294 bp, 10 predicted proteins | sample 5400191 | NCBI WGS metagenome assembly WNFT01 (sample SAMN13153359, study PRJNA577476) | soil metagenome | isolation source: 80 cm saprolite under Madrone tree | place: USA:California | collected 2016-06-14
TCTGGTTATTGGCGGCTTTCTGGACCAAGCGGTCTGTCTATCAGGAAAGCAGGTTGCAACGAACGCGTTACATCATACCGATAGTCGTCGGCGGTTTTTTGCTGGCGAAAGGCCATCGGCTGTCTGATCCGCTCAACTATCGCGTCATTCCACACCTTGAGGCACTGGCGTGGACCGGCGTCGTCTTATGCGTCGCCGGCTTGGCGTTTTGTATCTGGGCAAGGTTCACGCTCGGGCGCAATTGGAGCGGTGTAGTCACGTTAAAAGGAGGGCACGAGCTGATTGTGCACGGGCCCTATGCGTTGGTGCGTCATCCAATTTATACCGGGCTACTCACCATGTTTGTTGCGACTGTCATCGTGCTGGGGCATGTCGCCGGAGTTGTCGCTGCGCCGTTCGTGTTCCTGGGCATCTGGGTAAAATTGCGCCACGAAGAAAGGCTCATGCTCGAGCAGTTTCCGAAGGAGTATGCGGCTTATCAGCAGCGCGTGAAGCGCATCATTCCGTTCATTCTTTAAAACTCCCGGAGGTCTTCGACGATCTTTGCGGCGATGATATCGGGTCGGTTTCTGATTTCAGCTTTTCCGTTTTTCAGTTTTCAGAACGCGGTGTCTTCGAGGCTTCTTGCCTGCCGCGCCGTAGATTAACGAAGGCGGGTCGCGCCGACTCGTCACGTCGTAGCTTTAGCGAAGATCGGAAGCCTAGCGCGAAGGAGGATCAGAGTTCCAGTATGTCAGGTTCTTCTTCGGCGGGAGAAATTGAAGGAAGAAGGCCATCGTAAATATCTCCCTCCGTTGAAAAAAACAGGTGACGAACGTGGCCAATCTCTGCTTCAATAACGTGATCGCGATCTGATGAACGGGGGTCGAATCACCAGCGAGGAAAAGTCGAGCCTCAGCATGTACATCGGTGTCACCATCGCGGTCGTGCTCACTACCGGGGCGCTCTACTTCTTCTTCCTCGCGCAGCAAGAAAAAAAGGAGACCAGGGGTTTCGATCCGAAGCGGCCCGTCCCGAGCGACGCCGTCTTGAAACACCGATTAAAGGCCGAGGAATATTTCGTCGTGCGGGAAGGTGGCACGCAAACCCTTTTTCAAAACGAGTTCTGGAATAACGAGCGCACCGGCATCTACGTTGATGTCATTACCGGCGAACCACTCTTCACTTCGCTCGACAAATTCGATAGCGGCCTCGGCCTGCCCGCGTTTAGCAAACCGATCTCGAAAGATCTCCTCGTCGAGAAACCGGACACTTCCAACGATATGCAGCGCACCGAGGTGCGCGCCAAACGAAGCAATGCCCACCTTGGCCATCTCTTTCCCGACCCGAAGTCGCCGACCGGACAACGCTACTCCGTTAACTCGGCCGCCTTCCATTTCATTCCAACGGAACGAATGAAAGAGGAAGGTTACGGAGCGTTCCAGTCGCTTTTGGAGAAAAAGCCTGCCGCGCCGTAACTCATCCAGAGGCGAAGGCGGGTAGCGTCCGACGTGGATCGAAACGGCGCCTCACCCCGGGGCGTCGGCGAAGGCGGATCGTCTTTCAGCCAAAAGATGTCGAGCAATCAGGAGTGCGCGCGACTCGTTTGCAACTTTGCGTCGAGTGGTGGGTTCAATCCGAAAACAACCGGAGGGTATCGATCATGCGGAAGAAATTGATTGTGATTGCACTGGCGGTTTCGGCAGTCGGGTTTGCATCCACGCCGCGCTCGAACGCCGGCACCGAGGTGGTGGAGCCTCAGTACGCTCCGCGGCAAACGTACAACTATGCGCCGCCACCGCCGGTCTATTACGCCCCGCCGCCGGTGGGCGTCGTCATCTACCCGACCTTTGGCTATTACCCGCGGCCATTCCGCTTCTACGGCTTTCACCGAGTCTATCGCCGCCCCTTTTTTTGGCACGGTCATCCCTGGCGTTAACCTGCACTCCGCAGGTCGGGTGTAAACAGGCGACGAAATCTGAGCATCGCCGATAGGGAAGCCGCACTCGGGTTTCTGCAAGACCCAACCTCTCGATTGTATCGATAGGAAGCTTGACCCCTTTTTGCTTTTCGCTCGCACCCGGCCATACTCTCGCCCGTGAGCCTGCGCAGCGGCGAACATGGAAAATCATTCGTCAACCTGCTTTCGGAGGTCGTCCTCATTGCCGTAGGCGTCTTTCTCGCCTTGTGGGCGAACAATTGGCACGAAGACAGCGAGCATCGCGCGCAGGCCAGGGCCGCCCTGCGCAATTTTGTCGGAGAAATGGAAGCCAACCGCCAGGCTACGCAAAGTAACCGCTCGTATCACGAAACTCTCGCGCGCGAGCTGGATCAGTTTCTCCATAGCAGCGAGCCCCCGAGCGAGGACCGCTTCCGTAAAGAAGTCCATTTCGAAGGGGTGCGTCCTGTCATCTACGAGCACACCGCGTGGGACCTCGCCCTGGCCACACAAGCCTTATCCTATATCAAACCGGACTTAGCCTTCGACATCTCCAAAGTTTACACCCAGCAGAATGCCTTTCAGACCTTGGAAAACAGCTTCCTCGCTTCTACCTTCACCCCGGCGAGCATGTCGGTCGACAACCTGCAAGGTTTGGCTCCCGCCATGGTGTTCTATCTCGCTGACGTAAACCAGCAAGAGCCAGCGATCCTTAAGCTATATGGTAAAGTAATTCCGGAAGTAAACAGCGCACTGTCTCATTAGGTTTGCCCGCGCCCCATCGCGCTGGTAATTAGTGAAAGGTGAAAGGTGATAAGTACGATTTCAAATTCCATGCGTCGTGAGCGCACGCGACGCGACTTCCTTTCCCTCGCCGGTAAAACCCTCGGTCTGGCCGCGCTTTCTTCGGCAACGGTCGCGTCGTTGCTCAAAACCGTCGAAGCAGCGACTAAGACGGTCGCGCATTTGACGCCGGACGAGGCAGCCACGGATGAAGACTACTGGGCCATCATTCAAAACTCTTTCACAGTCACGCGTGGCATCATCAATCTGAACAACGGCGGCGTTTCGCCCAGCCCGCGGATCGTGACCGAGGCGCTGGTGCGTTACCTCTGGGAACAGGAAGACGCCACTGCCTATACCATGTGGCAAATTCTCGAGCCACAATCGGAAACGATTCGAACCGGCCTCGCGGAATTGTTCGGCTGCGATCGCGAAGAGATCGCGATCACGCGCAATGCTTCCGAGTCACTCGAGATTCTTTTGATGGGTATGGACTTCAAGCCGGGTGATGAAATTCTCACCACTACCCAGGATTATCCGCGCATGCTGACCACGCTCCGTCAGCGTGAGAAACGAGAAGGCCTGAAGCTTAAACTGATTCAGATTCCCATTCCGCCCAAGAACCTCGATGAGATTAGCTCGGCATTTGAAAAAGGAATTACAAGTCGAACGCGCCTGATTCTGATCTCGCATCAGATCAACATCACGGGACAGATCACTCCGGTGAAGGCCGTCTGCGACATGGCTCGCGCCAAAGGAATTGAGACGATTGTGGACGGCGCCCATTCCTTCGCGCAGTTCGATTTCAAACAGAAGGACCTGGATTGCGATTACTTCGGCACCAGCCTGCATAAATGGTTGTACGCTCCCAAAGGCACCGGTCTGCTTTACGTAAAGCGCGATAAGATCGAAAAGCTCTGGCCATTGATGGCCGCGGAATCCAAGCAAGCATCGGACATCCGCAAGTTCGAAGAGATCGGCACGCACTCGGCTGCGCCGAAGCTGGCCATTGGTGAAGCGCTCCTGTTTCACAACGGTATCGGCGGCAAACGCAAAGAAGCGCGGTTGCGTTACCTGTCACGTTACTGGATGAACCGGCTCAAAGATGTGCCCAAGGTTCGCTTCAACACTTCGTTCGATCCGAACCAATCGTGCGCCATCGCCAACGTTCATATCGAAGGGACAAACCCTGACGCCGTTGTTAAGTACCTGTTCGATAAACATCACATCTTCACAGTGCCCATCGTGCACGAGGAATTTCAGGGCATTCGTATCACGCCCAACGTCTACAGCACGCTCGGCGAGCTGGACCGTTTTTGCGAACAGATGGAAACGATCGCGCGCCACGGATTGCCGTCGTAGCGGCTTCCACTGTAGCGGCAGGCTTGTCGCCTGCGTCTCCTCGATTCCCCCCCTCCAGCCGACACGGCTGCCTCTACAGGAATGGTAGGGACGCCGCGCTGCGGCGTCCGCTCTTTCTGTCGCGGTAACCACGAACACCGTCGTGGTCGGCGCAGCGCGCCGACCCTACCAACTCATCACTGCTTTCAAGCTTCTCAATGCAGCTCGGCGAAGAGCGCACCGATGTAAACGATGAACGAAACGGCGGCGACGCAAACGACTGCTTACAACGCGACATCGCGAGCCTCAATTTATATGAATCAGCGGCAGCAAAACAAACATTGACGGCGATGCCGCGATTTCTTAGGAACTAGGCGACCATTCACAACCAACCTCAACCGGAGAACACTCATGTATCGACGTCTTTCAGTTTTCTTTGCCCTCCTCAGCGTTATGAGCGCCAGCGCGCTCGCGGCCGATGATTCCTTTATCGGCAAATGGAAGTTTAATCCCGACAAAAGCCAGATGAATGGCTTGGATTACAAGATTGAAGATGCCGGCGGCGGCCAATACCGGTTCATGTTCGGAGACGATGTCGAGACCCTCACTCTCGATGGCAAAGGTCACGTGACCAAGTATGGCGACACCTGGTCCATCAAAACGACCGGGCCAAGCAGTTGGGAATCGACCAATGAGCGGGACGGCAAAGTGACCAACAAATCGAAGTGGATCGTGTCGGCGGACGGCCAGACGTTTACCTCGACTGATGAAAGCATGCGGCCGGATGGATCCACGGGGCGGAGCGAGGCGACGTTCAAGCGCACCGGCGGCACCTCTGGTCTCGTCGGCGATTGGCAGACCACGTCAGTAAAGGTCCTCTCGCCCACCAGCATTGCGATAGCGAAATGGCAGGGCGACGGGTACACCCGCACCAGCCCGGCCTTCAAAGAAACCTTGGAATTCAAACTCGACGGGAAGGAATACACGCCCAAGGGGCCGCGGGTCCCTAAGGGCATGACGGTCACCGCCAAAAAAACCGACGATCACAATATGGAGCTGACCTACAACCTGAAAGGCAAGACGATCGAGACAGATAAATACGAGGTTTCAGCCGACGGCAAAACCCTGACGCAAACCGTCACCTATCCCGGGGTAAGCAAACCAGAGATCGACATCTACGACCGCAAGTAGGCGCATCGTTCGGCAATTAGCTTAACTATCGCGTAGGAGCGGCGGTGATTTCACCCCCGCAGCGCTTCAGGTTGGCTGCGATTTGAAAGCCCGACCGTAGCTTCGCGTCAGTTACGGCGGCGAGCTGGACCGTTTGCGAACAGATGGAAACGAACGGCTGGCTTCGCCCGCACAAGAGCAGCAAGCAGGAGATTGCTGGTCTTCTGAGAATTGTTGATCGCGACCTGAAGGATGCTGCAAGCGACATTTCCTCGGATTGGAAATTCGGCATCGCCTACAACGCGGCGTTAAAACTTTGCACCATTCTATTGCATGCGTCCGGATATCGCCCCGAGCATTCTCGGCAACGAACAAAAAGACAATGCGGATTATCTCGATACCTGCCGTGGCAAGCGCAACACCGCTGAGTATGACAGTGTCGGCGCGGTTTCGGATGATGATGCCAAAGAGCTGGCTGGTTTCGTAAGAGAAATGCGGCTAGAAGTAATGGAATGGTTACAGAAGAATCATCCGGAATTTCTGCGCTAATCGATTTTAAATTGCTTCGCCTCTGGCCCCGCCCGGTTCAACGCTTCCTTGGCGCGCCGGCTCGTCACGTCGTAGTTTTAACGAAGACCGGAAGCATTGGCGAAGAAGGCAACTCCTCAACGTCTCAACATCTTTATGCGCTCTGTAATCTTCGATCTCGATGGCGTGCTTGCCGACTCCGAACCGTGGTGGAACGAGATCGACGCGAAATTACTTACCGAATACGGCGTCACCTATCGCGGCGAATACCACCGGAACGTGCTCGGCGTGAGCTACCGGTTGGCGTGCGAATTTTACAAAAAAACGTTCGGCCTGTCCGCGTCTGTTGAGGAATTGATGCGGCGACGCGGAGAAATCGCGACTGAGTTCTTTGCCAATCGGATCGGTCTGTTTCCTTCCGTAAAACCGGTGCTGAAAGAGCTGCGGCAGATGAATCTGCGCCTCGCTGTCGCCACCAGCTCTGTGAGCGCCTCGGCGCGACCGTTTCTGGCTCGACACGAATTGACCGGATTCTTCGATGTCGTTGTTACCGGCGAAGAAGTCGAGCGCGGCAAACCGGCGCCTGACATTTACCTCTGCGCGGCGGAAGAACTCGGTGTTCCGGCCGACGCATGTCTTGTCATCGAGGACGCACTATCCGGCGTCGCCGCCGCCAAAGCGGCAAAGATGCGCGTCGCCGCGATTCCCGATACCCGCTTTGTCGATCCGCGCGAATACGCGAAACAAGCCGATTACGTGCTTAGCAATCTTTCCGAACTTCCACCGCTAATCAAAAGAATTGGTGTCGTCAGCTAGTGACTTAGGACCCCTCTCAACTTCTCACTTCCCTCTGCCTTTTTGTGCGTTTGGATGGTAACAAAATTGTTACTAAACTGCGCTTGGAAGAGAGGACGCCCCGGGTTACGAGACTTAAGGAAAAACGAAAGGACAGCTATGCGAATGATCCACTCAAAATTTTGCCGACTCGCTACTCACTGCTGCGCGATCGGCGCCACGGCAATAATCCTGACCTTATTCTTGAATATTCAGATGGCGCAAGCGGCCGGCGGAGATCTCGATCCGACATTCGGGGTTGGCGGCAAGGTGACAACCGATCTTCAGCGCAGCACCGACCTCGCCAACGCGGTGGCGATCCAGGCTGATGGCAAATTGGTAGTCGTCGGACAAACCTACCAAAACAATGACTACTCGGACGAAGACTTCGCCGTGGCGCGCTACAATACCGATGGCACGCTCGACCGCACCTTCGGCGCCAGGGGCAAAGTGAGAACAGATTTCCCCGGCCTGGCGGCGGTCCCGTCGTCGGTGGTCATACAACCTGACGGCAAAATCGTCGTCGCAGGCGGCGCCTTTCCGCTGTTCACTTTCGCCGGCGATTTTAAAGTGGTCCGATATAACCCAAACGGGTCGCTCGATACGTCGTTCGGTTCCGGTGGAATCGTAACTACGTTTTTTCCTCAAGGTAGTTACGCGTTCGCAGTGGCGTTGCAACCGGACGGGAAAATCATTGCCGCCGGGACCCATTTCGTCGATTTCAACCCGGGCGATATGTCCGATACCGATTTTGCCCTGGCTCGTTACAATCCGGATGGAAGTCTGGACACGACCTTTGGCAACGGCGGCACGGTCACGACCGATTTCTTCGGTACCGAAGACGACGTCTTTTCGGTCCTGATCCAGCCGGACGGGAAGATTGTCGCAGTCGGCTCAGCCAATGACCCTGCGAACTACTACGACTTCGCCGCGGTGCGTTATCTCAGTAATGGCGCGATCGATACGACATTCGGCGTCGCCGGAAAACTGAGCACCGACTTCGGCGGTCGTGGCTTCGATCGGGCCCAGTCGGCTGCTCTGCAGGCGAATGGCAGCATCGTCGCGGCTGGGTTTGCCACTTCCGTAGACGGGATAAATGAGAATTTCGCTGTCATACGCTACACCTCAAACGGCGCCCTCGACACCACCTTCAGCAGCGACGGGAAGACTCAAATCGACTTCGGCAGCTGTTGTCAGTCTGCCTACCAGGTGCTGCTGCAAAGTGATGGTAAAATTATCACCGCAGGTTTCCCGAATAGCGAATCATCCGATTCCGACTTTCTGCTGGCGCGTTTAAGTTCGACCGGCTCTCTCGACACTACCTTCGGCATCGGCGGCAAAGTGCGCACCTCATTCGGCAATCTCAATGGCGGAGCCTACGGGGGTGCGCTGCAAGCGGATGGAAAAGTTGTGGCGGTCGGATTTCAAGCCACCTCGGGTAGAGGAGGGGTAAATTTCGCGCTGGCGCGCTACTTCACGGAATAATTTCTCCTCAGCTCAAATTGAAATTTATGTGCCAGTCTGCCCGGCCATTTCTGGCGCCCGGGAATATTTGACCGGCTCTAACTTCTATTATATGGAGGTTCATAGTTAAGGACTAATACTTGGCGCGGGGGAAGTGAGTTATGAGTAGGATAACGAACTTTAATCACGAGCGCAGATCGGCGATCACGACTCGCGCGGCACGGGGCATCAGACGGGCCATCGCAATCGTGTTGGCGAGCACGGGTCTGCTCTTTTTGATCCTCGCCGCTGGCGTGATGGGGTCGAGCCGCAGCCCTCTCATCCCCAGCGCGGATGCAGGCTCTCGCCCGTTCGTCACGGCGTACGGGAACACGATCCAGCAAGTCGAATACGGGCTCACACCCGAAAGCGTGGCAGTCACCTCTGACGGTGGCTACGTTGCTTTGGCCCTGACCGACTCCCCGAGCGGTATCGGCGTTAATTGGGTCCTCAAACTCTCCGCGACTGGTCGTCCGCAATGGCAGAGAGAAGTCGGGTGCGCAAGCGGTGCGCCGGGGGATTACGCCTTGGGTGTCTCCGCCCAGCAGACATCGGACGGAGGTTATATTCTAGGCGGTGGTATCCTCGGTTGCGGATCGTACATCCCACGCGCCTTGGTAGAGAAACTCGACGCGCAAGGCCGAGTCGTCTGGGCCTTCGCTTATCCCGCTGGGACCGCAGACAGCGCCATCACCAAGATCAGACAGACGGCTGACGGAGGCTATGTCGCCGTTGGGAGCGCGACCAACTCCGGCGAGTACACCGGTGCCCTGATTCTCAAGCTCGATGGCGCAGGCAGGGTGCAGTGGCAGCGGAAACTCGGACCGACCGGATCGACCCCGACGTACTTCAACGCGGTGCAACAGACCTCCGACGGCGGCTACGTGGCGATCGGAGAGTTCTATGTCATCGGCGGGAGCTATCCCTATCCCACAAGTGTGCTCGTCGCGGCGTTCGACCCGAGCGGCAATGTTCGGTGGCAACAAAGCTTCAACAACGTCGATAAGCAGGGCTCACCAAATGGCTACGAGCATGCGCTAGCCGGCATTCAAACTTCCGACGGCGGCTACCTCGTCGCCGGCAACTGGAGTAACAGCCCAGGCGGTCCGTTCCCTGAAGAAGACTCGGCGGGTGCCCTGCTCCTCAAGCTCGACTCGAGCGGACACATCGAGTGGCAGAAGGCCTACAACGGCGGCATCTATTGCTACTTCAACGGCTACAACGAAACCTGCGTCATCATCACTGCCCTGGTTTACTCGGTGCATCAGACTGCCGACGGCGGCTACGTCCTCGCTGGACTCGGAAACCTGGAGCTATACGACAGCGTTCCGCAGGTGCCATGGCTGGCGAAGGTCGATTCTGCAGGTAAGCTTCTCTGGCAATATTTCTACTACGACACATATCCAACCACCGGGCGGCCGATCAGCCAGTATTTCGCTGCCTCGACTCCGACGAACGACGGCGGCTTCATGGCTCTCGGCTTTACCGAGCACGACGATATCGCTGGTGTTGGAGAGTTGTACGCGGCCAAGACCGACAGTTTTGGACTCGTTGGGATCTGCGATCAACAGTACGACGCCACGCCACTACATGCCATCGATCCCGCGATGACCATTCTGTCCCCATCTCTCCCGGTCCTTACGACGGTCACCGCGAGGAACAATGTCTCGATCCGTGCACGAAGCACATCGGTCCTAAAAAACGACAAGTGCCCAGCTAACTAAGGGACCTGGAGGGATGACCTCCGTGTCGTTTAACTTGGGGAGCCAAGCTGAATGCGATCGGATGGATGCGGCCCGCATCGAAACCTCTTTGGAACCGGTTGGACTAATAGCTATCCTGAAGTCGGTTTTCCTTCGTCGGTAGGGGCTCCGAGGTCTTCTAATTTTCACTATCCGGCGTGGCCGCCGCCAAAGCGGCAAAGATTCGCGTCGCCGCGATTCCCGATATTCCCTTTGTCGATCCGGGCGAATACGCGAAACAAGCCGATTACGTGCTTAGGAGTCTTTCCGAACTTCCACGGCTAATCAAAAGAATTGGTGTCGTCAGCTAGTGACGCAGGACGCCTCCAGGCGTCGCCATTTCAGGTTGTCAGCTTTTTCGCCTTTCAGTTTTTGGGGACGGCTTGAAGGTCCTCAACGCTTCAACGATTCAACGATTCAACGCGGCCCCGATTCACGATTCACGATGTAACGCTTTAACGGTTGTATTCGGTCGATTCCCATCTCCCTCACCGCTACCTCGCGGCTTTTCCGGCCATGTCGCTCACCCCAGTCGCTCCATTCAACGAGCGCGAAGCGCAATTTAGACTTCACGCGTATTTTTTGAATCCAAACTCACCGCTGACGCATCTCAATGAAAACCGAGGTTTTCATGATCCAGGATTTCAAGTTTGCGTTGCGGCAGCTTCTTAAGTCGCCAGGATTCACGGTAGTAGCGGTATTGACGCTCTCGTTGGCGATCGGAGTTAACTCCGCCATTTTTGCGCTAATTAACAGCGTGGTTCTCCATCCGATGGTCCCGCTGCGGCCGCAGGAAGTCGTGAACGTTTTCAACTGCCGCCAAAATGCCAACCACGATTATCGGCAGTTCTCCTACAATGAATATCGCGAGCTACGTGAGAACAGCGCTGACCTGTTTGTCGATCTTGCCGCGCTCGAGTTCGCCGTGGCCGGTATCGGACGCGATCACGAGATGCGGCGCAGCTTCGCATTCCTCACGTCGGAAAACTATTTCTCGCTCATGGGTGTCCAGCCATTTCGCGGACGATTCTATAACGCCGAAGAATGCAAATCGAACGCGAATATTGCGGTGATAGTAGCGAGCTACGGATTTTGGAAGCGCCAGGGCGGTCGCAACGATTTTGTCGGCAGTACGCTCCAAATCAATGGCCAGCCTTACACCGTGATCGGTATTACGCCGGATGGATTCAGCGGCGCGAGCGCGTTGATTGCGCCTGATATTTGGGTGCCGCTCGGCATTCGTTCGCAGCTCGGCTCCGCCTTTGGCGATTCCGAGACGATGCACGATCTGGCGAATCCAAAAAATTATGCGCTGAATCTCACCGGCCGAATGCGGCCCGGCCTAACTATCGAGACCGCGAAGTCGCGGCTGCCGGTCTTGTCGCAACGGTTCAATGCCATGCAAGCGGTTGATTCCGAATTTGCGCGTGAAGTGCAAATTCAAAAGCCGTCACGTTTCAGCCTGAGCACATCGCCGGAGGATGACGGCCCGATCACGTTGATTGGCACGTTGCTGATGGCGATGGCGTGCGCGGTCCTGCTCATCGCATGCCTAAATCTGGCGAACATGTTGCTTGCTCGCGGCACCGCGCGTTCGAAAGAGATCGCCTTGCGCATCGCGCTCGGCGCGTCGCGCTGGCGAATCATCAGGCAGTTGCTTTGCGAGGGTCTCTTGCTCGCGATTTGTGGCGGAGTAGTCGGGCTCGTTCTCAGTGTCTGGTGCAACAATCTCCTGCTCCATTCGCTCGCCACTTTGCTCAACAACGTGAACTTTTCGTTCATTGTCGATCTTTCGCCGGACGCAACCGTGCTCGCAGCGACCTTTCTGTTTTGTCTCCTCGCCGCGGTGCTATTTAGCCTCGGCCCCGCCCTCAAAGCGACGCGTGCCGATCTGGTTAACGACTTGAAACAACAAGTTGGCGAGCCTGCGCGCATCGGAGGGTTCAGTCGTTTCTTTGCCCCGCGGCATATCTCGGTCATGGCGCAAATCGCGCTCTCGCTCATGCTGCTGTTCGCCGCCGGATTATTTTTCCGTGGCGCGCTGAAAGCCGCGGGCTTGAATCCCGGTTTCGTCGCCGCCGGTGACCTAATCACGGAAATGGACTTCACCTTACTGAAGAAAGAACCGGCGGACGCGCGACGTGAGATCTTCAACATCGCGCGACGCGCGCGCGAACTGCCCGGCGTTACCGCAGTCGGCGTTGCCACAATGCTGCCTTACAACAATTTCACCAACACGCGCCGGATCATGTCAACGCGGGCAACATTGTCCAACGATCCGAAAGCGCCCGATCCCGGCGCCACCGCGCTCTATACCGCGAGCACGCCGGGATATTTCGACGCGATCGGCGTGAAGTTGTTGCGGGGCCGCGATTTCACGCAAGCCGAATGCGAGGACAAAGACGGACGGCGCGTCGCCATCATCGACGAAGAGATGGCGAAGAAGCTTTTTCCAAATGAGGATGCGGTCGGCCAGCATGTTCGCTACACCATTCCACCGAAGGATGGCTCGCCTAACGACATGGAAGTCATCGGAGTTGTCGGCACACATCGCCATGATGTGCAAAACGACACGCCACTTACCCGATTGTTTGTTCCATTCGCGCAAGGCTACAGCGGCGATGTGGTCCTACACGTTCGATTCAACACTCTGGATCGACAAGTGGTAGCGGGGATGATCCCGACCATGCGCTCCACCTTGCGCGAAATCGATCCGGACCTGCCGATTCTGACCATCGCACCATGGGTTGATCTGATGGAAAGAAGCGTCGGCCTTTGGATCGTTAAATTGGGTGCAACCCTCTTCGGCGCCTTCGGCGCAGTCGCGCTTCTTCTTGCGATCGTCGGCGTTTACGGCGTGAAAGCGTACGCCGTCGCATGTCGCACCCGCGAAATCGGCATTCGCATGGCGCTGGGCGCGCATCGTAAGGATGTTTTCGCGCTCATCATGCGCCAAGGCGCGATGCAAACGGCGCTTGCTGTCAGTGTCGGAGTTCTCCTTTCATTAGGTGCGGGACGTGTGCTCTCGCAAATTTTGTACGAAGTAAGTCCAAGCGATCCATTCGCGCTGATCAGTTCGAGTTTGTTGCTCGCGGTGGCCGCACTCCTCGCCTATTTTCTTCCGGCGCGGCGCGCCATGCACGTGAATCCAATTACCGCGTTACGCACGGAATAAGAGACAGAGAGACTGAGCACAGATCGTCGGTTTCTGATTTCAGCTTTTCAGACTTTCACATGTCAGCTTTTTTTAACTGATACAACCCTATTTCCCTCCTGCGGGATCGGCTTGAGAGCAGCGGCAAGTGGTGAATTAGGGAATTAACTCCCAGGTATCATTCAGTAACACGTTGTGGTTCTCTCCACCGAACAGGATGATGCGACCCAGAACCTCATCGTAAGCCATGCCGGCGCCTTCGCGAGGTGTCGGCGATTGCATCGGAAAGAGTTGTTGCCAAACCGAACCAGTCCAGGCCCA
>WNFT01010780.1_pt1 | contig 13293 bp, 10 predicted proteins | sample 5400191 | NCBI WGS metagenome assembly WNFT01 (sample SAMN13153359, study PRJNA577476) | soil metagenome | isolation source: 80 cm saprolite under Madrone tree | place: USA:California | collected 2016-06-14
TTGCGCGCGTGATTTCGTTGACGGGCAGCCGTTCCTGCTGTTGGTAGGGGACCATCTTTATGTGAGTGGCGGACCAAAGCGTTCGGCGCAACAACTGGTGGAAATCGCCTGCGGCGAGAACTGCGCGGTTTCCGCCGTCCAGTCCACTCATGAAAGCAAGCTGCCGTACTACGGGGCAGTGGGTGGCCATCTGGCGCCTGGCCGCAAAGGCCTCTATGAAATCTCCGAAGTGCTGGAAAAGCCCACGCCGACTGAAGCCGAACAACGGCTCATCGTGCCGGGACTGCGCGCGGGGCACTATCTCTGTTTTTTTGGCATGCACGTGCTGACACCGGCGGTGATGGATTTGCTCGGAGAAATGATCGCGAGTTCGGGTCCGCATAACGTTGCTTTGACACCCGCACTGGCCGGTTTGGCCAAGCGCGAGCGATACCTGGCGAGCGAGCTGGTGGGCCGCCGCTATGATATCGGACTGAGGTATGGGCTGTTGACTGCGCAACTCGCCTTGGCGCTGAGCGGGCAGGATCGCGACGAAGTCCTCAGCAATCTCGTGGAATTACTGGCCAGACGAACTTTTGTGACCTCGTAACCTCTAACCTTAACCCTCATAAAATGAAATACGTTTCATTGCCTCATAACAAGAAGCTCAATTTGCTCCGCGCGCATAGTCTCGGCTGCGACTGGCCTGATCTGGACCAGGAGCATTGGTGTTTGCATTGCAGCAAAAAATTCAACGGGCATGCTGTCCGGGTCTGGCAAGACGAGGAAGGCGGTCTTTGGCTGGAATGCGGCACGCCGGACTGCGATGGTTCACCGATCGACTGGGCGCCGTTCCCCTGGTGGGACCCGGAACACCCCGCGAGCAAAAATTATAAGGAGAAGAAAAGATCAAAACGAAAGCGAAAAAAGAGCGGTGACGATGATGATGTCCCCTTCTGACATACATGATTGATTTGATCGGCATCATCACTGCCGCCGAGCCTGGCATCCGCAATCAGTCCCTCGAACGCGCTTGCGCGGATCTGTCGGCGCGGCAGCTTCTGGAGCAGTGCGCCGCCTTGGATGCCTTTCGCCGCCGTAGCGACAATCTCTACCAGCGGGTTCGCGCGCTATTCTTTCTTTATGCGATTCATCGTTTTCACCTGCCGCCAAAGCTTCAGGACCCTTCACTCCTGACCCGTTACGCAGCCCATCCGCTGATTCCTTTCAAAGGCTACGAGCATTTGCTCCAACGACGTTTCGAAGAGGCGATCGATCATTTTCTGGAAGCACAGAATAAGCAGGGTCCTAATGATGCCATCTCCAGTGCGTTGGCGACCGCATGCCATCGGCTGGCCTTTCAGACACTGGCGGACCAGGTGCGCCGGAGTGTCCGTTCTGTGCGTGGTAATCAATGGATGTTTCGCATGGGCCACGCTGCCGATCAACCGTTGCGCATCCGGCCCGAGCTGCTGCGTGTCAAGGCGGAGGATGGCACCTATCCCATCCTGCGTGAGTGTACTCCCGTCCGCATGGACCTGACGCACTGCGGGTGGAGCGATATTTTCTTTCTCGGGATGGACTTTCCCGAGGGGGCGAAGGTTCTGAACGTGTCCATCGACTTGGCGCTGCACAGTCGTGACGCTGCTCCACGGCCACCAGTCGAGGCGTATTTGCGAGTCATTACCGAACCGGTGTTGCGTCTGGTGAGCGTGGACCTTGGGGTCGCGGCAGACATTACGAATTTGGCGGACGTCTTCGAATTTGCCAAAGATTACCTGGGGTTGCTCAAGGCGGCAGTTATCGCCTCGGGCCTCGTCCCGCCCGGCATCGAAGGGTCGGGGCAGAGCCTGGCCGAATTGCTTGCGCGCATCGTGGGCCCTGGCCGCGGGCTGGAGATTGTTAGCAGCGTGAATGACATACCAAAAGGCTCACGACTTGCAGTCTCCACAACATTACTGGCGGCGCTGGTGAGTGTGTGCATGCGCGCCACCGGACAGGCGGCATCCCTTGCCGGGCAATTGCAGGAGCACGAGCGCCGATTGATATTGGCCCGGGCGCTGTTGGGGGAGTGGCTCGGCGGTTCAGGTGGTGGCTGGCAAGACTCCGGCGGGGTTTGGCCCGGCATGAAACTCATTGAAGGGGTGCTCGCAGCCGAGGGCGATCAGGAATTTGGCATCAGCCGTGGACGGCTGATGCCTCGTCATCGCATCCTCGATTTGAATGATGCTTCGCCCGAAACGCGACTCAATTTGCAGCGGAGCCTGGTGCTGGTTCATGGCGGAATGGCCCAGAATGTCGGGCCGATTCTTGAAATGGTCACGGAGAAGTATTTGCTGCGTTCGGAAGCAGAATGGCAATCCCGACAAGGGATGCTGGGGTTGCTTGATGAAATCCTTCTTGCGTTGCGAGACGGCGATGTCCGCCGAGTTGCCGCGGCCACCATGCGCAATTTCAAGAACCCAATTCAGACCATCATCCCCTGGGCGAGTAATCATTTTACCGAAACGCTGATCGACCGAGTAAGCAAGGAATTCGGCGATGGGTTCTGGGGGTTCTGGATGCTCGGCGGGATGGCCGGAGGCGGCATGGGTTTCATCTTTGCGCCGGAGATTAAGCCGGTGGCGCAAGGCCGACTCCAACACATCATGTCCGCGGCCAAACAGGAGCTTCAATACGCGCTTCCTTTTGCCATGGAGCCGGTCGTCTATGATTTCACCATCAACGAGCGCGGCACCTTTGCCGAGCTGCTCGAGGGCGCAGCAGCGCTAATGCCTGCCGCTTACTATACCCTCATCGTGCCGGGCCTATTGCGGCACGACCCTGAATCGTTATCGCCTTTGCGGCGAGCGGAATTGGATAAGTTTGGCGCTGCCTGCCGCGCGAGGCCCGAGTTGCGCGGAGTTGTCCAGGCGCTATTCGATGCGATGCTGCCCCGCAGCAAAGCGGAAATGAGTGCCGGTGAAACTCTCGAAGCTTTGCTCCACCAGCACGGATTCGACCGTCTGCAACACGAACAAATCCGCGCAGATCTCAAGGAAGCCCGCATCGGTCTGGCGCAGAACCGTCTTCCGGCCAGCGCTGTCATCCAGGATGTTGAATCGCAGGAGTTGGCTAGTAGTGGGGCAGGCGTCCCGCCTGCCTCCGAGGGCCTCTCGCCCTCGAAGGTATCCCCTGCCCGAGGCCTTCGAGGGCGAGACGCCCTCGTGACAGGCGGGACCCCTGCCCCACTACAGTCGCTTCCTTTCCACGCTTTCGACAAGGATCGTCCGGCGAGCATCACAAGCCGTCGGTTGCCACATTGGCAGCAAGAAAACGTTACGTACTTTGTGACTTTCCGGTTAGCTGATGCCCTGCCGCAATCCGTGCTGCACGAGTGGGAAAGGCAGCGTGACGAGTGGCTTCGGCGGCACCCAGAATCTCGCTCGCATGGCGCGATGGAGGAGTTTAACGATGTCTTTCGCGACAAACTGGAGGAACAACTCGATCAAGGTTACGGGAGCTGTATCCTAAAGGATCCTGCCGTGGCAAATATTGTGGAGGGCGCGCTGCGCCACTTTGATGGCCAGCGCTATTTGCTGGGCAGTTATGTCATCATGCCAAACCATGTCCACACATTGGTGCGGCCCCTAATGCAGCACCAGCTACGGGATATTCTCCATTCATGGAAATCCTACACGGCCCATGAAATCGATAGGCTTTTGGAACGAACCGGCGCAGTTTGGCAAGACGAATCGTTTGATCACATTGTGCGCGATGAGTACCAATTGGCCAAATTCCAGGGTTACATTTCGGAAAACGCTCGGAAAGCGGGGCTTCGCCAGGGAATGTTTCGTCTCGGCGCAGGTAGTAGGGCAGGCGTCCCGCCTGCCTCCGAGGGCGTCTCGCCCCCGAAGGTGCGTTCCGGTCGCGATCTTCGAGGGCGAGACGCCCTCGTGACAGGCGGGACGCCTGCCCCACTAGGACTTTCTGAACTCGGCCTCAGATCACTCCGCAACGGTGAGCTGGCAGTAGTGACTCTCGCCGCGGGTGCGGGCAGCCGTTGGACACAAGGGGCTGGAGTGGTAAAAGCCTTGCACCCGTTTTGCAAATTCGCCGGGCGTCATCGGACCTTCCTGGAAACCCATCTGGCCAAAAGCCGCCGGATTTCTCGCCGGGTTGGAATGCTCCTTCCTCATGTCTTTACTACAAGCTATCTGACGCATCGGCCGACTGAGGAACTCCTGGCCCGGCGGAGCAACTACGGCTACGAGGGCCCGCTCTCTCTCTCTCCGAGCAGAGCGGTGGGTTTGCGCATGATCCCGACGGTACGTGATCTTCGTTTCCTGTGGGAAGAGATGGCCCAACAGATCCTCGATGAACAGCAACAAAAGGTGCGCGACAGTCTGCGGCACGCGCTCATTCAGTGGGCGCGCAACGCCGGTGAAGCGAGTGATTACACGGACAATCTGCCGCTGCAATGTCTGCACCCCGTCGGCCACTGGTTCGAGGTGCCCAACCTTTTCCGCAACGGCGTGCTCGCGCGCTTGCTGAGCGAACGACCGCAAACAAAATATTTGCTGCTGCACAACGTGGACACGCTGGGGGCCGATGCCGATCCGGCTCTGCTGGGCTTGCACATTCAGAGCGGCGCTGGCCTGACCTTTGAAGTCATCACCCGTCGCCTGGAAGATCGCGGCGGCGGCCTGGCGCGTGTTAATGGGCGCATCCGCCTGATGGAGGGGCTGGCGATGCCGCGCGAAGAAGTGGAGTTTTCACTGACGTATTATAACTCCAACACCTGTTGGATTGACCTCGACAAGATCCTCACCGCATTCGGCCTGACCCGCGAAGATATACTTCAGAGCTCGCGTGCTGACACTGCCGGAAAGTCAGCGGCCGAAAAAATCGCCGCGGCGATTCGCGATATGGCCGCCAAAATGCCGACCTACGTCACACTTAAGGAAGTCAAAAAGCGCTGGGGTCACGGCCAGGAAGATGTATTTCCAATCACCCAATTTGAAAAGCTATGGGTGGACATGACGGCGCTACCGCAAATCGATTCGCGATTCGTCATTGTGCCGCGATTGCGCGGCCAGCAACTCAAAGACCCGGCGCAGCTCGATGGCTGGCTGCGCGATGGCTCAGCCGCCTACGTCGAGGGCCTGTGCGAGTGGGAGTGAAAAAAGTGGATTCAACCATCACCGAGAGGATGAAGTCATTGCGCGAAACTGCCACCGAAATCGTCCGCCGCCTGCAATCGGCTGGTTTCGCTGCCTTCTGGGTAGGCGGCTGCGTTCGCGACGTCCTGCTCGGCCGCCAGCCGGAGGACTACGACGTGGTCACCGCGGCGCTGCCTGACCAGGTGGAAAAGCTGTTTGCGCGCACCATCGCGGTCGGGAAAAAATTCGGCGTGATGGTGGTCGTGGAACGTGAGCATCAGTTTCAGGTCGCGACCTTCCGGGCGGAGGCCGATTACCAGGATGGCCGGCGGCCAAGCCAGGTCATCTTCAGTGACGCTCGCGCCGATGCTCTACGGCGCGACTTCACTATCAACGGCCTATTCTACGATCCAGTGCGGCAACAGTTGCACGATTGGGTTGGCGGCGAGGTAGATCTCCGGGCGAAAATTATTCGCACGATTGGCGCGCCGACGGAACGTTTTGCCGAGGATCACCTGCGCTTGTTGCGGGTCGTGCGCCTGGCCGCCCAGCTTGGGTTTGAGATCGAGGCTGCCACCTTCGCCGCGCTTCAGGCCAACGCGTTAAAGATCCGTGGCATCAGTGCCGAACGGATTCGCGATGAACTGTGCAAACTCTTTCGCGCGCCTCATGCCGCGCGCGGTCTGGACCTGCTGCGCCACAGTGGCCTGCTCGAAGAAGTCCTGCCGGAAATCGCCGCCACCGTTACTTGCGAGCAATCCCCCGATTATCATCCGGAAGGCAGCGTCTTCAAGCATCTGCTGTTAATGCTCGAGCAGTTGCCGACCGACGCGGACCCGTCATTGCCCTGGTCGGTGCTGCTCCACGACGTGGCCAAACCCGTGACCGCTTCAAAAGACCAGGAAACCGGCAGCATCCATTTCTACGGCCACGAAAAGATTGGTGCGGAGATGGCCCGAAACATCCTGGAGCGGCTGCGGTTTCCACGCAAACAAATCGATGAAGTCGCGCAGGCTGTCCGCTGCCATATGCAGTTCAAAGACGCTTTGCAGATGCACAAAGCCACGCTGCGCCGACTACTGTTCCGCCCTACTTTCCCGCTCGAATTGGAATTGCATCGGCTTGACTGTCTGGGTTCCCATCGCCGGCTGGATGTTTACGAATTCCTGGTCGAACAAGCCCGGCAACTGGAACAGCAGCCGCAAATTCGTCCGCCACTGCTAAAGGGAAGCGATTTGATCGCACTCGGCATGAAACCCGGTCCTGAGATGGGTGGCCTGCTGGCTGAAATCCGCGAAAAACAATTGGCAGATGAGCTCACTACAACAGAGGACGCACGAGACTGGGCCCGGAAGCGAGTGGCAGAACTGGCGAAAGCGTGAGCCGAGATCCTACTGCTACTTGACCAAAACTGGCCGTTGCTCCTTACTGCCACTCATCGAATGAAGGCTCTGGTCCTTGAAGAATATAACCGTTTGGTTTTTGAAGATGTGCCTGCCCCGCAACCGAACTCGGAAGAAGTGCAGGTTGCCATCAAAGCCTGTGGAATTTGTGGCAGCGATGTGCATGGCATGGACGGCAGCACAGGCCGGCGGCGGCCGCCTCTAATCATGGGTCATGAAGCCGCGGGAGTGATCAGCCGAGTCGGCAATGGTGTGACGGGTTGGGAGGCAGGTGATCGGGTTACCTTCGATTCGACGATCTATTGCGGCGCGTGTGAGTTTTGCCTCCGTGGTGAGATAAATCTATGCGAGCACCGGCGGGTCCTGGGCGTTTCCTGCGAAGAGTACCGGCAGCACGGTGCGTTTGCTGAGTTCGTGGTGCTGCCGCAACGCATCCTTTATCGATTGCCGCAGGGCCTTGCCTTTGAGCACGCATCGCTGGTCGAGCCATTCTCGATCGCGCTGCACGCTGCTAAACGCGCCCGGGCTAAAAAGGACGATGCCGCCGTGGTTGTGGGCGCCGGCATGATCGGGCTTGGGCTGGTGCAGGTATTAAGGCAGGCCGGATGCGCACCCGTCATCGTGGTCGATGTCGTGGCTGAGAAGCTTGCTCTGGCCGAGAAATGCGGCGCTACACACATCATTAACTCGGCTCGTGACAATGCGCTGAATACAATTTTGACCCTGACGCACGGGCGCGGCGCGGATCTCGCATGTGAAGCGGTCGGCATTACGGCGACGGTGGATCTCGCTCTGTGTTCCGTGCGCAAGGGCGGCAGCGTCACTCTCGTCGGAAATGTGGCCCCCACGATCGAGTTTCCATTGCAAACCGCCGTCACACGCGAACTGACGATTCTCGGCTCCTGCGCCTCGCGCGGCGAATATCCTGAGTGCCTGGACTTGCTAGCACGCGGCGTCCTCAAGCCCGCGCCGCTTATCAGCGCCGTAGCTCCGCTCGCCCAAGGCGCTGCCTGGTTCGACCGGCTTCGCAAAAAAGAACCCGGTTTGCTCAAAGTGGTGCTTCAACCCTGACGGGCTCTTTCATGAATGACAATTCATTCAGTCTCACGGGCAAAGTCGCCATCGTGACCGGGGCCAGCCGCGGCTTGGGCCAGACCTTTGCGCGGGCGCTCGCGCGAGCAGGCGCGGACCTGATTGTTACCAGCAGGGATGTGGATACGCTGAAGCCTTTCCAGAAGGAAATCGAAGCGCTCGGCGTGACCGCACTCCCGCTCATTCTGGATGTCTGCGATTTCGACAGCATTCAGGCGATGGAGCAGGCGGCCTTGGCGCGCTATGGCAAGATCGACATCCTCGTCAACAATGCCGGCTGCAACATTCGCAAACCCGCGCTGGAAGTCACCTGGGACGACTGGAACGTAGTGCTGGACACGAACCTGCGCGGTACGTTTTTCGTTTCGCAAGCCGTCGCCCGCCACATGATTTCCAAAAAACATGGCCGCATCATCAATATCGGATCGGTCACGTGCGTGGCGGGTTATGCCGGGCTGGGACCCTATGGGGCTAGTCGAGGCGGCGTCAAACAGCTCACCATGAGCCTGGCCGACGATTGGGGAATTCATGGCATCACGGTGAACTGCCTTGCGCCCTAACGACTTCCTCGGGATAATTGACGTCCGCCTCTTCTCTGCGAAACAATGGCGGAGAGAGGGGGATTCGAACCCCCGGTGGGGTATAAACCCACTCACGCTTTCCAGGCGTGCGCTTTAAACCACTCAGCCATCTCTCCGCTTGGGTTTCCACTCTGAACAAGCCCTTTAACGTATGCAATATTTTTCCATGTGCAACAGGCGCCAGTTTCGTGGAAATTCGTGCAATTCGTGTAAACCCCTCCACATGGTTCATTGAACTGCAGTTGCCTGCGGAAATGTTCAGTGCGAGGATATTACGAAGGATGTGGCTTCGGAATCAAAAACGGAAATGCCCAACTTGCCTGGTTAGTTATGAAAAATTACAAATTTGTGGTGCTCGGCAGCGGCGTGGCAGCAGGGCACGCGGTTAAAGAATTGGTGCAACGAAAGGTCGAACACGGCAGCGTCGCTGTCATCACCGCCGATGATACTCTGCCTTACGACCGTCCGCCCCTGTCGAAGGGGTTCCTGCTCGGCGAAAAGTCCCCGGAAGACATCCTGATCGAAGATGTCGATTTCTACAATGATCACTGCATCGAAGTAAGACTCAGGCAGCCCGTGGTGAATGTTGATTTCGATGCGAAGGAGCTGGAGTGCAATCCTGACGGCGAGGTTGGGTATGAACAATTGCTGATCACGACCGGATCAAAAGTGCGGCGGCTCGAAGTGCCCGGGGCAGAATTGGACGAGCTCTACTATTTGCGTTCACTGCGCGATGCGCAACGTCTCCGTCAACGGATCGCACGCGGCGGACGCGCCGCGGTCATTGGCTCCGGCTTCATCGGCATGGATGGAAGTCGCCTCCGTCCTGGCTCGCAAAGGCGTCGAGCCGACCATGATTTTTCCCGAGGACCGCGTTTCGAAGAAATTTTTACGCCCGAAGTGTCGGCGTTCTTCCAAAAATACTTCGCCGAGCGCGGCGTGAAGTTCATGCCGAACGAGCGCGTCAAAGCATTCCTCGGCACGGGCAAAGTGGAGCGGGTGTATCTCGAATCCGGCCGCGAGGTGCCGGTCGATTTTGTTGTAGCCGGCATTGGTGTGACCCCAGCCAACGACCTCTTCGTCGGCACCGGGCTGGAAATGAACCGGGAAGGGATAAGTGGTGAACGAGTTGTTACAGACCAACCAGCTCGGAGTCTGGGCGGCAGGCGATGTTGCGTCCTATCCGGATCTGATTTTTGGAAAACGCCACCGATTGGATCATTGGGACAACGCAGTCGAGCAGGGAAAGCTCGCCGCGCGTAATATGACCGGAGCGGGCGAAACTTTTCTGCATGTGCCCCATTTTTTCTCGGATGTGTTCGATCTCTCTTATGAATTCTGGGGAGACACCGAGGAGCATGACCAGGCGATTTATCGGAGCGATGTCACCACCTCAAGTTTCAGCGCCTGGTGGCTCAAGGAAGGCCGCTTACAGGCAGCCTTTGTTCTGAATCGCCCGGACGAAGAGCGCGAACTGGCGCCCCAATGGATCAAGGGGCGCCAGTCGATCGAGGCGAGTATGCTTCGTGATTCCAAGTCTCCCCTGCGCCAATTGAAGGCAGCGTAACTTCGCGCAGAGCCGGCTTGACCGCCTAATTCGTCGAGCAAACCGCGCTTCTCTAATCCTGCCCGCAGATTCGTACCGCCCTATCCGCGGCCGCAGCCAGCCCAAACAGCGCCTGGAAGAACGCATCACTTTGTCCCTGGAACAGCCCGGTGCTTGTTAGGAAGTGAGCGGCCGCCGTCGCACCAGCCAGCCTGATGGATGTTGGCCGAATTACCGAACACAGCGGCAAGTCCTCGCTGATAAACTTGCAGGGCTTGGGCATCACCAGGTTTGTCTGCGTCGCCGCATTCTGGTTCAGATCGGGAAACACCAACCCGTCTCCGCTATCAACCGGAGGAGCGTCTCCGGCTTTGTCATTCCAAATTTCGAAGTGGGCGACCTCCGAACCTTCGATGCTGGTGACAATCCGCAGCGCCAGCAGCGAACTGCACTTCAAACTGAGCGCGTCGTAAAGGCTCGAGCCTCCTTGCTCGATCATCGCGAAGTGAAACGCTGCCGTGTTGGCGATCGCCTGCATCTGGTCAGCCGTATAAAGATTCTGGGCCTTAACTGGAATTCCCGGACGATCGACGATCGTGACTGCCTGCCCGAACGTGTCTCCAAAATCCGGATTGCCGGAACTCCGGTACCGCAGGTACCAACTGGTGTCCACATTCATGTGCATCAGGTTCGTCAGCCGGGGCGTCTGCGTAGGCGCGACTGGACTGCTCGGCAAAGTACGGAAGGGCTCCAGGTTCACAGGTTGCCGGTGCATTTTCATCAGGAACGCATTGAGGAAGCTTTGATGGCTAAACTCGTCCGCCGTGTTTTGCTCGATGTAAGGCGGCATGTCATCATCAATGTTTTCCAGCGCGTCACTATAAGGGCCGTCCAAATCCGCAAACTCCGTGTATTGTTGCCAGAGATCCGTTTCGAGGATTTCGGCAGCCGCCAGAAACCTCAGGATGGCCGCATCGCCGTTGCTGATGGAACTCATTCCTTGCTGATTCTCGCCCTCGTCCCCGCGAGCGGCGCCGAGCGGCAGCAACGACCCTCCCGCGACAGCCAGGCTTTTCATGAAGAACCGTCGTGGTATGCCTTGTGAGACCGCCTCAATTCCGGATGCTCCGGCAGACCGTCTGTTAATTCCGTTTGTTTGTTCATTTACGTCAAACGTTTGAGTTTTTGTATTCACGTTGTTTCCTTTCCTGGTTCTTTATACTCGGCGGACGCGTCGGTTCGGTTATGAGAGTCTTGAATAGCAATCAGGTTCCCGAAAAAAGGCGGGAGGAAAGGATATTGAACTTACAAATGTCCCTCGGATGAGCATAATCCGGCAGGGAAGAAGAAACTATGAAACCAACATTGGAAGATGCCATTCGGCTGGCGGTGGAAGCACATCAGGGGCAGCGGGACAAGATCGGACAGCCTTACATCCTCCATCCCCTGCGGGTGATGTTCCGCCTGACGAGCGAAACAGAGAGAATTGTGGGAGTCCTCCATGACGTAATTGAGGACACAAAATACACGTTTGATGATTTGCGAAGGATGGGCTATCCGGAAAAAATTCTGGACGCCCTGGATTGCGTGACCAAGCGCGAAGGCGAACCCTATGAAAATTTCGTGTTGCGCAGCAAAACAAATCCCATCGCCAAAAACGTTAAGCTCGCTGATTTGGAGGACAACATGGATATTCGCCGCATGGCGGGCGTAACGGAGAAGGACATGCAGAGGCTCATTCGGTATCGCAAGGCGTGGGCGGTGCTTCAACAGGAGAAGCATGATTGAGCCAGAGATTCCGTCGTCGAGTCAAACCCCACCCGTTGGCGGCGTTCCGCCGCCCATGACATCACCTGGGCCATCCTTGATTGGCACCCCGGCTCCATTGGTCGCTGCGTCGCCTCCCCCGTTGCCGACGAACCAAAACCGCAAGTCGTCTGGTGTGCGAGCGTTGCTCGCGCTCCTGCTGAGTCTATGCCTCGGACTGTTTTTGGCCGATGCCATAATTTCCCTGGCGGATGACTCTTTGATCCTGTTTTTTGGCCTTCACCTTCTGATGGCGATCCGTGCGATCGCCTCCTTTTTTGGCCTGCTGATGGCGATCCTGATCTACTTTCTGATGGGACTCACGCCAATGATCCCTAAGCGCCTGTTTCTCCCGGTGACACTTTTCAACCCTGTAGCTGGATTGCTCGTGCTTCCATTGTTTATCTACTTCTATAGTCGGACTCAGCAGATCACCTGTACCCTCTCGTTGTGTCAGGTCATCATCGGCCTGAGTATCCTCTACCGGTTGCGAACCGGGTTCAAATTCCACTGGCCTTTGGTTGCGGAGAACCAGCTCGAAGCGCGGGGCTTTAGCTGGCAGAACCTGTTTGTGTTCCTGCTGGGCAACGTTTTCGTAATCGTGCCCGCGGTCGCGGTTTATCTTTTCGTTTGCGCTGCCCTGGCCGCGGAGCATTTCAGCGACGGCTTTCTGACCCTGCGCCCGGCTGGTTTGACGGTCCAAGTCAGGAAGTATATACGCAACGACGGCAAGGCGATCCAGTTGGTTCCGATGGCGCACGTCGGCGACGCCGGTTTTTACCGGAAGCTTGCGCAGTCCTTCCCGGCCAACTCGACCATTCTAATGGAAGGAGTGACGGACAACAAAAATCTGCTCACGAATTCAATAAGTTACCGGCGTATGGCGACCTCCCTCGGTCTGGCAGAGCAACAGAAGGAGTTTAAGCCGAGCCAGGGCGAACTGGTTCGAGCAGATATAGATGTCGAAGATTTCGCAACCAGCACGATTGATCTCCTCAACCTCGTCATGTTCATTCATTCAAAGGGCGTGAACACCGGGACTATAATGAAGCTGATGGAATACTCGCCGCCTCCCGGTTTTCAGGAGCAACTCTTTGACGATATCCTCAGGAAGCGCAATCGGCATCTTTTAGAAGAGATCCATGCCCATCTTCCTCAATCGGAGCTCATCATCGTGCCATGGGGAGTTGCCCACATGCCGGAGATTGCCGGCGAAATTCAAAAGGCTGGCTTTCGTTTGGAGCAAACCCGGAAATATGTTGTGATCAAATTCGGTTCCGACAGAAAATAGGGATATGCATGCTTTATCTGTGTTCATCTCTAACGGTCTCACCTAAAATGCGAGCCCATGAAAAGCCGAATCAACCGCCGGGACTTTGTCACTTCAACCACCATCGGCGCGCTGGCCACTCCTGGCCTTCTCGCCTTTGCACAAGCGCCGCGGGCCATCACCAGGAGAACCACTAAACCGATCGTCATTTCTGCGGCGAATGGCAACGTGTCGAAAGATGCCGAAGGCCTCACCTGTGTCGCCAGGGCGTTTAAGATGATCACGGCTGGGGCGGACGTGCTCGATGCGGTTGTTGCAGGGGTCAATATCGTCGAATTGGACCCGGAGGATACCAGCGTCGGCTACGGCGGTTTGCCAAATGCCGACGGCGTGGTGCAGCTAGATTCTTGCCTGATGCACGGCCCGCTCAAGCGGGCCGGCGCGGTTGCGTGCCTCGAAGGCGTGCGCACGCCCT
>WNFT01007193.1_pt1 | contig 13289 bp, 12 predicted proteins | sample 5400191 | NCBI WGS metagenome assembly WNFT01 (sample SAMN13153359, study PRJNA577476) | soil metagenome | isolation source: 80 cm saprolite under Madrone tree | place: USA:California | collected 2016-06-14
CACCTGGGACTGGCGACGAGTGCGCGAGAACTTGCGCAGGTCGTCGACCAGTTTCTCACAGCTCCCGTCTCTTCCTCAACAGGTGGTGCATGATCCAAAGGTGGAAGAGAGTGCAAGGTCTGTTGGCTGCTGCGCGAGCTTCGTGGGCACCTGCGTGGCCTGGATCTCTCGCGTCTTGCCATTCGAGGGGCCTATCTGCAAGGCGTCGAGATGCAGGATACCAACCTTAAAGGAGCCATGTTGCGTGAAACGCTCTTCACCGAGGCGATGCACCTTGTTACGAGTGTTGCCGTAAGTGCGACTGGCACAACGTGGGCTGCGGGGAGCGATAGTGGCAAGATATGCCTATGGCACGAAGATGGACGACTTCTACATATGATACGATCTGCTCATACTGATTGCGTGAACGCCCTGGCTTTTAGCCCCGATGGACACTATCTGAGCAGTGCCAGTGAAGATGCAACCATCAAGTTCTGGCATGCTGAGAGTGGAGCATTACACCTGGTTTTGCAAGGGCATAGAGCCAGCGTTACCAGTTTCGCATTTGCGCCCGATGGACGCCATCTCATCAGTGGTAGTGATGATGGTACCATGCGCCTGTGGGATACCAGTACGGGAACCTGTATACGCATATTCGAGAATTCTCATGGGGATGGTGTGCGGGTAGCATGGAGTCCTGACAACGCGCTCGTCGCAAGTGGGGGAGCGGATCGGGTAATTCAGTTGTGGGAGACACAGACATGGACGTGCGTACAGACACTCTCCGGTCACGCTCATTGGATACAGGGACTCGCATTCTCACCCGATAGCACACGTCTGGCCAGTGCGAGTCGCGATCAGACCGTTAGAGTGTGGGATGTAGTAGATGGCAGCACGAAAGCTGTGTTACGCGGTCATACCGACTTCGTGCGCATGGCAGCGTGGAGTCCTGATCAACAAACGATTGCGAGTTGTAGCAATGATGGCACTATCCGCATCTGGGACGTAGAGAGTAACCGGCAACGTAGTCTGCTACGGGACCACACAAACGTTGTATGTGCTATCGCATTTACCCCTAACGGGAACCGTTTGCTCAGTGGTAGTGAAGATCGTACACTGCGTTTATGGGAGATAGACAGCGGTGTATGTGTACGTGTTGTGCAAGGATATTCGCTTTCACTGCTTGCGGTGGCATGGAGCCCCGATGGTACCCATCTGGCAATCGGATTGCTCATGATGGGAACTCCTCTGCTCTTCTCGCAATACAGCAGAGTTTACCATACCATCGGCGTTTTTGCAACAGAACCCTCAGCAGTGAGCGAGGACGCGCTTGGGCGTAGGAAATGCTCTCCACCAGTATCAAAAGTGTATCAGGGCCTTTTGACTCAAAACCGCACTACGGTTCGCACACCATCGCCGTTTCTCAACCTGCTGAACGCTGCTTCCAGCTCGTCGAGCGGCACACTGTGACTCACCATGCCATCGATACGCATGCGCCCCGCTTGAATACGATCGAGAATCAGCGGCACATCCGCGTGAAAGCGCGATGACCCATAAAAGCAGCCGCGAATGTTCTTCTCCGAAATAAAATCGAAAGCCGGTAGTGACACTGTAGACCCTTTGGGGGACAGACCAACCACCACCACTGTCCCGCCCGGACGAATCAACTCCCAGGCCTGCTCAATCGTGCGAGGATTTCCCAGCACCTCGAAGGCCCAGTCCACGCCGTACTCCGTGATCTGCTGAACCACCGGGGTAGCATCCTGTTCGCGGGCATTCACCCCGTGCGACGCACCAAAAGTCCTGGCCAGTTCAATCTTATCAGAGCGGATATCAATGGCAATAACCGGATAAGCACCCGACAGGCTCGCCGCCTGAATGACATTCAATCCGACGCCTCCGCAACCGATCACCGCCACGCTCTCGCCGGGTCGTACTCGCGCCGTTCGTTCTACAGCACCCACCCCGGTGACGACGGCACAACCAAGCAGGGCCGCAATCTCCACCGGGATATCATTGGGAATCTTGACCGCGCCTTCCTGCGGGACGACCACGTATTCGCTGAAACAGGAGACGGAATTGAAATGATGTATCGTCCGCGTCTCTGTCCGCAGACGACTGGTGCCATCTCGCAGGACACCTCCGGCTGCCATTGCACCAGAGGTTGAGCACAAATGCGGCTCGCCATGGTGGCAGAAGTAGCAGTTCCCACACGCAGGTACCAGTGTCAAGACCACGCGATCGCCTGCATGCAAACCGGTAACTTGTGGCCCGACCTCGGCTACCACTCCGGTCCCTTCGTGGCCGAGCACGATAGGCAGAGGCTCAGGTATGCCGCCCTCGCGCACAAGTAGGTCGCTGTGACAGACACCGGCTGCCTCCATGCGCACCAGCACCTCGCCCTGACGTGGGGGATCTATTGTAATTTCCTCGATGACAACTGGTTGCCCGGCTTCGTAGAGCACAGCCGCTTTTGTCTTCATCCCTCTACTCCTCCGTGTGACCCTTCAGGAAGGGGTTTTGCGCATGCCCAAGGCGTGCCAGCAGGTCGTCGATGCGTGGTTCACCGTTCAAGGCTCGCTCCACTGCATGCAACGTCGCTTCTTTGTTATTCTGATATACCTCTTCGTCGTCGTTCGCCTCCCAATTCACCCACACGCTAGCGATGACGAGATAGTCATCAACCCGTTCTGGTGGGAGAATGCGACGCTGGACAGCTGTGAGCATGCCCTCAGCGATGCCGGCCTGCGCTGGTCCCCACGTCAGACGAGCATGCTCTTCGGAACGGAAGTCTGCCTTATTGACAAAGAGCGTGATGGGTTTGACGGGCCAGTTCGGTTGCAGCACCGTGAAAAACGGAATGATGCCCGCTCGCGGCATAGCCATGAGTGTCAGAAATGCCTGTTCGATTGGCCCACCTTTCAGCCCTACAGCGAGGTTGAGGTGTGCGGCATTGCTGCCTGCTCCAGCCCACGCCTCGGCATACCAGACACTGTGTGTCGTCTCCATCGGTTAACCTACCTTCTAGTTGTCATAGACAATGACCGGGCGAACAGCCTCGCCAGATTCCAGCGAGTGAACGGCCTCGTTAATCTGTTCCAGTGAGAAGCGATGCGTGACCAGTTCATCCAGCTTGAGTCTGCCGGCCATATACAGCTCCAGAATCATCGGCATATCGACGTGAGGCCGCGCAGACCCGTAAAAGCTGCCCATCAGGCGACGCTCTTCGCGCACGACGCGGATCGCCGGTAATGACAACTCGCTGCCCTCCGGCGCAATGCCGACCATGACGACCGTACCGCCTGGCCGCGCCATCTCCCAGCACTGACGCATCGTCTCCGGTCGCCCGACCGCCTCGAAGCTGAAATCCGAGCCGATTCCTTTGGTTAGTTCGCGCACGCTCGCTACAGCGTCTGTTTCTGCGGCGTTGATGACATGCGTGGCACCGAATGCGAACGCCCGAGCCAGCTTCGACGGATTCACGTCGATGGCGAGGATGGCGACCGCCCCTGCCAGTCGAGCCCCCTGCATCACGTTCAATCCGACACCACCGGCTCCGACGACGGCAACGGTGCTGCCTGGTTGCACCCGAGCCGTATTCACCGCCGCACCGACGCCGGTCATCACGGCGCACCCAACCAGGGCCGCCTTGTCGAGCGGAATATCTGGCCGGATGATGACACATCCGGCCTCTGGCACCACTGCATATTCCGCAAAGGACGAAATGAACGAGTAGTGATACAGCGGCTTGCCGAGCCGTGACAGGCGCGACGTACCATCCAGCAGCGTCCCCTGAGCAAGCACCGCATATACAACGCTGCACAAGTTGGGATGCCCGGCCATGCAGTACGCGCATTGGCCGCAGTAGGGGACCCAGGATAGCACCACATGGTCCCCTACCTTTACCCGCGTTACGTTAGGCCCGACGGCCTCGACTATTCCCGCCCCTTCATGTCCCAACACGACGGGTAACGGGGTTGTCTGTGTGCCATGAACTACGTGCAGATCGCTGTGGCAGACGCCACTTGCGGCAATCTGCACAAGAACCTCCCCGGCATGAGGTTCCTGGCAGTCAATCTGTTCCACGACGAGATCTGTTGCCGGTGCCTCCAGAATGGCTGCTTTCATCATTTTTCTTTTCCTCCTGCTCCCCAAGGCGAGAGCAAGCCTCGCCCCTACGACGCTCTGGCGAGCCAGAGAAAGACGATGCCCCAGGGCGAGGGCAAGCCTTGCCCTACTCGGTACGAGAGAGAAACCACTCAGGTGGTTACGATGAGAGCAGTCCTTGCGATACGAGGAACTGCTTAGCTACCGTGTCAGCCGACTGGTGTTGCACATCCACCTGGTAATTCAGCTTTTGCATGGTCGTGTCATCGATTTTCCCTGCCAGCTTGTTCAGAATCGTGCTAACCTGTGGATATGCCTTCAAAATATCCTCGCGGACAATCGGCGCGGCATAATACGGTGGGAAGAAATGCTTGTCGTCCTGGAGTACCAGCATGTTGTACTTGATAAGAGCCCCGTCGGTCGAGAATGCATCAACAACCTGGATCTGGTTGTTGCCGGCAGCCTCATATTTCAGTCCGACATTGAGTTCCTTGGTCGCTTTGAAATGCAGCCCGTACGTCTTGATGAGCCCGGGGTAAGCATCAGGTCGGGTGAAGTACTCCGGCTCTGCACCGAATACCAGGTTAGATGCCACCGGCGCTAAATCAGAGATCGTCTTCAAGTGATACTGCGTGGCAATGGACTGCGGGACGGCGATCGCATAGGTGTCGTTAAAGCCGATTGGCTCAAGCCAGTCGATGTGGTACTTTTGTGGATACTGCTGCTTCACGGTCTGATACGCTGCATTAGGATCGCTAGTGACCGGGTCCTTTAAGATATCCACCAGGCCTGTCCCTGTGTACTCACAGTACATGCTAAGCTGGCCACTCTGCAAGGCATTCCATGTTATTATCGTTCCGCCGAGATTCAACTTGTTCTGAATCGTCACCCCTTTCAGATTCGCCTGCAACAGATCGGACATCATGTCTCCAACCAGGATGTTTTCGGTGAAGCTCTTTGATCCTACAATAATAGTCCCCGGCGGGCTGCTGGAGGAACCTCCGGAGGACGACGGCGAGAACCCACAGCCGCTCATCGTGGCCGCGAGGGTCGCGATCATAACACATGTCAATGCCAGCTTCTTCGTCATTTTTCTTTTCCTCCTGTCGCCTTGATTGATCATTTCGACGTAGCTTTCACTAACCCGCGTTCCCACAGTGAAAGCCCCACTTCTAGTACGATCGCGAGTAACGCTGCAGGAATGGCCCCTGCCAGCATGGTCTGGGTATCGATGGTTTGTAATCCGCGATAGATCAGCACACCGAGGCCCCCTCCACCCACAAACACGCCGATGGTCGCGATTCCAATCGAGGTGACCAGTGCCACCCGCAACCCGGCCAGGATAACGGGAAACGCTAAAGGTAGCTCGATCTGGCGAAAGATCTGCCCGGGCGTCATCCCCATCCCTTTGCCAATCGCCAGGTACACCGGGTCCACATTCTGGAGGCCCTCATAAGTGTTGCTGAGAACCGGCAGGATCGCATAGAGTGCCAGTGCCACGATCACTGGCGTGTTTCCCAGGTTGAACGCCAGGAGCAGAAACGCCAGCAGCGCAATACCAGGGAGCGTCTGAATGACCTCAGCCAAACCAAGTAACACAGCAGCCCAGCGGGGCTGTCGGCGCACCAAAATTGCTAACACGAAACCCACACCGCCGCCGATGAACGTGCCAACAATCACGAGGTAGAGGTGTTCGAAAGTCAGTGGACCGACATCTGATAGGTTCATACGGTCACCACCTCCTTCCTGATATCCTGTCTCGTCACCACCTCTGCCCTGAGGCCGCGTGGTGTGACGAGACGCCGCACTTGTCCGAACACAAACCCGACGATAAGTGCCAACAATGCCGTAGGAATGGCCCCCGCCAGCAACAAGTTGGTGTTGTAGCTGTCGATTCCGGAGAAGATGAGATCACCTAACCCACCTGCGCCAATCAATGCAGCGATGGTGGCCCAGCTCACCAAATAAATGGCCGCAAGACGGATGCCCGCCACAATGATAGGCGCGCTGAGCGGCAACTCTACCATGTAGAGGATTTCCCACGAGGTCATACCCTGGCCCCGCGATGCATCAATCAGTGCGGGATCCACTGAGCGCACACCAATATACGTATTGCGCAAGATGGGCAGCAGTGAGTAGAGGAAGAGCACGAGTAAGGCAGGCTGCACTCCGATGCCGAGAAACGGGATGAGGAGCGCGAAGAACACCAGGCTCGGGATCGTCTGAACGATTGATACCACTGCGATGATTGGCGCTGCCCAGCGGGGAATGCGGGTCAAGAGGATGCCAAGTGGTACAGCCACGATGGCACCAAGCACCAGCGCCAGTCCTACCAGGTACAAGTGTTGCCCGAGGGCTGGCAGAATCTGGCTGCCATACGAATTCCAAAAGTCACTCATACCTCTACCCTCTTCAACTTACCCGACAGCGTTCGGATGGCTGAGCGACGCGTGACGACGCCCACCAGTTGGCGTCTTTCATCAACCACTGGCAACGCTTCGGCCTCCTCATCGGCTAGTCGTCCAAACACCTCGTCCGGCGCATCTGTTTCCTTCACGCACACCGCATCTCCGTCCATCCAGGCAGTCCCATTCCCGTGGTCCGTGTCCTCAGGTACCTCGCGGGCAACACCCCTCAAGACTCCCTGGTCATCGACCAGCAGCCACCATGGCACATCAGCTATCTGCACGATTCGTCCGCCGTCAGGCAGTTCTCGGTAGATACGCCACTCTCCTGTTTGCATGAATTGCCGTACAGACTCCACTGGAGTCTCCCGTGCTGTGATGAGGTGTCCTATGAATGTAACGACAAACTCGTCTTTCGGCGTGCGGACCAACTCATCTGGCGTGCCCACCTGATGGAGTACGCCTTCACGAAAGATGGCGATGCGGTCACCTAATCGCATGGCTTCGTCCATGTCGTGTGTGACAAAGACTGTCGTTTTGTGCAGATTTGCCTGCAACCGCCTGAGTTCCGTCTGCAGGACCTTGCGGCTGATAGGGTCTAACGCGCCGAACGGCTCGTCCATTAGAATGACAGGTGGATCCGTCGCCAACGCACGTAACACGCCGACACGCTGCTGCTGACCGCCCGAAAGCTGTCGCGGGTAACGGTGAGCGAAGGTCTCGTAGCTCATGCCCACCATCTCAAGCAATTCCCGGGTCCGGTTATGTCGCCGATTCTTGTCCCATTTCAACAGCTTTGGCACGAGTTCGATATTTTCCTCGACCGTCATGTGTGGCAGCAGGCCCGTCTGCTGAATCGCGTACCCGATACCGCGGCGCAGCTGAATCGGATTGTAGCTTTCGATATCGCGGCCATCAACGGAGATTTTCCCACTCGTCGGCTCTTCCAGTCGGTTGATCATGCGTAGGGTGGTCGTCTTACCGCACCCAGACGGCCCGATTAACACCATCAACTCGCCGGTCTGCACTTCGAGCGACAGGTCCTTCACAGCCGGTCGATCACCTGAATACACCTTTGTAACATTCTCGAACGTCACGCCCATGGTGAATCACCCCCTTGGCGCTACCTAGCGCTCCTCAAACTGATCAATGTCTTCACGAAGCTCTATGCCCAATCCAGGCTTTTCCGCAAGCTCCAGTCCACCATTGGAGGACACCCGGATGGGCTCCGCCAGAATGAAATCCCTTCGTTCCATGGTCCAGCCGGGCGGGTCCAATGGATACTCAAGGAAGGGGCACAGACCCGTCGCAGCTACGAGATGGAGATTGGCCATCAAGCCAATCCCATTGCCCCAGGTGTGCGGGCTAAACAGCAGCCCGTACTGTTGGCAGAGATGCGCCACTTTCAGCCCCAGACTGAACCCTCCACAGATAACAATGTCGGGTTGCAACACGTCCGCGCTACCGTATACCACGAATTCGCGGAAGTCGGCAGGGCTGCGGTTCAACTCACCCACGGCGATACGCAGAGACGTAGCGCGACGAAGCTCGGAGAGTCCGGCAAAATTGGCGTGATCCAGTGGCTCTTCTAGCCAGTAGACCCCGTACTGCTCCAGTTCCCGAGCGACATACAATGCCCGCTTCACATCCCAGGGTTGACGCACATCGCCCGGCATGCGCCAGCCCTGGTTCGCGTCAACCATGAGCTCCATCGTGTTGCCGACCGCCTCGCGAACACTGGACACAACCTCCAGGTCGCGCCGGATGTCTTCGTGCCGCATGCGGATTTTCACCGCTCGGAATCCCTGTTCCCGAAAGCGGAGCACCTCCTCCACTCGTTGGGCCGGGGCGTGCAACTCACCGGTCGAGCAATAGGCCGGTACACGATTGGAATGGCCTCCCCAGAGGCGAAATAGTGGGAGATTTGCCACCTTTCCCAGCACATCCCAGAGCGCAATCTCAAGCGGCCAGTACCTGGCGTAGTGGAACGCAAGTGTTGCGAGCACGTCGCTGTGTCGCTCTATCTGGCTGACTTCCTGTCCGATGAACAGGTGCTTGAACTCTTCGAAGCCATACATCCGGTCACCCGACCCATAGCCCACCACCCCCGCGTCAGTATGCACCTCGACAATCGTAGCAGAGAATCGCGTCCGCACCTGGTGATCCCAGGAGGGTCGGAAGGGGGGATCCAGGGGAATTGTAAAGTGCCGAATTCGAATGTCCGTGATGCAGATGGCCATTTTTCGCCTCGGAAATACTTATTTTCTGACCTAAACCGGTTTAGGAACTATAGTAATAAGTATAAGGATGGCTTGGTCTCTTGTCAATGGTATTGAAGGCTTTTTTGGAGGAGAATCAGCAAGAACGCCGGACAATTAGCCGACTGCCGACCCCACTGTGGAGTATCTGTCGCTTATCCGTTCCCTCTTCCTTGAATACGCTGGTCAATGCCCATACGGCCATTGCCTTGACTGGAACCCGGATAGTGGTCAATGGCGGCTGTACCCATTGCGCTGCTGGAACATCACCAAAGCCGGTGACCGCACAGTCGTCGGGGACACGGAGCCGCATGGCATGTAACCCATGGATAGCATTGATAGCCAGTTTGTCAGAGGAAGCAACGATAACTGTGGGTCCGTACCCTTTCAACTTGTGTGTTACAGCGCGCGCCGCCTCTGTTTCTGTGTCGGGGGGGCAGTGGTAGACCGTATCTACCGCGATGCCGTGCTCTTGCAGGGTGTCAGTCAGGACCTGCCTGAACTTCGTCACAAACAGCTTGTCGCATGGCCCGCAGAGACAAACCGCGCGCTGAAGGCCACGTGACTCCAGGTGAAGGGCGAGTTCCTCGAACCCCGTGCGTAAGCCTGTGTCCAGGTGATCCCCCCATAACCCGGCAGCCGGAATCCCCATTTCGAGCAGTTGGGCGATGCGTGGATCGGATACTCGCTCATCGAGAAATATCATCCCATCCACAGCATGGTCCTGGGCCACTTCCTGGATCTGCCGGTCGTCCGTGGGAATCAGCATCACCCGCTGTCCCATCTCGGGGGCGGTCGTCAAGATGGCCGCGAGAAACTGCATATCGAGTGGATCCTGGTACGTCTCCATATCACAGACGATGCCGATGGCTCCAGCACGCTTCATCGCCAGGTTTCGAGCCACAGTGTTAGGCCGGTACCCCAGTTCCTCGATAGCCTGTAAGATACGAACTCGCGTGGCAGGAGCAACGTCTTTTCGTCCGTTAAGCACAAATGATACCAGCGTCCGCGACACGTTTGCGGTGCGGGCAACGTCTGCGATGGTGGCGTGCCTATCCTTCGGCATTCTGAGCTTATCTCCCTTTTAACCATTAGAAGTAACTACTCAGGATTCCTCGTCGCACGTGCTCGATAAATCGGCACTCTACAGCGACTCGCTCATGCTGGTGGTGAGTGTGGGCTGTGCCCGCCGCAGGCGGGCACAGCCCACACTCACCACTAACCCCTGCGAACTGCCGTAGAGTGCCGATTTATCCGTAGCCTCCCGATTTATCGTGGAGGCGATTTATCGAGCACGTCACGTGCAGTGAGGAGTCTCAGAGAGAAGAGACCTGAGTAGTTACATAAGCGTGCTAATGCTGGCTGGGTGCGTGATTGTTTCTTGCAGCTCGATATTATGTAGAGAACTCAATGGCATATGCATATCTTCGAGATCACTGCGAATATTGTCCAGATGAGCAACAAGCTTCCATCTATGCCGATCCGTGTGATCGTAGATGCTGGCATGTTTTCTCCCAAAAACATCCCGATAGGTCAGCGTAAGACGTGCCACATAACCATATCTTCTGTCAAGGTCGTCCTCAACTGCAGATGGGCGCAGGCAATAGTGCTCCGACGTCTCATCAAGATTCTCAATGATCTCATCACCAGAAAACAGCTTTTCATCCTTGATAAAGTACGTATCAATGACCTGGTCTTCTTGTGAAATAGGTGCATGTGCCCTGAGACAGTACTGCGCCGGTAGGTCGCTAGTTTCTTCTTTTTGCGGAGGTAGTAATACCCCCCAGACATTTAAAGCAACTCCTGTGCCTATGTTTCTTATAGTCACAGTACAATGTTGAGCATCCCATTTGAGATCATTGTTACCAAGCGGCAGGGGAGTTTTTGGTGTAAGTAAGGGACGATTTTGGGCATAGAGCATTTTCAGGGTTTGTGTGCGAATTTCCGCCAGGGCAGCTTGTGCTATCTGCTGGCTTGCCATTGCTTGTGCCTGGCTTTCTGCCAGGGCAGTTTGTATTTGCTTCTGATTGGCTATTGTCTGTGCTTGGATTTCTGCTAGTGCTTCCCTTGTTTGGATCTGAGCTTGAATAATAGCAAAGATACCGACCACCACAGCAGCAACGCTTGCACAAACAGCTACCACCTGAATAATATCGCTGATACTCACTCTGGCAACTCCCATAAAGAAAGACTTTTCCACAATTGCGCCGAGTCCCACACATCCCCCATACCAGCTGGTAAAGCCGTCACCTGCACCTGTTCCGGGTCTGCTCCTACGAACGCGATATGACCACGCATAATCTCCAGCGCAAGTTCAGGAGTATTATTGACAAGGCTCAAATGCGAGAGCCAGACCCAGCGTACGCTATCTGTACGCCAGGTATGCAATACCGCTTCGGCGGCCTGGTCGTTGGACAAGTGGCCTTTGGCGCTCAGGATGCGCTGCTTCACTAAATAGGGATAGGGACCACTCAGCAGGCGCTGCCGATCATGATTTGACTCTATGATAAGCAAGTCAGCCTGCTTCATCATCTTTAGCATCGTCGCTGTCACCTTACCACTATCGATTGCCACACATACACAACAACTGTCCGCCTTCAGCAGATAGCCACATGGCGCTACAGCATCATGCGAGACAGAGAAAGATCGTACTTCGATGTCACCAATGACGCAGTGTGAGCCAACACCGAAGGGGGTTGTGTAGCGTAACTTGTCTCCTTGCCACATCCCATGCGTGACGATGCTGGTCGACCTGTTTGCCTCCAGTGGAGAATCGCAGCCTGCTCGTTGTTCTTCGACTCCTTCGTCCGTAGAGGCAGGCAAGGCTGCTTCAACGCTAGACTCTCTGCTTCGGATAGTGACCGTGCCAGCATCTGTGCGCCAGACACCAGAGGCAAAGCTTTCTTCTATGACTTTAAGAGTGCGAGGATCGGCAAACGCTGGGATAGAGAAGCGCCTCATCAAAGTAGGGAGACCTACAATATGATCACTATGCTCATGGGTGACTAACACGCCTTGAAGCTGTGCTGGAGAAACAGCTACTTGCCACAGGCGCTTGACGAGGAGGCGACCCTGTAAGCCTGCATCGACCAGTACCTTTGTACGTCTCTCTGGCCCAGCTTCTACTAACAAAGCATTGCCAGTACTTCCACTGCCTAATGAGGTGACTCGCATCATTACAGCCCTAGCAATCGTTGTGCGTTGCCGCCTAGCACCATCTCCACCGCCTCAGCGCTGAGGCCAGATTGTCTGATATGATCCAACACGCGGCGTTGGGACAATAGTCCATAATCACTCGCAAAGAGAATACGATCGGCACCAACTAAGTCTGCCACCACCGGAAAAATGGTGTTGTGGTAGAGATAGATGGTAGCGGCAGTATCATACCACACATGCGTCGTAATGCGTCGTATTTCTGGCATCAGGGTGTAAAAAGGTAATCCCCCACCCCAGTGTGCAGCTACAAAATTAATGTCGGGAAAAGCGGTGAGGAAGGTGACGATATCCGGCAGTGATACATTGCCTTTGCCAGGATAGATATGACCAACCGGTTCACTACAGTGCGAAAGAACAAGCAATCGGTAGTGGCGCACTACTTCCATCAGCGGCGTGAGCAGGTGAGTATCGCTCAATCGGTAGCCCTGACCATGAGGCATTAGTTCACCAAGTCCAATCATGCCGGCTTGTGCACAACGTTCTAACTCACAGACTGCATGTGATGTGGCTAGTGGTTGCAGCACCGCCATCCCATAGATGCGCTGCGGATAACGACGCATGGCATCCAGGATATAGTTATTCGTTTCCTCGATCAACCCCAGATCGGTCCAACCGAACGAAAAGGCAACAGATGCGGCTACACCCGAGGCCTCCATTTCTGCAATCAGGTCCTCTGCATTAGCTATATGCACGTTGGGAGTACTGTACAATTCGTTAAACCAGGGGTCACGTGCGCAGTAGCGTTCACGCTGCTTGCAGATCTCCGGCGGGAAAAGATGTGTATGGAAATCGATCAGCATACAGGTCTCTTCAAAAGTTACGATACAAAAACAAAGGACTCACCCTTCTTTCTTTACTATCTAGAGCGAGTCCTTTATTCTAACATTATTACCTCAATATTGCCGAGGGATGAGAGAGCAAGCCGTACGATCATTAGGGCCGCTGGGCTGCACCTGTTACCAGGTGTCCACCGGCGGTCTATCTACCAACTGGTCTGGTTGGGATCTTAATCCGTTCTGGAGAACGGATGGGAAACGTCATCTGGGCATCGGCTTCGCGCTTAGATGCTTTCAGCGCTTATCCCTGCTGAGCGTAGCTATCCAGCCGTGGCCTGGGCAGGCCAACTGGCTCACCAGCGGCTCAGCCATCTCGGTCCTCTCGTACTGAAGATGACTTGCCTCACGTTTCCTGCGCCCACGACGGATAGAGACCGAACTGTCTCGCGACGTTCTGAACCCAGCTCGCGTGCCGCTTTAATGGGCGGACAGCCCAACCCTTGGGACCTACTCCAGCCCCAGGATGCGACGAGCCGACATCGAGGTGC
>WNFT01003727.1_pt1 | contig 13288 bp, 10 predicted proteins | sample 5400191 | NCBI WGS metagenome assembly WNFT01 (sample SAMN13153359, study PRJNA577476) | soil metagenome | isolation source: 80 cm saprolite under Madrone tree | place: USA:California | collected 2016-06-14
CGACACGGTCGTGACCCGCTACACGGCCTACTGGCAGGCGGTGCTGGGCGCGCTCCTCATCCTCCTCGTCCTGGTCTTCCCGCGGGGGATCGTGGGCGCGCTCCCGGGCCGGGGCCGATGACGCTGAGCGTTCGCGACCTCCGGAAGGCGTTCGGGGGCGTCCGCGCCGTCGACGGCGTGAGCTTCGACCTGCCGCGCGGCGAGGTCCGCGCGCTGATCGGCCCGAACGGCGCCGGCAAGACGACCGTCTTCAACGTGCTGGGGGGCCAGCTCCGGCCGGACGCGGGCGAGGTGCGCCTGGGCGGCGAGCGGATCTCCGGGCTCCCGCCGCACGCCATCTGGCGCCGCGGCGTGAGCCGGACGTTCCAGGTGAGCGCCGTGTTCGCGACGCTCTCCGTCCTCGAGAACGTCCTGGTCGCGCGGCTGTCGGCGGCGGGCCGGAGCCTCGGGCTCTTGGGGAGGGCGGGGCCGCGGGAGGCGGAGCGCGCGCGGGCCTCGCTCGCGCGGGTCGGGCTCGCCGACCAGGCCGCCCGCCCGGCGGGGGTCCTCGCCTACGGCGACCTGAAGAAGCTCGAGCTGGCGCTGGCCCTCGCGAACGATCCGGCGGTGCTCCTCCTGGACGAGCCGACGGCGGGCATGGCCCCCGCCGAGCGCGGCGAGCTGATGCGCCTGGTCGTCCAGCTCGCCCGCGCGGGCGGCCAGACCGTCCTCTTTACCGAGCACGACATGGACGTCGTCTGGAGCGTCGCCGACCGGATCCTCGTGCTGCACCAGGGGCGCGTCATTGCCGAGGGCGTGCCGGGCGAGGTCCGCGCGAACCCCGGGGTCCAGCGGGTCTACCTCGGCGAGGATCCTTGATGCTCGAGCTCGACCGGGTCCACGCCTGCTACGGGCCGAGCCACGTGCTGCACGGGGTCTCGCTCCGGGCGCGGGCGGGCGAGGTCGTCTCGCTCCTCGGCCGCAACGGCGCCGGCAAGAGCACGACCCTGAAGGCGATCGTGGGCCTGGTGCGGGTCGAGGGGGGCGCGATCCGCTTCGAGGGGCGGGACATCGCGCGGCTGCCCACGGCCCAGATCAGCCGCCTCGGCGTCGGGCTGGTTCCCGAGGATCGCCGGATCTTCGCCGAGCTGAGCGTCCTCGAGAACCTGCGGGTCGGCGAGCGCCGCCAGGGATGGTCGGTGGAGCGGGCCTTCGAATGCTTCCCCGCCCTCCGCCCGCTCGCCGGCCGGAGGGGCGGGAGCCTCTCGGGCGGCGAGCAGCAGATGCTGGCGATTGCCCGGACGCTCATGGGAGGGCCGCGGCTGCTTCTGCTCGACGAGCCGGCGGAGGGCCTGGCCCCCGTGGTCGTCCGGACGCTCGCCGAGCGGATCGCCGCGCTCAAGCGGCAGGGGCTCACGATCGTCCTCTCCGAGCAGAACCTCCGGCTCGCCCGCCCGCTCGCCGACCGCGCCTACATCATCGAGCGGGGCGAGATCCGGTTCGAGGGCACGCTCGCCGAGCTCGACGCGGACGACCGGATCCGGCGGGCGTGCCTGAGCGTCTGACCGTGGCCTGGCGGGGGCGGCCGTCAGGCCGGGTCGCCGCCGGCGCGGAGCTCCTCGAGCGCTGCGCGCAGGGCGCGCTGGGCCTCGCCCGCGGCCGCCTCGCTCGCGTAACGGGTGCGAGGCCAGAAGAAGCCGCGCAGTCCGTCCTTGAAGCGGCGGGGCACGACGTGAACGTGCAGGTGCGGCACGCTCTGGCTGACGCGGTTATTGATCGCCACGAACGACCCGTCGGCGCCGAACGCGCGCTCGACGGCGCGCGCGAGGAGGCGGGCGTGCTCGAAGAGGGGCCCGACGAGCGGCGTCGGCAGATCGGCCAGCGTCTCGTGGTGCGCGCGCGGCACGAGCAGCGTGTGGCCCGGGAAGAGCGGGCGATGGTCGAGGAAGGCGAGGAAGCGGGCGTCCTCGAGGACGACGTGGCCGTCCGCCTCTCCCCGTCCGACCCGGCAGAACGCGCAGCTCGCCGCCATCGCTCGCTTCCTCCCGCGGTGTATCACTGTGCCACAGGCGCCCCCGCCTCGCTGATCCCTGGAGGCGGCCCCGGGTCGGCCCGGCGCCGCCGGTCTGGCGATGAACCCGCCGGCGGCGGCTGGGGCCGGGCCGGAGACGGACGGCGCCGCCCAACGCGCGGCGGTGAAGGGAACGACGCGACTCCTGCGAAGCGCGACGTATCGGGAGGTATAAACAATCACGTGACGGATTCCAAGAGGAGACGGAATGGCCGGGCGAGGGAGAGCCGAGTCCTCGGCATCCCGCGCGACGGCGAGGAACGAGTCAGCGCTCAGGCTCTCCCCGGACGCAGACTGCCTTACGCCAAACTAGTCGTCGGGGTACGACGTGCCGCTGACAGAGACGGTCTCCTGCGCGCCGTCACTTTCGGTCACGATCAGCGTGCTCGTGAAGGTGGCATAGGCGGCCGGGGTGAAGGTCACGGTGACGGTGCACGTTGCACCTGCCGACACGAGAGATCCGCACGTGGTCCCCTCCGCGAAAGCAGGATCGCCGCTCATGGCGATCCCGGCGATCCCGACAGAGACGCCGCTGGTGTTCGTGACCGTCACCGTCTGGCTGGGGTTATCGCCGATCGGGGGGCAGCAGAAATTGAGCGTTGCCGGGGACAAGCTCAGGTGGCGCGGCGGGGAGCCTGTTCCCGCGAGCGCGACGGTTTGCGACGTACCCAAGTTGCCCGAGTCGTCAGTGAGGGTCAATTGCCCGGTACCCGGGCCCGCGACCGTCGGCGCATAGGACACACTGACTGTACAGCTTGCCCCCACGACAAGGCTGGTCGGGCAATCGTTGGTCTCGGCAAAGTCGCCGCTCGCCGCAATGCTGGAAAAGTTCAGCGGGTTGCCCCCGAAGTTGGTGATGGTGACGGGTTGGGCATTGCTTGAGGTGCCGATATCCTGGAGGGCGAAGGTCAAGGTGGCCGGTGAAAAGCCGAGTGCGGAGGGACGTGGGCTCGGCACCGGGACCGGAGTCACGCCGAAGACATAGTAGGAGCCAAGTGGGCCAATCGTCCCCGAGGAGGTGAGCACCCCTGCCATGTTATCGACGAGTTTGACGCCTCCCCCTCCCGTGAACACGGTTCCACCTGAATCGACCGAAATGCTGTTCAACCCGGCGCTGCCGCCGGCGGTGATATACAGGGACTGCCAGTTGGCTCCCGTCATGTCGTCCACGCGAATCACGGCGGGCGCGTAGTAGTGGTTGTCGGCGACGTAGATCTTGCCCGCGGCATCCACTGCGACGGCCGCGGGAGAAGAGAAAGACTGGCTCACTCCGTTCACGGGTGGCGACTGCGTCAGCACCGTCCAGTTCGTGCCATTCATGTCGTCTATGCGCACGATCCGCTGATTTCCAGTGTCCGCGACATAGATGCGATTGCTCGCGTCAACCGCCACCGACTCGTATGAGGCGAACTGGCCAACACCGTTTCCGACGGTGCCATAGGAGATCCAGTTCGTGCCGGTCATGTCATCGATGCGGACAAGGCGGGAGTTCCCGGTATCCATGACGTAGATTCCGCCGGCGGAATCTATAGCAATGCCGATGGGGTCGTAGAACTGACCCTGACCGGCCCCACACGTGCCCCCATAGGAGGTCCAATTCGTGCCGTTCATATCGTCGATGCGGACGATGCGGCAATTGTACGTATCCGCGACGTAGATTCTGCCGGCCGAGTCGAGCGCAATGCCATAGGCGCCATAAAACTGCCCGACGTCGCTGCCCTGACCGCCGAACGAGATTTGGTTGGTCCCTTGCAGGTCGTCGGAACGGTGAATCTGCTCGGTATCGGAGTAGTAGAAGGGCGAATAGGCGGAGTTATAGACCGTCGTTCCGGTGGCGGCAGCGCCGCCAGTTCGAAATCCCTGATAGGTGACGCCGTTGACCGCTTGAGCCGCGCCGTTCAGACTCCACGTGCCGCTCATGTAGCCACTGAAGCTGTAACCGCAGGTGACATGGCCGCCCCTGCCGCCGCCTGAGCAACTTTCGGTGAAGGTGGCACTCGTAAAGCTCGCGCTGAGGGTCACGGTCCCGTCATTTGACGCATAGGTCAAGCTGCCGCCGGCGCAACGGGCCGGGGCGGTGGCGGGGCAGTTAATGGTCAAGGTGCCGGCGGGAGTGGCAACGTTCGAGTGGATGATGACGCCAGAACTTACCTGTGTTGAGCCGCCGGAATTGGAAAACCCGCCCTGATCGGCGTACGCCAGGGGAGCCGAAAAAGAGGCTAAAAAAGCGAGAACAAGCGCCTTTTTCATTGAGGCACCCCATCCTCTCCATCGGAAGCGAAGATAGTCGCTGACCTCTGAGCGCCAGATTCTATCACAGCGCCTCTGAGGAGGATCGACTCGAACCGTTGTCGGTTCTGGGGGGGGCTTGGGCGTGGTCCATGAAGGACGCCATGGTTCGTGTGAGAATAAGTCGCCCTTCACGGCCGATGAGCGTCGACTCAGTCCTCACGCAGAGGTCAACTGGGTTGGATAGTTACGGGGGCGACATTTGTGCGACCGCTGTCGATCTCCGTTATCGGGATCCTGACCTAGTCAGAACGCATCGAGCCTCCAGGATCGCACCCTCGAGCGGGGTGAAACGCGGCTGTGGAACTGGGTGCTGGGTGCTCTCGGATGACATCTTCGTGGGGCCGAACAGTCGGAGCCGACGCAACGGACATGCTGATGCTGTATCACGCGCGCCAATCGGGCTTCATCGCGACAATCAGCTGCCTGTGGGGCGAACGTTGACAGCCGGACACGTGAGCCCGACGGGGACGAGAATGCGTACTCGGATTGGTCTGATCGTGATCCTTTCCCTCTGCGCCGGTCCCGCGGATATTCACGCAGAGCCGGCCCCCACCCCCCACGACTTCCAAACACGCGCTTCCTTTGATTTGGCGGTCCAGAAATCGCAGGTGCTCAGGCTCGGGAAGAGTCGGTTGGAGACCACGAGCGCGTTCGTCACTTACACGAACGAATTCTTTCGGGGCAAGACGAACGCACTGAAGGTTCAATTCTTCACGGAGCCGATCGGCGCGGACGCGCGGGCCAAGCTCCTGAGCCGGGACGACCGCGCCCTGCGCAGTCGGGGCGGCTATGCGGCCCTCGTCCTGTTCCTGGACGATCGAGATCAGATTTGGCAAGCGAACTTGACCTACGTGATTCCAGGCACGACGGTGGTGAGAACGGTGGCATCGAGTCGTGAGGACGTGACGAAATATTTTGCCGACTACCACTTCGACCGAAGCCGCCTGCGGCTGAAGAGCAACGGAACGTACCACACCCCGCCAGATTCGAAGGACGAAGTACTGAGTCTGTCCTGGGACGCGGATCTCAACATTCGGGTCTTCGACCACATCAAGAAATGACTCTGGACGGTCGGCCACACGCGCTGCGCGCGGACGGTCCCAGCGTCCGCTGAGCCATCGGGATCTGACCGCTTACGCCCCGCGGGAGCACTGCTCCAGCTCGCGGGCGATCTCGTCGTTGCTCGGGATCTGGCGCCCCAACGCAGCCGACAGCACGTAGCGGACGACGCCGTTCCGATCGATGATGAAGAACCCCATGTCGTCGTCGGCCAGGACCTTGGGCAGCTCGCTGAAGAACGGCCTGGTCGGCCCAAAGTCGTTCGGCGGCGGCTCCGTCCTCATCCCCTGCCAGAAGCGGCTTGCGTACCAGGTGATCGGGCGCGAGCGGACCTCGAGGCCCCAGACGCGCCAGGACTGGTAGTCGGGATCGCAGAGGTAGGGAAACGGGATCCGGAACTTCTGCACATAGCTTCGGGCGCGTTCGGGCGTCGTCGGCGTCACCTCGATCAGCTCGGCGCCGAGCGCCTTGAACTTCGAGTAGCCCCGCGCGAGCTGGGACATGTGCGACCGGCAGAAGGGACAGCACATGCCCTTGGTGAACCAGACGATGACGCTCTTCCGGCCGCGGTAATCGTCGAGCCCGATCTGGCCTCCTTGCCCTGCAGGCAAGCGAAACGACGGAGCCGGCTGTCCGACGGCGATCGTCATGACGGTGTCTCCTCTCCTCAGCAGAGGAACGGCAGGACCAGGAAGGAATCGCTGTCCCAGCCCGTCGCCTGCTGCACCCGACGGCTCTGGCCGAGCCAGTCCTCGGCCCCCGCCTCATCGCCCCGCTCGATGGCCAGCGTCGCCAGCCCCTCGTAGCAGGGGAACAAGAGCTGGGGCTCACCGACCTCTCGGGCCACGGCCAGCGCCTCGCGGTAGTAGTGGGCGCTCCGGTCGCCGTCGCCGCGGCACTGGTGGATCTGGGCCAGGATGATCAGCGGGATGGGCAGGTGGTTGCGCTGTCCGAGCCGCTGATCCAGCTCGACGGCGGCCTCGGCGGCCTTGACGCCCTCATCATAGTCGCCGGCGAGGGTGCAGTGCCCCCCCGCGAGCGTGCAGTAGAGCCACGACTGCTGGAGCTGGTCGCCGATCCGCTGGGCCAGGGCCAGCCCCTCCCGACAGTACTCACGCGACCGATTGTGATCGAGCGTCGCGTGCATGACGGCGAGGTTCGTGTAGGCGCGGCAGGCGACCGCGCCGAGCTGGTGGGCCAGCGCGGTCTCCAGACTGCGCGCGACCGACGCCGCCCCCGCTTCGATGTCGCCGTTGCGCGCCAGGGCCACGCCCCACGTGTTATACGCGTGAGAAATCACGTCGGGCGCGCCCAGCCGCTCGCCGAGCGCGCGCGCGCGCTGGGCCCAGTCCATCGCCCGCGCGTGATCGCCGAGCCGAACGCACACGCGCCCGAACTCCTGATAGAGCCCCGCCGCCTCGAGGTTCTCGGTGTCCTCGCCAAGCGCGGCCAACCCCTGCTCCAGGTGCGCGAGCGCCTTGTCGCGCTCGCCGGCCGCCCAGCAGGCGTCGCCGATCTTCCGGTGGAGGTCGGCCATCCGCCGCCGATCGCCACGGCCGAGGACGAGCGCCAAGGCGTCGCCCCATTCCTGCCGAGCGGCGGCGAGGTCGCCGTGGGCACGAGCCGCGTCAGCGAGCTTCTCGAGGACGGCGGCGCGCCGCCCCTCGGTGTCGCCGGCTGGATCCGTCCGCTCGAGCGCGCGACGGAAGTACGCGCGCGCCTCCTCGTAGGCAAAGAGGCTGGCCGCGCGCTCGCCCGCCCGCATCAAATAGTGGTACGCCTTGTCCCGCTCGCCGCTGCCGGCGTAGTGGTCGGCGAGCGCCGAGAGCACCTCGTCGAGCCGGCCCGCAAACAGGCGCTCCAACGCGTCACCGGCTCGGGCGTGCAGCTCGGCCCGGACCTTGAGCAGCAATGCCTGGTACGCGACCTGCTGGATGAGGAGGTGGCCGAAGCTGTACGTCGGCTCCGGGAAGAGGCCCTTCTCGCGCAGCAGCTCGAGTCGAACCAGTTCTTCGAGGTGGTCGGTCAGCGTGGTGTCCTGAGGCGTGAGGGCCTGGAGCAGCGAGAGCGAAAACTCACGTCCGAGGACGGAGGCGACCTGGAGCGTGCGCTTGAGTGGGTCAGAGAGCCGGTCGATGCGGGCCGTGAGCAGGTCGTGCACCGTGTCCGGCACCTCTCCAGGCGCCGGCGCCCGCCGCAGGGTCAGCGTGCCGCCGCGCGGCTCGAGGAGATCCTGCTCACGCAGATGGCGGGTCAGCTCCTCGACAAAGAACGGGTTCCCCTCGGTCCGCTCGAGGACGAGCGCACGGAGGGCCGGGGCCAGCTCGGTGGCGTCGAGGAGCGCCGTGACGATCTCGATGGTCTCCTCGTCCGAGAGCCGGTCGAGGACCAGCCGTTGGTGAGACGAGCGATCCTGCCAGGGCGGGGTGTAGCCGGGCCGATAGGTGCCGAGCAGGAGGACCCGATGGCTGGCCAAGCCGTCGATGAGGGTCCGACAGAGCTCCTCCGAGTTGCGGTCGATCCATTGCAGGTCCTCGACCAGGATGACGAGCGGCCGATCCTGGGCCCCCCGCAGGACGAACGTCTTGACCGCTTCGATCGTCCGACGCTTGCGCTGCGCCTGGTCCAGACCCTCGCTCTCCAACTCAGCCGCGGGCAGCGCGAGCAAGTGCTTGAGGTAGGGCACTGTCCACTCGAGCGCCGGATCCAGCCGGCGCACGCCGGCCTCGAACTTCTCGACCTGCTCGCGCTCGGGCTCGCCCTCCTCCAGCCGGAAGGTCGCCTGGAGGAGCTGGATGACGACGTGGAATGCCAGCGACGGGCCGTGGGGCAGGCAGTGGCCCTCGACATACGTGAGGGGCGCCTCGAGCCACTCGCGCTTTAGCTCGTAGAGCAGTCGCGACTTGCCGACGCCGGCCTCGCCCACGACCGAGACGACCTGGCCGCGGCCGCTCCGGGCCCGCTCGCCGCACTCGCGCAGAAACGCCAGCTCCCGGGCGCGCCCGATCAACGGCATGAGCCCCCGCTCGATCGAGACCTCGAAGCGCGCGCGCCGCCGCCGCTGCCCGGTGACCGTCCAGGCGCGGACCGGGTGGTCGATCCCCTTGACGCACCGCATGCCACGATCCTCGGTGCTGAAGTAGCCGCTCACGAGCCGATGCGTGGCCTCACTCATCAATATCCCGCCCGGTGGCGCTTCCGCCTGCAGCCGCGACGCCAGATTGACCGTCTCGCCCTGCGCCGTGTAGTCCATGCGGAGGTCGTCGCCGATCTTCCCCACGACGACGGGGCCCGTGTTCAGCCCGATGCGCACCGCGAAGTCGATCCCGCGCTCGCGGCTCAGCGACTCGGCATACTCGCGCTGCGTGCGCTGGATCGTGAGGGCCGCCGCTACCGCCCGTACCGCGTGATCCTCGTGGGCGATCGGCGCTCCGAAGAGCGCCATGATGCCATCGCCGGTGAACTGGTTGACCGTGCCCTCGTAGCGGTGAACAGCCTCCATGAGGTGTACGAAGCACCCGTCCATGACACTATGGAGGTCCTCAGGGTCGAGTCGGGACGAGAGCGCGGTGAAGCCGACACAATCGACGAACAGCACCGTCACCTGCTTGCGCTCGCCCTCCAGCGCGCCGCGGGAGGTGAGGATCTTCTCGGCCAGGTGCCTCGGGGTGTAGCTCGGGGCCTTGCGCGCGAGCCGATCGGCCACCTCGGCCACCGTGATCGTGGCGGGTGCACCGGCGGCGGTCGGGCCCTGGCTCCCCAGCGCGTGACCGCACCCGTCGCAGAACTTGGCGGTGGCACGGACGGCTGCCCCGCACGCGGGGCAGACGCCGGGCAGACGCGCGCCGCAACTATCGCAGAACTTCGCTCCGGGCCGATTATCGCTCCGACACTCTGGGCACGTCACGACGACATCCTATCATCCGCCTCGGGCCGCGCCTCCCGCGCCAGAACTCCATCGGGTTCGGGAAGTGTATCCGCGGTGCCCACGATGCTCAGCGAGACCGGAGGCGCCAAGATGCGGTGTTCCGCCCGCACCTTCCTCGCGTGGCCGCGGGTGGAGATGGATGACCTGTCCCGTCTTGAGCGCGGCGCATCGCTTGGGCGCTGCGCTCAGGGGAGGCGGTATTGAGCGCGCGGCAGCCCTGCCCGAGGTGAAGGCAGTGAGCCCCCCCCTTGCCGAGCGGGTGCCCGCCGAATATCCTCAGGGGGGTGCTCAACGTGTCCGCCTCAAGGGCCACAATGATGCGACGAATCCCCTCGTCGGGAGACCGCAATGTCTACGGAGTTTCGCTGCAGAGCCTGTAGCGGATATGGAATCGTCGGCCGAAATTCAAGCCTCCCCTGTCCGAGTTGTGGTGGTTCGGGACTGAGCGGCGTCGCCGGCTCGCGGGATGCCGGGGACCGGAGCAGTGGAGCGCAGGAGCAGCAGATCTCGTCGGCCGACCGACGACGCGGTCAGGACCTGCACGTCGACCTCGCTCTGGCCTTTCCGGCTGGGGTGACCAATCGAGCGCCCCGGAAGACGGTCACGTTGCCCGACGGCATCGGTGCAGGTACCGTCCTCCGCCTTCGTCGCTTCGGGCTCCCAGGGGAGGTCGGCCGCGGGGATCTCTATCTTCACATCCAAGCGGCGACGACTGCCGCGCCCACCGGCGACATTCAGACGTCGGACGCCGCCGACCGCGCGCCGAGCGTCAGCGCCGCTGTGCCGCAAGGGCCTCTCTTGGACCCGCTCCCGTCAGGCGTCACCGGGGAAGCGCCTCCGCTCACGGAGGAGGACGCGGCGCGAGCCCTCAGTCGATATTTCTCGCTGCATCTGCCCGGTCAGGCCCCCGTCGTCACCTTCGTGTGGCGCTGTGATCACGGGGATCGATCACGCTGCGCGGCGGCCGCCGTGTGGCACGTTCGGGCGAATGACCAAGTCTGCACTGTCTACGAGGACGGGCGCGTCGAACCGACGTTCGCCGGTCTGCTCAGCCTGAAAGACATCCACCGCCCCTCCTACGAAGAACTGGCGGTGTTGAACGCCGAGCTGGGCCTCAAGAGTCCCGAGGCCATCGGGCGGCTCCTGGACACCATGGAGAAGTATGCGAGCTGGGATGCGCAGTCCCGGCGATTTGTGTGCCCCGAGTCCGGCTGGGTGACGACCGTCCAGGCCCTCGACTACTACGTCGACGATCCCGGGCTTTGGGAAAAGCGAGCCGAGGCGGCGTGGAAGGCGGCGATCGACGACGAGATGGAAGAATGGGAGCGCGCGATGCCGAACGCGGCGCTCGAGCGGTTCACCGCGCTCTTCACCGTCGCCGCGACAGGCGCGGCCGTTCGTGCCACCACCGGCGCCGCGGGCTCCGGGGCCCGCACCGTGCCGGAGGCTCCCGACACTGAGCTGAGTCGCGCTCAGGCATCGTAATCGGGCCCTGCCATCGGGAAGGCGCCCGTCGCCCGCTCGGTCCGGGCTGCCGCTGGTCGTTCGGGGGGCGGGCCCTGCCTCGCCCCGAGCGTCACCGCTAGTAGCGGTTCGCGATGGGCAGCTCCTCGGCCGGGAAGAGCGTGATGATCTGGGCCCCGCTCGGCGTCACGATCACCTCCTCCTCGATCCGCGCGGCAGAGACGCCGTCGGCGGCCGGGCAGTAGGTTTCCACCGCGAACATCATCCCCGCCTCGAGCTCCATGGGCTCGTCGAACGAGTTCAGGCGGCTGACGATCGGGCGCTCGTGGAGGCCGAGGCCAATGCCGTGGCAGAAGTTGAGGCCGAAGGCGGCCATCTCGCTGTCGAAGCCGATCTCCGGCGCCTTGGGGAACGCGCGCGCGATCTTGTCGGTGGTCACACCGGGTTTGATGAGCGCGATCGCCTCGTCCATCCACTCGCGCGCCTTCTTGTAGGCCCCGACCTGCGCGCGCGTGGCCCGGCCCACGCTGAAGGTGCGGTAATAGCAGGTCCGGTAGCCGACGAACGACATGATGATGTCAAAGAACGCCTGGTCTCCGGGGCGGATCAGACGGTCGGTGAAGTTGTGGGGATGGGGGCTGCACCGCTCGCCCGAGATCGAGTTGATCGCCTCCACGCAGTCCGCGCCCATCTCGTAGAGCCGCTGGGTCGCGAGGGCCACGATCTCGTTCTCGCGCACCCCCGGCCGGAGCGCCTCGAAGACATCCTGGTAGACGCCGTCCACCATGGCCGCCGCCATGTTCAAGAGCGTCAGCTCGTCGTGGCTCTTGAGCATGCGCGCCTCGAGCATGACCTGCTGGCCGTCGCGCACCTCGACGCCCGCCGCCTGGAGGGCGAAGAGGAAGGGCGGCTCGACGACGTCGATGCCGAGCGGCATCCCGGCCACGCCCTCGGCCTTAAGGATGTCCTTGATCTCCTGGGCGGCGTGCTTGAAGAGCCCGGCCCGGGGCGAGACGGCGCCGCGCATGCCGACCATCCCCGCCAGTGACTGTCGCTCCGGGATCCACGGCGCGTAGAGCCGGTGATGGCGGGCCGCCGAGCCGAAGTCCCACACCCAGGGCTCCCCGTTGCCGGTGAGGAGCGACCAGCGCGTCAGCTTGTCGCGTGCCCATTCGCCGATCACGGTGCTCGAGACGTAGCGGATGTTGTGCTGGTCGAAGAGGAGCAGACCCCCGAGACCTGAGCGGCCCAGCGCCTGGCGCACGCGGCCGAGGCGGTAGGCGTGGAGGCGCCGGAAGTCCACGCGCTCCTCGAAGTCGACCTGCATGTGGCCGGGGGCCTGGAGCGGCCGGTCCCAGCGGTGGCGGGGGTCGACGAGGGACTCGGCGGTCGCAGGCTTCGGTGTCGGCGGCGGCGGCTTGCGGGTCATGGCGTCCTCCCGGGAGTCGGCGGTCGGCCGCTACTCTACACCTGCCCCCGTCGATTGACCCGCTCCCGATGCTGAAGATCCTAGACGTCCGAAGCGTACGCGACCGGGAAGGGGCTGACCGGGAAGGGCTTGACGCGAAGGACCCCCGGGCGTACACAAGGACTGCGGCGCCGCGGCAGCGCACCGCGCGCCGCGACCGACAACTCCCACGCAATGGGGGTGCAAGATGGATAGCACGCCACCGGGCTCAGCGGCGGCGTCGCCGGGAACGAGCTAGCGGCTCCAGGCGGCGCCCGAAACGCACGCAGCAGGACCAGGGCCCGGCTTTAAAGCACGGGCACGCAGCCGAGGCTGCGCGAAGGTCAACCAGGGGACGCCGTGGGCGGGCCGGCCCCGCCCACGCCCCTCATCGCTCACCGGGCGCTTCCGGCGCCGCGTCGAGCACCTCGCGAACCTTATATCCGCAGCCACAGACGTCAGATCGGGCGGCGTGACGCGGTCTCGCGGTTACGGCCTTCGAAGAGCGACGGGCGTGTCGAGGAGGTCACTACCGCCCGCGGGTAGGCCGAGACGATCGTGGACAGCGTGGCGTGCCGCTCATGGTCCTCGACGCAGAGCTGCGCGTCGCGTGGGCCAGCCGCTCGTTCTATGAGACCTTCCGGGTCACGCCCGAGGAGACTACGGCGCGCTTCGTCTACGAATTGGGGAACGGCCAGTGAGACATCCCGGCATTGCGGGAAGCGCTCGCGGAGGTGTTCGGAAAGAACATCGAGTTTTCATGAGTTCGCGGTGGAGCACGACCGGGGCCGTGTCGGAGCGAAGACGATGCTGCTGAACGCGCGTCCGATGCTGGCTCGGTGGACACGAGTGTCCCCGCGGCGTTGATCGGGCTCGCACGACCCCGCAGCCCAATTCCCGTCACGGAGCCGTCATAGAGCTGTATGTCGTGTAGGAGATCCGGGGAGTAGGGAGTGGTTGTGTAGACGACGGGAGGGGAAGAGCCTCCTCTCCCCGCTCCCGCGAAGCGCGCGGCTCCCCAGGCCTACTGATCCTTGTCGTCGTTGGC
>WNFT01012743.1_pt1 | contig 13288 bp, 12 predicted proteins | sample 5400191 | NCBI WGS metagenome assembly WNFT01 (sample SAMN13153359, study PRJNA577476) | soil metagenome | isolation source: 80 cm saprolite under Madrone tree | place: USA:California | collected 2016-06-14
GGACGTTGCACGCAAACTCGATCATGGCGACCTGCAAGCCCAGACATAAACCCAGGTACGGTTTGTACATACGGCGCGCGAAGTTGGCCGCTTTCACCTTGCCTTCGATGCCACGATGGCCGAAGCCGCCAGGCACAACAATACCGGCCACATCTTCCAGCAACTCAGTATAACCCTCGCCCATACTTTCCAGGGCCTCGGAATTGATCCATTGAATATCTACATCGACATTGTGATACCAACCGGCATGCCGCAGCGCTTCGGCAACCGAGAGGTAAGCATCGTGCAACTCGACATACTTACCCACGAGTCCAATTTTCAAGCTGGGGCGGGGATGTTTGATGGTCTGCACCAATTCGTGCCACTCTTGCATTTGAGCCGGGTGTTCAGGCAGGCCAAGTTCCTGCACCAGGTATTGCCCCAGTCCTGCCTCTTCCAGGATCAACGGAACCTCATAAATCGTCTCGGTTGTGAGCAGGGGAACGACCGCCCGCTCTTCAATATTGCAGAAGAGGGCAATTTTTTCCCGCAGTTCGTCGTTGAGCGGATAATCTGAGCGACAGAGAATCACATCCGGTTGAATACCTACACGCAACAATTCTTTTACGCTGTGCTGCGTGGGCTTTGTTTTTAGCTCTTTCGTCGCCATCAGGTAGGGCAGCAGCGTAACATGCATGTACAGGACATCACGCCGACCGACATCCTTGCGCATCTGGCGAATGGCCTCTAAAAACGGCTCTCCCTCGATGTCGCCGACAGTACCGCCTACCTCGACAATCACTACATCGGCATCAGAGCGGCGAGCCACATTGTGAATGCGCTCCTTAATCTCGTTGGTGATATGGGGAATGACCTGGATGGTACCACCGAGATACTCTCCACGCCGCTCCTTAGCAATGACTGACGCATAAACCTGGCCGGTCGTCACATTATTTGCCTGGGAGGCCGGTTCATCAGTGAAACGCTCATAGTGACCCAGGTCCAGGTCGGTCTCGGCTCCATCCTCGGTGACAAAGACTTCTCCATGCTGATAGGGCGACATGGTGCCTGGATCAACATTGATGTAGGGGTCTAGCTTCATGAGAGAGACGGAGACTCCGCGATTCTTGAGCAACCGGCCTAGAGAAGCGACTGTTATTCCCTTACCCACCGATGACGCTACACCGCCTGTTACAAAGATAAATTTTGACATATGATTCTCCTTACCTGGAGCACGGAGGCAGGTCAATGATATCAGATCCCACGGCGGGCGACCACAAGGGTCCCCGCCCCTACGGGCTCATAGGTGGGCGACCACAAAGGATCACTCCTACATTATTATGATTTTAAGCGCGTTTCTAAGATGACGACCTGCATTTCAGCAGGCACAGTATTACGAGTTATCAACAATTTTGGCTGTGTGTTCACAGTTTCGACGCCCATCTCACGGCAAAACTTGTCGAGAGGATCGGGGCTTTCTCCTGCTGAGGGCCGGTAATGCATAGGAATGACGACCCGCGGCTCTACCTGACTGATCACCTCCGCAGCCTGGGCCGCATTGATTGTATGCTGCCCACTAATCGGGATCAATAACACATCAGCATCGGCGACCTCTTCCAACTGTTCCTCTTGCAGGATGTGGCCCAGATCGCCTAAATGACAAATTACCATCTCATCCATATGGATGACATAAATGGTGTTGCGACCAAGCTCCTGCCCACGTTTATTATCGTGATAAGAAGAGACCCCAGTAATTAAGACATCACTGATCTCATACTCTCCCGGGCCACGCACGATACGCGGCTGACCGCCAATGCCCTGAGCATAGTTATGCCCGGGATGATCGTGACTGATGGTGACGATGGGGGCATTGACCTTACCCAGCGAGTGCCCCGGCTGAGGAGAAAAGGGATCAGTGATCAGAGTAACATTCTTGCCACGCAACTGAAAACAGGAGTGGCCAAGCCAGGAAATTTCCATAATATGTAAAGATTCGCTTTTCTCAATAAGTTCGGGCGGGGACTGTTGTCCTCGCCCGAATTCTATTGTACCACAAGGATAGGTGTTCTACAAGGGGATAGCCAATATTGGGATGTTGGCATCGACGCCACCTCGCAGCACGATTACCGTACTTCAGTTCTACAAGGGGATAGCCAATATTGGGATGTTGGCCCCTACATTTCATCGTTAGCCGCAAGTGCAGCTATCATCGCCTCATCGACAAGAGGCCCACTGACGGTCATATCCCCATTGGGAGCCTTTGAAGCAAATGTCAGCGAACTATAGGCTACTGTTACCTTCACTTCTCTTCCACGCGCCCCCACGCGCACTGTGCTGGATTCGACCAACTTCTTGATGCGCTGGGCTACAATTTCTGCTCCATGCTGTTCGGCCCGAATGACAGCCGTCATGATGCCGGGGCCATTGACCGAGAGTTTGTCTTCTTTACGAATTTTGGTGCGCAGATAGGGCAACAGCTTGCGCGCGGCTTCGGTTGCCTCGCGATCTTCACGTTCGCGATGTACATCGGTATGTTTAGCACCCTCGAGAATGAAGCGAAAGACGATAACGCTCTGGGCATTACAGATACGACGCACCTTGCGCTCACCGGCCTCCAGGTCTTTTGTGGATTCGACCGCCTGCCAGATATGGTGTTCGTGTTTGCGCCAGTAGTCGTAATTGCCCTGTACGCGGGCAAGGGCCTCCAGCAGGATGGTACCCAGCGTCCACATGGCCTGCTTTGGATTGCTCATCGTAAAGTCGCGACAGGCAATAAGCTGGCGGGCAATGGGAGTGATCTTCATAGTCGATGCTTCATAGTTCTGCTGCTTTAGTACTTTCAGATGACCCGCGTAGATACGGCGGCGCTGTTTGAGAAAATCGCGTACGTTGACGGGACCTTTGTTATAGACCACGCAATTGGGCTTATAAAGGAGCTTATAACCAAGCTGCGAGATAAGCGCTTGAATAGAGATTTCATCAACGGCGCTATCGACCGGTATACCCGATATAACATTGCGGAAGGCGATCACCTCGCCGAGTTTGGGGTGAATACGAGCGACACGATCATGCAAACGCCACAGGAGATGTACAGAATGCCCCATAAAGGTTGATGGATCATTGACGGGCACGGGACGACCTCCAACCATCCCAACCGTCGGGTCTTTAAAAGGGGCGCAGAGATTTTCGATGGCTGAAGTTTCCGGGATGATATCGGCACCGAGGAGGATGACAACCGGGCTGGTGGCCTGCTTAAGAAAGAGGTTGATGGCGGAGGCCTTGCCTTCGCGTTTCTCCTGCACGCATAAACGTACTCGCGGCTCTTTCAGAGCAATCTGGGAGACAATGGGCACAGTACGATCGGTACACCCACTGGCAACAACGATGACTTCTTCGAGCCGGAAAGAAGGGCCGTACTGATCAAGTACTGCCCTGAGGGTACGTGCAATATTAGCTTCTTCGTTATATGCCATTATACCGATACTACATCCAATATATTCCTCGGGTTCCAGTTCCCGCTCATTCGCACTCATCTGCTCTAATTGAACTTCTTTCACTACATTAGTTGCCATCCAAGGCATCTCCTTTGCGAGATTGATATGGGGGATATTATCTCTAGATTGCCTGCATAGAGACAAGTTCTCATGGTATCATGAAAAAATGCCATTAGTATCTACTCATATCAGTTGAATAGTCATTTCCAATGATCTCCCCTCGGCTTACAGAAGAGCATACCATTGAGATACAGACGTTCAAATAGAAAATGGGTTAAGATATGGTTATGAATATCTAAATACAGTTATGAATTTCCGGTCATAGGATGACCGTGAAGCTCATCCTTCCCATAGACCGGTATTGACCTGAACTTGTTTGACGGTTTATACTTTCTTCGCTTGGAAAGCATGGGTATATCTCTCTTTATAAGTTAAGAACGCAACAAGGAACAGCTTTCCCTTGTTTGCTCGAAAGGTACTATTCTGGCATCAAGCCACGCGACCAATGTCACGAACCAGCGGCATTGGTCGCGTGCAAGGAGCAGTTATGCAGATACAAGAACATGTGAAATTATCGACCGCAGCGGCAGTTGTTGCCTTGCCAGTACTGAAAAAAGATACCTGGATTCCGCTGGCAGCGAGCGTCCTTATCGATATAGATCACTATCTATGGCATGCAGTGACGCATCGCACACTGAGCTTGCGTGCCGAAGCCCGTCTGCTGCATCACCCCGTTGTCCTGGGAGCTTTGCTATTCATAGGCGTGCGCATGCGCTCACGATTGCTCTTGCTGATTCTGGCGGGTCTGCTGTTTCATGTCAGTCTGGATGTGATTCATGCTTCACAGATGAGCAGATTGAAACGGTCGCTGAGCAAGCAGGCTGGTTTTATCTGTCCCGAATGCGGTAAATATGACGAGGCGCTGCAGTTGCATACAGTGCATTTTGCGCGCAATATACTTGATCGCTACAATTCACGGCATTTCGTGGTGTTATGCGCCGCATGTCATGAGAGGGCACATAACTCAAAAAGGGTCTACATCCTTCAGGGTGAATCAGGGGTGGGGCGTAGGGACCAGATTTATCGCCACCCTGTCCGGGGGACAGGTAATAGGGGTGGGGCCTCGCCGCAATCACCCACAAGGATGGAGAGCCCTCAAAAATCTGGTCTCGACGGCCAGCACATAGTATGATATAATTTTGCTTTGTAGAGATAAGTAATTCTATTCTATAGAATAAATATCCTAAATAAGGTGAAATACGAAAGCGAGGAAGGATTTGGCCCAATGGCTTCCTGCACTGCAAACAGTGCAAATCATTCTCAGTATAGCCGTAATCATTTTTATCCTGCTGCAGGCGCGAGGTGCCGGATTGGGCAGTGCCTTCGGGGGCAGCAGCGGGGGTTCGGTGTTTAAGACACGGCGCGGCGTAGAACGTCTGATTTTCAATATCACTATTGTCTTCATCATCCTGTTTGCCGCAGTTTCGATCATCAGTATGGCTCTGAGGTAGCCTGTTTGCCAATCGGCTGTCCGTTCATAGCATTTGAGCGGTAACGATCAGGGCCTACGTCTGTGGCGAACAGCCGGCTTTGTCCATATATCTGTCTCTGCTTGCTCAGATAGAGCAGATATATTACAACAGAGCCGGCAAAGAGTGAGGTGATCCATGGAATCAACACACTCGGATGCACCCGGCATGCGCCTACCATCATGGTCACCTGCAACGGCATCCCTTTCCTCGTCATGAATTATGCTCCTCATGGTAATCTGCGTCAACGTCATCCTAAGGGCACCCGTCTTTCGCCTCCTGTGATCTTACCCTATCTCGAACAGGTCGCGGACGCTCTACAATACGCTCATATGCCTCCGGGAGCGACGATACAACTGTACAGGTATGGCAAGCAACGTAATGGCCCCCTCGACCGTCTATATGGTATTAAGAACATGTAACAAACCGTAAGCAGTTTGATGCACCCCAATGGGTACACATAACTATGCTTACGTCTTATTTCCATTTCCCCTGGAGGACCTGAAAAATGCAGTTATATCTCCCATCGCGTTCAAAAAAACCGTTTATAAGCGTAATACTGCTCTTAACTGCCGCACTCATGCTCGCAGCATGCAGCGGCGGTAGCAATGGAGTCAATGCAACTCCCACCGCGCAAGGGACGGGAGGAAACACTACTCCCACTGCCACCCCAGGAATAGGGCTGGGGACACACCCTTGTCCGGATGCCGTGAAAGCAGCGGCCCATTGGACCTCTAAAGTGGAGACGGTGAGTTGTGGCAACCTCATAGGCAATCCGTCGCTGCAAGCGTTAGTGACGGTTCGCAATACTGGCAGCGGAGGCATTCTCGACGTGTACGTGTACAACAACATCACCAGCCCTAACCCCACACAACTCTTCAAATTGCAGTCCCTGGCGGAGGGTGATGCGAAGATCAGCCTGTACAACACCATCTTGACCGGTGAGGTGGATGCAAACTCCAGCATCAACAACGGCAAACCCGATGCCGAACTGACCCAGGACCTTTTCCGTGAGTTCAAATGGTCTGACGGTGCTGGTACCTTCGTGCCGGTATCCTTCCCCGGCATCTTTCCCGACCTGACACGTTTCCAGGCCGAAAAAGACCAGGGGCAAGTGAATAAAGGACAGGATACCTGGAAACTGGACGCCGCCATGGTTGCCGACCACATGGTCTCTAACCCGAACCTGCTGAACTGGCCCGCCACTGCTCAAACGACCGTTGGGAGTGGCGGCGGAGCTCATGACGCCGATGCTGTGGTGACGGTGAAAAATCCCGATACGGGCGGCGGTACGATCAAAATCAGTCTGCAACGCCTGGAAGGAAATACCAATGGTGGCATCTGGGAGGTTGTAGCGGTCGAATCCAGCGGCATGTCTATTACTGCTCCACAGAGCCGGGACCGTCTCACCAATCCCGTAACCGTAAAGGGTACAGGTGCTGCATTTGAGGGAAAGATTGGCCGGGTGGTGGTGCTGGATCACCTGTACAAGAATATCGGTCACGCCGATGCGACAGGAGCAACGGGCAATGGCAACACCAGCTTCTCTGCCAATGTGACCTACACCTCTACTTTCAAGAGCGGCACCGAGGATGGCCTCGTGGTACTTTATGCTACTAATAACGCGGGCGGTCCAAATGCCGCGGCAGCGGTGATGATGAAAGAGTTGCTGAGTTAGCAATTCTCAGCAGGATGCCCGCGAGGGAACCGGTGCGCACCGGCCACCGCCGCAGGATATCCGCGCCGGTATCCTGCGGCACGATTACCCTGTAGACCGATCATCCTTTCACAGCAACCACAATATCGCGCTTTTTGATGACACGATCCACCGTATGCGCCATTTGCGTATAGGGCGGTTCATCGCGCACCCGCATACGCGTCTGCCGTTCCACAAGCTCGACCATTGCGCCGCGTTCGATACGTGTAGCGTTCCAGGCAAGTGCCAGTGTGCGTCCTGGTAAAAGTAGGTCTTCCCAGACCGGAAGAGCCTTACTGAGGAGACCGGAAATTTCACCAAAATGCTGGATGCCATAGGGCAAATCAGCCACGATGGCATGCATGTGTGGGCCACCTGGTACTTCCTGCATATGCAGATGAGCTTGAGAAGTATCGCCATGTGCCAGGACGAGCAGGCGTGTTGCACCTTTGCGTCCAATCTCGAACTGGTAGCGCCTTCCGGCACGGCGTCCGCGTTCGTCTAGCTCCTTGAATGGAACACCCTCACTTTTCAAATATTGCCGGATAAAGACGGCGGTTGTCTCAATGTCCTGCCGTTCATGTTCTATGCCAAAGGCATCATAGCCGGAAGCAAGGGCAAGGAAGAGCGTGGTCCCTCCACCGGCCAGTGGGTCGAGTATTCTCAACCGCCCCATCAATTGTTCAGCATAAGCGCCCGCGAAAATGGCGATATTGAGCAGTACCCGTGTGAACACCTCGTTGGTTTTGCCCTTATAGCGGCGAACCTCCGCCATCTCCAGGGGGACGAAGGGGACAAATTGGGGATCCAATGGGCGCAAAAATGGCCCCTTTACTTCGCCAATCTGCTCAAAATACTCGTAGATTTCGCTTGTGGCTCCCAGTCGTGAGAGGACATTTAGCAGGCCAGGCAAGGAGGACTCGGTTTTCTCTTCATCGAAAGTCGCCAATAAATAATCCTGGCCCGCCAGGGACGTGGGTTCGATTTGCGTGATGGCAGAGCCTGAAGGACTGGCGAGCAATTCGGGTGCGGCCAGTGCTCCGGTCATATTTGCATACTGCGTGCTGCGTTGTGGTGTAATTTTGAGCGCGAGTTTCATGAGGGGAGTATAGCATACTCTTTCGGCGTCGTGTAGACCTCTGCTGCTTCGCTCATCGAGCTTGTAGAGGCCTATTCTTGTCCAGTTTTGTCTAATGATGTTCATGTTTGGCAAACAATCTACAGATGCGCATCGACGGCAAAACACGGCTTGACGGAGTCGCGGGAAGCATTGGCCTGCACTTTCCTCTTCTCTCTCACCATTTGCTTCACTTTTCAACCGGCTGAGCCATGGGGCGAACGAGACAGAAGACTTCTCTATGGGAAAGTAGATCCCAGCCGCCAGAACGGTTTCCGTCCTACCTGAAGATTGTAACTGTTTTGTGTGGGCGCAGTAGTTCACTGTGATGCAATAGTGAGAGCCATGCGCTACACTTCCATGAAATTGCAGGTGGAAGCGGAGCGGAGCGACAAGGACGTAAGCCAGGAGGTACTACAATGAACGTTCAAAGCACAGCAAGGAAACACATGAACTGCTATGCGTGCCATAACCAAACAGACGAGCGCTGCTCGTATTGTCTTCTGCCCGTCTGCCCTGAGCATGGGCAGCAAGTCCAACCGTGGTTCACGCGTCGGCAGGTGCCCGTCTGCAAGCCTTGCCAGGCGAAACTGGAGGCCATTTTCCAGCAGGAGCAGAGCCTGCCATGAGCTGCACACACAGCAGCACGCTGCTGTTTTGCCCGTTCTTGTGAGCGTGAGATTGTGATTGTCCTGTGCCAGGAGATGGCCGAATTGTGAGGTATTCGTAAGAGGGTGCTCGTATCATCCTACATAGTATGCTTGAAAGGAGACTCAAAATGGCCGCACTACCCCAGGTCGTTCGAGACGAACACAGGGAACAAGTAGCACGTATCGAGTTATTGCGAACGGTAGCCGATTCAATCGGCTCTGCACCAACAGAGGCGCTTCGAGAGGGTGTCGGGCAAGCGTACATCTTCTTGATCCATCAGCTTATTCCTCATGCCCAGGCCGAAGAGCAAGTCTTGTATCCCACCGTTGCAAGACTCTTGCGCGCATTGGAGGCAACTGACACCATGAGCCGGGATCATCTGGAAGTCATTCGGCTCACCGAAGAGCTGGAGGCCCTTCGACTGCATCTGTTTTACGCTCCTTTGAGCGAGTCGGACGAACAGGCGCTGCGGCGTGTCCTCTATGGGCTCTATGCGATCATCAAGCTGCATCTTGCCAAAGAGGAGGAGATCTATCTCCCCATTCTGGAGGCACGATTACCGGCTGAGGAAGTGGATCACCTGGTAGAAGCGATGGAGAGAACAGTCACTGAGGCAAAGAGCAGCATAAGAATGATAGACCTGCGCGAGTAGACGCAGGTGTCTCCTTCGCCAAAGCCAGAGTTCTCACCGATCCTGGTGGTGATGGAGAGCTCATCGCCTACCACGAACCTGCTGCCTTTGAACAATGCCGCCGAGATGAGAATGCCCAAGATGCTTGCTTTCTCACTTAATAAGCCCAGGACTTTGAAGACCAATTACGGAAACCATCTATTTACCTGTGCGTCATCCACCTGCTGTTGGTAGCCACAGAAATTGCAGCGCGAGATGTTGCGTTTCTTTAGCGGAATAACCGGTATCCAGTAGAGCGTAAACCAGTTTTGTGATCGTACAACCACGTGATAGCTGTATTGTTGGCACATAGGACACGTGTATTGGACCTGCCCCATGACTTTGGTGCGTGGGCGCGAGCCGAAAACGATCAAAGCAAAAATCATATGTTAATCTCCAGCAAAAAGCTTTCAAGTAAGCCAGTAGCCATCGCTCATCCAGAGAATATTATCGACCAGGTAGGTGTTGCCAACATTTCCCGCCGCCAGAATCAATGTATTGGGGAGCGGAGTGGTAAGCGTATCACCCGGCTGCTCAAATGTCTCAGGGTCACAGATTATTGCATAATCCAGCTTCAAAAGAAGCGATGTAGCCACCAGGTCAACCATCGCTTTCTCGATGACAGCCACATCGCGCTCGCCTTGCTCAATCATGCTCTTAGCGGCGAGTAACGCCTGGTAGAGCAAAGCCAGGGCTTGTCGTTCAGCAGATGGCAAGTGATGAGGACGATTACTGATTGCCAGTCCATCGTGGTCACGAACGACCGGGAGAATGCGCAAACTGATATCAAAATTCAGATCGCGAATGACCTGGCGCACCAGGGCAATGTGCAGCGCATTCTTCTGACTATAATAGACGATATCAGGTCGGACGAGTTGGAACAATTTGCTGGTCACGGTGGTAATTCCGCGCGCATAATGCAAACGATTTGTCTTTTGCAACCATTGTGTTATCTGGCCATTAGGAGTAACATAGGTGGAGAAGTGGGGAGGATAGATATCCTCAGATCGAGGGACAAATGCAATGTCCACGTGTTCATTATCCAGTAATTGAAGGTCTTGTGGGAGGTTGCGGGGATAAAGAGCGGGATCATCGCCGGGATCAAATTGTAATGGGTTGACAAAAATACTCACTACGCTGATCTCGCATTCGCGCTGCACGGCTTGCACCAGGGTCAAATGTCCAACATGAAGATGGCCCATTGTAGGTACAAAGCCAACGGTCCCGCCAGCAAGCCAGCCTCTTGCCGTTTCTGTCATTTCAGACAGGTTCTGAATAATGCGCATGATGTCCCCGCAAGATATAGATACACTTCTATTTATTATAGAGTATTGTAGTGTCATTAACGGTTCGCGTCAACAGAAGTAACTATGGTATACTACATGGACGTGGCACCAATCCCTCTTGCCTGTATGGGCGACCACAAGGGTATCGACTCCATTTTGTTGGAGTGACAGTGTTAAGGCAAGGTTCAAATCTATGTGACAATTGGTGAAAAGCAGATGTTCATAAACGGGCTTGTAGAGCCATGTGACATTTTATTTTCACTGTTCAAACTGTCACATTGATCTGTGCTTACTTTGAACCATGCCTAAGAAGCGTATTGAAAGGTACTCCAGCAGGCAAGATGAAAGGAGCAGAAGGGTTTAGATGCAGAAAATAGTAGATCGTCTGGTAAGAGCGTTGATCAGTTTACTGGGTCTGAGCATCTTAACTACAGCGGTAATTGCGGCAGTGGTCGCATTACGCCATATGTTGAGTACACCTCAACAGCTGGAAAGTGAGTTGCCCGGAGAAGCCCGCATCTATCGTTGGAAGCAGGGACATATCTTCTATAAAGTACTGGGAAAGGCAGATGCACCTCCCCTGCTTCTGCTGCATACGCCAGAAGTTGGAGCGTCGGCGTACGAGATGCGTAAAATCATGGAACTCCTGGCGCCACACTATCGTGTCTACGCACCTGACTTGCTAGGTTTTGGCCTCTCAGATCGTCCCAGGATAGCATATTGTGCTGAAACATACATTACCCTCTGTCGCGATTTTCTGGCTGAGGTAGTGGCGCAACCTGCAATCATAGTCGCGAGCAGGGTGAGTTGTAACTACGCCGTAACAGTAGCCGCCACTTCTCCTGCATTATGCGAGCGCCTGGTGCTTCTCTCTCCGGTAGCGCTGTACGGGGATGATCAAAAGCCGGCATTGATAGCCGACCTTGTGGAGGCTCCGGCGGTCAAGTCGCTGCTTTATCCTATGCTGAGCACACGCTTTGCGCTCCAGTATGTCCTGGCACGGCAGCATCCTTCTACCTCTGAGGCCGATCTTGACCATTTCTATGCCGCTGCCCATCAACTTGGAGCAGAGCACGCGCCTATGGCTTTGCTGGCCGGAAAATTGACCTATAATGCTGCCGGACAATTGGAAAAATTACAGCAGCCAACGTTGATTATCTGGGGAGCCTATGAGTTAACCGGCTCGCGACGTATTACTGGCCAGCATAGTATATCGAGGCATGTCCAGGTAGAACTGCTCCAGAACGCAGGCCCTGGCGTACACGAGGAACATCCAGACGCGGTGGTTGAAACCATCCTGCGCCGGAGCCAGGAGAAGCAACTTGAAAGGACACAACCTGACACATCCAATCCTATACAGGCGGAACGTGGCGCATCTAATCCTGTAGGGGCGCAATCCATTGAGTCCTCCAGACCTGTTGCACCCTCCCCAACTGAAGAATCGCAATCTTCGCAGGTGCAAGAGCCCGAGCCAGTAGAGGCCGCTGAACAAGAGGTGACGAGCAATCCTTTGCCGCAGGCGCAGGAACCGGAACATACTGCCGCGGAACAAGAGCAGGCAGTACCCCAGGTGGTCGAGGCGTATTGCGTCAAATGCAAGAGAAAGAACGAGGTGCGAGATGCGCACGAAGTTACCATGAAGAATGGACGGATAGCTATCCGGGGGACTTGTGCAGTTTGTGGCACCAATCTACATCGTATGGGGCGACTTGTATCAGAACCGTAAAAAAGTGGCCCTGATCACTTGACGTTCGCTTCCTCAAGCCGTATAATCTCCTTCATGTCTGCACAGGAGGACTCATTAATCAAGGTGATCAGGGCGGCCCCAACAGTCGCATCTACCAAATAGATCTTACCCAGGAGCTGATGCTCCCCAGCAGAGGATTGGGGAATCTAATCTATTCCCCAACGCCTTTGTTACATTTTGTTTTGTTGTACTGTCATTTGTGGAGTGTGAGGGCTGGCAAGCCAGCTCGAAGATCTTCTCCCATTTTCCCCTCAAGAGTAGAGAGGAGTGTTTTATGAGTATTGGTGGACAGAGTGATTCAAAGTCGGATCAGCGAGTGTATCGTCTGACTCCTGAAGGCTATGCTAAGATGCAGGAGCGCCTGGATTACTTGCGCACTGTCAAACGTAAAGAGATCGCGGATTATATCCACGAGGCCAAGGAAGCCGGCGACATCAGTGAAAGCAGCGCCTATGAAGATTCCAAAAACGAGCAGGCGAAACTGGAAGGCCAGATTCTAGAGTTGGAGCGGTTGCTTGCCGTCGCCGAAGTCATGACTGCCGACATGCACGATGCTGTCAGCGGACCCCCAGTCGTACGAATCGGCATGCAGGTAGAAGTCGAAACGAGTTCCGGCGCGACGCGAACCTTTAAGCTCGTTGAGACATTTGAAGCCGATCCTAAAGCCGGCCTCATTTCTGATCAGTCGCCTGTGGGTAAGGCACTGATGGGGCATAAAGAAGGGGACCAGGTGAGTGTATCAACTCCTGGCGGTGTGACTACCTATACCATTCGTTCGATTCGCCCAATGCTGTAACCTCGTTGTTTAAGATTCCTCCACAGCACTCCATGGTACCCGCAAGGGGCACCCCTACCATACACGAAGTGCTTTCCCAAGCCCGTGTATGGTAGGGGTGCCCCTTGCGGGTACCATGGAGGACGTAGGAACCCCGACGACACCCGGAGCGTTGGGGTGTATGGTAGGGGTGCCCCTCGCGGGTACCCAATAGGCATCAACCTAAGAAAGGGACATCCCTCTCCCGTAGGGTCGAGGGTGGTGCGAGGCGGTAGGGAGGGCCTTTATGGTCGCCCGCGGTGGCATGCTTGCCGGTTCATCGTGGCTGTCGAAGGATGATGACC
>WNFT01017722.1_pt1 | contig 13286 bp, 11 predicted proteins | sample 5400191 | NCBI WGS metagenome assembly WNFT01 (sample SAMN13153359, study PRJNA577476) | soil metagenome | isolation source: 80 cm saprolite under Madrone tree | place: USA:California | collected 2016-06-14
TCGATGGCTCATCCACCGCGACGATCACGTGCTTGCAATTCTCGCAATACCACGCCGGAATCCGGTGCCCCCACCAAAGCTGCCGCGATAGCGTCCAGTCCCGGATATTCCTCATCCAGTTGAAATATTCCTGGCGCCGATTCTCCGGCACAATGTGAATCTCGCCGCGCTCCACCGCCGCAATCGCAGGCTCCGCCAAAGGCTTCATCTTGCAGAACCACTGCGTCGAGGCCCGCGGCTCCACGATCGTCCTGCTGCGCTCGCACAACCCAACCGCATGCGTATGCTCCGTCACTTTTTCCAGCAAGCCTCGCGCTTTTAAATCCTCAACAATTTTCTTCCGCGCCTCAAACCGGTCCAGCCCCGCATAAGCCCCCGCCGCCGCGCTCATGTGCCCGTCGTCGGTCATCACATCGATTTCCGGCAAATGATGCCGCCGCCCCACTTCGAAATCGTTAGGGTCGTGCGCAGGTGTAATCTTCACCGCCCCAGTGCCAAATTCCCGGTCCACCATCTCATCCGAAATGACTGGAATCTCCCGCTCCATCAGCGGCAGCAGCACCCGCTTGCCCACCAAGTGCCGGTAGCGCTCGTCCTCCGGATTCACCGCCACCGCCGTGTCGCCGAGCATTGTCTCCGGCCGCGTCGTCGCTACCACCACATATTCCTGTATCCCAACCACCGGATACCGCACATACCACAAATGCCCCTGCCGCTCTTCGTGCAGCACCTCCAGGTCACTCAGCACCGTCAAGCACACTGGGCACCAGTAGCGTGAACTTCTCCCGCGACCAGTCGCAGCTTTCGCCGATCTGCTGCATCTGTCGCGTGATCTGTCCACCGCTCTCTTCCTTCCATTTCCAGACGCGCCGCACAAATTCTTCCCGGCCCAGCGTCCGGTAATCGATTCCTTGCTCCGCCAGTTCCCGCACCACCACGCGTTGCATGGAAATCCCCGCATGATCCGTCCCCGGCAGATACAAAGTGTTGTATCCGCGCATGCGATGCCAGCGCGCCAAAATATCAATTTCCGTGTGCTCCAGCATGTGCCCGATGTGCAGTGACCCGGTCACGTTAGGCGGCGGGATCACGATCGAAAACACCGGCCCAGGCGCATTCGGGTCCACGCGAAAGAGCTGTTCGCGTACCCAGAATTCCGCCCATCGCGGTTCAATCTGTTGCGGTTCGTACGTCTTGGCGATTTCGCGAGCCATCCGGGATCCTGCTCCTGAACACGCTTACACTGTCATCGCGCACGTGGACACGCGCGCAATTACACTAATCTTTGACTATACGAGGCGCAATCCAGCGCCGTCAATTCACAGCAAAGGCGCGTGCTGGGTCAGTTTGGTCCTGGATCGAGCAGGAACCACCGCTGAGAGGCACAAACGCAAGTTGAAAAACTCTGAAGAGTTTTGTTTACGCGCTCTTCCCGAGCGCGTCAGGGGAGCTCGATCGCGGCGCACCCGGAACTTACTGAGGGACTCCTCACAATTTCCGAGTTTCCGTGTATTCGCGTAATGCAGGGTATTCAATTGTCATTGAAAAAACTTAGAAGTAAGTGGAGCCGATGGGATTCGAACCCACGACCTCCTCGATGCCATCGAGGCGCGCTCCCAACTGCGCCACGATAATCGGTAGAGACTCGCCGTTTACTAGCGGGACTTCCAGATTCTTGACGGGGAGATAGCCGCGTGCGCGGAAGAGTTTCGCGCCGGTCAGCGTGGCACCCATTTCGAAGCGGGAAAAGCCGGCGGATTTTGCGGCGTTTTCGCAGGCGTCGAGGAGGAGAGTGCCCACGCCGCGGCGGGCCCAGTCCGGATGAATGAAGAAAGCGCGAATCTTGGCGGCGTCATGACGAGGGTCGAGGAGGTCGTCGTGGCGGTCGGTCCATTGGTCTGCGCCGTAGAGGGTCTTGCGTTTGCTCCAGCCGCCACAGGCGATGACTAGCGCCTGCGCTGGCGATTCGGCTGGGCAATACTCGACAACCAAATAGGTGCCGTCGGCAATGAGCTGCGAATCGACACCGAAGACGGTGGTCAGTGCGCCTTCCATTTGCGCGGGAGTGTAATCCCGGGCCTGGAGCTGGCGGACAGAAGCGTCGATGAGCGCGCGGAGGACGGGAAGGTCCGCGAGAAGGGCGGGACGGATGCGGAAGTCTGCCTGCATGAGAAACTCATGCCGATTGTAGCGGCAAATGCGTCGCCGTGCTTTTGGTATTTACTCCATGGCGGAGGTGGGTATGATGCGGGCGCGGCATTCGCGGTTGAGGAGATCGACGTGAGGAAATGGATTGCGGCGTGCGCAAGCGTGGCGTTGCTGATTCCAGGTGAAGCTTTGCATGCGCAGCAGCAGGCAAGCGAAGCGACCGCAGCGAGTCCGGCCGCGCGACAGACGGAGACGGATGAGTATACGCAGTACGAATTACTGGCCCCCGACAGCGCGAGCTTTCGGATTCGTTATGAAGTGACGGCGACGACGGCCGGAGCAAAATATTTTTACAACCCGATACGGAAGGGCAGCGTGGCTACCGATGAGGCTGTCTACGACGCAATGAGCGGGGAAGCGCTGCAATTTGAAGTTGTGGGCGGCGAAGAGGCGCGGAAGGACGCGTTGATGGCGGATGCCGACGCGGGGACGAATTACATCAAGGTGCATCTGGCGCTGCCGGTGCCGAACGACGGGCAGGGCCGGCTGCTGATTCTGAAGACGTACAAGGATGCGAAGAGCTATTACCGGGACAAGGATGCGATTGTGTTTAACCGCTCGATGGGCATCAAGAGGAATAGCGTGGTGCTGCCGGCGGGTTACGAGTTGATTGGATGCAATGTGCCGTCGCAAGTTCTGCCGGAGGCGGACGGGCGGACTGCGGTGAGCTTCATGAATGGAAGCGCGGGAGAGGTCCCACTGCTGGTGCGCGCAAGATTGGGCGCGCAGACGGGCGCAGCTGCGGTGCCTCGGCCGTTGACGACAGCGGTGAGCTGGGAAGCACCGTTCGCCGGGGAAACGGAGAAGCAGCGGCTCTCGGAGCGGGCGCATCAGGATCGCGACATTGTGTATTTCCTGAAGGAACCGGAGACGCACGCTTTCCGTCTGTATCACGACTATACGGAATCGCGGCCGGGCGTGGACAAGTACCTGAACGTGGTGCGCGCGGGCAGCACGGTTTCCGAACCGTCGGCGTATGTGTTGGATACCGGAGAAAAGCTTGCGACGCAAATCATGACCGGAGATGAGCTGGCGGCGGCGAAGATCGATGCGGGAGAGGCGGTCGCACCCACGGCGCAGGTGGTGGTGATACGGTTTACGCCGGTGAAGAAGGCGCAGTCGATCAGGTTGCGAATTTCGGAGACCTATACAGCGGTCGGAAGTTACCGGCTGGAGGGAGATGAGTTGGTGTTTGACCGGAGCCTGGGGCGTCCGCGCAATGCCGTCGTGCTGCCGGAGGGGTGGTACCTGACGGCTAGCGCAGTCCCGGCGACGGTGAACATGCTGGCGGATGGGCGAGTGCGGCTGGACTTCTGGAACGGGCGTCCGGACTCCGCGGATGTGTTCATCAAGGGCAAGCGGCGGCTGATGTCCGGCGAGAAAAAGTAGATGACGTTTTGCAGAGGCGCGGCGTCATGTTTGCGGCCGGCGGATTTTGTAGCAAAGCAATTTGGAGCAAGCGAGGGGAGGCATCGTGAACAAACTTGTTCGGTTGGTTTCGGTAGCTGCGTTTGCGTTTCTTTGCAGTGGAGTGCTGCGCGCGCAGACGAAGCATACGCCGTCGCTGGAGGAGTCGCTGAGTTTGAAGGTGATTGGCGGAGCGCGCATCTCTCCGGACGGGAGATTTATCGCGTATCGAGTGCGCGAAACGGATTGGAAGGAAAATGCCTACGTGCGGCAGATTTGGCTGGTCAACGTGGCGACGGGAGCGAGCTTTCAATTGACGCGCGGAAAGAAATCGAGCGACGCGCCGGAATGGTCGCCGGATGGACGGTGGTTGGCGTTTATCGGGGAGCGGGAATCGAATACGATTGCGCCGGCGGATGGCGCGGAGAAGAAAGAAGGGAAAGACGACAAGAAGGAAGGGAAAGACGAGAAAAAAGAGGGGGAAGGGAAGCCGGCGGCGCGGCAGATTTGGGTGATCTCACCGGATGGCGGAGAGGCGTGGCAGTTGACGCAGCAGGAAACGGATATCGGAGGATTTCACTGGTCGAAGGATGGGAAGCAGATTGCGTTTACGGCGCCGAGCGCGGAAAGCAAGAGCGAGAAGGAACGCAAGGAAAAGTACAGCGACTACGAAGTGTTTGAGGAAGATTACCGGCAGAACCAATTATGGGTGGTGGACGCGGCGGAGGGGGAGGCGCACCAAGCACCAGCGAAGGCGCGGCAGATCACGCATGACGCGAGCCTGAACGTGAACGGATTCGCGTGGTCGCCGGATGGGAAGCGCATTGCGTTCGCGGCGACGCACAACCCCATCCTGGCATTCGGAGGAGATGAAGATATTTATCTGACGGAACTGAGGCAGGACAATGCGGTGCGGAAGATCGTCGCGCTGGACGGGCCGGACAACGATCCGATTTTTTCGCCAGACGGGAAGCAGATAGCGTTTGCCACGGCACTGGCACAGCCTTATTTCTACTACGCGAACGGGCACATTGCCGTGGTGGACGTGGAGCGGGTGCTTGCGCAACCGGCGGCCAAACCCGGGGACGTGCAGGATCTGACCGCGCAATTTGATGAAAATCCGCGGATTGCGGACTGGGGACCGGATGGGATTTATTTCGAAGGGTTGCAAAAGACGTCAGCACATCTTTTCCGGGTGAATCCAAAGACGAAGGAGATCGCGCGCATCAGCGCGCCGGATGCGTATTATCTCGACGACGTGTCATTCACGAAAGATTTCAAGACGCTGGGAATCGCGGCGCAAGACGCGACGCATATGACGGAAGTATTCGTTTCGGGCGCACAGAAATTCGCTCCGCGGCAGCTTACGGACGTGACGGCGCAGGTCAAGGATTGGAACCTGGGCAGCGCGGAAGTAATTTCCTGGAAGAGCAAGGATGGCGCGACGATCGAGGGGATACTGCGGAAGCCGGCGAACTACGATGCCTCGAAGAAGTACCCGTTGCTGGTGGTAATTCATGGGGGGCCGACAGGCATCTCGCAAGCGACGCTCTCGGCCGGGGACACGTACTATCCGATCCAGATCTTAATGTCGAAGGGCGCGCTGGTGCTGCAGCCGAACTATCGAGGGAGCGCGGGATATGGAGCGGCATTCCGCGCGTTGAATGTGCGAAATTTGGGCGAAGGGGACATGTGGGACGTGATGAGCGGGGTGGACTCGCTGATCGCGCGGAGGATTGTCGACGCCACGAAGCTGGGATCAATGGGATGGTCGCAGGGAGGATACATTTCGGCGTTTCTGACAACGCACACCGATCAATTCAAGGCCATTTCCGCGGGGGCGGGAATCAGCGACTGGCGAACGTATTACGTGAACACGGATATCACTCCGTTCACCCGGCAATATCTGCGCGCGACGCCGTGGGATGATCCGGAGATTTATCAGAAGACTTCGCCGATGGCGGCGATCAAGCAGGCCAAAACGCCGACGCTAATTCAAGTGGGCAGCGCGGATAAACGCGTGCCCCCGCCGAATAGCTTTGAACTGTATCGCGGGCTGCAGGACCAGCATGTAGCATCGAGACTAATTCTCTACACCGGCTTCGGACACCCAATCACAAAGCCCAAATCGAATCGCGCGGTGATGCAGGCGAATCTGGACTGGTTCAACCATTACATTTGGGGCGAGGAGTTTCCGAAGGATTCGGCGCTGCTGGGTTCCAGCGAAGTTGAGAGCGCGAAGTAGCGTTCTAGATGGGTGATGATTCCGTGCGAATTCTGAAGATGGCAGGCCGCCGCTATTGCAATCGAAAAACGACAGTAATGTCCGCCAGCGTCTCCGCCGGATCCCCGTCGATGAACGTAGGTTCATAGCGCCACTCGCGCACCGCGGCCGTTGCCGCTGACGCGAGCAGGCCTGGCCCGCTCACCGGCGTCACCCCAATAATCTGGCCCGTGCGCCCTACCCTCGCCTTCAACTCCACGCTTCCCTCGATACGCTGTTTGCGGGCTTCGACAGGATAAAAAGGCGTGCTGTGCGATATCAGTTTTCCAATGACCACTCGCTCGGATCGGCCAGATGCGCTCGGGAGGATTTCCAAAGTTGTTCGCGCAGTGATGGCAATTGCTGGAGAGGCGCTAATTGCTTCCCCTGGAAGATTGACGTAGAAAGGCCGGCCCCCCGGCCCGGGCGGGTTTACCAGAATTGAGTGCTTCGGGGCCATCCCGCCTGGCTCAGCGTCCATTTCGCGGCTGTTGCGGGGCGTCGCGTTTTCAGCGGTACGTACTGGCCGCGATTCATTGGTACCCGGAACTATTGCGCTTCGGGCCGTGGAATCCGCTGCGCTCCCTCCGGCCGCCGAGCCGCCTCTTGGCTCAGTTGTGCCCTTAAGCGCGTCGACTTTCTCCTCTGTGCCGGGCGTATTGGCAACCTGCGAATTCGCCACGGGCCCGGAAGTCGGATTCGCACCTGCTTCCGCTTTTGCCTGATCCCCGTCTGGCGCGTTCTTCGCGTCCTCCTGATCCGCGGCAGCTCCAGCCGCGTCAGCCTGCTCTGGCGGGGCTGGCGGCGTCACCTTTGGCGGCGGCGCCAGCTGATTGTCCGCGGCGTCTCGAAGGTAAGCAATCCAACGGTCTAAGCTTCCCCGCCCAACGGTCGAACCCAACGTAAAGAACAGCGCCGCGACCAAAAGAACCAACAGCGCCGTGCCACCCCGCCCTTTTCGATGCCGCGTCGGCTCAATCCAGGCTCCTTCTTTTTCCGGTTCTGCTGCAAACATTGAATAATCCGTGAATCGAAAGCCCTGCGCTGGTGGCCCGGCCGCCGCAACGCCCACTGCCTCCCCCAGCGTCGGCGGCCGTTCTCTTCGCGTTTGCGCCTCCTGCGTCCGTGCGCCGCGTACGATTGTCGGTTCACTAGCCCCTGCGCGCTCGTGATCAGGCGTATCGAGAATTTGTTTGGAAGGTTCCCGGCCTTCCTCGGATAAGCCTGGAAGCGTCTCTCCGGCTTTTTCGGACTCGCCCTCCGCCGAAACCCACACGTGAATCTGCTGCCGCGCTTCTCCAGGCAATTCTGTGAACTGAATCCCAGCTTCCTTTTTCGAATCGCTTATCCAAACGATGCGGCCGCTGGCCGTCAACCATCCTTGAGACACAGGCACTTGAAACCGAAGCTCGGCAAACTTACGTGAGGTCAGCGCCAGCGCCGATCGCACCGCCAGTCCCCCTTCGCTCAGGTTCAGGAGGATTCCCCCGTTTTCCTGTCCCAATTCCACGTAGCCGACGGGCGACATTCTGCGTCGCGCATGGGCGCGGTTTCCGTGCTGCGCAGTGTTTGTCATGGCTGTGCCGATTGCGCCGGGTGGGTGTAGCGCAACGCGCAAACGCTCAAATACTTGACTACTTTAGACTTGCAAGTCCATTCTACGCCGAGCGGAGGTGCCTCTCAAGGATTCTCGGACTGTTGGCTTAGTTACCTCAGCAGTTCCGTCGCATATCGCGCAGGTACTGCCAGGTTCGATCCCCCAAATCCCTTCAGTATCGCGAAATTCACGCCGATCACTTTCCCGCCGCGATTGAACAGCGGTCCGCCCGACCCCCCGGAAGTGGTCGCCGCGTCGTAAACAATCTTGTCCTTCAGCACGTCGCCGATATGACCCTGCGTGGTGGTTGGCCGTATCAGCTTCTGCGCCGCCAGTTGCGAGACCATTTGGTTTACATTCTGCGTGCCATCCGCGATTTTCTGGGCGACATCCGCTCCCGCTCGCGCCAAAATCCCCTCGATCCCGGTCGGATATCAGAACATAAGCTGCCGCCCCATGATCGAGCAGTTCCTTCAGCTCATCGTTGCTCCACCATGGTTCCGCCACGTGGTGGTTGGTCAGAATCCGTCCATCCCGCCGCACCAAAAATCCCGTGCCAAACACATCGATCTGCAAATGTGGACCCGCTCCACCCGCGTCCAGCCGCACCATTCCTTTATCATCTACCTGCGGTTTGCCCATCGCGTCCAAAGCAATCTGGATCGGCTTCCCGCTTTCTTTGTCCAGAAACTCCACCACCACATGCAGCAAGCACACACTCGGCCCATAACTGTGCACAATCGTTTCGGCGATTTTCCCTTCGTTTTCCAGCAGCTTCAGCCGCTTTTGGGTGTCCACAAGTTGCTGCTTCAGCGATTGCGCATCCGGTCCTTCCGCCGTGGCCATCTTCTTGCGCAAATCTTCCGACTGCGCCCGCAGGGTATTGCGCGTAGCAGAGTCGGATTTCGCGCTCGCATCCAGCGAACTCCGCGCCTGCTCCGTGCGCTGCAAAAGTTGATCGTGCAAGCCGAGCCCGCTGTTCAGCCGCGCAATGTCCGCCCGCAGTCGCAGCGTTTCCCTCTGGCTCCGTCCCATGGTGATCACAATAAAAGCCGCCGCTAGAATCGCCGCCGCGCTCACCACAAAAATCGCCGGTATCAACCAGAAGCGGTGCTTGCCGACCGCCCCGCCGCTCAGCGATTCCACCGCGATGTCCGCCATCTGTTCGCGCTGCACCGCATACTTCAGCATGGTCTTCAAATCTTCTTCCGGCTGCCGCTCCCGGAACTGTGTGCGCACCCGCGCGGCAAACTCCATTCCTTCGAACGGAAACGTGATGACATCATCCGCGCCCAAATCCAATGCCCGCGCTCGTTCCAGCGCTCCCCCGCGCACAACCATCAGAATCCGCACCGACCCGCGCGTGTCTGACCGCGCCTTCAACTGCGAAATCATCCCGCAGCAACTCAAATCGGTCGGCGAAGCCTCGGTAACCAGTACCTCGGGTGAAAGCGCGAGCACCTCGTCCACGGTCAGCCCGGATTCGGTCGTGACGTCGTAGCCTTGGCCCGCAAGGGCGCTGCTTACCAGTTCATTCGTCTCCGAATTCAGATTCAACAGGAGTACGCGCATAGCTCGATAGTCTACCACCGCTCCTCAACGTGTCTGCGTTCCTCTGCGCTTCTGCGTCTCTCGTTTCGGCGTTGTCTTTCCCTCGTCGTCGAGCCCGTGACAGGCAGCCAAACACTAGCCCATTTCTTTTTTCTCCCTTTGCGTCTATCCTCATGCTCTTGTCCCGTGCCTCAGGCGCCACTATGCCACCGGTCCTTTCTTCTTATGCGTCAGCGTGATACAAAAAGCGTAAGCCCCGCGTCGGATGACGGATTTTTGCTGAAGCTCGAATTGCACAGCGATCCCCAACTGCTCTGCGTCGTGCGTGGCGCGCTCGAACGCCTCACTGAGGTCTTCGGGTTCTCTCCGCCGGATCGCCGTTCCGTCACTCGCGCGGTGGACGAAGCTCTCACCAATATCATGCGCCACTGCTATGACGGACGGACCGATCAACCTATCGAAGTGTATTGCAGCCGCGTCCGCCCTCGCGCGTCCCAGAGCGCCGATGGTCTTGAGATTTTGCTCCGTGACCAGGGTCCCGCGATCGACCCCGCAAAGTTGCGTGGCCGCCGTCTCGACGAAATCAAGCCCGGCGGCCTGGGCTTGCATTTTATTCGCCAGAGCATGGATACCGTGGAGTATCAGCGGGCGGGCGGCACCAATCAGTTTCGGCTGGTCAAGTACCTCCAGCCATCGACTCAGTCGCGCAGTTCTTGATTGCCCAAAGGAGGCTCCGTGCAGATTTCCGCGCGGCATACCGATAACACCACGATTTTCGACGTCTCGGGAGACATCGACTTGGCCAACTCGCCGGAGGTGCGCAAAGCTCTTCTACGCGAAGTTCGCGAAAAGCGTACCCCTCGCGTGGTCATGAATCTTAGCAAGGTCCGCTATATCGATAGCTCCGGCGTTGCCTCATTAGTGGAAGGCCTCAAGGCCAGCCGCGACGTCAATTCGCGTTTCATCCTGTTCGGCCTGAGCCCCTCCGCGCGCGAGGTCCTGCAACTTTCGCGGCTGCTGAAGATTTTTGAAGTTTACGACAACGAAGATCAGGCCTTGTCCTCCTGAATCTATGCTTCGGCTGTAGCGGGTGTCATCCTCAGGGTCCGGTCTCTTTTCCCGGTCCCAAGGACTTCACCTTGACTGTGGTCGTGCAGAGTACAACATGGAATTGCTCTCCCAAGTCGGCGGTTCGGTAACCAACGGCCTCGCCTACCTCGGTTCACTCGCTTCCCTCAGTGGCCGCGCCGCTTACTACACCTTCGTTGCTCCCTTCCAAGGCAAACCCATCCGCTTTCAGCGCGCCGTCTCGCAAGCCCTCGACGTCGGCGTCCGCGCTCTCCCCATTCTTTCCCTCATCACTTTCTTCATCGGCTTAATCCTCGCTCTTCAGGCGGCCTACGAACTCCGCCGCTTCGGCGCCATCAGCTACGTCGCCGCCGCCGTGGCCATCTCCATGTCTCGCGAACTCGGCCCACTCATCACCGCCATCGTCGTGATCGGCCGTTCCGGCTCCGCCTTCGCCGCCGAAATCGGCACCATGAAAGTGACCGAGGAAATCGACGCGCTCGAAACCATGGCCATCAGCCCCGTGCATTTCCTGGTCACCCCGAAATTCATCGCCATGGCCGTGATGTTGCCCTGCCTCACCATTTGGGCTAATGCCATGGGCATTCTTGGCGGGTCGCTCTTCGGCGTCGCGAAAGCCGACTTCACCTTCACGCGCTACATTTGGGCCTCGCTTGACTCGCTGTTCCTGCGTGATATCGTCACCGGACTGATCAAGAGCGTCATGTTTGGCATCACCATCACCGCCGTCGGCTGCTTGGAAGGACTCTCCACCGGGGCCGGCGCCGAGCAAGTCGGCCGCTCCACGACACGGGCGGTGGTCATGTCCATTTTTCTGGTCATTGTGGTCGACCTGGTTTTTACCGCACTGTTCTTTTTTATGAGCCAAGGCTAGGAAACTCGCGCATGGAAACATCTCTCACAGATTCGCTGGAAACCACCGCGACGATTTCCGTGCGCGACCTCCGCGTCAATTATGGCGAGCGGGAAATTCTTCACGGCATCAGCTTCGACGTCAATCGCGGGGAAACTCTGGTGATCCTCGGCGGCTCCGGCTCCGGTAAAAGTACGCTCTTGCGCACCCTCGTTGGCCTCGAGAAGCCCAGCTCCGGCCAGATTTGGATCAAAGGCCACGACATCGCCGCCATCTCGTCTTCCGAGATGGACGCCATCCGCAAAAAGATCGGCATGTCTTTTCAGGGTGGCGCCCTCTTCGGCTCCATGACTGTCGGCGAAAATGTCGCTCTGCCGCTCCGCGAGCACACCCGCCTCGAAGAATCCACCATCGAAATCATGCTGCGCCTGAAACTCGAACAGGTCGGCCTGGAGGGATTCGAATACTACATGCCCTCGCAGCTCAGCGGCGGCATGAAGAAGCGCGCCGCCGTCGCCCGCGCTCTCGCCATGGACCCCGAAATTCTTTTCTTCGACGAGCCTTCCGCCGGCCTCGATCCCATCATCGCCGCGGGCATCGATCAGCTCATCCTCGAGCTCAAGCAAGCCTTCCGCATGACCATCATCGTCGTCACCCACGAGCTCGCCAGCGCCTACTTGATTGCTGATCGCATGGTTTTGATCGACAAAGGCAATATCGTCGCCATCGGCGCTACCGAAGAGATGCGCGCTAGCACGCAGCCGCGCGTCCGTCAGTTTTTCGACCGCGTTGCTGAACCCGAAGTCTCGCGCGAATTGGATTATTTGCAAATGCTAACGGAGGATCGCCGCTCCAAATGATCCCAGGAGCAGGGAAGGAAACCAATGAAACCAAAAAGCGAACAAGCACTTGTCGGCCTTTTCGTCGTCGCCGCCACCGCCGTGCTGATTTTCATTGTCTTTGCTATTAGCGGCGCCTTCGGCCGCTCCACGCACACTTATCGCGCGTATTTTCCATTCGCCGGCGGTATCGAGTCCGGTTCCGGCGTCCGTTACTCGGGCGGACCCAAGATCGGCCGTGTTGAAACCGTGCGCATTGATCCGCAAAATCCCTCGCGCATCGAGATCACTTTCAAAGTGCAATCCGACCTCCCGGTTAAAACCGATAGTCACGTCAAGATCATGAGCCTGAGCCCGCTCGGCGACAATCACCTCGAAGTTCTCCCCGGCACTCCTAAATCCGCCATCGCTCCCGACGGCTCTCAACTCACCGCCGAAAACTACGTCGATTTCAACGCCCTCACCGCGCAAATCAATGACCTGGGTCCCCGCGCCACGCAGCTTCTCACCACCCTGAACGACCGCGCCACGGAGCTGAAAGTCACCGTGGATCGCGTCAACGATCTCCTAAACGTTCAGAATCGCGCCAATCTCTCGGCAACCCTTGCCAACGCTCGCGGAATGATCGAAGAAAACCGCCCCGCTCTCCACTCCACTCTCACGCATATCAATTCGGTGAGCGAAAAGCTCGAGCCTCTTTTGTCGGATTTCCGCAAGACCTCCGAGGAAGCCAACAACGCCATCGATCACATCGATTCCCTAATCGGGGAAAATCGTGCCGACATTCGCCAGGCCGTTGCCGAGCTTCGCCGCACGCTCACCAACATGACCGATCTCACCGCGCACCTGAATCAGACTCTCGACGTCAACTCCGAAAATATCGATGAGCTGCTCGATAATTTCCGCCACGTCTCCGAAAATCTCAAGGAATTCACCAACACCATCAAGTCCCGTCCCTACACCCTGATTCGCTCATCGAATCCTCGCGAACACAAACCCGGTGAACGACAATGATCACGCGTTATTCAATTGTTTTTCTGCTTTGCGCAGCTCTGCTCGCCGGTTGCGGCGCCGCACGCCCGTCGAAGTACTACCAACTCACCGTCCCCGGCGACAACACCGCCGACCCCCCGGGCGACGCTTTCCCCGTGACGATTGTCATGGGCCCGCTAATGTCCTCGCATCTCTATCGCGAAGATCACATCGTCTACAGTTCCAACGGCGAGGCCATGGGCACCTATGAATACCAGCGCTGGGCCCAGCCTCCCACGGAAATGATCGAGGAAGTTCTTTTCCGCGCCTTGCGTTCCTCGGGCCGCTACCGTTCCGTCTACGCCCTGCGCAGCAGCATTCGCGGAGACTACCTCCTCCACGGCCAACTCTACGATTTCAAGGAAATCACCGGCTCCTCCATGTCCGCGCGTCTCGCCCTTGAGCTCGAGCTTCGCGACACCAAAACCGCTAGCACCGTCTGGACCC
>WNFT01007826.1_pt1 | contig 13283 bp, 25 predicted proteins | sample 5400191 | NCBI WGS metagenome assembly WNFT01 (sample SAMN13153359, study PRJNA577476) | soil metagenome | isolation source: 80 cm saprolite under Madrone tree | place: USA:California | collected 2016-06-14
ATGAAGCGGTTTACCGACGACAACGATACCGGATGGAAGAGTCCAGATGTTCCGATATTAGCGCCTGTTATGACGACCGACGACCCGAGCAAGTATCTCAGTCAGTATGACGTAAGGATCGATATTGAGGAGAATGAGGGTCGATTGGCTTTCCGTGAATTTACCAAGCGCTTCATCAACGCCGTACAATGGAAGCTATACAAGGACTCTTTGAGAGTGCCTAAATTTATGACCGAGGAGGATGACAAAGGTAGTGAGGCTTAAGGCTGTATTCCTTCCTGGTTCGTTAGATGGTTGCGCTCTATGGAGATTCTTCATGCCGCACCTGAAGATTCCTGAGAGCAAGTTTGTATACAACCCTGACTATCGTCTTCCTGTTGAGGCAATTGTACAGGTAGATATTGCGGTAGTCCAGCGGCTAGGAACTAGAGATAACCTAGGGGCGATACAGTTGATTCACTCGATGGGCAAGAAAGTAATCTACGATCTCGACGACAACCTGTGGAATCTGCCAGTGTGGAATCCGGCTTACTCGTCTAGGTTCAAGCAGATTCGCGACTTGTTTGATACTTGCATAAGGGAGTGCGATTACGTTGTGGCGAGCACGAACGCCCTAGAGGCTGCGATAAAGAGGAACGTCAAGGTCAGGGTTCCAATCAAGGTTATCAACAATGCTGTCGATTTCGACCTGTTCTACCCGCTGCCAGAAGTCGAGCGCGAGCTAGTCACGGTAGGATGGGGAGGCTCTCCGACTCATGATAAGGATATCGCGGATGTTTACGCTCTCATTCCTGGATTGCTGAGTAAGAATCCTAAGATGAGGTTCGAGACCGTCAATGCCGAGATAGATAAGGAGTTTGCGGAACATCCTCGTGTGAGACCGCGTTTGCCTGTTCCCATTGCTGAGTATCCATCACGGCTAGCTAGCTGGAGATGGGATATCTTTTTAGCGCCATTGGTAGACAATTCCTTCAACAAAAGTAAATCGAATATCAAAATGTTGGAGGCAGCAGCATTGAAGGTTCCCATACTTGTTTCGCCGGTTGCGCCATATCTCGACTTGTGCAAGCTCGATAAGGATCTGGACTTCTTGCTGTGCCGAAACCTCAGGCAGTGGGAGGACAAGATAGCTTTTCTGGTTAACAATGCGGCTGCTAGGAAGTCTTATGGAAGTAAGCTGCACGACGTAGCGAGGAAGCACTTCGATGTCTCGAACATGGCTAAGAAGTGGATCGATATTTTCGAGAGGGTAAGCGTATGATGATCTATATTGGTTCTCTAATCTTCTTCGTGATAGCCTGGTTCTGCGGGTCCGTAGCCCTTGCGTACTTACAAAGTTTGTATGAGATTAAGACTGCTCCTAGAGAGCCGATGTTTATATGCAAGGTCCACGGCCCGATCAGGAAAGAGAATACGATAATCTTTTCGAACTACGAGGGCGTAGAGATAGATCCTATAACGCAGAAGTCCGTCATCAAGCGCGGTGACATGGAGTTCTGTACTCTGTGTTTCCACAACCGTCTAACCGAGGTTGAGAATATTCCATATGGGCCAGATATGGTTAACGGAGCATCTTCACGGTAAGAGCTTCATCGAACCGTACAAAGGACCACTGCTTCGCAGCGAGAAGTTTTTGTTCCATCTGCCGGAAGATCCTGAGTTCTGTATAGCTGCGCTTGCGGCTGTCGAGGGCTTCGTTAATTTCAAGGATACAGAGAACACAGGCTTGGCCCTGAGTGGAAACCCGTATGGATTGTTCGAGACCTATGTGACGTATCCTCGTGAGTGCTCATTTATGATATCTTACCCACCTTTGCGGCGTTGCATGGATAGGAATGATATTGGCGATATCGACCTAGAGGTTTATCTCGATCCTGCCAGGGCTATCAGGATAGCTGAAGCAACTAGCCGAAGCATCGCAGAGGGCTATGCTCTCATGATCGGCGCTGAACTGACGACTCACTTTCCTGCGATGCTTACCGTTGGCGACCTGCATGATGCGAGGCCTGTCGTTGTAATGGTAAAGGATGAAAGGCTCAAGGAAGTATTCGACGAGTTCATGATGCTCTTGCATCTCAATTTCGAGTACCTGATGGCGATAACGATAAACCTGGGATCAGAGGTAGAAACGGCCTTCAAGGTTATACAAGAATCGGCGGCAGTCATAGGTATCCAATCGGTCGAAACCTACATGGCTTGCTGTCAAAAGCGTCTCGTGGTAGAGATAGCCGAAGGTAGGGATAGGAACTTCATGTCGAAGTGGGAGAATCCGTATTACGGCCTAATCCAGGTTGCGTATGGCAAGGTTCAATCGGTCGCCCCGACTTCTATATTCAGGTCTTTCAAGGATAAGGCTGAGAACTGCAGGCTGCAATCTAGAGTCAGGGGGTTGAGGGAGTAACTATGTCGTACTTGACTGGAGGCGAATACAAGGATGGATTGATGCCGATCCATTGCAGCAAATGTGGAGAAGTAATCTGTCACATGATGTACCAGGGCTTCTCGACCGCGATATGCTACAAGTGCGCTAAGGTTAATCCGGCTATCGAGGCAAAACCACTCGAAATCAGGGAGCCAGAACACAGGCCGGAGGACATGGTGTTGAATGTCGATGCCATCGTTGAATCTGTCAAGGATGCAGTGAACAACGTCGTCGAATCTGTAGCTCAGACGATAACCAAGGTCAGGAAGAAGAAAACCGCAGACAAGAAGATCAAGCTGCAAAATAGGATGGACAAATGAAATCAGAGAGTGAAATCCCTATCGAAGGGTCACCTGTACCGATAACCTGTGAGAAGTGCCACAAGAAGTTTGAGGGTACGATACCACGATGCGAGTTCATAGAGATGGAAACGGTAACGATGTTGGCGTGGGCTCACCCGCGTCCAGAGGTATGCCCCTACTGCGGACAATCTCATCAGATCAAGATTATAAGGCTCAAGGATTTCGTAATGGCATGGGTCGCCGTCAAGGGACGTAACGATCCGGTTGTCGTGGAACCTAGTAAAATAATGTAAGGAGAATAAAATGATCATCGAAGAGTCAACCGAGATTCAGGATGTGGTTAACAAGTACTACGCGAAGCGGCAGATCGATATCTTCCCGAGCTATCCATACGTCCTGGTTAGAGTTCTTCCCAAGGCTCAGAAAGTAGGCGAGGGTAAATATGGTGACTTGATCGCACCTGACCAGCACAACAAGCCGATACACGAGGGAATCGTGATAGCGACGTTCAAGCCGTTCTATAAACGTTTGTGGTATTCAGTAAAGAAATATATGTACGGCGAGGGCGAGGCTGAATGCACTGAGGACTACCTCGTTGAATCGCCTGTCGAGCCGGGGGACCATATCATCTACCAACACTTCGAAGGAGTTCCTGTCGAGCACGTCATTTTCAAACAGCCTTACTATAAGTCGCAGAACTATGTCCTGGTCAACGTCGAAGTCAAGCCGACAGAGGGTCGTAGGGGTATCCTAGCTGTATTGAAGGATACGAAAGAAGACACCTTGGAGAGGCTTGAGCGATTGCTCGACATAGAGCTTGATAAGACAGAGGGAAAGGAACCGATAATTTCCGCTTCTTCAAGGATTGCTAAAGCAATAGTGGAAGAATTCGTTATCAGCCACTTGAGACAATCTGGCAGGACGCTTCCGGCGCGAGGTTTGCGGGTTACACAGAAAGGAGAAGACAGATGAGCAAGCACGATTATCCTGATTACCCGAAGAAGCTTGGACCGTGGCCGATAGGAAGCAGAATATGCGAGGGTTGCAACACGCGCCGTACAGTTGATGAGTATGAGCATAACGACAAGGCGCTAGAGTATGTTTTTTGTGGTACCTGCAGAGTCCATGGCGCTAGCGAAAAGACGAGGAAGAAAGAAGCTTTGTAATGGTCCAGGCCTTTTCAAGGAGCGCTTCGGCGTACTCAAAACCAGAACCGCTCCTTGCTGCCGAGCAATTAGACCTTCTCAAGAGAAAGCTCAAGGCTTGGGGCCAGGAATTCTTCTGCTTCAACTACTGTTGGATTCTACGTAAAGATGAGGACAAGAAACAGAAGAAGATGGCTGGAGCTTGGAACAAGCGCCTCGTCCCGTTCCGGCTGAACGCTATCCAGCGCGACTTGAACAACAAGCGGTCGAAGAAGAACATCATTCCTAAGCCTAGGCAGGTCGGACTGACGACCGATGAAATCGTTAATCGTCTCTACATTCCTGGAATAACAGATCCCGGTACTGTCGGTTTCCTAGTCTCGCAAGATAAGGCATACGCGGCCAAGCACTTCAAGATCCTGCATCGCGCCAACAAATACTTCGGGATGTTCAATCCATTCAACGAGCAAGATCCTAGGAACGACCCATGGCGGCTTTTGCATCAGCACCTTCTCCATCCGATCTACAAGTCGAAGTACGAGCTTTATTTCGATATGATCGATGTGGATATCATCTGCGATACTGCGGAGAACGAGAACGTAGGCGAGAGCTTGACCATCAACCACGGTGTCTGTACGGAAGTAGCTCGCTGGCCGCACCAACCTGAAGAGACGATGGCTAACTTCAAGGAAGGTATCACAAAGGAGGGAACGCTCGACATCGACTCTACTCCCTTGAACGTCGGCGACTATTTCTATGAGGAGGTACAGAGATCGATAAACAACCCTGATGCGGCTGAGTTCAAGCTGCACTTCTATGAGTGGTGGTGGGAAGAAGAATATCGAGAGAGGACGAACCTAAAGGAGAAGGATCTTACAGAAGAAGAAATCGAACTGAGGAAGATGGCTAATCTCGACCTGCAGCAGATCCAGTGGCGCAGGGGCAAGATGATAGCCCTGCGCGAGAAGTTTCCTGCGAAGTATCCAGAGGACATCGTTTCTTGCTTCTTGTCACAGGGTGCAAAGTTCTTCCCGGTGAAGCTGATCACTGCTAGGTATCGCGAGCTAGAGGGCTTCAACCCGTTTACGGTATCTACCGATGGATACACGATTATCTTCAAGCGCAGGATCAAAGGTAGGAAGTATATAATCGGGGCCGACGTTGCTCGCGGGATCATGGTTACTAGCGAGGATACGGACTTCTGCGCTGGCAAAGTAATCGATGAGGAGACCGGCGAGGAGATGGCGATGTTCCATGCTCGTGTACCGCCTGAAGATTATGGCTATGTCCTGGCCGAATTAGGCGAGATGTACAACGATGCTATGATAGCTGTAGAAAGAAATGGAGACGGCTATTCAACTATGCTCGCACTCAATCAGGTCGGCTACGGAAATATCTATCGGCACCGGCAGTGGGAGGATAGACATAGAAAGGTTGTGATAGAGCTTCCTGGGTGGCCGAATACGATGATTACGAGGCCTATCGCTTGCAACCGTCTGCGTGATTATCTCGAAGAGCACATTGGGATGTTCTACGACAGGATATTTTTGAATGAAGCCTCTAAGTTCGGAAGGAATCCGAAGACCGGCAAGCATGAAGGATTGAAGGGTACGCATGACGATACCGTTTTTGCGAGCGCGATTTGTCATTACGTGCGATTGGTCAACCTTGGATTCCTCGATCCACTAGAGGGTGGTCAGGAAGAATATGGGTCGAACGTGGCATAACAGATTTAAGTGTGGCAGCGTTGATTTTATCTACAAGGGATTCGATGATTCAAATAGGAGGAACGTATGAAAAGAATCCGAATCTCTGCACTTGCAGTCAGTATGGCGTTGGCCTCTAGCGTTTACGCGCAGGTCAATGAGTTTGTGTACACTAACAACAACCCTCAGTCAGCCCAAAATTCGGTCTCAGGATTTTTGGTTGGACCTGATGGAGTCCTAACACCGACTCCAGGTTCTCCATTCTTGACTGGAGGGACTGGAAGCGGCGACGGCCAATACGCCGCGCAGCGTATCACTTCCTCTAATGGTCCAAGTGGAGGCTTTCTGTTTGTCGCTAACGATGGATCTAATGATGTCAGCGTTTTTCAGATCAATCTATCAACAGGGTCACTGACATTGGTAGGTTCTCCATTTTCGACTGGAGGTACGGCAACTGTCGCCGGGATGTCCTTGGCGGTAACTCCAAATAGGCAGTTTCTCTACGCTGCCAATGGGGATTCCAATGATGTTACTACGTTCGCGATTGCATCAAATGGAGCACTCACTATCGTCGGAACACGGACTCCGCTAGGTAGTACACCGGACGGAATCAAGATCTCACCGTCTGGTAAATTCCTTTCTATCGCGTTGCCGTATTCCAACTCTATAGCGATGTTTGCTATCGATCCATCAGGAGGGCTTACAGCCGTTCCTGGATCACCATTTTCTACAGTTGGATTTGGACTGCCTTCAGATGTGGAAATCAATTGCTCGTCTAATCTCCTTTTCAGTGCTAGGGCAGCCGATGAAGCTGTAGCGATCAACGTGTTTGCTATTGGTTACAACGGCGCTCTCAGTTCTATATCTGGATCACCGTTCAATTTTCCAGGGGACGACGCTAGTGTGGTAGTCCTTAGTCCAGATAAGGTTCACCTCTTTGTGAGTCAGTATAGTGATTCGATCACGGCTTTGAATGTGGCTACAGGCGGAGGTTTGACTCAGGTATCAGGGTCACCATTTCCTAATGGCGGCGGAATGGTCCCATCTGCATCAGGGGTTGCTATTAACCATGCTGGTACCCTGGTCTATGTGGCCAACTTCTTCAGTAATAAGGTGACAGGTTTCCATATTGACGCAAATGGCGGACTGACCCCGGTAACTGGATCACCGTTTCAGACAGTTCCTGGAATGGGTTTAGAGTCTCTTACTCTATTTCCTTCTGCTAGCTGTAATTAAGGCTGTAAAACTCCTATGCGTACGACGGTCGTAGCGCGTTTCAGAGTGCTCGACTGTAGTTAGAGCCGGTTTATGACTGAAAGACGCTCTTAAACGAACGTCGCAAGAAATAATCAGGTTCTAAAGGGTTGTTGATACAGCATCTTATAGGGTAGCCGCTAACAGTATGCAGCGGCTACCTTTATCTCTCCGTAAAAATTAGGATAAGTCCTTTAATTTCTAGCCTGTTGCAAAACTCCTGACACTTTGGGATAATAGTGGTGCGGGAAACGTCTGCCCGCGAGAAAGGAGAATTATGACTACGTTGGTCACGTTTTTAGCGGTCCTGGCAACGGTTGCCTGCGTAAATGAAATTCGGAGGGTACTGCAATGATGGTTCGAAAACAGGAGGTTAGCGAATGAAATTCAATGACCTAGTTCGACTGCTGTTCGATAACTATTGCATGAGCGAAACCATTCCATCTGATAAACCGAATCAGATTAGGTTTAAGGTGCTCTGCAAGCTCTGCAAGGACTTCGAAGTGAAACCGAATACACCTACTGACGAGTTCCTCGCCCACTTCACCGAGAAGCACAAAGACGTTTTGAAGGGTATGGGCATCGTCATGTCGAAGCCTGATAAGATGGGCTTTGTTGCGAAGCCGAAGAAGAGAATCGTTTACGCTCGCGGCTTTCCATATGGCGCTCCGCTGTTCATGCTGCGTGGCGCTGCAACCAAGGAGATCAAGCCATTCCTGAAAGAGAAGGGTTTCCAATACGACCCGATGTTATACGCTTGGAAGACTTATCTCGACGGCGAAGACGTTCGCTTGTTCCTGCTCGAACTGCAAAAGATGGGATTCGAAGTCGTACCGAAGGATGACATGAGAAAAGAACTGATCGTTAACCTAAAGGAGGGCGAATGAGAAGGGTACATCTCATGATCAGGAAGACTCGAAGGAACTATTGGACAGCGTGCAAGATGAAACGGGCATTGAGTGCGCCCGGCAGCGCTGCAATCGTGCCTTCACTCGTCGATTGTAAGCGGTGTATTAACACGCCGGTATTCAAGGAGGAACAAGAAAACAGCATTCCAGATTGGTTAAAGTATCAGTTGAAGATGGGTTACGGCGGTTTCACATGGAGGAAGTAGTGAAAATTAGAGGAGGGAATTAAATAGTTCTGTATCAAGGACTTGCCGGAACTCCTTGTAACGATATGCAGCGGCTAGGGTTAAGGGCATAGATAATTCGACTTATATCCTCGTAACCTGTTCCTAATAAAGCAAATATAGTTCTGTTCTCTAGGGCGACTTTAGCCGATAATAATGTTGTGGGAAAGCTGCGTAAAAGGAGAAGAGGTTATGACGAGCAAGCTTATCGGCAAGGTGACGGAGAGCAATGGCAGCTTGGAGCTTCGTGCTGACAGGATCATGTGGGGCAAGCGGGGCTTCGCGTTCACGGTCGTCTTCGGTAGCGTGAGCGAGGTTCTGGAGTTCGCCGAAAGAAAAGGAATAGAGATCGAAGATAAAAAGGAGGAAAGATGAAAGTCTTATCAGGTCACACGAATTCCGAAACCGCTTACGTGGTTGATGACTACCCTTATGGTTTTCGGCTGCGCTGCAAGATCCGCTATTGGCTTGAATACAAGAAAGGGTATGGATACCGGCTGGTAAGTCAGACGACAAACCCGAAAGTCTCGGGCGAAGTCTGGAACAAGCCGAAGGCTTCGACTTACGCTACCCTGGGCGTGATGTTCTTGAACGAAGAAAATCACGTAACATGGACTGGTATGGGCTTCTTTTCGAGTTCTGAGAAGATGCTCGAATTCAAGACGACATACTCTGAAGGTCTCGATGACGAGGGGAAGAAGACGCTGGAAGCCCTGATTCAGCGGGCAACAGCCTACGAGAAACGGATGAGTCAAAAGGAGGTTTTATGATCAACTTGGTTTTGGTCGAGAACGGTCAGGTGCTCGGGACGGTCGAGAACGTTGGCGCTCAGGACTTGATGTGCCCTGAAGTCCGGGAGTCGCTTGTTCACGCAATCGAAAACTTGATGGCTATCGATGTTGAGTTCTCACTGATCGAGGCCGCGTAAAAGGAGGAAATTATGAAAAAGTTCAAAGCAGGAAGGCTGATCGTGACCCTTGAGCGTGAAGAGTTCAACGCTCAAATGAATCCTGACGGGCCGAATCTTCTTCTGGAAGTTACGTCAACCGGGATCACTGTAGACAGGCCGCGAGTTGCAGGATGGTCCTTCGGTGTGAATCAGCGGCCTATCGCTGAACGTCTGAAGCGCTGTATCGAAGCTGGCAAAGCGTTCAAGGGTTACGAAATCTTGACCGATGTCAATGGTAAGACCTACATCAGTTCTGAGCAAGCTGGCTTCTTTCACAAGCGGCACTTGAATCCTGAACTGAAGAGACTTGGATTCTGAAGGGAGAAAGAAAAATGTTTCGAGCTTACTTGATACCTAATGTCGGACGGGGCCAAGTGATAAAGCCTCGCGTAGTGAAAACCGCTAGTGATACAATGGCGGTCGGAGTTCACGAGGCGAACATGCTGATGATACGGAAACCGGCGATTACCGAAGTCGAGGTTGTCGTGTTCAGGACGGATACGAAGCTGGCGCTGCGTCACGAAATGGTAAGGATGGAACAATGACAGTGTGCGAATGGTGCAAGGGTCATGACGGACCTCTGTAGTTAAGAAGATGCCTGACGGCTTGGCGGTATGTAAAAGGTGTGCTAAGTCTGTCGAGCGTTTTTATAGCTGCTCGGTGTGCGAAAAGTCCCTGGCACCAACTCTTGCTGGTTACTATCGCAGTCGTTTCGAGAATCCTGCATTCATCGTTTGTGGAAACAAGGAATGCAGATTCAAGGCGGCGGTCAAACGTGGAGAGTACTGCTGCGTGAAAGCAAAGCCTATCGGCTGCGCCTGCTTCAGGGCTTACAAGTGCCCTGTTCATTATCCACAGGGTGTTCACATCGGGACTCATGATTAAGGAGGACAAATGAGGGCTAAGGTAGAATACGACGAAAACCCTGACTCAGGTAAATTTCGCATTCGTATGCAAACCTGCGATCTGGTCTTTTCACCATGGACGCCGACCAACAAGGTTGCGTACATTCGTTACGGTCTGGATTTACTCATAGCGACCGGAGGACGCGTTTTTTGGGGAGAGGCGAGGAAGGCCTTTTCTTGAAGCTGGCAAAGTGTACCGCGTTACTGGAGTCGAGGAATTGAATTTCGAGGAGGACAAATGAAAAGGTTGGCTGAATACAAGGTTCGAATCGAGTACAACGAATCTCCTGCTTATCATCCGATCACGGTTTCCGTGAAGCACGCATACGACGGTGATGAGGAAGAATTCAACGGAAGAAAATTGAAACCTCTCCTGCGTCTAGTAAATGACTTTATCGTCAAGCAGGAAGCGGAAGAGGGATACTAACCGTGTTTATCAATAACACGAACCTGAAAGTGGCCGGTTTACAGACGGACGGTATGTACGTCGTTATTCAGATCAGGACTGACAATACTTGGTATCTCACTGGATACGACAAAGAGAAAAATGTTCAAGCCTGGGTTACTAACAGCAGGTCTATGGACTTATTGACTGTTGGCCTGTACACGAAGCGCGATGCAAACCTTCTTGCGAAGAAGGTCAACGGTCTTGCTGTCAGCATCAAGGACATTACACGAATGAGAGAAAGGAAGGGCTGAAAAAATGGAAAAGTATTCAATCGAACAGATGACGACAGGCGAGTGGGCGGTCTATGGTCCAAAGCAAGACGAAGAAAGTGGACTGCTCACTATTCAGAAGACGGCTCGGAAAGCTGCATTGTGGCTGCTTGATTACTTTGACTTGTTTCGTAGGTTCTAATAAAGGAGGACTAATGGCTAAGGTCTTGGTTCGCATCGACCTTGGATCGAATACAACGGTCCAGGAGATACTCGACGCGCAGCATGGTAAAGGAAAACTTCCTGAATGGTTTGATAAGGGACGAATCATAATCGACGAGGCATACCTCAGTCGGTTTCCTGGCGACGATAGCTTTTTCGATTTCGAATTTATCTCGGTGGAGGAATAAATGAAGAGAGACGAACTTGTTGCATGGGCAAGACGCTTGGGCTTGGGTGTGGAAACGAATAGCCCAGGAGATGGAACGTTGAAGTACGAGTTCTACGTTCTCGATCCGACTGATAGTACAGGTCATACTTTTTTGCGAGTGGCTGGATATGGAATCGGTATCAGAGAAGCTGATACTTTCTTGCGTGGATACGCAGCGGGCCTCGATACAGCGGAGCGCAGGAAGGAGGAATGAAATGTCGATACTGTGGGAGGAAGATGAAGGGTCGGTCGAAGCTTACTATGTCTTCGAGGACGGCTTCTTTGTCGGCACGCTTGAGCTAACAAGGAAGAAGGTTCGTGAGATGACGGCTCAGGCAAAGTACATTCTCAAACCAGTAAAGGAGGAAGCGAGTGGAAACGTATGACGGCGAAGTCGGATGGCCGGTGATCATTGACGATATCTACAGCGAGGATGGCGTACATTGCAGCGGTCCAGAACTCGGTTGTCTAGGATGTACGGGTACAACAATAACGTGGTTCATAGGTTATGGAGCTTTCATTGTTGCCCTGTGCTGCGTTGACTGCATGGAACCGTTAGTTCGAATGAGGGTCTGACAATGGCAAAGAAAAAGATAACGCCGCGTTTTGAGATAGGGGATACTTGTCCTGAGAAGGTACGGCGAAATACTTCGTTCGATTTTTCGCATGAGCCTTTGATGGATCACTTCTCTCCTAAGAAGTTTCATCTATGGGATGGCCCTGTTTGCATTTCGTATTATGAGAAGTTGTGCAAGCTGTGCGGGGCGTTCTACGCTAAAGCATCGACCGAAAGATCTTGACATGCTAGACGGCCTTATGGCCCATCAGCAAAGGAGAAGAGAAATGTCTTATGGAGACAAGCTGCTAAGAGGCAGCAAGGAGCAAGAGAAAATCTGGCAAGTGTGGCTGGATGATGATACGAACATGGTCATAAATGCAGTCGCAGGATCTGGAAAAACGTGGACTGGAGTGCAAGCTTGCAAGCGCGATAAGCACAGCGATATCGCTTACGTCGCGTTCAACAAGCATATCCAGGTTGAACTGACAAAACACATCAGCCAGCCGAACGTAACCTGTATGACCTATCATGGTCTAGGATTCAAGGCGCTTCGTAATGCAAAGAATCGGATCGAGGTTGACGAGAACAAGCTAGACAGGATCGTTGAGGGCATTGTTCCTGTACATATGACGGATAGCCGCCGTGGATACATCAAAGTCAGGACGAGAAAGCTAACGAGCTTGGCGAAGCAGTATGCGGTCAAGAGTCAGCAGGAGCTTGAGCGTCTTGTAGATCACCATGCAATCGATATCTCTGGAATCGAGAATGAGGTTTACGATTTCGTTCCTGATGTTCTCGATGCCTGCAAGAAGGAAACGAGCGCGATTGATTACGATGACATGGTGTGGCTTCCGCGAGAGCTAGGAATCAAAATGCCTCGCTACGATGTTATGCTCATCGACGAAGCCCAGGATACTAACCTCGCTCAACAATGGCTAGCGTTAGAATCAGCCGATAGATTGATTGTCATAGGCGACCCTCATCAGGCAATTTTTGGCTTCAGGGGTGCTGACGTTGAGAGCATGAATCGTATTAAGGACGAACTCAAGAAAAGAAAAGATGGGGTCCGCGAGCTTGGTCTTAGCTTTACGCGGCGTTGCCCTAAATCGCACGCTGAGCTAGCGCAGAATATCGTTCCACAGATCAAGGCGCTTCCTGATGCGCCGCAGGGAATCATTCGGTCTATACCGATGCAGAATTGCGATATGCAGATGAGACCTGGCGACCTAGTTCTGTGCAGGGTGAATGCTGAATTGATGTCGGTAGCTTATGCTCTCATCAAACGAGGAGTCAGGGCAGTAGTGAGAGGCCGCGATGTTGGCGACGGTATCCTGAAGCTTATCGATCAGGCTCAGAAGCGCTCGTCGAGTTCGAAGGCTGAGGAAGTTCTCAAGGCTGCTTACGATGTCATGACAGAGCAAGTCACGAAGTATAGGGCTATGCCGGATGGACGTGGAGAGAATCGAGCGATTGCAGCGCAGGAGCGCTACGAGTGCTTGGAGAACATATCGGTGGACGCTAGGACCGTAAGCGACATCGTTCAGCGGGTGTCGAAGATCTTCAACGATTTTACCGATGAGGGCAAGCCTAATCATGCTGTCGTGCTCGGTACGGTACACCGGACGAAAGGTCTAGAAGCTAATCGGATATTCGTTTTGCGGCCTGATCTGATACCGCACCCGATGGCTAAGAAACCGTGGGAGCAACAACAAGAAATGAACCTCGCGTATGTTGCGGTGACTCGGGCGGTCTATAATAAGAGTAGTGAGGGAGAACTGATCTGGATAGGTCAAGAGGCACCTGCTTTTGCTCCGCCTCAGGA
>WNFT01010191.1_pt1 | contig 13282 bp, 12 predicted proteins | sample 5400191 | NCBI WGS metagenome assembly WNFT01 (sample SAMN13153359, study PRJNA577476) | soil metagenome | isolation source: 80 cm saprolite under Madrone tree | place: USA:California | collected 2016-06-14
AACCACTGAAGATCCTCGAAGACGACCACGAGCGGCCCGACCTGACTCTCCATGAGCAGCAGCCGCTTGCAGGCCTCCAGCGTCCGCTGACGCCGCTGCGGCGGATCGAGCGCTTGCCATTCGCCACTCTCGGCGGCCACGTCCAGGAGCGCCAGGAACGCAGGCACCATGGGCTCGAACGATCGATCGAGTGGCACGAGCTTGCCCGTGACCTTGTCGCGGACCGTCCGCCCGTCGTCACGAGATTCGACCTGGAAATACGCCCGAAGCAGCCCGATCACCGGCAAATACGGCGTCGCCTTGCCGTAGGACACCGCTCCGCATTCGAGAACCAGACCATCGTGAGTCTGGCCCGAGCGGATCAGCTCCCGGACCAACCGAGATTTTCCCACCCCAGGGTCGCCCACGAGCGCCACGACCTGGCCGTGCCCCGCGCGGGCGCGGTCGAACGCGCGTGCGAGGTGAGCGAGCTCGGTCTGCCGACCGACGAAGCGGCTGAGACCGCCGGCCGTTGCGGCGCCTGGCCGCAAGCGCACTTGGCCCGCCCCCACGACCTCGTAGACCTCGATCGGCGCCTCCAGACCCTTGATGGAGCGCGGCCCCAGCGACCTCGTTTTGATCAAGCCGTCGACCAGCGCGAGCGTGTGCGCCGTGATCAGGATGGAGCCCGGGGAGGCCGTCTGTTCCATCCGCGCCGCCAGGTGCGTCGTCTGGCCGACCGCCGTGTAATCCATGTGCAGGGTATTACTGATGGAGCCGACGACGACCTCGCCGGAGTTGAGACCTACCCTGATTTGAACGGTCACGCCCTCGGCCCGCTGAACCTCCTCGGCATAGTGGTTCACCGAATCCTGCATCTGCAGGGCCGCATAACACGCCCGCGTTGCGTGGTCTTCGTGCGCCAGCGGCGCGCCGAAGAGGGCCATGATCCCGTCGCCCATGACATTGCTCACCGTGCCCTCGTACCGGTGAACGGCTTCGATCATGCGTTCCACCACGCGTTCCAGGAGCTTGCGCGCCTCCTCGGGATCGCGGTTGGCAATGAGCTCCATGGAGCCCTTGAGGTCGGCGAACAACACGGTGACTTGCTTGCGCTCGCCCTCGATCGCGCTCCGAGAAATCAGAATCTTTTCCGCGAGATGCTTTGGGATGTAGGACTCAGGCGAGCGGGATTGGCCGCTGATACCGGTGACAACGGGGTGGGCACAAGCGTGGCAGAACTTCGCCGTGGCGGAAAGAGGGGCACCGCAGTTCGAGCACGTCCGAGCCAGCGGCGTCGCGCACTCCTCGCAGAAGCGTGCCCCAGGCGGGCTCGAATGTTGGCACCGGGGACAGGTCATGCCGCCTCCGTCTCGAGCGCCTTCAACACCACGACAGCCCATCGTAGCGTTTCTTTCCCCGCCTGTATCAAGGCTTTCGAGCGGCGGACGGGCGGGCGTCGGCTGCGTCGGTACCTGGGACGGGACGGTAATACGAGCCACCGAGATCATCCCAAGAACCCCGGAATGATCGCTGGTGCCAGCCTGCCAGCGCCGCCGAATTGATGGCGCCTCGCCAGGGCTCATAACATCGTGCATGGACAGGCAGAAGCTGGCGAGAGAACTTGCCGATCTGCCGACATCACGCCTCGAACAGATGTACTACCCCGACGTAGCCGACTGGACGGAGGAAGCTCGCGCAATTATTCGAGATGCTCTGCAGCACCGGCAGGACCTGGGCACCGACCGCGGCCCCATAATCGTGGTCGACTCTCGTCTGCGCGCTGAATTACTATCCAAAGATGGGCGGGGCTTCCCCGGAGGTCGCCGGGGCACTGCAAATGAAGAGGCCACCATGCTTCAATTGCGCGTTCCCCGCGATCTGAAGCAGCTCTGTGCCAGCGCTCTTCTGGTTGGCTTAGTCGCGTCTCCGGCTGTCGCCCAGCCTCCCCCGGCTGCTGCGGACAGCGCAACGCAGAGAGAAACGAACTTCAAGGCCGGCTTCCTGAACGGCTGCATCAAGACTAAACAGCAGCGTGGCGTCGACGAGCGGTATGTACGGGCGTACTGTCTCTGCGCCATGCTGGAGTTCCGGGCCGCCATGTCTGAGACGGAGTTTCGGGAAATCATTGGGTCCGATAGCGGCAACAAGAAGGCGCTCTACGATTTACCGCAGTTCGCGCGTGGCTTGTTCGCGCAGGTCGAGTGCGAGAACGTCGGGAGGTATGACGGCGCCTCCATCGATCCCTCGGAGGCCGACCTAGGACCTCCGCGTCGATTTGACAGGTTTTCGATCCGCCTGCCTCGCGGATTCATTGCGGCGCTCGCACCTGCAGATGTGCCGGGGCGCGTCCAGAACTTCTTCCGGCTCCACGCTGATCTTGAGACTGCGGCAATGTTGTCGGTGGGGATTGCGCCCCCCACAGTGTTTCCCGGCAGTCGGCTCGTCGCGGCACCGGAATGGTACCTCAGCATGACTGTCGAGTCCCTGAAGAGCCGGCGGTGGGAGAACTGGGTCCACAGGCACATCGGAGATCGAGCAATCGGATCGCTGACCTTCAAGGCCGTGGAATGGTCGGCCTCTGTGGCGGGAACGGAGCAGACCGGCCTGATTTACGTGACCGTTATAGGCGACGAAGTGATCGTCGTGACTACCCACGACGTGAAATCACATGCGGCCGCGACCCTAGCGATGATGCAGGCGAGCATGAAGACGTTCATTTTCTACGGAACCGACGGTGGAGAGCGCGGCGCAGAACGGGCTGAGTGAGCGTGGTGACCGTCGCCATCGGTGCCCTCGCTCTGAAGTCCCTGATAGCTGAGCGACTCTCCCGGAACTGTGGGCCCGCCATCGTCGAGCGTGACGAAGGTCAGATCGGTTCGCTCGCGGACGGCTCGAAGCACGTGGTCGCGAAGCGTTTGCTGGACATTGAGGTCGACCACCGCGCCTGCGAGCTCTGTTTTGGCGGCGCTGATCCTTGACGCCGAGTCCGCGGTCACTGCTCCGTATACCGTGCCGCCGAGCGCACCGAACATGCCGCCAGCTGCGGCCACGCCAAGTCCGACTCCCGCCGCCGCCACGCAGATCAGGGCCCCGAACCCTCGAGCTCCGCCACACGCCTCAATCACCCCGCCCGTGAAGGAAAGCCCCGGAGAGACGCCGGCGACGAGCCCCGATCCCGCGCCCTTGAGTGCGCCCATCCCCTTTCCGCTCGTCGTCAGCAGTACTTCGGGGGAAAACGAAGCCCTTGGGACGCCGACGGTGTTGAGCTCGGCTCGGATCTCGTCCGAAATGCCTTGCGGCGCGCGAGCCTGATGGTGAGCGCAGCCCCAGAACCCGACCGATACCGCGAGCACGAGACCAAGCACGGACGCATGACGCCTCGCGAATCGCATGACGGCCTCCTTGCGCTGCCATGCAGCGTGGCCCAATGGTCTCCGGCCCGCGTCACAGCGGCGTCACAAGCGCGCTGGTCGAGTCGCTCGCGCGGCGCGCCTCTGGGCAGTCGTTCCTGGGAGCGCTCGCCTTCTTGCCGGCCGAGTTCCGGCGCGGGTTCTGACGTCTCGCCTGGTCGGCGGTCAGGTCCTGCGAGTCCCACGCTGGTTAGGAGGTCGCGCGCGCCGGAGCCGCAGCTCCTGCACCGCTGCTTCGACACCTGGCGCGGCGTCGGCGACGTCGTCACGGGCATGCAGCGGCATGGCTTCCAGGTCAGCCTCGGCGACCACGGCGCCGGCCAGGGGATCCCGGTGTTCTAGCGGGGCACGGCAGGCACCAGCCGCTCGAGGCCGCCGGCACGGCGCAGGCGGCGACGCCGTGGAAGGCCGTTCAGCAGGCGGCATTGCAGGCCGTGAGATAAAGGATCATGTCGCGCGCGCGATCGCAAGAATCGTCAACACTCACTGCCCAGCCAATGCCCGAAGAGCGCTGCTACCTCTGCGATGCCATCATTATCCGCAACGACCAAGTCGTCCGTCATCACGGCCTGATGATGCACCGACAGTGCTACGAGGAGGACATCCGGAAAGGGCGGTGAGGGGTCCGCGCAGCAGCAGCGATCGCCCGCTTCAGATAACCCCAATCGACGGGCTTCGTCACATAGTCGAACGCGCCGCGCTGCAGGAGCTGCCGCGCTTCGTTTTCTTCGTGATTGCCGCTGACGATGATGATTGTCGGTGGTTGCGGGCTTCCTCGCAGGTGATCGAGCACGGTATGGCCGTCGATGCCTGGCATCCGAATGTCGAGCAGCACGACGTGCGGAGGGAACACCTCAGCCTAGAGCGAATACGCGATGAGGCGCGCTCAACTCCTGCTCCTGCTGGCCTCGGACGCCTGCGCCTCGTCACGTTGGAAGAGCTGTTGAGGTGGACGTGAAGACGCAACGAGCGCCGAGGAATCCTCGGCGCTCGTGTGCTGCTTGGCGGTACGGCGGCGGTCGATGAACCGCTAGTCGCCGACCGGATGTTTGTTGACGATGGTATAGACGATCTGATCGAAGACTATGTGAACGTCCAAGAACTTGAAGCCGGGCGGCGTCAGGAAGTTTGCCAATGTCTGTGCGCATGGTGCGCCGAAACCAGGTGGAGGAGGAGGACCTGGTGGAGTGACGGGGCACGCCACGGGAACGCCGGCGCTGGTTGCGCATGATGAGACTTCCAGAGGACCAGGGACCGGCCCCCCAACGCGACATGTGAGGATCACTGTATCAGCGGCCCGCACGGGTCCCGGCCAAATCCCCAGCAGGAGCAGTAACCCTACGCTTATGGCTGCACCACGCGCCTTTTGCATGCCGACCTCCGTTTCGGTGAGAAGGTGCGCTGAAAACCCGCAATGACGACGCGCTACGCGCACCTGTCGCCCTAGCACCTCCGGGAAGCGATGCGCGCGCTCGACGAACCGCCACCAGCACCCGACGGTGCCCAGGCCGTCAGCGGCCGCCAGGCACCATTTGGGCACCGGATGCCGGAGGCGCTGAGAAGGCAAAACGCGGGCATTGTACAACCCCGCGTGATGCCGGAGGCGCTGAGAAGGCAAAACGCGGGCATTGTACAACCCCGCGTTTCGTTTCTGCGATTTAATGGCGGGCTCGACGGGACTTGAACCCGCGACCTCTGGATTGACAGAGCGCGACGCCCTCGGTTGCACCGCGTCGCCGAAGTGGTGTAACTCGCTGATCTCTCATGGCGAGCAGTGGGAGATCACGCGTACGGCGCTGTTGGATCTAGTGGGCCCCAATAGGGGTGGTTTAGAGGGCCGAGGGCACGGTCGAGGGCAAAGTACCGGCGGTCCGACGTCTCGCGTGCGCCGCCGCGGGACGATCCGAAAAATCTGCGGGGCGACCAAGGGCGGACGCTCTGGTCGGCCATCCCACCGCTATTCTGCGGCCCGCGGGCAGCGACGTTCATCGGAAACATCCAAGGCGGTGCAACCGTCAGGTTAACTTTCGGGATGGACAACGTGTCGAGACCGGAACGGGATTCGCCCGTGAGGCTGGTTGCTTGTTCCGGATACCGTTCGAGGTGTCTGCCCTTCAGCCGAGAAGGCGAATAACTCCGCCCCTCCGAAAAGCCTTGCTGGTTCAAATCGGCGGCCCGCAATGTACCGTGGGCCAAACACAGCGGCCCCCCTCGAATTCCGTGTCCGGGTGCGGTTCTAGCGCCGCCGCACGCCTTGATGCGCTTTTGCGGGCAACCTCCCGCCTTAACCTCCGTCCACAGCTTCTCCACATATACACAGTTATCCACAAACCCAGAATCGCACGGCGTGACGCGGTCTCGCGGGTTGAGGGCGCGAAAAACGACCGCCGATTCACCCACCGCGAGCACCAACGCAAAAAATACCCCATTCGACGGGGTCACGAGCGCCTCGAGGCGCGTGCACAAAGCATCTGATGCGGACAAACGAAGCATTGACATCCTCGATCGCGGGATCTTAAGTTAACCTCCGCGATCGAATCGCTGCCGTAAGACAAGACGAAGGCGAGAATAGATGAGCAGATCTTCCGTTTGGTGCTGAACCCGTGAGGGCCGGAACTCGTCGGACGCCACTCGCACGAGTAGAAGGACGCCGTCGCATGACGCCGTCTTATGATGCCGTCGTATGCGCCGCTTCCCCGGGTGTCCGCAGCGACCGCGCCGCTGAAGCGCGCCCCGAAACCATCAGGACGACCTGGTTCAGCGCGACTGGTCAAACTTTTAGTGCCTCTTGCGCTCCCGAGAGAGGGCGACCATACTGCTCGTCTCTAGTAGAGGAGCGCATCATGCCGCCGCAAATCGGGGAGGTCCTTGACCGTCTCGGGTGCCTGAGGCACCCGTGCGATCTCGATCTGCTGCTGTTCTTCTCTCGTCATCCGCGGGCCTTCCTCGTCAGCGAACGCCTCGCCCAGTACGTCGGGTATGACCTCCCGCAAGTCGCACAGTCGCTCGAGACCCTGATCGCCGCCGGGCTCCTACAACGGTCCCCGGACTCGACCCATCCCGCGCGGCTTTACCTTCTCACGCCGGGCAGCACGCTCGGCGAGTGGCTCTCATCGCTCCTGCGATTCGTCGCAACACGAGAAGGGCGCGCGGCTGTCATCCACGCGCTCAAAGTGCGGCAATCCCCGGCACCTCCGGCAGGGCAATCCTCAGCATCCGCGGGTCGTCGCGAGCCTGAACCCGTCGCGAGCGTTCGAGGTGTCCCATGGAGGTTAGAGGTGCTTTATGCCTGAAGCAGACGTGGTGAAAACAGGAATCAACGGGCTCGACGAGATTCTTTTCGGCGGCTTCCCGCGGGGGAACACCATCCTGGTCTCGGGAGCGGCCGGGACGGGAAAAACGACACTCGGGGTCGAGTTCGTGTATCGCGGCGCCCGCCAGTTCCACGAGCCGGGAATGATCGTCCTGTTCGAAGTGGCGCCCGATAAGCTCGTTCGCGACGCGGCGCTCTTCGGGTGGGACTTGCGCGAACTTGAGCGTGACGGGCGACTGAAGATCGTATTCACGACGCGGCAGGTCTTTCAGCAGGAGCTTCTGCAAGCCGACAGCGTGCTCCTTGCGGAGGCCGCAGAGTTTGGCGCGCGGCGGCTCTTCGTCGACGGTCTCGTCCCGCTCCCCGAGCCCAATGGCGGGGACTCTCGCGACGCCTTCCATCTCCTTGCCGAGGGGCTGCATCGCGAGAACCTGACGGCGATGCTCGCGCTGGAGTCGACGTTTGCCGACGCCGAAGCCATGCGAGCGCCCGAGGAGTTCGTCGCCGACACGATCCTGCGGCTCAGCATCGAGCCGGTCCAGCGCGCCGTGCTGCGGTCGATCGAGGTCGTTAAGTCGCGCGGCCACGAGTATGCCCTGGGACGTCACTCGTTCCGGATCGTCAACGGTCAGGGGCTCGAGGTCTATCGACGCGTCCAGGCGCCCCGCGGTGTCAAGCGCGAAGGGGGCGCCTCGTTCGACCCAACCTCGCGGGTCACGACGGGCATTCCCGGGCTCGACGAGCTAGTGAACGGCGGGTATTTCGTGGCGAGCACGACGCTCGTCGTCGGGATCTCGGGCGCCGGCAAGAGCGTCATGGCCTTGCAGTTCATCGCGGAAGGGGCGCGGCGCGGCGAGCGCAGCCTCATGATCACCCTGGACGAGCCGCCGGCCCAGGTCCTCCGCAACGCCCATAGCATCGGGATTGATCTCCCATCGGTCATCGATCGGGGGCTCGTGCATCTGTGGTACGAGCCGGCACAAGAGTTCGAGATCGACCGCCATTTCGCTCAGATTGAGGCGATCGTCGAGGACTTCAAGCCCAAGCGCGCGGTGATCGACAGCTTGTCGACCTACGGGTCGAGCCTGGGCGCCAGCGAACGCAGTTTTCGCGACTTCTTCCATGCCGTCGTCGCGCTGATGAAGGAGCGTCAGGTCACCGCGGTCTACAACCACGAGAACCCCGAAATGCTCGGCATGTCGTCGATGATGGGAGAGTTCAAGGTCAGCTCGCTGGTGGACAACATCATTTTGATGAACTGGGTCGAGCTGGGCGATACCTTTCGGCACGCGCTCACGGTCGCCAAGATGCGGGCAATGCCGACGCGCCGAACGACCCACGAGTGCGCGATCGTGAACGGCCAGGGCATGAAGGTGCTCCCGCGACCGCTCGTTGGAGCGCTCCCTATGGTGCCCTTCGCCAGCTACGTCGGGCTCATCTCTCGCGCGCCCGAACGCCGTGGCCAGGTGGTCCCCGAAAGGGCCCTTTAACCGCCGTCCTTGTCAGTCGTGGCGCTCGACAAGACCGTCTTCGAGCCCGACGCGGCATGGAAGCGGGCCCTCGAGAAGTACGGGGCCGCGACCCACCTGACCGTCGAGCTCTATGGCCGCGACGCGCGCTGGCCCATTGCGCAGGTGCATTCAACTCCCCTGTTTGAGCTTCTGGCGCCGGGCCATCATGCGCTGAGCATGTTCGCCGCGTGCGTTCAACGCTGCCTGACTCAGACCGCCGCGGCGTCCACGATTGTCGTCGAGCAGCGGCACAGCCTCGCGGTCATCGGGAGCCCGCTCATGCTCAACGGCGAGGTGGTCGGTGCGGCCGTCGCCGCCTACGTCTTGACCGCCTTCCCCGATGAGCACGCGGTGCGGCGGCTCGCGAAAGAGTGCAACGTTACCTTCGCCGCGCTGTCGCGGCGGATCCGTGAGGAATTGCCGCTCACTCGCGCGCGCTCGAACGTGTATGGCGAACTGCTCCAAGTACTCTGCAACGCCCTCCTCAGCGAGAGCTATCGCGCCCGGCAGCAGGAGCGAACTGCGATGCGCCTGACGGCCGCGGACCGGGCGAAGGACGACTTTCTGGCCATGCTCTCTCACGAACTGCGCAACCCGCTCGGGGCGATTCAGATTGCGTCTCAGATCATCCGACTGGGGGGGGCGAGCCAGGCGGCCGTTCAGAAGGCGGCCGAAATCGTCGATCGGCAGGTCAAGCACATGGCGCGGCTACTGGATGACCTACTGGATGTGTCCCGCATCACGAGCGGCCGGATCGAGTTGCGGAAGTCGTCGGTGCCCTTGGCGACAGCGGTGGCCCACGCCATGGAAACGAGCCGAGCGCTGATTGACGCGCACGGACACTCGTTGACGATTTCCCTGCCTGAGGAGCCTATTCTGTTGGAGGCCGACCCCACGCGTCTGGAGCAGATCGTCACCAATCTCCTCGACAACGCGGCAAAATACACGCCGCCGAAGGGGCACATCGCGGTGATGGCCTCCCTAGAGGAGAACGGCGTCGTGCTTCGGGTGCGGGACACCGGCGTCGGCATCTCATCGGAGATGCTTCCCCGCGTGTTTGACCTCTTCGCGCAAGGCGATCCATCTCTGGCACACTCCCAGGGAGGTTTGGGGATCGGCCTCACGATGGTGCAGAAGCTCGTCGACCTCCACGGCGGGACGGTCACGGTCCACAGTGAGGGCCTGGGCCGAGGCACCGAAGTCGTGGTCCGACTGCCGCTCGGAACCCGGTCTCACACGCCACCGGAGCCAGCCTCTGAGGGGAGGGTTCGTCCCTCGCACCACATCCTTGTGGTCGAGGACAACCCAGATGCGCGCGAGATGCTTCGAGTCACTTTGGAGGTGGACGGGCATCGTGTCGAGGTGGCGGAGGACGGGCCCCAAGGCGTCGCGATGGCGCGGTCGAGCCGTCCACAGATTGTGCTGGTCGACATCGGTCTTCCAGGACTCAACGGCTACGAGGTCGCGAAGCAGATGCGAGCACTCTTGGGGAGGCACGTGCGGCTGATCGCTGTGACCGGGTACGGGCAACCGGAGGATCGACGTCGAACCAAGGAGGCGGGATTCGACGCGCACCTGACTAAGCCAGTGTCTTGTGAGCAGATTGCAGAAGTGCTGGAGGGCAGATAAGCACGCGCCTTCTACGGCGTGGCGGATGGCGCAAGCTATCCAACCCAAGGCGCCGCCGACAGTGCCGCGCTTTTCAGACGCCTAGCAGGCGCTAAGGGGTCGATCGAAGGGGATTTGGCATACGGACGTGTTACCGCACCGTGTCACCTACCTGCCCTTCGAGGGCTGGTGCGCCCCGCCCCCTCGCCCTTGGCGCCCCAGGACCTGCGCCCGAGGATCTGTAGAAGCATCGCCCCGTCCGCCTACACGGCCGCGGCACTAAAAGGCTAAAGACTTCCCTCTAACCGCCGTCGCCACCAGCGTGAACGCGTCTGGCCGCGCGCGAGAACCGCGCCCGCGTCTCCGCAAGAACCCGTGTCCAAAGTCCTGCCAAATCGCGGGCGTGGCGGTTCTTCGAAAGTGACCCGGGCGATCGCGTGCTGAGTTGGACCTGTACCTCACCTGCCGACGTCTCCATCACCGCCACCACCGAGGCCCCGATACCTCAGTCTGTTAGGACTTCGTCGCGTCTCACGCGCCCGTGACTAAAGAGTCCCCCTCGGCAGCGGTGCGGGCCTCCATCCACATTTCCACCGTTGTCCACAATCGCAAAATTGCACGGTGTGACGCTCGCTCGGGGCCAGGGGATCGAGAATTGTGTGATTTTCTCTGACCGCGATAGACGATGCGTCATGATTCCCCGCATAAATCCAGGCGAGGATGATTCGTTGCGCGGGTCGCATAGCACTTGATGCGGGGAATGGTGTATCCAGCCCGAAAAATTTCGAATTGACAAGCCTTTGGCCATCGCTTAGCTTTCCGGTCTGTTCTTGGGTTGGACGCTCGGGCTCCTGCCGATACGGCACCCGGACAGTTCTCCGACGCCCATGCGAGGCCGCTTGGGACCCCAGGGCCGGTTCGCCCGTGATGGCGCCCGTCACGGCCGGACTTCTTTCCGGACCAGGGAGGGCAGGAAGATATCTGCTCTTGGCAGGACGGGTGTTCCGACTGTTCGAGAGACCCCGCGGATCCTCGACCTCGTGGCCACCGCACAGCGTGCGGCCCCCGGAGTGCCCTTGCTGATCCGGGGCGAACCCGGCGTCGGCAAGGACATCCTGGCTCGCCTCATCCACGCCGCCACGGCGCGTCACCCGCATTCCTTCATCAAGGTGAACTGCGGGGGTCAGCCCGAGGACCGTGTCGAGGCCGACCTATTCGGCCACGAGATGGGGGCCTGCCCCCTGGCGCTTCGGCGGCGGCTCGGGAGCTTCGAGTTCGCGAACCACGGCACGGTCTACCTGGAGGAGATTGGGGCCCTGCCGCGCACCCTGATCCCCAAGCTCCTGTACGTGCTGCGAACGGGGAAGTTCTCGCGCACCGGCGGCCCCGAGATCATCTGGGTCGGTGGGCGCGTCATCGCCTCGACAGTGCAGAGCGGGCCGACAGGCGGTGATGACGACCTCTGGCAGGAACTGCACCGTCTCAACGTGGTCGAGCTCCGGATCCCTCCACTGAGGCAGCGAAGGGACGAGATACCAGTCTTCGCATCATTTTTTCTTGAGCAATTCAACCGTCGGCATCGACAGGACGTCCGGCTCTGCTCTGACGCGATGGCCACGTTCATGGAGCACTCATGGCCTGGGAATATCCGCGAACTCGAGGAGACAGTTCACCGGCTGGTCGTCGGTGGAGCGATGTCCCCCGTGCCCTAACCGATCCAATCGCCACTCCTTGACTCCTGTGGACCGTGGCCCGAAACGTTTGGCGCGGAGTGTGCCCGAAAGCCCGGCGCTCCCAGACCTCGTAGGTGTACGGTATGCCCGGCTGGCACTTTAGGCCCCGCGGCATCATCGTCGACGAGGAAACCTTTGGCGGTGTCACCGAGCTCGAGATCCGCCAGGCTGTGCGTCTGCGGTATGCGGTCTCGATGCTGACAATCCACCAGAGCCGCAACGGCTATGTCGCCAATCCTGCTGAGGCGGCTGAGCAGCTTGCTGAAGTGGTCAGCCCATTGATTCGAAATACCGATCTCATTGAGATCGGGCCCTCCGCCGCTACTGTTCGGGTTCTGCTGGTCGGCGGAGAATTGGGGGACCTCCGCAATATCGTTCAGCGCATCATCGCCGAAATCAGCCACCACCGGTTCGACGAGCGGCACACTCCTGTCGTCCTGAGCATTGGCGGCAGCTGTTTCCCCGTCACGGCCGGGAGCTCCCGAGAACTCTTTATTCAGGCCGACGCCTTGGCGGCAGAGGCCCGCCAAGCACTGGATCCCTACTCGACGTATCGACTCCCTGACCGCTGAGACGGGGGGCCCTAACAGCATCCCGGGGAACACCAGGGTACGCTCATTTGTAGCGGCTTCAGGCTTCCGGGGGGGCCGCGGCCCCTACGCAGTTCGCGTAGATCGGCCGTGCATCCTTTCACGATATCGTTCACACACCCACCCTAGTCGTGCGTACGTCTGATCGCTATTGGATCTAGGTCACGTGCCGCCGAACATAGAGACGGAAGCGAGGAGTGCGACACCGAGCTCCGAGGCGATCTGCTTGTTGAGCATTCCCGTCACAACGAGAGCAAAGACCTAGCTCTCACGTGGGGTAAGCAGCTTCGACGAGCACGCGGTGCTGAGCGCCCTCCGTCGCGCCGGCGTGCGCGACTGCCCATCTCGAAAAGCTATTGACGACTGAGCAGCTAGACGACATCGCTGAACGCCTCTTAACCTTCGCGGATCAGGTACGCGGAGCCGTCCAGAGCGGCTCCCAAGAGACAGGCCTGCCCACTACGATTGCGGTTAAGAGTCGCGGCACATGACGGGCCAGACGCTGCACGTCAACGGCGGCCTGCTCATGCGGTGAGCCGGCCCGAGCCTACTTGGGCGGATCAGTCTTTTCTGAGGGCGGACCCGCCGACCCGCTGGTGGACGACGTCGAGGTGGCCGCTCGCCGTTCCAGCGGCTTCTGGTGCTCGGCAATCACTTGATTCCAGCGCTCTCGCCGCTCGTCGGAATTGGCTTTGAGCTGGTCAGCGCGATGGAACAGCGCAAATGCGCGCTGCCGGAACGACACGTAGGAGAGCAGGGCTTTCATGGTGGTCGGCCTCATGGGTCAGCGGTGGAAGGCGAAAGCGCGATGGCACGATCCTCCGGCTCACGCAGTCTTGGCTCCTCAATCTAGCCGCGAGCGGCCGGCGCGCCTGTTCGACCTTGGTCCAATAGCCAACGGCCGGCGGATCGGACGAAGCTGTGGAAAAAGGCGACATGCAGCTCCAGCAGCGATGTGGCGAGCGGGGGGCTGCGCAGGGACCAAAGGAGAGTCATATGAAGTGGTTCAAGGCGGGCGCGTGGGGTTTTGTCGTTGGCAGTATCGTCACGATGATCGTCGGCTTCAGCTGGGGCGGCTGGACGACGGGCGGCACCGCGAGCCGCACCGCGATCGAGCGGGCCAATGCGGCGGTGA
>WNFT01003731.1_pt1 | contig 13277 bp, 15 predicted proteins | sample 5400191 | NCBI WGS metagenome assembly WNFT01 (sample SAMN13153359, study PRJNA577476) | soil metagenome | isolation source: 80 cm saprolite under Madrone tree | place: USA:California | collected 2016-06-14
ACCGAGATTGTTGGAGTGTCTCGAAGTCTGGGCATCGGCTATTACAAATTGCCACTAAGAAGCGGGGGTAAACCACCCTTCCCTACCTGCGAGAGTGTTCAGTCCGCAATCAGAAATATCGGGCGTCTTAATCACAGACTAAAAGTTTGCGCCGCTTCATTCAATCTCGATCTTCTTTCCGCCGTGTCCATTGCGTTTGGCGATCGCGTGGAGCCGTGCTCGCTCTTCATAGCCCTTGACGACACGTGCCAGCAAATCTCGCAAGCGGTTGAGACGTTCGGAGGTCGAGCGCAACTCCAGCAACTCCTGCTTCGTCTCGGCTTCAATCTCCATCGCCGCGGCCACCAGAAATGAAAGCTTCTGCGCCTCGGTGTCGCTGATGTCCGGCAGATTTCCCCGTTCGTCGTTGATCACGCGGATCGCGTTGGCGACTCGCATAAACAGTCCGGCAACTTCTCGCGACTTATCTGCCAGCGCCGACTCGTCTTCGTCGTCATCCTCGAAGTAACTGGGACGCACGACCAGATAGGAGTCGCCGCGCTCGACATAGGCCTCCGCCTCATAGCGAATGACTCCCACTACCAAAATGTTAGAGCGGCCATCAGGCAGGGCCTGCGTTTCGGCGACCTCGGCAACACACCCAACGTGGCCAGCCGATGGCATGTCTTTCTCAGACGAACTGGAATCGAAGTAAGACAAGGCGAATAGATTATTGCCGGCACGTACGTCGGCGAGCATCTGACGATAACGGTCTTCAAAAATATGCAGCGGCATCGGCATGCCGGGGAAGAGCACGACCGGCAGCGGAAACAACGGCAGCTCGCGAACGCCGCGCACCTTGTCCAGAGCTTCGCTCATCAGTACAGCAATAGCCTAAGGAATACGGAAAAGATTTATTACGGCGCTATTATCGCAGACGATTTAGCATAAGTCAGCAAAGATTGCCGTCCTTGGGCGATCAGGCGATCAATCTGATCGTAACCGCGCTCGAAGACTTGGGGCCAAAGTCTTTCGCCTGGTTTTTTGGATCGTCCCATCTCGAACGGCGGCCGGCTGGGAAAACGTATTCGTGATCTGACAACGGAAAACGCCTGGAACTGGACCGTCGAAGTCGTCTTTAATCCTGATGAGGAAATCATAACCTGGTCCGTCGTCATTTCTTCTGATTCGCACGTCCTGAACGAAACGAGCCGCTGGGTTGACCTCAATCGCTATTTGCTGGACGAACGGCTGAAAAAGTTTTGGTTGATCGATCTGAGCGGCTAAGGTAGATTTGATCCTGGCCTCGCGACGACCATGAAATTCTCCATAATCATTCCAGCCTATAACGAAGAGAGATACCTGCCGCGATTACTGGAATCGATCGACACCGCCCGATCGAATTACTCTGGTGGCCGCGATGCCGTCGAAGTAATCGTCGCCGACAATTGCTCGACCGATCGAACTGCCCAGGTTGCCGCAAATCATGGGGCTCGCGTTGTCCCGGTCGCGAAACGTCGCATTGCTGCCGCACGCAACGGCGGCGCGCGCGCAGCCGTTGGAGAGATTCTGTGTTTCATCGACGCCGACTCCGCCATTCATCCACAGACGTTCGATGCGATCGACCGAACGATGACCAGCGGTCGTTACGTCTGGGGTGTCACCGGGGGCGTATTGGAGCGAAGATCCTTTGCTTTGTTGATTACTTACTGTCTGATGATGCCGATGGTTCTACTAACCGGACTGGACATCGGCTTGTCATTTTGCCGGCGGGAAGATTTTGAAGCAGTCGGCGGCTACGATGAAAGCCGGCTGTACGCTGAGGACGTCATATTACCGCTGGCGTTACGTCGCCTTGGTCGGACGCGCGGACAACGAACCACGCGACTGCCACAAGTGAAAGCGCTGGGCTGCACGCGCAAGTTCGATCAGTTCGGCGACTGGCATTATTTCTGGATGCTGGGACACGCAATGAGGAGCCTGATCACTTCGAACTGGCACGATGAGAAGCTCGCCGATCGTTATTGGTACAACCCAGGCCGCTGACGCGTGGCAGAAACCGACCGTTAGAGAGGGTGCTCCGGCGCACAATTTCCCTTCCGCTTTCCACAAACTCGCAGTAGAATCTCGCTCACCAAAATGTCCACGATTGGAAGAGACATAATTACAGTCAAGTCGAATGGTTCGGACGTTCACGAGCGGCTTTGTCTCGCGCGAAAATTCATTGACGAATGCTACGATCTGCCGCTCGACCTTGACGCGATTTCAAAGCAAGCATGTCTCTCGCGCTACCATTTTCTGCGATTGTTTCGTAATACATTCGATACCACGCCGCACCAATACTTGATTCAACGCCGAATTGAAAAAGCGAAGGAACTATTGCGTTGGAGAGAGTTGAGTGTGACGGACATTTGTTTCGAGGTTGGCTTTCAAAGTCTCGGATCGTTCAGTTCGCTTTTCCGCAGGTGCGTGGGGGACGCGCCGGCCAAATACCGCAAGCGCGAAATGGACTCCCTGCGCAAGGTGCCGGGCTGCTTCATTCAGATGTATGGGCTGGGGCCGTTACAGAACCGCGAGCGGTAGCGACCGGCCGGGTACACAGTCGTCCCGACTGCTTAGCCTCCAGCTCAGGCGCACGCAAAAGCAGTCGGGACGACTGCGTACCCAGGGCCGGTCGCTACCGCTCGCGGTTCTATAACGAGAACAAAAGCAATTTTCGAGAAGCAGTTTTCCGGTAAATTTTCTTATCCTCCTTTCCAAACCTGAAGGGAGAAACTAAAACTATGATCACGAAAATGTCGCATGTGTTGATATGGGTGAGGGACCAGCAGGAGGCGCTCGAGTTCTATCGCGACAAATTGGGATTCGAAGTCGATACGGATGCCAAGATCGGCGACGACTATCGCTGGCTGACGATGAGGATAAAGGACCAGCCCGGGTTTGAAATCATTCTGATGGAGCCCAAAGCGGGAATGATGTTGGATGAAGAATCGGCAGCGCAATTGCGCTCGCTGATAGACAAGGGCGTACTCGGTGGCGGCGTCTTTGATGCAGATGACATCTACAAAACGTACGACGAGCTGAAAGCGTGCGGCGTCGAATTCAAGGGACCGCCTACCGTACAGGACTGGGGCACTGCTACGGTGATGAGGGACAACTCAGGTAACTGGTTCAGTTTGTCGCAGCACCCGGAAGAACCCGCGGGCTAACGTTAAGCAATCCGATCTCTGAAGGAGGACCCTGCGATGGGCAAACAACTTGTGCTGGGTTCGGTTCTGGGCGCGATCGTTCTGTTTGTCTGGAGCGCAATCGCCTGGATGTTGATTCCCTGGCCGGGCGAGCCATTGCGCACGTTCACTAATGAAGACGCCGTAGCTCAAGCAATTAAGGCCAACACTCCGCGTTCCGGCAACTATCTGCTGCCGAACGAACCCAAGCGAACGCCGGGGATGACTAACGAGCAATACCAAAAGATGGAACAGGAAGCGACGGATCGAATGTCTCGGGGCCCAGTGATCTTTGCTGCGGTGCGTCTGGAGCCGTTCGGTTCGATGGTGAAACCTCTCGTGATCGGCTTTATCACTCAGTTCATCGCGGCGCTACTTGCGACTTTTCTGCTGTTGCAAACGAGCGCGCTTTCCTATGCCGGGCGGGTTGTCTTTCTCATAATCATCGGCGTGATCATCTTCGTGGGCGGTCACCTGGACGAATGGAACTGGTGGAGCTTTAGCAACGCCTACATGGCGATGCAAGCGGGCGCGATCGTGATCGGATGGGTGCTCGCATCGTTTGTAATGGCGACCGTCGTGCGCGGGAAATTAGCGACCCTCTGATTTAAGCGCCGTAGGCGCGGAATATTTATAGCCGGAAGTAAATTCGATTTTCCTCTTAACCGATTTATCGGTGACAGAAAGATATTCCGCTCCTCCCGAAGCTTTCGCAACTAAATTGATTCGAGCATATCTCTAAATATCGCGCCGCTCCGAGGCTGAACGCGACGCGACTGAGTACTGATGGGATCTTTCTAGCAATGCCCAAGACCGCCAAAACGAAATCGATCTACGGCGTCCATCCCGGTGTTTTAATGACCCGGAAATGGATCACCGAACTGAAGCAAAAGACCGGACGCACCCTCGATGACTGGTTGAAGTTCATCAAGAAGGAAGGCCCGCCAACCGAGAAAGAGCGCCGCAATTGGCTAAAGTCTGAACATAGCCTCGGCGCCAACACAGCGTGGTGGCTGGCCGAACGTTCCGTCGGCAAAGGCGAAGAGACCGCTGACTCAAACGCCTATTTGAAGGCGGCGGAAGAATACGTTGATGATATGTTCTCAGGCAAAAAAGAACATCTGCGTCCACTTTATGACGCGCTTCTAAAACTGGGCCTGAGCATTGGCAAAGACGTGAAAGCCTGTCCGGGTCAAACGATCGTGCCGCTCTATCGCAATCACGTCTTCGCGCAAATCAAACCTACGACGCAAACGCGCATCGATTTCGGCCTCGCATTGGGCGACATGAAGAAAACGCCGAAGCGTCTCATCAACACCGGCGGCTTTGAAAAGAAGGATCGAATCACGCATCGTTTCGAGATTGCTTCGCTGAAAGATATCGATGATGAGATAAAGCGCTGGCTGAAAATCGCCTACGACCGGGATGCTTAGACCAAATTGCCGCCGAGAACATCATGGAGGACACTCCACCCACCGACAAGCTGCACACTGGCCTCATGGGAGTCTATGCGGAACTGTTCGCGGAATCTCGTGACAGGCCGGTGTCACTTTTGGAGATAGGCGTCGACGAGGGCGGTTCTCTTTTCTTGTGGGCGCAGTTTTTCCACCACCCTAACACGCGGATCTTCGGCGTCGATCTCAAACTGCCAAATTGCCGCTTCCCTAATAACGTACAGACTGCCGTTTGCGATCAAAACGACGCGAAGACTCTCAGCAGCATCGCCGAAGCGCGCGGTCCCTTTGACATTGTCATCGATGATGGCTCGCACTTTGCCGTGGAGACGCGGACCTGCTTCCGGACGCTATTTCCGACCGGGCTGAAGGTCGGAGGTTGGTATATCATCGAAGACTGGGCTGTCGGTTATTGGCAGGACAGTGACCCGCGCTATCAAGGAATGGTAGAAATGATAATGGAGATCGTCGCTAGAGTGCGAGAGTTCTCCATCAGTGAGTTTTGTGTCTCCTTGAAAGCTGGGCAAGCGTATGCGGCGTTCCGTAAGGGCGCGACAGGATGGCAGGGGTGAAAATGAATCTAAAACATAAAACTGCAATCGTTACCGGCGGCACCAAAGGGATCGGCCGCGGGATTGCTGAAGCGCTGCGGCGGGAAGGAGTTTCCGTCTGCGTTGCTGCCAGACATCAGAGCGAGATTGACAAGACCATTAAAGAACTCAATCAAGGCGATCAAGGCCGAGCAATTGGTTTCGTCTGCGACGTGCGAAATTACGATCAAGTTAAAGCGCTAATCGATTACACAGTCAAAGAACTCGGCGCGCTCGATATCCTTATCAACAACGCCGGGATGGGAATGTTTCAAAAAGTCGAGGACACTTCACCGGAAGATTTTCGAGCGGTGCTGGAAACGAACGTATTTGGCGTCTTCCATTGTTGCCATGAAGCCATTCCGCAAATGAAGAGACGCGGCGGCGGCTACATCATCAACATCTCTTCGCTCGCCGGAGTGAACGCGCACCCGCAGATGGCCGCTTACAATGCCTCGAAGTTTGGACTCAACGGCTTTAGCGAAGCCTTAATGCAGGAAGTGCGTCACGACAACATCAAAGTCAGCTATATTATGCCCGGGTCCGTGAACACAGAGTTTGGCGGCGATTCTCCCAGCGACGAAAAGAGCTGGCAGCTTACGCCGCAGGACATCGCGCGGGTCGTGATCGATCTGCTCCATCACGACGATCGCTCCCTGCCGAGTCGGGTCGAGATTCGTCCCAGCAAACCGCCGAAGAAATAAATGCGAGCCGTAGTCCAGCGCGTAACGCGCGCGTCAGTGACCGTTGATCATGAAATCGTCGGCGAGATTCGCAACGGCCTCGTGGTTCTTCTGGGCATCGCGCGCGATGATACTGAGAAGGATGCGGACTATCTGATCGAGAAGATTGCGGCGCTACGTATCTTCGACGATGAATCGGGCCGCATGAATCGATCGGTTACAGACGTTCATGGCGGCGTGCTGATTGTTTCGCAGTTCACTTTATATGGCGATGTGCGGCGTGGCTTACGGCCGTCGTGGATCGATGCCGCGCCGCCGGAAACTGCTGAGCCGCTCTACGAATACTTTGTCCAGCAAGCCCGAACGTTGATCGCTCAGGTGGCAACCGGCAGCTTTCGCGCTATGATGCAGGTCGAGCTGGTCAATGATGGGCCGGTAACAATCTTGCTCGATAGCAGGAAATTGTTTTGATTTTGCCAGTATCAGAACCGCGAGCGGTAGCGACCGGATCCTCGAACGAATTCAAACACGAACTCTTGGAGTCAGAGGTTCAGTGGTAGGGATCCGGTCGCATCCACCACCCCAAGCGGGCAGCCCGCTTGGGGACCCCGGTCCGCTCGCGGTTCTGACACTAAGCAAAGTCGCAAAGCAGGCACGGAGGACATTATCCAGTGAGAATATCGATTGCCAAAGTAATATTCGCCGCAGTGTTCTTAGTCGTCGCGCTCACAGCGTGTAGTGAAACAAGCCCAAATGCGAACAAGGCGGCGAATACCGGAGAAAGTAACACGGGCAACGTGAAGACGGGCGTCAAGCCGCAGCCCGATTCACAAGTCGCCGTAATTGAGACCGGGGATTATGGGCGCGTCGTGATCGAGCTGTATCCAAATATCGCGCCGCAAATGGTCGAACGTTTCAAGAAACTCATCAGCGAACATTTCTATGATGGCACGGCGATCCATCGCATCGATCCGGAGCTTGGCATTATTCAAGGCGGCGATCCTCAAACGAAAGGGAGTAACACGGCGGTGTGGGGAACGGGGAATTCGCCTTATCCGAACGTGCCGGCCGAATTCAGCGATATCCCTTACGAACGTGGCACACTTGGCGCCGCACGCACGAACGATATCAACACTGCGAACTGTCAGTGGTTCATCACGCTGAAAAAACAACCGGCGTTCGACAAGAAGTACACGGTTTTTGGCCGCGTGATCGACGGCATCAACAACGCCGACGTGATCATGCACGCGCCCACCGAGCAAGGAACAGAAAGGCCTTCGGACAAGGTTCTGATTAAGAGTGTGACCTTGCAGCCGCGGACGAATTTCCCGTAGCAGGCTGCGGAAAAAAGAAAACTTGCCACAGAGACACAGAGAGAAAGCCAATTCAGGAACGATCAAAACGCCAATGTCTTGCTGTCATCTCTCTGCCTCTGTGTCTCTGTGGCTAACCTTGGTTTTTCATCACTCCTGCTAGGACGCTCCTACAGCTTCGGAAACAAGATCGGCAGCGCGACTTCCGCGGTGTACATGCAGCGCGCGTTGTGACCGCACAGCGGAACGACGACGGCCTTATGCTGAGCCTTGTATTTCGCGTTCACGTATGCGGCAAAGACTTGGCCGCGCGCCAGCCGCGTCGCACCCTGGGCCATCGCTGGGCACGACGAATCAAATCCCGCCAGCGGCAATATATCGAGTTCACCCAGTAAGTAGGTCGTTGGACGCGCGGCGAGTTGCTGCTTCAACTGAGCGTCCGTGAGTTTTGCCGTGTAGCCGCTGCGGCTTTTCAAACCGTAAGGCCAATTATCATAGGTTGTGCAATTGCGCGCATCGCCGAACGCGTGCATTTCGTTGTTCGTTCCTGTCGGACGATCGGGATCGAGATACGCATAACTGGAAGGGTTCGCGACTACATAAGCGATCGGAATGCCCAGCTTGTCGTGGACCAGATTCGCCATTTCGTAGCGAGTGACGTACTGGCCGCCAGCCGAGTGGCCGGTGAGAACGATGCCCTTCAGATTCGGAAAGACTGCCTTTCGCGATAGCTGGCGCAGAATCTCGTCCATAAAATCATACGACGTAAGCTTACTGTTGCTGGCTGCGACTCCGCCGGAGCGCCAACTGTCACCCGAGCAACTCCAATTAATCTCGTCGGCAGCGAGCGTATCGCGGCAACTGCGGCTGTCATTCGATGCAAAGCGCGGCGCGATAATGATCGTGTCGTCGAACGCGTTGGCCAAAAAACCAGCGGCGAGCGCTGTTCGAAAATAGTTGTCGGCGTCGCGTCCCTGACCATGAACTACGATGAGCGCCCGCGTAATCTTTTCGTTCTTGGTTTCGAGGGCATAGGTGCGATAAACGAGCGAACGCGCATGATCGCCAAGGGTGACCCATTCAGTGCAATCCGTCGTTGCTTTCATGCACGGTTGAGCGGGTGCCGAAACGAACAACGCTAAAAAAACGAGAAACAGAAATATTAGACGATTCATGGCGCGAGAGGATACAACCGTCTGTCGCAGGTCGCAAGGGAAATAAACGACTACATTGTTTTTTCGTGAGATTGGTGAGAAAGAGCGTGGCCGAACGTGCTCTAAATCGTATCGTCGCGAGTTTTTGACTGTTCCTCTAATTCATATCGATTGCGATCGCGCCGTTCAATCTTGTCGAGAAAATCCAGCTCTTCGTTGTCTTCAAAACTGATGCCGACGGCGCGCGCGTTCTCTTCGACCATGGATTGGTCTGGCGTAGGACTATCTCCCGCGAACGTCTCCGATCCGCTCTCGTTCACGTCTTCCCAGGCGGCGTCGATGTCGCCACCGGAATCCTGCGGTGAGGCTGCCGTATTATTGTGCAGACGTTGAGCCAACAATTCTGGGTCTTTCGGCGCGCGCGCGATCTCGCCTTCCATGAATTCTTCGATTTCGGGATCGGCTACGTGCTCGGGGTTGTTAGCCAGGTAATTGAACGACTCAGGCATCTTTTTTGGCATGATGACTTCACCTCGTCAAGAGAGTGCTTCCACAAACGCGCTGAAGACAAGCGGCGCTTCTTGGATCACGTATATAAATCGTGGAAAACTTTGCTAGACGGACTATAGCAAATGGGCCGCACAGCGGCAACGATCAAGGTCAGGCGCTTAGGTCAGTACCACCTGCGTGAGCGGGTGGGTCGTGGGTAGACATCGATCAATCAAGCTCGAGCGCGCGACCTACCCGCTCACGCAGGTGGTACTGACTCGAAGGTTCCTTGACGATTGCCAGCCGCGCTCTTAGACTTGAATTTGAATTAACCGTAAACGCTAAGCATTTCGTAAGAGAGGCTTTCAGAACTTCTCAGCGGCTTTGTGCGCGCAGGGATGCGGGCGCTCCATGGTCCAAGGCTATGTCACACAATCTATTCAATTCACTTCAATCGTTCACTCCAACATCGGGACAAACCGGACAGTTTTATTCGCTGCCCCAACTCGAGAAGGAAGGCATCGGAAAGATTTCGCGATTGCCGATCAGCATTCGCATTGTGCTTGAGTCGGTACTGCGCAATTTCGACGGCACGAAAATCACGGAAGAGGACGTGCGTAGTCTTGCTAATTGGCAACCAAATGCTGAGCGCACCGAGGAGGTTCCGTTCGTGGTCGCGCGCGTGCTGCTTCAGGATTTTACCGGCGTCCCGCTGTTGGTCGATCTCGCGGCTATGAGGTCCGCAGTGGTTCGTCTCAACAAGAACCCGGGTGTGATCGAGCCTTTGGTTCCGGTCGATCTCGTGATCGATCATTCGGTGCAGGTTGATTTCTCGAGCAATCCGGAAGCATTCAAGCGAAACATGGAGATGGAATTTCGCCGCAACAACTCGCGGTATCAATTTCTGAAGTGGGGCATGCAGGCCTTCGATGGCTTTGGCGTGATCCCGCCGGGTATCGGCATCTGTCATCAAGTGAATCTCGAGTACTTAGGCAAATGCGTTTGGGAGAAAAACGAACTCTACTATCCCGATAGTTTGGTTGGCACTGATTCACATACGACCATGATTAATGGCCTGAGCATCGTGGGCTGGGGTGTCGGCGGGATCGAAGCGGAAGCCGCGATGTTGGGCCAACCAGTCTACTTCCTGACGCCTGACGTCGTCGGCGTCCACATGAGTGGCAAATTGCGCGAAGGCGTGACGGCGACTGATCTCGTGCTGGCCGTAACGGAGATGTTGCGCCAGGCAAAAGTCGTCGGCAAATTCGTTGAGTTTCACGGCGAAGGGGCGGCGTCGCTCGCCGTCACGGATCGCGCGACGATCTCAAACATGTCGCCTGAATACGGCGCAACCATGGGTTACTTTCCACCGGATGAAGAGGCGTGTTTGTATTTAAAGGCGACCGGCAGAAAGGACGAACATATCGACGCGGTGCGAAACTATTTCAAAGCGCAAGGCGTTTTCGGCATTCCGCGGCAGGGCGAGTGCGACTACAGCACGGTGCTCGAACTCGATCTCGAAACGATTGTGCCGAGCGTGGCCGGTCCGAAACGGCCGCAGGATCGCATCGCGCTGCCGGACTTGGAAAGAAAATTTAGGGAACTCCTGGAAATGGATGTAAAGAGCGGTGGTTACGGCAAAGCCTTGAGCGAGATCGATCATCGATTCAAAACCACACTTGATACCTGCAACGGCGATGGCCAGGGCCGCGCAGGTGGCGGATTGCAGAAATCAGAGACGGCGCCAATGGTTGCGCTTGCGGCGGCGGCGTTGAATACCAGCGCGTGGTCCGAAACCGAGATGATGAACAATCGGCCCACCCCGGATCGCGTGGAGCCAAGCGAACCAGCGCCTGAAGTTGAAGTCGAGTTGGGCCACGGCGATGTTTTGATTGCGGCGATCACTTCATGCACGAATACTTCGAATCCGAGCGTGATGCTCGCCGCGGGTTTGTTGGCAAAGAAAGCCGTCGAGCGCGACTTGCAAATTCGCCCCAGCGTCAAGCGCTCGCTGGCGCCCGGCTCACGCGTCGTCACTGAGTACCTGGAAAAGACGGGCTTACAGACGTACCTCGATCAGCTTGGCTTCAATCTGGTCGGTTACGGCTGCACCACTTGCATCGGCAACAGCGGGCCGCTCGATCCGTGTATTGAGAAAGTTTTGAGCGAGCACGATTTGATCGCTGCCAGTGTGCTTTCCGGTAATCGCAACTTTGAAGCGCGCGTGCATCAGAGCATCAAAGCCAATTTTCTGATGAGCCCGCCGCTGGTGGTCGCCTTCGCGCTCGCGGGCCGCATCGATCGCGACTTGTCAAAAGAGGCTTTGGGTCAAGACAAGGATGGGCAGGATGTTTTCCTGCGCGACGTCTGGCCCAGTATGGAAGAAATCGGCGCGCTGATGCGCGAGGCCTTCGATGCGGAAACATATCGTCAGCTTTACGATAACTTCGCTGAACAGAATCCGATGTGGAACGAGATTCCGACCAGCACGGGTCTGGTTTACGAATGGGATGCGGAATCGACTTACATTCAGGAGCCGCCATTCTTCGAAGGCTTTGGCGCTGACGTCGGCGAAATGGAAGACATTCACGACGCGCGGCCGCTGGCGCTCTTCGGCGATTCTGTGACGACGGATCACATCAGTCCCGCCGGCGCAATCAAAGCTTCGTCACCCGCGGGAATCTACTTGCAGGAACGCGGCGTCGCAATAGGCGACTTCAATAGCTACGGTTCGCGCCGCGGAAATCATCAGGTGATGATGCGCGGCACATTTGCGAACGTGCGCATCAAGAACCTGATGGTGCCCGGAAAAGAAGGCGGTGTCACGGTCTATCAGCCTGAAGGCAAAGAGATGAGCATCTACGACGCGGCGATGAAATATCAGGAAGAGAAGGTTCCGCTCGTCGTCATTGCCGGTCAGGAATACGGCACCGGTTCATCGCGCGACTGGGCCGCGAAAGGAACGCGTTTGCTTGGAGTGAAAGGCGTCGTCGCACAAAGCTTCGAACGCATCCATCGCAGCAACCTCGTGGGCATGGGCGTGCTGCCTTGTCAGTTCAAAGAAGGAACCAACGCTGCTTCGCTGAATCTGGACGGCACAGAAACTTTCGACATCACTGGATTAGAAAACGTTGAAGTGCAACCTCGTCAGGATGTCACGCTCACGATTCATCGCGCCGATGATTCAAGCGAGGAAGTTCCGCTCACCCTTCGTATAGACACACCGATCGAGATCGATTACTACCTGCACGGCGGCATCCTGCCTTATGTATTAAGACAATTATTGGCGGGGACGACGGGATTTTAAGTATCTTCGTCGCGTAGCGACGCTTGATTTTAGGCCGGCCTCTCAAGGCCGGTAGCGCGTAAAGCAAATAATCATCGTCGCGTAGCGACGATTGAAATCACTATGTCAGAGGACTCTCACGATGGCCAACACATACACGTCTCTTCACTATCACGTAATCTTCAGCACGAAAAATCGCGTCCCTTGGATCACACCTAATCTTGAATCCCGTAGCTGGCCCTATATCGGCGGAATCGCACGCAAGCACAAGATGAAAGAGCGGCGAAAACGAGTCGTATTTCATGGCATTCGGAATTGTAGCTGCATGGCGATACATACCAACATTGTTTCGAAAACAATGGCACTTGGTTCATTCCGCAGGATCTGAAATATTTATTACGTCGGACAATCCAGTGATTTCAATGTACTCGATTAACGTGCATCGGGACACGCGAGTTGGATTCGACAACACCCTCGTTATTTTTCCGATATCACCTAAGCGAGCATTATTGTTGGATAACGAAAAAATCCAGGATACGATCGTCGAGGTCCAAGACGATCTGGTGATCGAGTTCAACAGACTCGTGATGAATCACGCGCGTGAATGTGTATTTGCGAGCATCGAGTCGGAAATGATTCGAAGGGCATTCGATGAAACGGAGAAAGCCAGTGGACGTTTTAACGGCGCATCGTTATCATTGCCACCATGAAGCTGCGTCTAATCGTCGAAAAAGATCCGGAGACTGGCCGCTACTCCTCAGTCTTTCCTGAGCTGCCGGGTTGCGCTTCAGCGGGCGACACCGAAGACGAAGCCATTGCCAACGCCAGAGAGTCGCTTGAGCTTTGGTTCGAACCGACCGATATTCCCTTAGACGATTCAGCCAAGCTCGTCGAAGTCACGGTCTAATGGGTCAGCGCTTTCCCATTTGCAACGCGGACGAGGTCATTCGCGTATTGCGGCGCAACGGCTTTGTGAAAGTGGGACAGAAGGGCAGTCATCAGAAATGGCGACATTTGGACGGTCGCCAGGTAATCGTCGCAGATCACGGCAGCAAACCTATTCCCATCGGTACACTGAAGAGCATCATTGAAGGCGCGAAAC
>WNFT01003737.1_pt1 | contig 13269 bp, 13 predicted proteins | sample 5400191 | NCBI WGS metagenome assembly WNFT01 (sample SAMN13153359, study PRJNA577476) | soil metagenome | isolation source: 80 cm saprolite under Madrone tree | place: USA:California | collected 2016-06-14
GGGCTGGCGGCCGCGTTGGCGGAGGAGGTGAAGGACGTCGTCGGGCGCGGAACTCATGGTCGGGGCGGACCCTACGCGCGGCTTCTCAGGGAGGCAAATTGAGCAATATTTGTTCCTTCGCGGGTGCGGAATGCCAATTTATTAGGCCTTATGCCCTCAACGCATATCAGAACTCCAAATTGGCTCACTTATTGTTCTAACCCATTGGTCTATATTGTTTCTGTGCGTCGCAGCATTATGTATCGCGTTGCACAATCGAAGGAGTAAACCATGATGACCCAGCCGATTCGGACCTTTAAGGATCTGACCAGCGAAACTGCGCCGGCGGGGGGAAACACCAAGCTCAACCTGTCGTTCGATGACCGCCGCCTGCTCGAGATGCGCGCTCGCCACGCGCGCGCCGAGCTGATAGCCGATGTCCTGACCGACAGCATCCTGTGGGTGGGCCGCCAGTGGCGCCGCCTCATCGACGGGATCAAGGCGGACTTCAAGCTGCGGGCCGCCGAAGCCCAGCTGCTCCGCATGAGCGACCGCGAACTGGCCGATCTCGGTCTGTCCCGGTCCGACATCCCCTTCGCCGTGCGCGAGGTCGCGCACGGTGTCAGCCCCGAGATCGGCGGCGTCACCGAACAGCCCGCGCCGGCCAACCAGAATTGGCGCCGCGCGGCGTAAACGACTGTAGCGTAGCGTAAGCGTAGAGGGCCGGCGCAAGCCGGCCCTTTTTCGTTGGCTCACGTCCGCCTCAGCAGCAGGGTGCGCCACCATTCGCCGCCGGTTTCTAAATCGATTCGACGTTCGAAGACGAAGCCACAGCGGCCATAGGCCGTGAGGAGAGACGCCGCCTGCTCGACCAGAAGCCCACTCAGCAGCACCCGGCCGCCCGGCCGCAACGACGACGCAAACGACGGAGAGAGCTCGCAGAGCGGCCCCGCCAAAATGTTGGCGACGATCAGGTCATAGGGCGCGCGCGTTTTGAATTCCGGCGCGTCGAGCCCGCTGGCGTGCACGAAGCGGCAGAGATCGCCGACGCCGTTCAGCTCGGCATTCTCGCGCGCGACATCGACCGCTTCGGCGTCGTCGTCGCCGCCGATCACCGGGCGCTGCCATAGCTTGGCCATGGCGATGGCGAGGATGCCGCTGCCGCAGCCGACATCGACTGTATTGGCCGTCTCGCGCGGATCGAGCGTCGCCAGCATTTTTAGGCAGCCGCGCGTCGTGGCGTGCGTGCCGGTGCCGAAGGCGAGGCCGGCGTCGATCCTGAGCGGCAACAGGCGGGCCGGCCTGCCGTCGCTGACGTGGGACGGATGGACCCAGAATGGGCCGACGGCGAACGGCCGGAAGGAGCGCTGGTTCTCGGCCACCCAGTCGATATCCGGCAGCTCTTCCCAGCGCCAGTCGCCGTCGACCGCCGCCGCGGCCTGTGACCTGTCGCCCTCGCCGAAAATCTCGATGCACCATGGTCCATCGCGGGAGACTTCGCGGCTGGTGACCACGAAGCCGTGCTCGGCCAGGTGCTCGAGCGAGCGTTCCCGGGCAACGCGGTCGGCGGCAGGGACGACCAGCCACGCTTTCCAGCCGCTCACGCCGCCTCGATGAAGCTGTCCAAAACCTTCTTCGGGCCGGCCTTCTCGAAATCGATATCGAGCTTGTTGCCGTCGACCGCGATGATGCGGCCGTAGCCGAATTTCTGGTGAAACACCCGCTGGCCGACGCTGAGATCGACCTTGTCGCCTTCGACGGCGCGGCGATCGTCGAAGGTTTCGTCGCGCCAGCGCGTGCGCCGGCCCGACGTGACGCCCAGGCTCTCGTAGTCGAAGCCGCTCGCCTGCTCGCGCAAGCCGCCGTGATGGCCGGCCGAATAGGTGGCGTAGAGGCCGGCGTCGCTGCTCTCGGCCAGATGGCCGGTCGGCAGCTCGCGCAGGAAGCGCGAGGGGATCGCCGCCTGCCACTGGTTGAAGACCCGCCGGTTGGCGGCGAACGACACATAGGCCCGCTTGCGCGCCCGCGTCAGGCCGACATAGGCCAGCCGGCGCTCCTCCTCGAGCCCGGCCACGCCCTTGTCGTCGAGCGCGCGCTGGTTGGGGAACAGGCCTTCCTCCCAGCCCGGCAGGAACACGGTGTCGAACTCCAGGCCCTTGGCGGCGTGCAAGGTCATGACGCTCACCATGTCGCCGCCCGAGCGCTCGGCGTTGTCGGTCAACAGCGCCACGTGCTCGAGGAAGGCGGCCAGGGTGTCGAATTCCTGCAGGGCGTTGGTGAGCTCCTTCAGGTTCTCGAGCCGGCCCTCGGCCTCGGGCGAGCGGTCGGCGCGCAGCATGTCGGTATAGCCCGATTCATCGAGGATGGTTTCCACCACCTCGACGTGATGGATGCCGCCCAGCATGGCCCGCCAGCGGTCGAAGCTTTTGATCAGGTCGCCCAGTGCCTTGCGCTGGCGGCCCTTCAACTCGTCGGTCTCCAGCGCCCGGCGCGTCGCCTCGAACAGCGAGATCTTTTGCGCGCGCTGGATCAGCCGCAAGGTGCGCAGGGCCGATTCGCCCAGGCCGCGGCGCGGCGTGTTGTAGATGCGCTCGAAGGCCAGGTCGTCGTCGGGCTGCACGGTGACGCGGCAATAGGCCAGCGCGTCGCGGATCTCCTGGCGCTCGTAGAAGCGCGGCCCGCCGATCACGCGATAGGGCAGGCCCATGGTGATGAATCGTTCCTCGAACTCGCGGGTCTGGAAGCCGGCGCGCACCAGGATGGCGATCTGGCTCAGCGCATGCTTGTCGCGCTGCAGCGCCTCGATCTCCTCGCCGATGGTGCGCGCCTCCTCGTCGCCGTCCCACACGCCGCGCAGCGAGATGCGCTCGCCTTCCTTCATTTCAGTCCACAGCGTCTTGCCCAGCCGGCCTTCGTTGTGCGAGATCAGGTGCGAGGCGGCGGCCAGGATGTGTGGCGTCGAGCGGTAGTTGCGCTCCAGCCGCACGATGGTTGCGTTGGGAAAGTCCTTCTCGAAGCGCAGGATGTTGCCGACCTCGGCGCCGCGCCAGCCGTAGATCGACTGATCGTCGTCGCCGACGCAGCACACGTCCTCGGTGCCCTGGGCGAGCAGCCTGAGCCACAGATACTGCGCCACGTTGGTGTCCTGGTATTCGTCGACCAGGATATGGCGGAAGCGGCGATGGTACTGCGCCAGCACGTCGGGGTGCTTCTGCCACAGCGACACGCAGTGCATGACGAGGTCGCCGAAATCGACGGCGTTCACCTCGGCCAGCCGCACCTGGTACTGGCGGTAGATCTCGGCGGCGCGGCCGTTGGCGAAGTCGCCGGCATCGTCGCCCGACACCTTGTCCGGCGTGAGCGCGCGGTCCTTCCAGCGCTGGATGATGCCCGACAGCACCCGGGCCGGCCATTTCTTGTCGTCGATGTTATCGGCCTGCAGCAGCTGCTTGATCAGGCGCGTCTGGTCGTCGGTGTCGAGGATGGTGAAATTGCTCTTCAGCCCGACCAGCTCGGCGTGGCGGCGCAGCACGCGCACGCCGATGGCGTGGAAGGTGCCGAGCCACATGCCGTCGGCCGCGCCGCCGATCAGGGCGGCGACACGGTCGAGCATTTCGCGCGCCGCCTTGTTGGTGAAGGTGACGGCCAGGATCTGCGAGGGTCGCGCACGGCCCGTGATCAAAAGGTGGGCGATGCGGGTGGTCAGCACGCGGGTCTTGCCGGTGCCGGCCCCGGCCAGCACCAGCAGCGGCCCGCCCTGGTGGATAACCGCCTGGCGCTGCTCCTCGTTCAGGCCGTCGAGATGGGCCATGGACGCGACGGCGCGGCGCGCTGGCTGGGGATCGGCCGGCGCCGAGTCGGTGATTTCAAACGGATCGGCGGGGGGCGCCATGTAGCGTCATATAGCAATCGGAGCGGCAGACGCCTATCTTTCCGGGGGGAGCGCGCGTCAGCGTGGCGTGGAGGTATACCGATGGCCCGAGGGAACGGTTCCATGAACGGCGCAGGTCGTATTCCGACCGGCCGGGAAGGCGTCGAGGCGCGGCTGCCCGGCGTTTCCAATCTGTCGCCCGCGGTCGCCGGCGCGCTGTCCGCCGTGGTCGGCCTGCGCACCACCATCCCCAAGGACCGCCGGTCCGCCCAGACGCTGGGCACCGAGCGCGAGGGCCATGGCGTGCTGATCGACGATAAGGGCCTGGTCGTCACCATCGGCTACCTGATCATGGAAGCCGACACCGTCACCATCACCGACATCGATGGCCGCGAGCTGCCGGCCTATATCGTCGGCTACGACTACGAGAGCGGCTTCGGCCTGGTGCGCACCGAGCGTCCGATCCGCCTGAAACCGATGCCGTTCGGCGATTCCGATACGCTCGAGCTGCGCAGCGAGGCCTATGTCGCCGGGCTGGGCGGCGAGAAGGCCACGCTCAAGGTCAAGGTCGCCGGCCGGCGCGAGTTCGCGGGCTACTGGGAGTATCTTCTGGACAACGCGATCTTCACGGTGCCGGCCTATCCCCTGTGGGGCGGCTCGGCGCTGATCGGCCAGGACGGCGCGCTGCTCGGCATCGGCTCGCTGCTGGTGCACGAGGCGCTCGGCCCGGGCGCGCCGGCCTTCCCCGGCAACATGTACGTGCCGATCAATCGCCTGAAACCGATCTTCGGCGAGCTGGTGGCCAACGGCCGGCTGACGACGCCGCCCAGGCCGTGGCTCGGCCTCCACACGGGCGAGTATATGGGCCAGCTGGTGGTCGGCAATATCTCCGAGGGCGGTCCGGCCGACCGCGCCGGCCTGCAGCGCGGCGACATCCTGCATGCCCTGAACGGCGAGGTGCTGGACGACGTCGCCGACTTCTATCGCAAGCTGTGGGCGAGCGGCCCGGCCGGCACGGCGGTGACGCTGCGCCTGGAGCGCGACAACGATTCCTTCGAGGTCACGGTGCGCACCGGCGATCGCGCGCGTTACCACAAGTACGGCTCCGACTGACGCTGCGAGAAACGGGAGAGACGTCGATGGCCAGGGCCTTCGCCTCGCAGGCGGACGTGGCGGAAAAGAAGATCACGTTCAGCCGGCTGTCCGAGCACGCCTATGCCTTCACCGCCGAGGGCGACCCCAACACCGGCGTCGTGGTCGGCGACGATGCGGTCATGGTGATCGACACCCAGGCGACGCCCAAGATGGCGCAGGCGGTGATCCAGCGCATCCGCAGCGTCACCGACAAGCCGATCAGCTACGTGGTGCTGTCGCACTACCACGCGGTGCGCGTGCTGGGCGCCACGGCCTACGAGCCGCAGCACGTCATTTGCAGCGAAGCGACGCGCGACATGATCGTCGAGCGCGGCGCGCAGGACTACAAGTCCGAGATCCAGCGCTTCCCGCGCCTGTTCCAGGCGGTCGAGACCATTCCCGGCCTGACCTGGCCCACCATCACCTTCGGCGACCGCCTGTCGATCTGGCTGGGCAAGCTGCAGGTCGACATCATCCATGCCGGGCGCGGCCACACCAAGGGCGACACCATCGTCTGGCTGCCCGAGGAGCGCACCCTGTTCAGCGGCGACCTGGTCGAATCAGGCGCCACGCCCTACGCCGGCGACGCCCATTACAAGGACTGGCCGCAGACGCTGCAGAAGCTTCGCGATTTCCGGGCGCTGGCGCTGGTGCCCGGGCGCGGCGACGTGCTGGTCGGCGAGGAAGCGGTCGAGGAGGGCATCGCCGCCACCCAGGCCTTCCTCGGCGAGCTTTACAAGGCGGTGTCGGCGAGCGCGCTGGCCGGCGAGTCGCTGAAGCAGGCTTACGACACGGCGATGGCCGCGCTGCAGCCGCGTTACGGCAGCTGGGCGATCTTCGAGCACTGCATGCCGTTCGACGTGTCGCGCGCCTACGACGAGGCCAAGGGCCTCGACCATCCGCGCATCTGGACCGCCGAACGCGATCTCGAAATGTGGGCGGAGCTGGAGCAATCATGAGCGTCTTTGCTGGGAACGCGCCACGCCAGTGGCGCGTTCTTCTTTGGCTGCAAAGCATGAGCGCCACTCAGCCATGATGAGACCATGCTGAAAGACCTGCTCACCGGACGCCTGGCGCTGGTCACCGGCGCCGGCCGCGGCAATGGTGCCGCCATCGCGCGCGGCCTCGCCGAGGCCGGCGCCAAGGTGATCGTGACCGACATCGAGGTCGATGCCGCCCATGCCCTGGCCGAGAGCATCGTCAAGGCAGGCGGCGAGGCGCGCGGCCATGCGCTCGATGTCACCGACCACGAGGGCTGCGCCAAGCTCGCCGAGGACATCGCCCTGCTGGTCGGGCCGATCCGCATCCTGGTCAACAATGCCGGCATCTATCTGCGCGGCAACATGCTGGCGGCCGACGGCCGCGAGCGCTGGGCCAGGACCATGGCGGTCAATGTCGACGGCGCCTTCAACGTCACCATGGCCTTTGCCGACCAGCTCAGGCGCACCCACGGCACCGTGGTCAACGTCGCTTCGGTGAACTCCTTCACCGCGCCCGCCGGCAGCGGCGTCTATCCCGTCTCCAAGGGCGCCATCGCCCAGTTCACGCGGGCACTCGCCGCCGAGCTGGCGCCCGACGGGGTGCGGGTGAACGCCATCGCGCCCGGCATCATCGCCACCGCCATGACCGAGACGACGCGGGCCGATCCCCAGCGGCTGGAGGCCTTTCTCAACCATGTGCCGATGAAGCGCGTCGGCCAGCCCGAGGAGCTTATAGGCCCGGTCGTCTTCCTGTGCTCCGACGCGGCGAGCTACGTGACCGGCGCCATCCTGGCGGTCGATGGAGGCTTTCTTGCCGTCTGACAAATCGCCGGTCATTGTCCGGCCGGCGACAGTCGACGACGTCGAGTTGCTGCATCGCTTCTCGGTCGATCTCGCGACCTACGAGGACGAACCCGACGCCGTCGCCTCGACGCCGCAGACCCTGGCGCGTGACGGGTTCGGCAAGGACCCGCAATTCGCCGCCCTGATTGCCCAACGCGGGGCCACGCCGGTGGGCTTTGCGATGTACACCTTCAACTATTCGGTCTGGACCGCCGCGCGCGGCATCTTCATCGAGGACATCTGGGTGGTCCCCGAGGAGCGGCGTGGCGGTGTGGCTCGCCTGTTGATGCAGGCGCTGGCGCAGGAGTGCGTGGCCAACGGTTTTAGGCGCATCGACCTCAACGTGCTCGACTGGAACCCGGCGCGCGGCTTCTACGAGCGCCTCGGCTTCAAATGGATCCGCAACTGGCTGCCCTATCGGCTGAGCGGCGAGGCCTTGGAGAAGCTGGCTCGCGACTAGCTGGGGGCGCGCCACTGCGCGCGGAGTAATCTCCGCGCTGAAGTGGCGCGATCTTCTCTGGTCGTAGACCCTGACGCGACTGGAGTCGCGCGCCCCCAGCCGTTCACCTCCTCCCCAACCGCATGACCCTTCCCGCCTTGGCCGGCCGCTTCAGGCCCTTGTGCGCCAGCCACAACGCCTCCAGCCGTTCGGCCGCCGGGGCGGGCCACGGCGCCGAACGGCGCGTGGCGTAGTCGATGTTCATGACGATCACCTCGTTGGTCGCGGCGAGGTAGCCCTCAACGGCATGAAACATCTCGTGGTAGAGATGGACCTTCTTGGCGTCGCGCTCGAGAAGTTGTGTAACGAAGCGCATCGGCGCGCCTTGTCGCATCTCGCGGTCGTAGGTGACGTGGGTCTCCAGCACGAAGGTCATGCCGAGCTTGCCGTCGACGTAGGGACGGCCGAGCCCGATGTTGCGCATGAAGGCGCCCGACGCCTGGTCGAAGGCCAGCACATAGAAGGCGACGTTCATGTGGCCGTTCCAGTCGACCCACTCCGGCAGCACGGTCGAATGATGGATGTCGAATGGCGCCCGCGTCACCAGCTCGGGCAGCTCGTAAGGCAGCGACTGTCGCATGACCTATTTCTTCTTGATGCCGATCTGGCGGCCTGCCTGCCTGGGCACCGGCAGCGTCTTGTGCGCGGCCGCGAGCTTCTCGATGCGCTCCAGGGCGAAGTCCGGCCACGGCGCGGCGCGTCGCGTCGCGTAGTCGATGTTCATGAGCATCAGCTCGTTGGTGGCGGCGAGATAGCCTTCGCTCGCGTGGTACATGGCGTGGATGAAGTGCAGGCGCCTGGCGTCGTGGTCGAGGATCTGGCTGGTGATGCGCAGCGGATCGCCCTCCTTGACCTCCTGGTCGTAGGTGACGTGCGCCTCCAGCACGAAGGTCATGCCGATCTTGTCGCGGGTGTATTCCCAGCTGCAGCCGAACTGCGCGCACAGCGTGTCGGTCGCCTTGTCGAAGGCCACGACATAGAAGCCGACGTTCATGTGGCCGTTCCAGTCGATCCACTCCGGCAGCACGGTGGCGCGGTGGCGGTCGAGCGGGGCGGCGAGATCGAGTTCGATCATGGGGTACGGAGGTAATTTCATGCGGGCGGACCGTAGCGAAGCCGGCGGCCGCACCGCAAGTTTCGCGCACCCCCTCCGCCCTTCGGGCACCTCCCCCATCTCAGCGCCTTCTGAGGCGCGCATGGGGGAGGCGGGGAGGGGGAAGAGGATCGACATGGCGAAGAAGACCAAGGCCGTCGTGCTGGGCGTCGGCGCCGAACGCGGACTGGGCGCGGCCGCCAGCCGCCGCTTTGCGAAAGAGGGCCATCATGTGCTGGTGGCCGGCCGCACCACGGCCAAGGTCGAGAAAGTGGCGCAATCGATCCGTGCCAACGGCGGTTCGGCGACGCCGCTCACCGTCGACGGCACCAAGGAAGAAGAGGTCATCGCCCTGTTCGACAAGGCGATGGCCGACGATGCCGACGGCGCGCCGGCCGACTTGGCCGTGTTCAACATGGGCAACAACGCCGCCGTCGATATCCGCGAGATGACGGCGCAGCATTTCGAGGAGTCCTGGCGGGTCGGCTGCTTCGCCGGTTTCCTGTTCGGCCGCGAGGCGGTGCGCCGCCTCAGCACCCTCGGCCGCGGCACGGTGATCTTCACCGGCGCCTCGGGCTCGCTGCGCGGCAAGCCGCGCTTCGCCGCCTTCAACGCCACCAAGGGTGGGCTCCGGCTGCTGGTGCAGTCGCTGGCGCGCGAGTTCGGCCCGCAGGGCATCCATGTCGCCCACGCCGTCATCGACGGCGGCATCGAGGGCGAGCGCCTGTTGTCGCGCCTGCCCGACCGCAAGGAAAAGGCCGGCGCCGACGGCCTTTTAAACATCGAGGCGATCGCCGACAGCTACTGGCACCTCCACCGCCAGCACCGCAGCGCCTGGACGCACGAGATCGATCTCAGGCCGTACAAGGAGCCGTTCTGATTGCGCTGAAAGCGCGATTCCGTTTCAGACTGAGTGTTTAGGGTCGTGCGGAATCGGAGCGCCACAGGCAAGGTCCAGATCTCGGAATGCCGATTGCCAGTTCTTCGCTGCGACGAGTTGGCCGCTCGCCAGGAACCGGGCCCCGACTAGATGGGCGCCCGCGAGGTTGGCGCGATCGAGGATGGCCCTGAAGAAAGTGGCGCCCTCGAGATGGGCGTCGACCAGCGACGCATCGCTCAGATTTGTTCCCCGCAGGTCTGCCTTGCGGAGATCGGCACTGTCGAGGTTCGCGCCGATGAGGTCCAAGCCATGCAAGTGCGCCTCGGCGAGATCCGGCTGCAATTCCGTGTGCGCCGCCCGCCAAACGTTCCACGCGCTTACTTCGCCCTTCAGCATCTCCAGCTGTGTCTTGTCGGCCATGGGTTGTTCCTCCACCAGCAGGTCCGCTTGTCGCGGGTGAGCTCTTCGCGATGCCCCTCAGTTGCCACCATCGACCTCTCCGCCCTGGACGAGCGCAAGCAGACCTTTGATCAGGTCTATGGGCCTCGGTGGGCAACCCCGGATATGAAGGTCGACGGCCACGACCGCGGAAACGCCGCCGACGCAGGCATATCCCCCGGCAAACATGCCTCCATCGACCGCGCAATCGCCCACGGCCACCACCCATTTGGGATCAGGCGTGGCAAGGTAGGTGCGCTCGAGCGCCTCCCGCATGTTCTTGGTAACCGGCCCGGTGACCAGGAGCACGTCGGCATGGCGTGGTGACGCCACGAAGCGAAGACCGAACCGCTCGATGTCATAGAACGCATTGTTGAGAGCGTGGATCTCCAGCTCGCAGCCGTTGCACGAGCCGGCATCGACTTCGCGAATGGCCAGCGACCGGCCGAAGCGTCGCCGTGCCACCCGTTTGAGCGCCGCGCCAAATTCGGCCAACGCCGCCGGGTCGGCGCCGGGCGAGGGCTCGGTCAGAGGGCCGTGCACGAGGCTTTCAAAGATAATCTTGCGCATGCCGATCGCCTCTAGAGGTCATGGCCCGAGTACGAGCAGTTGAACGATTTGTTGCAGAGCGGAAAGTCGGCGACGATGTTCCCCTCGATGGCGGCCTCGAGAAGCGGCCACTGGAACCACGATGGATCGCGCAGATGACAGCGCTCGATCTGTCCGTTGGCGCCGAGGCGTAGCCAGATCAGGATGTCTCCGCGGAAGCCTTCCACGAGAGCGGCGCCTTCGCGTGCGGTGCCGCTTGCGGCGGCGACATCGGTGCGGATGTTTCCCGAGGGTAGCCGATCGAGGACCTGCTCCACGAGCGACAAACTCTGCTCTACTTCGCGAATTCGGATCCACACGCGCGCGTTGACGTCTCCGGCTTCGAGCACGACAACTTCAAAGTGGAGCGTATCGTAGGGCGGATACCCGGGCGCACGGCGGGCGTCGAAGTTTCGCCCCGAGGCTCGCCCGACATAGCCGCCACAGGCGTATTGGCGGGCGAGATCCGGATTCAGCACACCGGTGGTAACGGTGCGGTCTTGCAGCGAAGCGGTGTTGTCGTAGAGCTCGACCAGGGCAGGAAACCGACGTCGGACTTCGCCGATGAGCGTCCGCAACCCTGCGATGCCCTCGCCGCCGAGATCGACGCTGACGCCGCCTGGCACCGCGCAGTCGCGCATCAGGCGGTGGCCGAAGCACAAATCGGCAGCGCGCAGCACGCGCTCGCGCAGCACGCTGCAATGGGCGTGCATGAGCGAAAAGGCGGCATCGTTGCAGATCGCCCCTATGTCGCCGAAGTGATTTGCCAGGCGCTCGAGCTCGGCCATGAGGGCGCGCAACCAAATGGCTCGCGGCGGCACTTCGATGTGCAGAGCAGCTTCGACGGCGCGGGCAAACGCGATGCCGTAGGCGACCGTGCTGTCACCCGACGTGCGACCGGCGAGCCGCGCCGCCCGCCCGATGTCGGAGCCAGCCATGAGTCCCTCGATGCCCTTGTGGACATAGCCCAGCCGTTCCTCGAGACGGACCACGGTCTCGCCGTTGGCGGTGAACCGGAAATGCCCCGGCTCGATGATGCCGGCATGCACGGGTCCGACGGCGATTTCGTGCAGGCTCTCGCCCTCGGCCGGCAGGAACTCGTAAGCGCGGGTCTCGGGCGGACCGTGAGTCGGGCCGAGCGGATGGCTCAACCCCCATCGCCCATGGTCGAGCCACGGCCTGGGTTCAGGCGTTCCGTTCGCCCGTAGTCCGAACAGGTCTCGGATGGCTGCTTCGAGATGGAGGGCCGGCGGATGGCTCCGGGCGACCGAGGGGAATTGCCGGTCGGGGCAGTCGAGGCTCACGACGCCGATCTCGCCCGACTGTTCGTTGCGCAGCGCCATGTGCACGTCTGCGCGGTCGCCCCAGAGTCCGAGGAGCGCCCAGTCCGGCGCGCCGAGAAGACCGATTGCAGCGACCCAGGATTCAGGCGTCACGACGGCACGCGGCCACGGATGATGGTGAGGCACCAAACGCCCCTCTCTCATCAATTCGCCGATCCCGGTTATTTCACGCATCGTCTACCCCAACTGCCGGGCCACGTGTTGAAACCAGGCCACCAGCAATGGCGGCAGATAGAGGCCTGCGCCGAGCACCAGCGCCAGGTGCGCGTAGAGCGGCACGTAGGACGCCTGGGCCGGTTGCGTACTGCCCAGCGGATCGCCGAAGGCGACGCTGTTGAGGCGCAGCAATAGGGCGCCGAAGGCCACCAGAAGGCCGACGACGAGCGGGATCGTCAGAAGGGGCTCACGGGCGAAGGTCGAGCTGACGATCAGGAACTCGCTCATGAAAATGCCGAACGGCGGCATGCCCGCGATCGCGAACACGCCCAGCACGAGGCCCCAGCCCAGCACCGGGTGGGTCTCCGTCAGTCCGCGTATTTCGGCGATCTTCTGCGTGCCCTTGATCTGCGCGATATGGCCGACCGAGTAGAAGATCGCCGACTTGGTCAGGCTGTGCATGGTCATGTGCAGCAGGCCGGCAAAATTGGCCAGCGGACCGCCCATGCCGAACGCGAAGGTGATGATTCCCATGTGCTCGATCGAGGAGTAGGCGAACATGCGCTTGATGTCGCGGCGTCGGTACAGCATGAACGCGGCAAACAACAGCGACGCCAGCCCCATCGTCACCATGAGCGGGCCGGGCGCGATCGCCTTGACGTTGACCGCGAGCAGCATCTTGAATCGCAGCACGGCATAGAGCGCGACGTTGAGCAGCAGCCCGGACAGCACGGCGGAAATCGGCGTCGGCCCCTCGGCGTGCGCATCCGGGAGCCAGGCGTGCAGCGGCGCCAGGCCGACCTTGGTGCCGTAGCCCAGCAGAAGAAAGATGAAAGCGGCGTCGAGCAGCGCCGGATCGAAACGCGCCACCCGGTCAATCAACAGTGTCCACACCATGGCGTCGACTCCGCCGCCCATCACCGGCTGCGCCGCGAGATAGATCAATATGGTGCCGAACAGGGCAAGCGCGATTCCGACGCTCGCCAGGATGAAGTATTTCCAGGCCGCCTCGACGGCTTCGTGGGTGCGGTAGATACCGACCATTAGGATAGTGGTGAGGGTGGCGAGCTCGATCGCGACCCACATGAGCCCGATATTGTTGGCGCTGAGCGCGAGGTTCATGGCGAACATCAGGACTTGGTACATCGAGTGGTAGAAGCGCAGGTAGTGGGGGGTCAACCGACCGATCTCCAGCTCGTGGGCGATGTAGGTGGCGCTGAACACGCTGGTCGTGAAGCCGATGAACGTCGTCAGGATGATGAAGACGACGTTGAGATCGTCGACGAACAGGTACCGCCCCGGCTCCGGCCGGTCGGGAGAAAGCAGCAGCAGGGAAGCCGCGAGCGTCAGCAGGGCCGCCAGGACGTTGAGCCGGGCCCCCAGCCGATAGCCGGGCAGCAGCGCCAGCACGGCCGCCGAAACCGCGGGGATCACCAGAATAGCGCTCAGCGCATCGAGCTGATGA
>WNFT01003739.1_pt1 | contig 13264 bp, 9 predicted proteins | sample 5400191 | NCBI WGS metagenome assembly WNFT01 (sample SAMN13153359, study PRJNA577476) | soil metagenome | isolation source: 80 cm saprolite under Madrone tree | place: USA:California | collected 2016-06-14
GTGGATGGCGCGACCGCGCTCCACTGGGCCGTGTACAAAGACGATTTGGAAATGATGGACCTGCTGCTTCGGGCAGGCGCAAAGGTAAATGTCGCAAACCGCGACGGCATCACACCGCTGTACATGGCCTCCCTTTACGGTTATGCCCCGGTGATCGACAAGCTCTTGAAAGCCGAGGCGGATGCAAAAAGCCCTGGGCCCGCGGGAGAAACTCTGCTGATGCTCGCGGCTCGCAACGGCAATCCGGAAGCGATCAAGCTGCTGATTGCCGCCGGCGTGGACGTGAATGCAAAGGAACCTGTGCGGGGAACGACGGCCTTGATGTGGGCCGTGGAACAAAAACATCCCGCAGCCGTTAAGGCATTGCTCGACGGCGGAGCAGACTTGAACGCCAAAACAGCTCTTGCCGGCCTGCCCAGAAACTACATGTCCGGCCGCGTCAATGTCAACGCTGTTGAAGCTGCAGCCCGGCGACAGATGACCGCCGCTGCCAACGGTAGAACGTACGAGGAGCAACTCGCACTGGAGGGTATCGGAGGCCGCTTCGGTGGCAGTAACAGGACTCAACTTCAGGTCGGACAGCCCGGGGCCGCTGCTGGTGCGGGTAATCGCGGACAACGTGGCGGTGGACAACGAGGCGCCACCGGGGCTAACCCACCCGCCGCCGCGGCAACCGCTGCTGCGGCGCCGGCCGCCGCGCCCGCCGAAGTTCCGGAGGATCAGGACGATCAAAATTTCATCTATTCCGGCCTCGTCGGGACTGGCGGTGGCGGTTTAACCGCGCTGATTCTTGCCGCCCGCGAAGGAGATCTTGAATCAACGAAGGTGCTTCTGGATAAGGGCGCCGATGTCAATCAGGTCTCGGAGTATGGATGGACTGCGCTGCTCACCGCGACCAACAACCGGCACTACAAGCTTGGGAACTACCTGATTGAACGTGGCGCAAACCCCAGCCTTGCGAACAAGGGAGGCTGGACTCCTCTCTACCTCGCCACCGACAATCGCAATATCGAAGGCGGAGATTTTCCGGTTCCAAAACCGGACATGGATCACCTGGACTACATCAAACTCCTTCTGGCGCATGGCGCAAATCCTAACGCCCGCGTGAAAGACAACACGCTCACCCGAACCATCTTTACGATGCAGTGGTTCCTGGAATCCGGAGCAAGCTCGTTTGTGCGCGCAGCCCAGTCCGGCGACCTCGAACTGCTGAAGCTTCTTCTGGCCAACGGCGCCGATCCCAAGGTACGAACGGACCACGGTGATACGGCATTGACGGCTGCCGCAGGAATCGGCTGGGTGGAGGGTGTCACCTACGAACATTCGCCAAAGGAAAACCTGGAAGTCGTGAGGTTCCTGCTCGACCTTGGCCTGGATCCCAACGGGGCCAACAACGACGGGCGCACTCCTTTGATGGGCGCAGCCCTCAAGGGCCGGACCGAAGTCATTCAGCTCCTCGTGGATCACCGCGCCAGGCTCGATACTCGAGACAAGGGCAGCCGGGACACCGATACCGTCGTCTCCGTCAATGCCGGACACACCTGGCAGGCCGTGGATTATTCCGATGGCCTTGTCCGCGTGGGAGTCCAGTCCGCAATTGCTCGTCCCGAAGCCCAGGCTCTGCTTCGCAAATTAATGGGCGAACGCGGAATGCCCTTCCCGCCGATCAATCGCACCGTGGATTCGGTCTGCATTGTGGAAATATGCAAGGAAAGAGTGCCGGCACAGCAGAAATAGCCGCGAGGTCACGGTGCTGAAAAAGTTCCTGTTGGGATTGTCACTGACGCTCGCATTCGCAGCCGTCGCCGCGGCCCAGTATCCCACGCCTGCCGAAGCGGATTTTGTCATCTCCAATTTCCGATTCACATCCGGCGAAACACTGCCTCAGCTTCGACTGCATTACCGCACGCTCGGCAAGCCGGAGAAGGACGCGCAGGGAATCGTGCGCAACGCCGTGCTGGTATTGCACGGCACCGGCGGGACCGGAGCTCAATTCATCCGGCAGGAGTTTGCCGGAGAACTTTTTCGGCCGGGCGGCTTGCTGGATGCGTCGCGATATTTCATCGTGCTTCCCGACGGGATCGGTCATGGAGGATCCAGCAAGCCGAGCGACGGTCTTCGCGCCGCCTTTCCTCGCTACGGATACCTCGACATGATCGAGGCGCAATATCGATTGCTGACCGAGGGCCTCGGTGTGACACACCTCCGGCTCGTGATGGGCACATCGATGGGCGGCATGCACACATGGTTGTGGGGTGAGCGTCACCCGGACTTCATGGACGCGCTCATGCCGCTTGCCAGTCTTCCGACTCAGATCTCCGGCCGCAATCGCGTGTGGCGCCGAGTCGTCATCGATGCCATTCGCAACGATCCCGCCTGGCATGACGGCAACTATTCAACGCAGCCGCCGAGCCTGCGTACGGCGGAAGAGATGCTCTACCTGGTGGGCAGCAATCCCGTTCTGCGGCAGCAGGAAATGCCGACCATCGCGAAAAGCGACGCGACGCTCGACGCCGCGATCACCGCCTCGATGAAGACGGATGACGCGAATGACATCCTGTATCAGGTCGAAGCCTCGCACGACTACGAACCCGGTCCGGATCTGGACAAGATCCGGGCGCCACTTCTTGCCGTCAACTCGGCCGACGATCTCATCAATCCACCGGAGCTTGGAATTCTCGAGCGTGAGATCAAGCGCGTACCGAAGGGCCGCGCCGTCATCGTACCGATGAGCCCGGAGACCCGAGGCCACGGCACTCACACGATCGCTTTAGTGTGGAAAACGTATCTCGAGGAATTGCTCACACGCTCCGCGCATTGAGACTATACTTGGTCTTCTAAACAGCCGGACTGATCGGAAACGCACGTAGCCGTGGGCTTTGTGCCCGCGTTCAAATACAATCAAAAAATTCTTCTGGAGGTATTTGAACGCGGGCATAAAGCCCACGGCTACGAGTCCGCTGGAGATAGCTCAAAAATTCGAATGGGCTACCCGCCAGTGACACCGCGTTCCATCCCGGAGGAGCCATGAGTCGAAGAACTTCCATTCTGTTGACGATGATCATGCTGCTTGCGGCGATTCCCGCCGCTGCGGCCACGACGTGTGAAAACCTCGCGAGCCTTGCGCTTCCGCACGCGAAAATCGATTCCGCTCAGATGGTCGCTGCAGGCGCGTTTGTGCAGCCCAGCGGCCGCGGTGGGGCAGTGAATCCGTTCGCGAAACTGCCGGCATTCTGCCGAGTGACAGCCACCCTGGCACCCACGAGCGACTCCGACATCAAAACCGAAATCTGGCTGCCCGCCTCCGGATGGAACGGCAAATTCCAGGCTGTCGGCAACGGCGGATGGGCCGGAACCATTCCGCATCCCGCTCTGGCCGCGGCCCTGGCCGCCGGTTACGCCGGCGCCGGTACGGACACGGGTCACGTGGGCAACAGCGCGGACTTCGCGTTGGGACATCCCGAGAAGCTGACCGACCTCGCATATCGGTCGATTCACGAGATGACCGTGCAGTCCAAAACCATCATCAACGCCCACTACGGCACCCCCGCGAAGTTCTCTTATTACAACGGCTGCTCGCAGGGCGGCAGACAGGGGCTCGCGGCAGCGCAGCAATATCCTGAAGACTTCAATGGGATCATTGCCGGCGCCGCCTCCTGGAACCAGATGCGCGCTCACGGCGCCCGCGTGGCGTTGAATCTCATCGTCAACAAAGATGCGGACAGCGTCATTCCGCCGGCCAAGTATCCAATGATTCACAACGCGGTCGTGAATGCGTGTGACGCGCTGGATGGTGTCAAGGATGGCGTGATCGAAAATCCGGCGCAGTGCAATTTCGATTACGCGAAGCTGATGTGCAAGGGCGGCGATGGCCCGGAGTGCTTGACAAAGGGCCAGGTCGAATCGGCCAGGGCGATGACGTCGCCGCTGAAGGACCCGAAGACGGGGAAGGTGCTCTTTGAAGGCCACCTGATGCCCGGGTCTGAGCTTGGCTGGGCGACGCTCGGGGGGCCGGAACCGCTCGGCGTCTCCGCCACTGGAATGCGGAACGTCGTCTTTCAGGATCGAAACTGGGACTATCACCAGATGAACATCTCTACCGATATCGACCGGGCCGACAAGTCCGACAATGGTGTGATGTACTCGGGCGATGCGAACTTGAAACCGTTCTTCGACCGGGGCGGAAAGCTGCTGATGTATCACGGCTGGAATGATCCGCAGGTGAACCCGCTGAATAGCGTCACTTACTACAACAATGTTGTGAAGAAGGTCGGAAAGGACAAGGCGGTGAATTCGATCGCACTATTCATGGTGCCTGGGATGAATCACTGCCAGGGTGGTGTCGGCACCGATACATTCAATAAGGTGAAGGTAATTGAGGAATGGGTCGAGCAGGGTAAGAAACCCACCGAGATCATCGCGTCTCACTTGACCAACGGCCAGGTCGATAAGACCCGTCCCCTGTGCCCTTTCGGTCAGGTTGCGAAGTATAAGGGCTCAGGCGACACCAACGATGCCGCGAACTTTTCCTGCGTTGCGGAATCGAACAGGACGGCCAGCCGGTAAAAGATTTTGAAATTGGACGAATCCTGCATCTCAAATCCGAAATCCGAAATCTCAGATTGGACCGCGCAGTCCAATCTGAGATTTCGGATTTCGGATTTGAGATGCAGGATTCGTCCAATTTCAAAATTTACTTCTTCAGTTCCTTGTAAAGAGCTTCCAGATTGGTTTTCACCCCGCCAAACTGCGGGTTCGCGCTGGCGACGTAGCCCCTGTATTTCGCCGGAACCTTGTACTCGGGGACTGCCTGGTCCACGGTCTTTCCGGCTTTCATTTCATTTTGAGCCCAGGTAACGAAATCCTGGGTGAAGTCGGCGTATTCCTTCAGTTCGTTCCATGTCGTCGGTGTCGGTATGTGTCCTGTAATGACCGTGTCGACATCCTTGATCGTCGCGACCACCTTTGCGAGCGTCTGAGGATGGATGGCCACGCTGCCGCCGTTATCGGTGTCGATGTAGGGCAGAGCCTTCCACGCAAACATGTCGCCGGCGTGCATCGTACGCAGTGCCGGGAACACGACGAAAGTGTCGCCGTTCGTGTGACCGCGGCCAAAGTAGTACAGATCGATTTGATCCTTCCCTTTCCCGATCGTCAGCCTGTCTTTGTATGTGCGCTTGGGTAAAAACCTGGCTTTATCACCCTTGAACTCGGCCATCTTCGCCATGTTCGCCTTCGTGTTCTCCTGCACAATGCTGTCCACTGTCGTGCCGAAGAACTCGTTGCTGCCGGTGTGGTCGCTGTGCGTATGCGTGTTGATGATCGTCGTTACGGGTTTGTTGGTCACTGTCTTGATCCGGTCGAGAACGATCTGACCCCATCCGGGCAGCTTCGTATCGACAATCACGACACCGGCGTCAGTAATGAGCACGGCGGTGTTGCCGCCGCTGAATGCGCTGGTGTCGGCCACGCCGGAACCGGTGATCATATACAGGTTGTCTTTCACTTTCTCGATCTTTGTGGCCGCCCGCGCTGCCGCCGACGGTCCTGCCGGCGCCTGGAGTCCGGAAACCACCAGCGACAAGCCTCCGAGCACGATCAGTGTTCCGAGCACGAGTTCTCGCTTCATCATGTTTCCTCCCGATTTAGCGGTACAGGTTACCATGATGTCCAACGCGGGCTAAAGCCCGCGACTACATTGGGTGCACAAACGTGATTCCAAAAATGTAGTCGCGGGCTTTAGCCCGCGTTCATGGTATGAATAGGCGAATATGACACTGATGAACAAAGTCGCCCTTGTGACTGGCGGCAGCCAGGGCATCGGCAAAGCGATTTCCGAAAAACTGCTTGCGGCGGGCGCAACCGTCGCGATTGCGGCTCTTGATGATCCAGCCCTCACCGGAACGGCCTCCGAGTTCAAGTCCCGCGGTCTCAGATTCAAGTCCTACGGCATGGACCTGACGGACGACACTCAGATCGAGACGCTGGTTGGATCTGTTGTTCGAGATCTGGGACCTCTCGATATTCTCATCAATAACGCCGGGATCACCGGACCGACAGGTGCCGTGCACACGATCGCGATCGAAGACTGGGATCGAACATTGAAGATCAACCTTCGAACTCCATTTGTCTTATGTCGTGCGGTCGCGGCGTCAATGATCGAAAAGAAACGCGGCAAGATCATCAATATCTCTTCAATTGCCGGCAAGATGGCTTATCCGTTGCGAACACCCTATGCCTCTTCGAAATGGGGTCTGATCGGTCTGACGCTGACTCTTGCTCAGGAACTCGGCCCTCATAACATTCAAGTCAATGTGATCTGTCCGGGACCCACGCGCTCGGAAATGATCGATTCAGTTATCCGCAAGCGTGCCGAGGCAGCCGGTGTGACCTTTGACGCGATGTGCAAGGAATACGTGCGCTCGACTGCCTTGAAAAGGATGGTTCTCCCCTCCGAAGTTGCCGACGCCGTTTTATTCCTTTGTTCGCCTGAATCCGACGCCATCACCGGCCAGGCTATCGACGTCAGTGCGGGTTACGGCTTCAGAATTGGGGAATGACAGCCATGACTGATGAACAACATTTGGCAAACGGCCTGGCGATATTGAAACAGATGGTCGGCGATGAACAGGCCGAGCGTATCCGGCGCGGCTGGAGAGACCTCTCGCCGGATTTAGAGCGGCTCATTCTTGGATTTGTGGCAGGCCAGATCTGGACGAGGTCTCCTCTCGATCTGAAAACTCGCAGCCTGTGCACGGTTGCTGCGTTGACGGCGCTCGGAAGAACAAGCGCCCTCGAACTCAATGTACGGATGGCGTCCGGTAATGGAGCCACCAAAGAGGAGATTGTCGAAGCTATACTGCAGATGGCTCCATACGCCGGATTCCCGGCGGTGTGGGACGGTCTGCAAATCGCATCCCGGGTATTGAAAGAGAGGGATGCTGGCCAATAGTCTTCAGCCGCGGATTACGCGAATTACGCGGATGGGGAGCGCAATATCTTCAAACGGCCGTGCCCATCCGCGTAATTCGCGTAATCCACGGCTATATCTTCTTTACGCATGAAAACAGACCTCGCTGGAAAAGTTGTTGTAGTTACAGGTGCATCCGGTGCGATCGGCGCCGCCATTGCTATTCAATTCGCGGCGGAAGACGCGAAACTGGTGTTGCACTATCGCCGCAGCAAGGAGAACGCGGAGGCTCTGCGGCGGAAGTTAAAACACTCGGATTCGATTATGGTGCGGGCGGACCTCACGAAGGAACTCGAAGTCAGGCGATTGTTTGCCGAGACCGTCAAGCGTTTTGGCCGCGTGGACACACTTATCGCAAATGCAGGTTCCTGGGAATCGCGCGATATTCCACTGCACCGGATGTCTTTGCGGCAATGGCACCAGACTCTGGATAACGTCCTCACAAGCGCGTTTCTGAGCATGCGCGAGTTTTTCCGGATTGTTGCCCGGCAAAAGCGCGGCAACGCGTTGTTGATCGCATCGACGGCCGGCGTGTTTGGCGAGGCCGGCCACGCCGATTATGCCTCGGCAAAATCCGCAATGGCGTTTGGTCTGACTCGCTCGCTTAAGAATGAGATTGTGCGCCTCGCGCCCCATACCCGCGACTACTGCGGAGGCCGCGTCAATTGTATCTGCCCTGGCTGGACCATCGTGCCGCGCACGGCGGACAGGCTCAAGGATGTGAAGGCTGTCCGCAAAGTTACTTCAACGATGGCATTGCCGAAGCTGGGACAGCCTGCCGACATGGCCAACGCGGCCGTGTTCCTTTCTTCGGACGCCCTCGCCGGCCATATCACCGGCCAGACGCTTGTCATTGCAGGCGGGATGGAGGGTCGATTACTTTGGCCCCCAGAGGAAGCATCGACGCGTACCTAGGATCTTCAAAAACTACTTGACCTGCTTACCGTTTTGATCGAACGTAGCCACAATCGAATTAACGTAAATCAGTCTTAATCCGAATTTCTGACGAGTTCCGGCACGAAGACGGGGAATCAGCCGCGGATTACGCGAATTACGCGGATGCAGAGCTGAGGCTCAGTGGACAGCTTGGAAATCGGCATCCGCGTAATTCGCGTAATCCGCGGCTGGTTCCCATTGCCTTTTCGACCGTTAGGCACGTTTTTGGTGAGAAACAAGGTGACGAGGAGGAGGAAGAATGCGTTTCAACATTTGCAGAACCGTTCTTGCGGTCGCAGCGGTTTTGATCGGCATGGCGAGTGCTTCTTTGGCTCAGCGGACCACGGCTACGTTTGCGGGAATCGTTATAGATCCAACAAGTGCCGTGTTACCTGGAGCCGAGGTGCAACTCATTAACGAGGGCACCAACAACGTCACGGAGAAACTTACCGGGGAGACGGGTGAATTCGTCTTCGATTACGTGCCCGTAGGAACCTACACACTGAAAATCACACTGGCGGGCTTCAAGACCTACGAAAGCAAAGGGATCCCGCTGGGTGCGGCGCAAAGCATACGCCGGACCTACACGCTGGCCGTCGGTGAAATCACGGACAATGTCACGGTGACCGGTGAAGCGCCGCTGGTGAACACGCTGTCTCCCGAGCAGCGAGTCGGCATGGACACCCTTGAAGTCAGGACCATGCCGATGATCAATCGGGACATTACGAGCATTCTCAATATCGGCACAGGGCTGACCACACGCCCTCAGGTCGAAGGTACTCAAGGTTCCAAATTCCGGCTGAACGGTCTTGGCAGTACGTCAATGGCGGTTACGGCGAATGGGACCGACGCCAATGGCAATCCGGGCTCGCCCACGATATCCGGATACTACGGATACACGAAGATCAACGTCATGAGTTCGGAAGCCGTCGGTGAGATGCAAATCGTCAAAGGTGTAACCCCGGCGGAATACGGTATGGCCATGGGCGGCCAGTTGAGCGTGATCACGAAATCGGGAACGAACGCCTGGCACGGCAGCCTGTTCCACCGCTATGAAGGTTCCGTGCTTTCGGCTCGGCCCCAGTTCCTGGCTCGGGAAAACAACGCGGTTTGGAACCAGTTCGGTGGATCGCTGGGCGGACCCGTCAAGCGGGACAAGGTTTTCTTCTTTTTCGCATATGAAGGTTATCGGCAACGCGGCGTCGTTGCAATGAATGCAACCGTGCCGACGCAGCGTTTTCGGGATATTTTCACGACGTCGCTGCCCTTCCCTGAAACGCAGCTATGGTTGAAATTTTATCCACTGCCGAATCAGCCTTTGACCGCTTCGGATGCGGTGATCGGTACCTGGATCGGTCCCGGAGCGAGGAGTGCGAATGACGATCACGTCGATGCGAAAATTGACGTGTTGCTGGGCGGGGGCAATCTCTCGACAACGCTCGCCGTTTCGCATCCTGACCTCTCCGTGCCCGTCGACTTGCCCACGAATCCAAGAGCTTTCACGAGCCGCTGGCGGCGTGCGAGCGTGAACTATGTACTCGGGCGCGGCCCGTGGACCTTTTCATCTCGCGCGGGCTACAACATCGCTCGATTGTGGCGTGTCCAGGACTGGTGGTACGTCAACGATCCAAAGAAGCCGGAGACGATTGCCGGCATGCGGAACGTCAAATACATTTCCTATCCCGGCCTGACGGCGGTTCGAGGCGAAAGCCACGTCCGGAGCAGGCATCCAACGTATATGGCGGAACAGCACGTTGGATATATGCACGGAACGCACAGCACGAAGTTTGGCGGCATGCTCTATCTGCCGTCGGGAGGAAACCCGGACACCGACGCGGGAAACGTCGCTTACCAGACGCTTCAGGACGTCATAACCAACACGCCGAGCAGCATCAGTTTCGACTCCGGCAGGCCAGACCACACCTGGCGCTTCGTCAACTTCGGCTTTTTTGCGCAGGACGACTGGCGCGTCAACCGGAAGCTGGTGCTGAACCTGGGAGTCCGCTACGATCGCTTCGGCCATTTCGTACCCAAGGCTCTCCATCCGAAGGATCCCTTCGGGACAATCGGCGTCTTCAACCTTGATGGATTCTGCGGATGCCCGGACTTCGTTTGGACAGGAGGGCTGCGCGCGACGGACAATCCATTCAAGAACGACAATTTCAGCATGGCGCCCCGTTTCGGCTTTGCCTACACGCTCGACGATCGAGGCGATTTTGTCATGCGCGGCGGTTATGGCATCAACTTTCAGGGGTACGACGCCCAAACCTTTGAAGACCGCCTCGGACGATCTCCGAAGATTCCAAACAATAGACCCGTCAGCCGTGTGGAGGCCGCTCAACTGGGGTGGAAGTTCCCCATCTATCAGGAAGACATGCTGATGTATTTCGCTTCCCTTCCGAACATCAGTGTCGGCGCCCTTATCGACCCGAATTTGAAACCTGCCTATGCGATGAATTACACGCTGGGATTTCAGAAGGCACTCACGTCCACGCTCATGCTCGACACCTCGTACGTCGGCACTCGTGGCGTGAAGTTCCCGATGGGCCGCACGTACAACCAGGTGGATCGCCTCACAGGAATTCGGCCCAACCCTTCCATGGGTGAGGGCGCGTATACGGACAACAGTCAGGAGACTGTGTTCCATTCCTGGCAGACGTCGCTGAAACAGAGGATGAGGCGCGGACTGTTGTTCGGCCTGAACTATACCTGGGGCAAGGCATTGTCTTACACAGGTGGAGGCACCGCCCTGGTAGCCGGCGGCGATACGGCCGGCGGCATCGAGGACTTCTTTAATGTAAAGATTGAACGCAGCCTTTCTGTCGGCGATGTTGCACACGATTTCTCCGGCGACTTCCTGTATGAAATACCGACGCCATTCAAGAATTCGGCGATTGGCAGACACGTGCTGGGAGGTTGGCAAATCGCAGGAATCGTCAGGGCGACGACCGGAGAACCGTTGAAGGTTACGCAGACCGGTGGACGTCCGGATCTAATCGATATCCCAGGCGCAGTGAACAAGAATTGCTGCAGCTTTGGAAACCTGCAGTACTTGAACCGAGACGCTTTCGTCCTGCTCCCAGTTGTCGCGGCCTCCGGCCGAACGGCGCGGCGCGGACATGAGAGCAACTCGCCGCTGCGTGGTCCGGGATACAGCAATCTGAATCTCTCCCTGGGCAAGACCTTCCCGGTAGGAGAAGGCCGGACACTCGAATTAAAGGCGGATGCGCAGAACGCACTGAACCAGACGCAATACGCAGTCGTTTCGACAAACCTGAGCTCCGTGCAGTTTGGACAGATCACCGCGACGAACGGTGCCCGTGTCGTTCAGGTTCAGGTGCGGCTGGCTTTTTAACAGGTCGCGGAAGAACGTTCCAAGGGCGGAAACCGAACTGTAGCGGCGGTCTATGACCGCCGGTCTTTCGTTGATTCCAGGAAAGACCGGCGGTCATAGACCGCCGCTACAGTAATGAGTAATTCCCGTTCAGCGCTGCGCTGCCACGCGGTAGACGTTGATGCTCGCCTCGCCGGGCCGGAAGGGCGCCGTCTGGCGAGGTACGGCATCCAGCGGTACTCAGCCGCCTGCCGGTACGCGTCCGTTCGCACGGCGAGCATATAAATCTGAAATCAGCAACCGCCTTCAGCATGAGTGCCACGTGCTTACTCTCAATTTGATTTTTATCCTCACCGGCCTGCTGGTCTGGGCGGTGATCCACATTTTCCGGTCGGCCCCAACCGAACCGTCACGGCTTCAAATTCGATTTTCGGATCTGTGGAAGTGGCGAGGAACGGTGGATCGTGGAACAAGGGAGATGCGTTGTGATTACTCACGTCAAGTTCGTCACGATACCGACTCGAGATCAGGACAAGGCCCTCGCCTTTTTTACGGAGAAACTCGGCTTCAAGCTGGTAACCGACCAGCCGTTCGACGATAAGCAGCGCTGGATCGAGATGCGCATCGGTGGATCGGAAACGCGTTTCGTTCTCTTCAATATGGACGAAAAGCGCGTCGGCGGTTTCTTCAATGGTGCTCTCGCCTGTGACAATGTGGAGAAGACCTATGAAGAGTTGAAGAGCCGAGGTGTGGAATTCATGGGACCGCCGCAGAAGGAGCACTGGGGAACATTTGCCATGTTCAAGGATGTCGATGGCAATCAGTTCATGCTCTCATCGAAGTAAGTCCCGGTTTTGACAGCATTTCTTCTGGTATGCTTAATCTCATCGCTTCTCAATAGTCTCTCTCCCCCGCCGGGAATCGGCCGCCCTACCTGCGGCGAAGAGAACGCTGAATTTTTGGTCTCGGACTTGCACTTTTCATAGGACCTGGAACAACGGGACTGACGTGCGTGACTTTTTCAATTTCGACAGGGGTCTCTTAGGCGTCGGCGTAGGAGGCACGCTGGCGGACCTTCATGCCCTGATGTCGACAACCTTGACCGAGGGTTTTACGAAAGGGCTAGGGAAAGTTGCGCCGGAAATCTCACCAGCTCACGCACTTAGTGTCGTTGAACAAGTAGCCGCAAACTTGAGCCGCACCATCCTGGGATTCCAGGGAGATGTATTACGCAAATCGTTGCAGGAGGCCCTGCTCGACGCTGCAGGCCCAGGATACGAGCCGGATGGGCCGGATCTGGAAGCGGGACTGTCGGTGTTTTTACAGAAGAAGGGGACGAAAGGCTTTCTGGAGCTCTTCTTATCTCGATATGTATTCAATACTGTCTGGATCAGAATCCAGGATGCCGTCCAGATGCAAATTCAAGATCAGCGATTATTTACGACAACGATGCACGAACTGGACAGCTTGTGTCGTTCTCTTGTGAAAACTGTACTGGACGAGTGGGAACGTGACGGAAAGCTGGATCAGCTCCACAGTGACAGACAGATCGCGGAGTCCCTGATCAGACGACTCGAGGATAGTCTCCTGGAATCGAGCCCGGACAAAGAGGGCGAACCAGGTGAAAAACCTGATCGCGCAGGCCAATGAAATTCCCCCTAACCTCCAGATTCCAGGCGATTTTGTCGTGGCAAATTAAACGCTAAAGTTTTTCCACGTTTCACCCGATACAAGTGCAGATCGCCTAAGTTATTTTCCGGGAGGTTGTTAGATGGAAAACATGAGGGAACAGGAACTTCTTAATATTGAAGAGTTGGAAGTGATTTGCGCGCCGGCTTTGCCTACGATGATGCACACCGACACGATTGTCTGGGATGAACCATTCAGGGTTCCGTTTATCGGCGCGTGAACGAAAAGAAAATGGGGCGGGATCGCCACGAGTGACGCTCGGGGCTTACCGTCCCCTCTTTTAATCCCGCCAGCAGTCGATTTTCCCGCTCCCCGGGTCAAGATTCCCGATGAGC
>WNFT01003740.1_pt1 | contig 13263 bp, 10 predicted proteins | sample 5400191 | NCBI WGS metagenome assembly WNFT01 (sample SAMN13153359, study PRJNA577476) | soil metagenome | isolation source: 80 cm saprolite under Madrone tree | place: USA:California | collected 2016-06-14
GTGCAGATAGCATTGCGTTTTCACCGCCGAAACCAAGCCAAGAAGGTGCCGCGGCATACCGGGAAACAATCTTTTTAGGGCCAAATTGCCGGAGTAGCACAGGTTTGATAATCGAAGTCCACAACGCGTAGCACTTCGCGGTAGGGTGCAACCCATCCTCGACGAACAAATCGCGGGGAGGTTTTTCTTGCGCATAGAACATGGGGGTAGCAACATCGATGTACTGCACGCGGTCCTGCGTGTTAGCGAAATACTGAATCAGCTTGTTTGCCGCTTTCATTTTCGGCCACTCGTTCCACCTCAAATAGGAAGGCTTGATGGACATGATGTAGATCCATGTTTCCGGTAGTTCGGAATGGACGATTTTGACGAATTCCCGGGCGTCGCTCGCGACCATTTCGGGCGTCTTGGGCGATCCCGCCGCCAGGTCATTGTCGCCCTCATATGCCACGACCGCCCGCGGACGGTAGGCAAGCACGATCCTCTTCGCGTATTGGTTCAGGTCAGTGTATTGGGAGCCCCCAAACCCGCGATTGATGACATCAAGCGGTTTCATTTCCGCAACGAGCGTGTCCCAGAGCCGTATGCTGGAAGCGCCAGTAAAGACGATGCCTCCAGGTTTTGGCGGATTCGCTTTGTCATCTTCTTCAAACTTACGAATCGATGATTCCCAGTTCTGGGACTGCGCCACTGCCGTTGATACCAAGCAATCGTGGACACCCAAGCCTAGAAGAAATACAAAAATGAGGCTAACACCAACACGATCTCTTCGCATGAGGTAGCTGATTAACTGGTTCATGACGCGCAGCCTACACCGGGTGGCGCGAAACAGCAACACACGTCCTTGCGCCCTACATGATTTGCCCGCGCCAATGACTCGGAGTTAGAACAAAAAAAGGAAGGAGTAAGCAAGCTATGCCTCCTCCTCCAACCTTCCAAGAAAATGAGTACCAGCTTAGCTGAGTGGCGTGCTGGACGCGGTGGCGGCGGCAGCACGATCAGCGCGGATCACACTGCTCGCGTCCGTGAAGAAGCTGCGTTGCCCGCTAACGCCCTGAGTCACAGCTTTTGCGGTGATCGTGTACGATCCGACGACTCCGCTAGCCACAGTACCTATGTAAGCGATCTTGTATCCGCTATAGTGCGCCGCAGTCGGTGGGTTTGGAAGTGGCCATGGGGGCGCTCTCGCCGACGATTTTCAGGAAGCGTTACGCGAACCGCATTGCCTCACTTGATAATCACATGACTCGGCGGTTGCTCAGCTTGAGCGAGCCGATAAGAAATTGGCTCTCCATCGTAAATTGAAGGGCAATTAGAAATCCAACATTTACGATGCTCTTGGCCCGCGGTTGAAAGGACGGATTCAGTCGTTGCGCTCGCTAAGTGCGCCTTGCATCGCACGCCTCTTCTTGACGGGGTGTTATACGAGCAGGCTAAAAGTACCCCACGCCCAAAAAGCGTACGATTTCCGTTTTTGCCTCCAACAACCCCGCGCCCATACATCCATGTTCCTTGGATTACCAATTCACCTTGATGGCGAACTGGATTTCCCTCGCCGGTTGCTGACCGTTCGCAAACAGAGTGATCTGACCCGCCCCCGTTGATGATCCGTCGGTGTTAAAAAGCGCAGCGTTGCCGTCGCCGCTGCCCGGCTGCGGCGGCACGAAGTTGTCGTGGTTGGTGATGTCGAAAAACTCCGCCCGGAACTGGATGTTGAACGCTTCCGAGAGGCTCTTGACCGGAAAATTCTTGAGAATCGAGAAATCCAGGTTCACGAATCTCGGGCCGTATAGGCTGTTGCGGCCGACGTTACCCAGCAGATTCGCGCAATAGACCATCCCACTGGGAAGGGCCGGCGGAGCGTGTGATGCCTGGGAAAAATCACCGCACTGGGCGGCCAGCGGCGAAGACGCCGACACCATCGGGAGAGTGAAGCAATTCGGGTTGATCCAATTTGGCGACCCAGGCGCGCTTCCTGCGTAGCCGTGGAGGATCGGATCGCAGCCGGGAACGCGGTTCGGAAGGCTGAACTGGTCGGTGCCGCTGTTTCCCAGACCCAGGGGATCACCCCCGATAATCGGAGTGGTAGGAACCCCGCTGTTGATCGCGAAGATGCTGCCCAGCTCCCATCCGCCCAGCGCCGTCCTTGCAAACCCTCCGAGGGACTTGGGCGTGGGGATATCCCACAGGCCGTTGATGGACATCGTGTGGGTAACGTTGAAGTCAGAGGGGCCGCGGAACACTTTCGGCAGGAACCAGAACGGCGCGTTGAGACCATTGCCGAAGGTATCGCCGGCGATCGTCTGCGAGCTGTCATCAAGCGACTTAGCAAACGAATAGGCGACCTGGAACTGGACGCCGTGGGTGAGCGTCTTCTGAAGATTGACGTTGAGTGCGTGGTAGTTGGAGTCGCTGTTCCAATAGATGTACCGAATAACGCCTAAAGCCTGGTTGACCTGCGCATTTGCACCCCCGCCTGGGGGTGTGGTTGCGGTGCCGTTGACACCTCCAGTGAATCCCGGGGTGCAACTCGTCGGACCATTTGGTGCACCAGCTATTGTGGGGTAACCGCACGGGAAAAGGTATCCCGCGGAGGTGAGCTGGACCGAAGGGGTGCCAGCGAGCCCCGTCCCCGTCATATTGCCGTCGTCTCCGCGGAACAGCAGGTGAACGGCGTGCGACCCTACATATCCGAGCGTGAGCGTTAGATCTGGAACGATCTGGCGCTGGATGTTGAAGTTCCACTGCATCACGTAGCTTCGGTGGGGATTGGTCTCGATCGTCGAGGCGGACAGGGGGGCTAATGCCGCTGGATTTAGCAGCAAATTCTGTCCGTTGCCGGCGGCAAACTTTCCTGAGACCGCCTTGGTGCTCTTGAATATCATGAACGGCGCGGCCTGGTTTGCCTGCAGGATAAAGTAGCCCGGCAGCGGCTGCACGTCGTATATTCCGAATCCGCCGCGGACCGACGTCTTGCCGTTCCGGAACGGGTCCCAGGCAAATCCAATGCGGGGCTCAAAGTTACGAAGCGTTGGGTTTGAATAGTAAGGGCCAACGCTGTCGCAGGTTGTGCCCGGCTGCGGAGGGACCCCATAAGTTGCTGCCGCGTCGAACTGCGTTCCGCACCGGAGATTCGCATCGGCGGTCGTAGTGGTGCTCGGTTCGGCAATACTCACCAGGCTGGCGAACTTGCCCAAACCGTCCTTCAGCACCGTGGTCATTTCGTACCGCAGGCCGAGGTTGAGCGTTAGGTTGGAGCGGAAGCGCCAGTCATCCTGGAGGTATCCTCCGACCAGGGTCTGCCGGAATTCCCTCGGGGTGATAGCCTGCGGCAAGCCCGCCTCGTAAGAATCCCCTATGCCTTGAAGGAAGTTTGACAGGCTGCCAAACCTCCACTGCCCGCCTGGGTTCTGGAAACTCTCGAGGTTGTAGCGCATCCACTCGACGCCCACGCCGAACTTTATGGAATGGGTTCCATGGGTCCAGAAAGCATCGTCGTAGGCCTGGTAGGAATTCCAGGCGTGGATACCGTGAGTGGCCGAGTTTACGCCGCCGAAGAATCCACTAATTCCGTTAACGGCCACCCGGGGGGCGGTTTGCCCCGGCATAGTGCCCAGGTTCGTGTCGGCGGCTGCTGGATTGATCGCCGAGGGGGTAAATACGTTGAGAACGTGGTTGCGGTTGTAACCGATCCGCGCGGCATTCACGAAGCTGGAACTGAACGTGTGGCTCTCTTCAATCGCGACGGTCTGCCGCGTAGTGTGCGAGTTGACGAGGACATCATTCATTTTGTCGGGCTGAGTGTAGTCCGTATCGTCATGCAGATACGTCCCGAACAGGGTGTCGTTTGCGCCGATCCTGTGATCCACCCGGGCGGTGTAGAAATTCTCGGGCACAATTTGCAGCCCTGAGAAGACGAACCTCCCTACATTCGGATCCGATGTGGGACCAGTGGCGTGCGGATACAGCGCCAGCAGCGACACGGTGTAAGCGTTCGTTGCTGCAGCCCGAGCAGCGTCGGATGGAACCGTGATCGAAGACGGAATCCCCTTCGCCTGACGCAACCCTTCGTAATCGCCGAAGATGAAAGTCTTGTCCTTAATGATGGGTCCGCCCGCCGAGCCGCCAAACTGGTTGCGGCGGAACGGCGGCCTCGGATGGCCAGCGGCCCTGTCAAAGTAATCGTTCGAGTCGAGAGAGCTATTCCTGAGGAACTCGTAGACGTCCCCGTGGAAGGAGTTGGTGCCCGATTTGCTGATTGCGTTCACAACCCCGGAGGAAGCACGTCCATACTCGGCCGAAAAGCCGCCCGTTAAGACGGAAAACTCCTGAATCGCGTCCACACCCAAGGTGCCGCCGATTACGCTCCCTGGAGTGGCGTTGGCGTAATCGACGACGCTAATCCCGTCGATCCGGTAGTTAGCGAAAGTCGACCTGCCACCCGAGATGGTGAGCTCCGCCCCAAAGCCGCGGGTACCGCGCCCGGCGTCATCGTAGCTCACCTGGGTCTCGATCCTGGCGACGCCGGGCTGAAGGGCGGCAAGCTGAGTCCAGTCGCGCCCGTTCAAGGGCAACTCGCGCACCGTCGCCGACGCGACCTCGCCGCTGAGCGCGGACGAGGTGAGTTGCACCTGCGGCGCCTGCGTAGTCACCTCGATCGTCTGAGACGTTTGCCCGACCTTCATGGAGAAGTTGAGCAGTTGCTGGGCGCCTACGCCAAGGACGACGTTCGGTTGGACGGCCGTGCTGAATCCCTTGGCCGACACCCTGACCTCATAGGTTCCCGCGGTTATGTTGGGGGCCGTATAAAAACCGGCGGAATCCGTCGTGAAGTCCCGGGTGACCCCGGTAGCTGCATTCCTGACGGAGACTTGCGCGCCGGGTATGGCCGCGCCGGAAGCATCCGTGACGGTGCCCGAGAGAGTTGCTCCAGTAACTTGACAGTAAGCGGAAACAGCCATAAACAGAGTGAAACCCAGTGTGATCAGTACGGTGAGACTTCTGGTGAGAAATCTCTGATCTCCGACAGCCATAGGTCACCCCCGATGATCGTCAGCCGATTATCCCTGCCGAGATTTTTTGTACTCGAACCCCCCTGATACCCCTGAACTTCTGAAATTCGCATTAGATTCTGAGGAGCGTTCTCGTGTCAAGGAGTCTTTCGGGGAGGTCGGCTGTCCTGCGAGGCTGATCAGCCTTATGACCGATGCAGATGCGATCGGAAACAGCGTTAGTTTACTTCCGCTCCTGATATCATTCCCGCAGGTCAACGTGGACCGCAAGCTTCAGCGAGCCGATAGTCCGAGCAATCGCGCCGGATTCTCCTTAAACATCACATCGAGCTCGTGGTCAGTAAAGCCGCGAGCATGCATGGCCTCTACGAATTGCCCCACGCCATCCAGCCGGGCATAAACTCGGGGTGAGCTATGAGTCCAAAATTCCGAGATAAGACACCGTTCTGGCCCTATCTTGCGGATCGTGTCTGCTCGCACACCGCCCTCATCCAATACATTTCTGAAGTCGAATTCGATAATGGCCCCGGTCTTTGCAGCTTCCATCATTTGGTCCAAATTCATCTTCCCCGCCAAATCCATAGCATGTGTGGCAATCATGTTGTCCACTCTGACTCTGCGGCCCTCGCGAAACACCATCAACGCTTCCTCCGGAGCAATGTGGCCTGATGCGAGGATCAAGTTATGCCGGGCAATAGCCGATATCACATCCTTTACCTCGGGGAGCAGTTCGCCGTCGCGCGAAACGGCCACGAACGGCTTCGTTGGGTAGGGTGGGGTCGATTCGATCTCAGAATCGCCGGCTGGCATCCAGACCACCTTCCCGGGCGCTCCATAGATCTTCGTCGCCATATATTCCACCGCAGCGACGTTCATTCCGCCATTTGAACGATTCATCACGACGCCGCCGAACAAATTGATATTGGGTATCTCCAGGCGAAGATGATATGCCAAGGTGGAAGTGGGTTCGGAGTGACTTTTGATCACGAGCGCGCGCATTGCTCGCGAACGCGCCACCCTAATTGTTTCAATTACAGCTTCATCGTGAGCGCCGTCAGCGAGGGGTGGATCCATGTGAAAGTGCATATCGATAGCCCCTTGGAGCAGCCGGGCGCCCTCAGCTTCCCGATTGGATTGGCCGTGGCTCGGACCCAACACCACCGCAAGGCAGACAAACAGCGCTATGGCTTCGACGCCTAAAGGCAGCAACTTTCTTCTGATTCTTTCCATCATACGGTCCTCTCTAATGTCCTGAGCCGTAATACAAATCGGAATTTCCGCTTTAGCCTCCAACAACCCCGCACTATACATCCATTTTGACCCCCTGCTGCACTACTAGCTTTTCCGCCCGGACTGTGGAAGAAGATCCGGACGACAAACGTGCTGGAGAGAACCTTCCGCGAGTTCCTCCCACCGCTTCGGACTAATGCATTTCAACTTCGCTAGGGGGATACGATGTGAGTAGGCTCTCCCAGCCCCCGCCTCTTCTTGACCGCATCCGCCGCGTCTACTACACTACACATTTTGAATCGGTCCGGTTCTCGGGGCTGAGGGGGAGATTTCTTTGCCGAAACGCACGTTTCAACCGAAAGTGCGCCGCCGTCATAAAACGCACGGCTTTCGCACGCGCATGAAGACCGCAGGGGGCCGGAAGGTACTGGCGGCGCGCCGCAAAAAAGGACGTCATCGTCTTACGCCTATCTAGAAATACGAATGGCCCGCGGCAGGGTTTTCCGCGTGCTGTGCGCCTGTTGCGACGCGCTGATTTCGAAGCTGTATATGGCGCTGGCCAACGCCGCTCGAGCCCTCAGTTTGCAGTTTTCTTCCGCGCGCAGCAAACGATTCAGTGCGAGGCTTCCGGGCGAGAGCCGGCGGTGAGCCACGTCAAAGCCAGGGCGACTGTGAATGACATCCGCGGGCCGAGCTCCATCAGCCGGTTCGGCATCAGCGTCAAGAAAGCCTTGGGTGGCGCAGTGCAGCGGAATCGCATTCGCCGCCGCATCAGAGAAATCCTGCGGCGCAATAGGACGGAGATTCCTTCGGGATGGGACATCGTGATTCATCCACGGCGCTCAGTGGCGCAGGCGCCCTTCGCGCCGCTGGAGGCGGAACTCGTCCGCCTGCTGCGCAGCATCAGTCCGCGAGTCTGACCTTGGCCGCGCGCGGGTTGCTGGTGGGCATCCGGGTGTATCAGGTGTTTTTTTCCGCCTGGATGCCAAGCGCCTGCAAGTTCTATCCTTCCTGTTCAGAGTACGCTGCCATTGCTGTACAGCTCCACGGTGCGCGCCGAGGGTCATGGCTCGCCATGCGCCGCCTCGCGCGGTGCCATCCATTCACTCGCGGGGGCGTGGATCTGGTTCCCGATGCCACGGATTGTCCGTGCGAAGGGAATGCCGCCGCCCATACGCCGATTTTCAAGAATGCGGGGGATCCGGATGCGGGAAATACGCGCCGTCGCCATAGCGCAGTCTCTGGTCCTTCGGCTACTTGTAATCCGTCAGAATACGAGGTCCATTCGTGAGCGAGGGCAAGGAACTATCAACCGAAACTCGCTCGCTGATTGCGGCAGTGCTGTGCCTGCTGGTGATCGCCGGTTGGTCGCTGATTTACAAACCGCCTCAGCCCACGCCCACCAAGCCTAATCCTGTAACTCCGGCCCCAGCTTCCGTGCCACCGGCCGGACCTTTGCCGGCGCCTTCGCGGGCCTCAACAAAAACGGAGCCGGTCGTAGCCATGCACTCCGCCGGCGAGGAACGCTCGGTTGTGATTGAGAGCGATCTCTACCGCGTTCAGATATCCAATCGCGGCGCGACTGTTCGGAGCTGGCAGCTCACCAAGTTCACCGACGATCATACGCCGCCGCGAACACTCGACCTGGTTCACGCCGACGTTGCACAACAAGAGGGTGGCTGGCCGCTTTCGCTGGCGCTCGATGACACGCAACAGGAAACAGCCCTAAACAACGCGCTGTTTGAAATCAAATCATCGGGAAGCGTGCCCCAGGCCGGCGACGTCCTGCACCCGCCAGCGGATGTCACCTTCACCTGGAGCGACGGGCGCCTCGAAGTCACCAAGCGTTTGAAATTCAATGAAAGCTACATCGTTGACGTCCAGACCTCGGTAAGTCTGGATGGCAAGCCGCTGCAGTATGGCCTCGCGTGGCGTGGAGGTTTCGGCGACGCCACCGCCTACCGCGCCGCTCTGCAAACGCAAGTGTTCACCAGCGCTGCCGGGAATTTGAACACCCTGGCGGCGAAGAATCTCGGCAAGTCCGGCCAGCCCGCACTGCGGGCAACCGTCCCCGGACCATTTGATTTCGTTGGGATCGAGGACCAATATTTCGCCGCGGCGTTCTTGCCGGCTGCGCCGTCACCTCCTGCGTCCCTGCAACCGGAATTCGCACTCACGGATTGGACATTTCAGCACGAAACCGTTGCCGCGGACGGAAAGATCGAGACCGAAATGGTCCCTGAAATCGCCGCGGCCTTAGCCACTCCGGGACCGCTGGACGCCCGCCTGTACGTTGGCCCGAAGAGTATCGATGTGCTCAAAGCCGTCCGCCCACCGCTCAATAGTCTGGTCCAATTCGGCTGGTGGGGTTTCATCGCCGAGCCCTTGTTTTACGCGCTGCGCTGGATGTACCACTACGTTCCGAACTACGGCTGGGCAATTATACTGATCACTATAGCTATCAACATGGTAATGTTCCCGCTCAAGGTGAAAAGCATGCGCGCGATGCAGAAAATGCAGAAAGTCGCGCCGGAAATCAAGTCGATCCAGGAAAAGTACAAGAAATATTCGATGCGCGATCCGAAGAAGGCCGAGATGAACAAGGAAGTCATGGCCGTCTATTCGCGCGAGGGCATCAACCCGCTCGGTAGCTGCTGGCCCATGTTGATCCAGATGCCCATCTGGTTTGGCTTGTACCGCATGCTTGCGAATACGATCGAACTGCGCCACGCGCCGTGGATCGGCTGGGTCCACGACCTCTCCGCGCGCGACCCGTATTACATCTTGCCAATCGTGGTGGCCGCCACTATGTTCCTGGTGCAAAAGATGACGCCTACTCCGGGCATGGACCCCGCGCAGGCGAAGATGATGGGCTTGATGCCATTGATGATGGGCGGTATGTTCGCCCTTTCGCCTAGCGGCCTGACGTTGTATATACTCGCAAGCAATTTGGTCGCGATGGTGCAGCAGTGGTATCTCTCCCGGACTATGCCGCCTCCGCCGAAACCGTCGCGGGGTCCGGGAAAGAAAAAATAGCGGTACTCACGGACGAAAGGAGTGCTTCGTTGATGCCTGCCTCGCGTCCCAACCTAATTGTTGACGGCAAGCTTGATCACACTGCGACCACCGCGGAGCTGCGCCACTGCATCGACACGCTGGTCCGCAATGGACGTTTCGAGCTTGCCTACGAAATCCGCACTACCGGGCCAGCCGCCGCGGCGGAACTCGAAAATCCGGAAATCCTTGTCCTGTTCCGCGGCCGCGATCAGGATCTGTTGCTCGAGCGCAACGCCGAATTGCTCAAGGCGCTCGAACACATCGCGCTGCGTTGGCTATGGCTGGATCCCCAATTCTATGGCCGCATCCGTTTCGACGCAGGCGGTTATCGCGCCATTCGCATCGAGGAGTTGAAGCTCTCCGCCCGCGTTGCCGCCGACCGCGTACGCGAAACTCATTCCCCTTTCCGATTCAATGCCATGGCCGCGCGTGAACGGCGCATCCTGCATCTGGTTTTGAAGGCGGAACCTGGCGTCCGAACCTCCAGCGAAGGAGTCGGCGAGGACCGTCAGGTCGTCGTTTTCCCCGCGGACAAATAGATTGCTTCTGAGTTTTCGCTGCTTGTCACTCTGGCCTTTTGAAACCGTGGGAAATCACGTGTCCTAGGGAATCGAACACAACTTCAAAAGTGAAACCCGCGGCGTTGGCGCGCATTCCCGAGCCGCGCCGCAGCTGTTTTGAATCGTCGCTTCCATCACTGCCCCCTCCCCGGAAGAATCTCACGTCTGTGACTTCTGCCACGGTTCGTCCCTCGCTTTGCGTTACACGCCAGATCGGAAATCGCGCGAACCACAAATAGATTTGGACATCTCGCAGTTGTTCCGCCTCCGCAACATAACGATCGGATCCGGCGTCCGCATAAAGCTGCGTCCCCTCGAGAGTGCCGCCCGGGACATGAAAGGTGGTCCGCCATACGCCTTCGGGCGTGGTAATCACACCAGTCCAATGCGTCAACGTCGGCGGCAGCGGGAGCGCCGCGAGAGTTTCCACGCGCAGATGGTGCGCCGCCGCGAAATTTTCTGTGTATGCGAGCGCCTTTCGGTGCGCGGCCGCGGCAAATGTCATGTAGACGCATAGCGCAACCATCCCCGCACGGCACCAACTCGCTCTTTTCCAGTTGAAACCCATGCCTCTCAACGCCGGCAAAAAAAGCACCGCGCCCATCAATGCGCTTGCCGCACCCACGACCCAGGCCGGGAATCCAAACCCCGCGGTGTTCGCGGCCGCGTAAGCCGCGAATGCGCCCCCCGTGAGCGCAACCCAAACGATGCCGGCACGCCAAGAGAACTTCGCCGGCTCGCGGTAGCACCATGCCGCAAATTGCGGTAGGAGCGCCATCCCGGAAAAACCCAAATCGAGAATGAACAGCCAATCCCACGCCACCCGCGAATAGCTCAAAGGACTCCATATCATTGTCCCAAAGTTAGTTACCACATCCAGGAACACATGACTGCCGAGCCCAAACGCATAGATACCTACGAGCATTGCGAACGACGGCGGCTTCCATCCGACCCACCGCGCAAGCGGCAACGACACAGCCGCCAGCAGCAGCGCCCACAGCGGGAGCATCACTAGCGAATGCGTGATGTTGCGGTGCCACTCTATGATGGCAAGTGGATTCCGGGCGATCGGCCCGGCGAATATATCGATGTCAGGAAACATTGCGCCCAGCGTGCAAGCCGTAATGGCCGCGCGTGCCGCCGGAGCGCTCTCGGAACGGGGCCGGGCGTACTCCGCGGAGCCTGCCGGCATGTCTTGACCGGCAAAGAACGCTCTTCCCGCCAGAGCGCCCACAATTCCGTGCGTGATCGTGTCCATGGAGTTGCGATGCGTCCTATCTGGAATGAATCATAATCGAGAATAGCTTAAATTGTCTTACGGTGGGGTCCTGAATGGACTTTGCGATTCCAAAAAATTTACATTACCTCTGCTGAACTTCAAACGCCGGCCATCCTTAACTTAATCCCTAATTCGGTCAATCCTTCATTATTCGTGAGCCGCACGAATCGGGATGGTCAGCGGCTTGGTGGATTCCGAGGCCGCCAGCATATGACACCGTCCATCGAAAATCCCCCCCGGCTCGATCACCAGACACGGCGTGTGGATCTCTCCGGTGACGACTCCCTTGGCCTGAATCTCCACTCTGCCCTTCGCAAATATCACGCCGTCAAATTTGCCCGCGATCACCACGTGATTCCCTTCGATCTGGCCTTCGATCCGCGCGCCTTCACCAAGCGTCAAGCTATGGGTCGATAGCAGATTTCCCTTCATTTGAGCGTCAATACGAAATACGCCGGACGCTTCGAGCATGCCTTCAAAGCGGACTCCCTTATCCAGAAACCCGGTAAACTCACCACCCTCTGTGTTCTTGTCGCGACCCTTCGATCGCCAGGTCATGAGAAAACCTCCCAAGGGATGATGCTCTGTTACCGGACCCACAATCCTACCGCTACGCAGCTTACTCTGTATCCCCCCAATTCAGGCCTAGTAACGAGGACGCCACTACGCGGTTTCTCCGGGCATTCGCAGCCTGGAGTTCAAAGAGGTCCTAGTTGTGAATGAGTTTTATATACTACAGTTATAGTATTAGCGCATCAGCCGTTCGTAGAGCCCATTCAGTTGCTCCTCGTCGTAAAACTCCAAGGTCAACTGCCCTGCGCGCCCCTTCGTAGGTAGCAGGAGGGAGACGCGCGTTCCAATGTGCTTCTGTAGCTCGTCGATCGCAGCCTGGCGATTTGGGTCATGAGCCCCGCTTGGTGCGCCTGGCACCCTCCCACGGGCCCGGCGTGTCGCCATCCTTTCGACCTGCCGGACTGTCAGTTTCCCACGTGAGGCTTTCTTTGCAATATCGAGCCTTAATTGGGGGTCCTCGATCGCGAGCAGCGCCCGGCCGTGGCCGGCAGTGATCTTTCCCTCTTCGATCCATTCCAGGAACGTTTCATTCAGTGTCAGGAGCCTTACGGAGTTAGCCACAGTCGCCCGATCTTTCCCAGTGCGCGTGGCAACTTCGTCCTGCGTCAAATGAAATTGATCCATCAATCGTTGGAAAGCGCGTGCCTGCTCAATCGGATTCAGATCCTCGCGCTGAATGTTCTCGACAAGACTGAGTTCGAGGGCCTGCTCGTCGCCCACCTCACGGAGAACGACGGGCACACGAAGCAGTTGCGCCCGCAGCGCCGCCCGCCAACGCCGCTCGCCCGCGATCAATTGGTAGCGCGCGCCGATCTTCCGCACGACGAGCGGTTGGATGATTCCGCTGGAGCGGATCGATTGCGCCAATTCCTCGAGAGCTGCCTCTGGAAACCTGGTTCGAGGCTGGTACGGGCTCGGATCGAGTAGGTCAATGTCAAGCAGCAAGGGCCTGCCAGCAATTTCCGGTGCCGGCGCTACCGCTGCTGCAGAGGCCGTTGTCGCTGCGGGTGCCGTAACCTGTGGTTCCACCTCGACCTCACGAATTAGCGCCCCCAGCCCCCTTCCCAATGCGTTTCTCGCCACTGGTGATCACCTCCTTAGCAAGATTTATATAGGCTTCCGCGCCTTTACTATGGATGTCGTAGAAGTGGATTGGCTTTCCGTGGCTTGGTGCTTCCGCCAGCCGCACATTTCGTGGGATGACGGTCTGAAATACCTGGGCCCCGAAAAAGCTGCGCAGATCTGAAGCGACCTGCTTGGAGAGAGTAGTTCGCTCGTCATACATGGTCAGAACGATGCCTTCGATGGCGAGGTCGGGATTTAGCGTCCTCCGAATTCGCATCAGCGTGTCAAGTAGCTCGGAGACTCCTTCGAGAGCTAAATACTCGCATTGAATCGGAACGAGCACTGAATCCGCCGCAGTCAGTGCATTTAGAGTGAGCAAGTCCAATGCAGGTGGGCAGTCCATGACTACGTAAGAGTAGGAGTTCTTGACTTGCTCGAGTAGAACTTTCAGTTGATATTCCCGCTTTTCCGCCGACACAAGTTCGAC
>WNFT01008417.1_pt1 | contig 13262 bp, 9 predicted proteins | sample 5400191 | NCBI WGS metagenome assembly WNFT01 (sample SAMN13153359, study PRJNA577476) | soil metagenome | isolation source: 80 cm saprolite under Madrone tree | place: USA:California | collected 2016-06-14
CTCGTCGACGAAATCGCCGCCTGGGAGCACGACCGCAATGCCAACCACACCAAGGCCGACTGGCAATTCACGACCAAAAATGCTCGCATCAAACTTAAGCATCTATACCCTGCAATCTGACTGAATCAGGCGACTAGCGAGCTGTGTCACGCAGAGGACAAACCGACCGCTCCAAACCAGCAAAAAAACCAGCGCAAAACACCATCGCAGGCTGGTTCCGCCGATGGAACTCGACAAAATAATCCCGGGCGGCTCGTGTGGTGGGGAAATTCCCGGCGGTTTGCGGCCTGACCGCCGGGAACCCGGACGGGGTCGGACGGACCTCCGTAGGCCGCCCACCATTAGACATCGCACACGCAAATTTAGTTCCTGTGACAGCAGCCGGATTTTCTCAATTATCTTGAACCTTGTTCGGCTCTGCTAACTCGCGCCGAACAGCTCGCTCAGGTCGTCGTGAGGAAACGAGGTTCCGCGCTCTCGAGCACGAGGCACGTCAGCCGTCCGGTCGCAAACGCCCCAGTGTCGATATTGATCCGGTTTGGTAACAACTCGGGCTGCTCGCTCGGCGTGTGGCCGTGAACGACGATCCTACCGAAATCCGCCGTGCTTTGCAGAAACTCATCGCGAATCCACAAGAGGTCTTCGACGCTTTGGCGTTCCAGCGGGACGCCCGGTCGCACGCCCGCATGGCAAAGGAAATATTTTCCGGTGATGATCGATGTCTTCAGCGACACCAAGAACTTGAAGTGTTCGTCCGGTACCGCGGCCTCGAGCGCTCTCGCCGCTTGTTCGTAATTCGCCCCCATCATCAGGTTGCTCACGGGGACGCCGTAGGAGTGCAAGGTCTCGAGACCCCCTAGTCGTCGCCAATGCTCAGCAACGGTGGGATCGGCGAGAAACATTTCGAACAGTGCTTCGTGATTTCCTTTCAGCGCGACGAAGTCCATTGGGAACGGGTTGCGTACAAGGCGATCGAGCACGCCGCGCGAATCCGGGCCCCGATCCATGTAGTCGCCGAGCGTGACGGTCACACAGTCGTTGATTGGATTGGCGTCGAGGTCGCGGGAAATGTGGCCGACCATCCGGTCGAGCAGATCTGATCGGCCATGAATGTCGCCGATGACATAAACTCTAGTCTTATCGAGGACGATCGGTTGCGAAGTTATGACCACAGACGCAGATGCCCTGGTGCGCACTCTATCGTAATGCTTCAATCGGATATTGCCGCTTCGATGACCGTTTCCCGCAGCTTGCCCGGGTTCGAGAGAAACCAGGCGTAGTAAAGCCTCAGCCCCTCCTCGAGTGCGGTCGTGGCTGACCAGCCCAGCGCTTGGATGCGGCTGCTATCAAGGAGCTTGCCCGGCGTTCCGTCCGGTCGCGATCTATCATAAACAACGCGCCGTTCGAAACCCACACAGCGCTTAATGTGTTCAGCGAATTCAGCAATCGTGAGGTCATAGCCGGCCCCGATATTGATGTGCGAGTCCCCGGAATAATGCCGCAGAAAATGGAGACCGGCGTCCGCGAGATCGTCGACGTAAAGGAATTCGCGTCTGGGAGTGCCGCTACCCCAGACGACGAATTCGGTGAGCGCCCGCCGTTTTGGCTTCGGGAAAACGGCGCAGCAGCGCCGCCGGGACGTGGCTGGTCTCGGGATGAAAATTGTCGCCGGGGGTAAGGCTCTGGACGAGGAGCAGTGGCCGCCCCGAATTTCTGCTGCTAGGCTCTGTCCCAGAATGAGCGAAGTTAGTTCCTCCCGCAAAGGCCAATTGACAGCGATCTGTATGTTCGTCTGCGCTCTCATCGTCATTGGCTTGGCGGTTACTGGTGTGCTCCAACTGCGTTGGGCCTCATCCCCCGTGGCTCACACCGTCGCAAAATGACTGGTTGAGCCCGCAAGTCTCCGGCGACGCTGCTCGCGTTTGCCGACGAGGTGATCGAATGAGCACGAGGTTGAAGCGGCGCGAAGTCATTAGCCTGCTTGGAGGTGTGGCTGCAGCATGGTCCGCACATGCGCAGGAGTTGACGAAGATGGGTGCGACCAACGCCACGACAGCAACCTTGCCGCAAATCGAAGTGGCCCGCGTAAAACCCGTCGACAGTATGCCGCCGAGTGTTCAACTGGGCACCGACCTGGTCGATCTCATGAAGCACTTTAGCCTTTCGAGCACCCAGGGTGTCGGCAGCGCCTGGGGCGCACCATTGCGCCCGCCGATGCCCTTCGACGAGCGTTACGGGCAGTGGTGAAATAAATACGAGAGCCCCGGCCGAACACTGATGAGGTTCCAGAGTAGGGGATCGAGCCTACAGCAAGCGGCTAACGCGGCAAGATAGGCTCCTTCCGGGAGGCCTTCCATTGGGACTGTTCGGAGGAGCCCCGGCACGCCGCACCCGGGGCTTTTTTACTTGCGGTATTTAGGCCCCGCGCAACGCAACTGGAAATACCTAGAATAGGTACGGGCGGCCTGCGTGATGGGAAGTCCCCGGCGGCCGTGCGGCATCTATGCCGCCGGGGGCTACTCGTCCCGTGGACGGGACATCCGCAGGTCCCCCACGTTACTAGTGGCCCCAGCCATCGAATGTGATGGCCATCACGAAATCGTCGATTTTAGATTCAGAAACAAAGTCCCGCGTGAAGCGAGGCTTGGCATCACAAACCCCCTGCATCGGTAGGGAGAAGACATCGTGACGCGGCGCGATGAACCCTCCGGGACGAATACGCGCGCCTCAATCTTTTTCGAGCAGGCACAAAGAGCATTTTTGTGATGTGCATCACAGCGCGTGCGTAACCGCGGCATTAGGCTAATAGTGATCTCATGCACGAGGGACGAAGTCCGATGGCCAGGTTGGTGCGTGCCGCTAGGTGGTTCTTTGGTCGCGATAAGACGAGCTGTTCCGGCATAGAGTTCTGTGCCTTTGGCCTCTAATTCCAAACAACCTCGCAACGCGAGCGCGCCGTTAAGCCGGATAATATATAAGTCCGTTCGGCCATGACGCGCATCCCGGCGGCGTTATGGCCAAGCCCCGGCCTGTCGACGCGAACGGCGGGCCGGGACCCTTTTTAGGAGTAATCTGGAAGCAAAAAAGCCCCGACTGAGCTGAGCTGGGCTTCAGTTGCCAATGGAGAAACCGACCCGTCGTGACTGGCGGCGAGGGGGACCTACGATGCGCACTTTCGGCGCTTCCATATGGCGACTTATCGCGATCGGCGCGTAAAAGGCACGCCCGAGTAAAGAGGGGCGAGGCCGCCAAATCATTCGGCCTAATGCTGCGCCAATGATCTCTCTTGACCAGTCCCGAGTTCCCGCTCCATGGCGTCGAAATGCGCGGCGGGAGTTTGCTTTGGATCTCGGATCAACATCAACCAACCGGCGGCAAGCTTGAACCAGACCGTCTTATCCTGCGGCCGAGCGGCCTTGTCCGCCATCTGCTGGCATTCCTCTGCTCTTGCTCGATAGTCGTCGTCCGATTGGCTCATGGGCCCGCGGTAACTCAGTTGTGCGACTAAATTACGAGAGACGCACAGAGACCTGCAGCCTATCCGCTCGCGCTGCCGCCCGAGCCAACGCTTCGCCCGCCGACATCGACCAAGGCGCCACCGGCATTGCCGCCAGCGATGGTGATTTGCTCCTCGAGCACCGTGGTGGCGAGCGCTAGACCGCCGGACACCACTTCGGTGCTCTCGCCAACTGTCGCGTCAAGCGCAATGCCGCCGCCTTGCCCATATTGCGACCCTTCGTCTTGGACCGCTGTGCCGGTGGCGGCGTCGAATCCGGTTTGCCGGCCGGCGCTGATCGTGGTGCCGGATACCACGCCGCCGGCCGCGACCAACTCCGGGACGCCGTGCGCCGCGCCGCCGGCGGCCACGACCTCAAAGTTGATTGTGGCGCCGGAATCGAAGGCACCGGAGGAGATGAATTTTCGTCCGTCGACCTCCGTGGGTAACGTGGTGCCGCCGAATTGGACCGCCAGCGAGCCGGTGAATACAGTGGCGCTCCTGGCGTCGCCCAAGACCTCCCCGCCGCTGCCCGAAATCTGCGCGCTGAAATCGGTGCCGCCGGCGTTGACCCTGGCGACGTCGACGCGCGACAGGACGTCGAACACGCCGCCGCTGAGGACGATTTCATCAGTACCGGTCGCGCCCGACGAAACGTTGTAGCTCACGCCGCTGCTGACGACACCCGCCGGCATGGAACGTTCCTCAGGTCATCGGCGATATGGCGTCTGCCGCATTCGCGCTGGTTGCCGGCAGCCGTCAGCGTTTTCGTGCTTGCCTTTCGTTGGCAGGCTTTTCGCTGGTCGGCTCATCGTCAGCCGCCTTGCCGTCGCCGGCCTTGCGGCTCTTGTTCTTGAGCGCGCCGAAACCGGGCAGGCTCTGCAGCGTGGCTTTGACGTGGTCGACCGTGATCAGCCGCGTGCATTCGAACTGGCGCGGCGTATCCTTGTGGCGCGGACACCATAGAAAGTCCTTGTGGTCGAAGCGCAGATGCGGATCGTTCCAGCAGCCGTTGCAGGTGTGATAGTTGATCACGCGGTAGGGCGTGACGAATTCGTTGGTTGGGTGCGTGAAGCCGGAGATCATCACCACCGGCGTGCGCATCGCCCACGCGAGCCATGACAATCCGCTGGACAGCCCGACAAAAAGTTCTGCGTGCTTTAGCCAGCGCGCTCGCTCGCTCAGCGGCTTGTCGCCGGTTTGGTCTTCGGCACCGTTGGGAATGTGGTTCCAGATCAGCCCGGTGCCGTGCACTGGCTTCTGATCGATGCAGATCACGCGATAGCCCGCTTCCTTGAGGAAGGGCACGATCTCGTGCCAGCCCATCGGGTTGTTCCAGTACTTGGCTTGGGCCGTGCTCTGCACGCCGATGCAGACGTAAGGCTCGGGGACCGGCCGACTGTCGTCGGCGAGCTTGATATCCGGCGGCACTTCCGTCGGATCGACGCCAAGGATGTAGCCGGCAGTGCGGTGCAGCCCGACATGGCGGAAGTCGCAGGGCTGGTAGATGCATTCCTTGTCGTCGAAGAACAAGCCCAGGCTGTAAGTCGCGTAATATTTCTCAGGCTTGAGGTCCTCGTGCGTGAGGAAGGTGATGTCGGGATAGGCGTCTTTGAACAGCGGGATGAACTTGTCGGCCATGCCGCAGGTGAGCTTGCAGCCGTGCTTCTCCTTGAACTTCACCGCGTAGGGGAGCCAGCCCATGGTGTCGCCGAGCGCGCCGACCGGAAACTGGATGAGCACCTCGCGGTCAGAAGCCTCGTACTCGTGGCTCAGCAGCGTCTGGCCCTTCTGCATCGCCTCGATGCGGAAGCGCATGTAATAGCGCTTGGTGCTGTTGATGCGCCCGCTCTTGAGCGCAGTCTCGAACAGGATGTTGCCGGTGTCGAGATCGCGCAGCCGGATCTTCCAGGGATGCTCGCTCTCGGGGAGGAGTACGCGGGCGCCGCAGTTGAAATCGAAGCGCAAGCCCTTGGGGCCTTCCTGCGTCGGCGTCTCGGCCGGCGGCGGATAGGCGGGCTTGACTTGCGGCGCCGACGCCGATTGCGCGAGCGGAGCCGATAGCGCAGGCATTGTGGCGGGTGGCGAAGTCTCTAAGCCGAGTGCGTTTGCAACTGGAGTTTGCGTCACGCCACTCGAGTTCCATAGTTCGTTTCTGTCGACGTCGTTCATTTGAATGAAAGCGATGCGAATTTTTCCATTTGAATGAAACCACGCGAACTTTTCGTGACGCTCATCATAGCAATTCCGGCCTGATTGCTTCGGCAACACATCGTTCGCCGTCGTCTTCGTGCATGCGGGGACCCATATTCCAGAGGCCGGTGTTCATGGGTCCCCACAACGCGATCCCCGCGACGCGAGCGTCGTGGGGGTGCCCCTCGCGGGGACCACAACACATGAATTGCCCGTATGGTGACTGCTCATGATTTCATCAGCAATTGCTCGACCTCGGCGCGTTTCGGCGCGCCTACGATGCCGCCGAAGCGCGTGCATTTGAGCGCCGCTGCGGCGGAGGCGAAGCGAAGGCTCTGTGCTTCAGCGCGTCCCTCCGAGAGCGCGAGCGCGAAGGCGGCATGAAACACGTCGCCCGCGGCAAGCGTGTCGGCGGCGACCACCGCGAAGGCCGCTTGCCGCCGCACTGCCTTGCCGTCGTGCCAGAGCGCGCCGGCGGCGCCATCAGTCGCGGCGACGAAGCCGCGGCAAAAGGTCGACGCGCGCGCAAGCGCCGCGGGAAGATCGGCCACGCCGGCCGCGGCGCGCAGCGCCTCGGCGGAAAAGATGGCGTGCGAGGCGTGCGCGAGCAGCGGATCGGACGCCTCGGTCGCGGGCTTGTCGACGTCGAGCACGACGGGAATGTTGCGCTCGCGCGCCGCGCGGCAGATGGGTAGCGCGAAGTCGGGGAAATGGTTGTCGGCGAGCACCGCGCCGGCGCCTGCGACAAGCCGCGTGCAATCTTTTGGCGGCGGCGCGCGCTCGAGCCCCTGCGCGCGGCGCGTGGTCAAGAGCCTCTCGCCGGAACGATCGACGAAAATTCCCGATACCGAAGTCGCGGCGCCTTTGACGCGCTGCGCGCCGCCGATATCGACGGCTTCCTTGACGAGACCGTCGAGCACGCGCTCACCGAACTCGTCGTTGCCGACTGGCCCGCAGAAGCGCGCCCGTCCACCGAGTCGCGTAATTGCGATCGCGGCGTTGGCGGCGTTGCCGCCGCCGGTCAAGAAAAACTCGCGTGCCATCGCCTTCGTGCTCGCCGTCGGGAAACGGTCGACGCGGAACACGAAATCGACCACCGCCATTCCCACGCACAGCACGAGGGGAGCGGAGGGGCGGGGGCTGGTTTCGATCTCGGTCAGGGGCGTGAGCCGACTCGAGAGTCTGCGACTCTAGGCATTGATTCCCGTTCCGGCATTCATGGTCCTACCCAACTTCCTGGATGCCGGCCTGGATGCGGTGCAAGGTTGCGTAGCGCCCGCCGGTGGCGATGAGCTGGTCGTGGGTGCCGTCTTCGACAAGGCGGCCGCGGTCGATGGCGATGATGCGGTCGCTGCGGCGGACGGTCGAGAGCCGGTGCGCGATGACGAGCACCGTTCGCCCGCGGCAGATCTCCTTCATGCCCTGCTGGATGATGCGCTCGCTCTCGTAATCGAGCGCGCTCGTCGCCTCGTCGAAAATGAGGATGCGCGGATCGGTGATGAGCGCGCGCGCGATCGCCAGCCGTTGCTTCTGGCCGCCCGAGAGGCTGCTGCCGCGCTCGCCGACGACCGTGTCGTAGCCCTCCGGCAGCTCGAGGACGAAGTCGTGCGCGCCGGCGAGCTTGGCCGCGGTGAGGACCCGCTCGATCGGCATGCCGGGATCGGAAAGCGCGATGTTTTCCCGCACCGAGCAGTTGAACAGCACGTTCTCCTGCAGGACGAAGCCGACCTGACGGCGCAGCCAGGCGGGGTCGACCATGGCGAGATCGACGCCGTCGATGAGCACGCGGCCGCTCTCCGGCACGAACAGCCGCTGAATGAGCTTGGCGAGCGTGCTCTTGCCGGAGCCGGAGGCGCCGACGATGCCGACCACCTGTCCGGCCGGCACGGTGAAGTTCACGTCGTGGAGGACTTCTGGCCCGTCGATGCGGTAGCGGAAGGTGACGTGCTCGAAGGTTGTATCGCCGCGAATCGTCGGCAGTGCCGAGCGCGCGGGGCTGTAGGTGGGCTCGGCCGGCGTGTTGAGGATGTCGCCGAGGCGCAGGATCGACAGCCGCGCCTGATGGAAGTCCTGCCAGATCGCGGCAAGGCGCAGCACCGGCGCGCTCACGCGGCCGGCCATGATGTTGAAGGCAACGAGCTCGCCCACGGTCAGTGTGCCGTCGATGACGAGCTGCGCGCCAATGAACAGGATGGCGGCGGAGACGAGCTTGCTGACCAGTTGCACCGCGTTGCTCGCGACGTTGCCGAGGCTGAGCACGCGGAAGCTCGCGCTGACGTAGCTCGCCAGCTGCTCCTCCCATTTGCGCTGGATCTGCGGCTCGACCGCCATCGCTTTGAGCGTCTCGACGCCGGTGATGCTCTCGACCAGCAGAGCCTGGTTTTCCGCGCCGCGGCGGAATTTTTCGTCGAGCCGGCGGCGGAACGAAGGCGTCGCGCCCGCCGAGATGCCGATATAGAAGGGAAAGCCGCCGATCACGATCCAGGTCAGCAGCGGGGAATAGAGAAACATCACCGCCAGGAATACGAACGTGAAGAACAGGTCGATGACGAGGGTCAGTGCGGAGCTGGTCAAGAAATTGCGGATGTTTTCGAGCTCGCGCACCCGCGCCACGGAATCGCCGACGCGCCGCGCCTGGAAATAAGCAAGCGGCAGTGCCAAGAGGTGGCGAAAGAGGCGCGCCCCGAGTTCCACGTCGATGCGGTTGGTGGTGTGCGCGAAGAGGTAGGTGCGCAGCGCGCTCAGGATCGATTCGAAGAGCGAGATCGCGACAAGCGCCACGATCAGCACCTCGAGCGTGCTCAGGCTGCGGTGCACTAGCACCTTGTCGATGACGACCTGGAACAGGAGCGGCGAGACCAGCCCGAAAAGCTGCATGAAGAACGACGCCACCAGCACTTCGCCGAGCAGGTGGCGGTACTTGTTGATCGCGGCGAGGAACCAGGTGATGTCAAAGCGGTGCGCCAGGTCGACGAGGCTCGCGCGCCGCGCCATGAGTACGAGCTCACCGGTCCAGATCGCCTCGAAGTCGGCCCGCGTCAGCAACACCGGGCGCGGCTGCAGCGGATGCTGCGTCATGATCTTGTCGTCACCCGCCTTGCCGAGCAGGAGAAAGCCGCCGTCGCGCAGAAGCGCGATGCCGGGCAGAGGCGTATTGGCAAGGCGGTCCCATTTGGAGCGGATCCGGCGCGCTCTTAAGCCCAGCTCTTTGGCGCAGCGGAGCATCTCGGAGACGCCGATGCGGGTTCCATAGCGGTGGCGGATTTGGTCGGGGTTGGCCGCCACGCCGTAGAAGCGCAACAGCATGGCCACGGCCGCCAAGCCCGGATCAGCAGCGCTCGCGGCTTCGTTTTTGGTCGGTTCGGTCAAGTCTTCAGTCTTCGTGTTCGGGCTCAACGGCCGCATGCTGCCGCAAGATCGAGCGGGCTTCCGGAGGCGAAGGGACACATGGTTAACGGCTGCCGCGGCAGCCGCAAGCCCCGCGCGACTCGCCCGGCCCGGGCGAGGTCGTGACCGCGTCCGCTGCCGCCTCGAGGGAGGAGCGCTTAATGCATGCGGCCTCGTTATGCAATGCGGGACGTCAACTAAGCGAGAGCCTGTTCTAGAACCGCACTGAATCGCGCACCCGATATGTGGCGATAGGATCAGCACGCGGCACAAGCGCGCCGCGGCGTCACGGCGCTGGAAAGGCGCGGCGCATTCCGTTATATGGCGGACCTCGACCCCAGCCGCAGGAGAGCTGATGTTACCGATTGTGCGGGCGCGACGGCACGAGCTTGCGTTTCTGCCGGCGGCGCTCGAGATCGTCGAGCGGCCGCCCTCGCCGCTCGGCCGCGTCATCAGCGCGACGATCATCCTCATCTTCTGCCTGGCGCTGGCGTGGGCCTCGTTCGGCAAGATCGACATCGTCGCCTCCGCGCAGGGCAAGATCATTCCCAGCGGGCGCAGCAAGATCATTCAGCCGTTCGAGACCGGCGTGGTGCGCGCGATCCACGTGCGCGACGGGCAGAGCGTCAAAGCCGGCGATTTGCTCATCGAGCTCGACACGACGATCAGCCAGGCGGAACGCAATCACATCCAGAGCGATCTCGTCGCGGCGCGGCTCGATATCGGGCGGCTGCGCGCGGCGCTTGCCGACGGGCCGGACCCGCTCGCCGACTTCCAGGCGCCGGACGGTGCGAGCCCAGCGCTCATTGCGATGCAGCAGCAATATCTGACGAACCAGACCGACGAGCATCGCTCGAAAATCGCCGCGCTCGAGCGGCAGAAGGCGCAGCGCGAAGCCGAACGGGCGACCATTGCGGCGACCATCGAGAAGCTGCAAGCGACCATTGCGGTCGCGGAGCAGCGCGTCGATGTGCGCAAGCAGCTTTGGGACCAGAAATTGGGATCGAAGCTCGTCTATCTGACGGACCTGCAGGATCTCGTCAGCCAGCAGCAGGAGCTCATCGTCCAGCAGAGCCGGCTGCGCGAAGCCGAAGCGGCGCTCGCGGCGATCCAGGAGACGCGCGCGCAGACGCTCTCGGAATATCGCCGCGGTCTCTCGAGCGACCTGGCGGCGGCGGAAACCAAGGCCGGGGCGCTCCAGCACGATTTGGTCAAGGCGCAGGAGCGCGTGCGGCTGCAAACCCTTGCCGCGCCGCTCGACGGCGTGGTGCAGCAGCTTGCGGTGCACACGGTGGGCGGCGTGGTCACGCCGGCGCAGGCGCTGATTGTGGTGGTGCCGAGCGAAAGCCGGCTCGAGATCGAGGCGATGCTCTCAAACCGCGACATCGGCTTCGTGCGCCCGGGCCAGGATGCCGAGATCAAGGTCGATACCTTCAACTTCACGCGCTACGGCCTTCTCCACGGCAAGGTGCTCAGCGTGTCACAGGACGCGATCACGCGGGACAGATCGGCGCTGGAGAAGACGAACGACAAGATGCCCGGCGCGGAAAATGCCACGAGCGAGCCGAAAGGCCAGGAACTGCTCTACGCCGCGCGCGTCTCGCTCGACCGCACGCAGATGGAGGTCGAGGACAAGATGGTCAATCTCTCGCCGGGCATGGCGGTGACGGTGGAGATCAAGACCGGCGAGCGCACGGTGATGAGCTATCTGCTCTCGCCGCTCATGCGCTACAAGCAAGAGACGCTGCGGGAGCGGTAAGAACCTCCCCCCGCCCAGCGGCGAAGAAACCCTCGCCCCGCTTCGCGGGCGAGGGTCACCCCCGGCGCACACTCTATATATAGAGACATCGCGCCCTACCCCCCGCCCACGCCCCCTCCCGCGCCCTCATCTCGCCCCAATTTGGGCTGCCCCCCGTCCCCTTTTCGCCAAGGTGTTAGGGTGCCCTTAACCCGCGGCGCGTAGTGGGGGAGGCATACGGGGGAAGCTGCGATGGCTAGAGTTATCAGCGAAATTCTGCTGTTGTCCTGCATGGCTGCGTTTGTCACGGGAATCGTAATCGCGGCCGCGAGCTTGCTCAGCTAAGCGAACGCAACGACAAGACATGCCGAGGGCCCGGCAGCACCGCCGCCGGGCCCTTTGTATTTGCGATGACCGGATTTGGCCGCGAGTGGCGGCTAAAGTTAACGCCGTCATTGCCGGGAGTGAGGTTGATCGAGCATTCGCGCCATTACGCGGGATAACCGGCGTAAGCAAGAACACGGTCAGCGAGCTTGCGGTCGATGCCGATAAGGCATGTGCGGCCTATCAAGCCGATAAGGCATGTGCGGCCTATCAAGCCGATAAGGCATGTGCGGCCTATCAAGATCGCGTGCTGCGCAACCTTCCTTGCAAGCGCGTACAACTCGGTGAAGTCTGGAATTTCGTTTACGCCAAGGAAGCCAATCTCGCGACCGCTAGGGCTGCGCCGGATGACGCTGGCGATATTTATCTTGTCGGTCGCCGTGATACGACTACGCCATCGCCTTTGTTGATGACCTAAAAGAACGGCTTGCTAATCGCGTGCAGATGACGAGTGACGGTCATGGTGCCTATCTTCGCACGGTCGATCGGATTTTTCGCGACGACGTTGACTACGGGATGCTCGTGAAAATCTACGGGGCCGACAGGTCATCGGAACGGCGCTACAACCCAGCCAAATGCCTTGGGGCGCGCCGTGGCGCGATCACCGGCAACCCTCATCCCAAGCATATCAGCACGTCCTACGCCGAACGCCAGAACCTCACGATGCGGATGCTGATCGCCAATGGCCGCTGGCATGACTGATCGGCTGTGGGAGATGAGCGATCTAGTGGACATGTTGGAGTCATTCGAAGTGGCACAAACAGAGCGGCGTAACGAGAGGAAACTAGGATGACCGATCAAGCGCAACAACTTGAAACAATAGACCCATACAATGTACCAGAAACTCTTTGTATCGGACGATTCAATATCGCGATTACTGGCGCTTTTGCGACGCTGACCTTTACGCATGAGCGCCCAGATCCCACGGCGTTGCTTGCGGAAGGCCGCATTGATGTTAAGGCTATAGTGAGAGCCCGCATTGTAACCACCGTCGATAATTTGCACGCGCTGCGCGACCTTTTGGTCAACCTGACTCAATCCTCGGTAACTCCCGCTCCCGCCACTGGCGGTTCGACACGTCATTGACTATTCCTGGTCGAGCTGGAAAGTCGACGGCAGCTGCGCGAGCGTTTGCAGAAGCTCATCTACGTCAATGTCGGATTCGATAATGACTGCAGCAAGATTGTGCTTTACCAACCCGACGGATCGTGATGCCCCGCATGCCGTCGTGCAGCAACATCAGCTCGCAGCAGAGAATAGCTGGTGGAAACTCTATTGCGGCGATGTGACGGAGTCACCAATCCGTGCGGCTGTGCGGCTGCGAGGGTTCTTGTAAATCGGCAACGATGGCGAGCAATCCCCACAATCTCGATCGGGCCACCGTCGATGATTTCGGGCGGGAATGGCGGCGCTTCGACCAGCGCAGCGTTTCCAGCGCAGAGCTGCGGCGGATGTTCGCGGAATATTTCGCGATCTTTCCCTGGGACAGCCTGCCGCGCGATGCGGTGGGCTTCGATGCCGGCTGTGGCAGCGGGCGGTGGGCTGGCCTCGTCGCACCGCGCGTCGGCTGGCTCCATTGCATCGATGCCAGCGCCGACGCCTTGGCGGTCGCGCAAAAAAGCCTCGCAGGTCTTCCCAACGTGAGCTTCCACGCGGCTGCGCTCGAGGCCATGCCTTTGCCCGACAACAGCATGGATTTCGGTTACAGCCTCGGCGTCCTGCACCATATGCCGGATCCCGGGGCGGGGCTTGCCGCCTGCGTGGGGAAACTCAAGCCCGGCGCGCCGATGCTCCTTTATATCTACTACGCATTCGATAACCGGCCGGCGTGGTTTCGTCTGCTGTGGCGCGCAAGCGACGTCCTGCGCCAAGCGCTTTCGCAAGCGCCGTTCCGCCTGAAATCGGTTGTTGCCGAACTTCTCGCCGCCTGCGTCTATTGGCCATTGGCCCGGGCGCGCAGGTCTGCGAGCGGCTTGGGGGCAACATCGCCAATTGGCCGCTCGGCGCCTATCGCTGGCGCAGCTATTATGCGATGCGCACCGACGCGCTCGACCGCTTCGGCAC
>WNFT01003741.1_pt1 | contig 13259 bp, 12 predicted proteins | sample 5400191 | NCBI WGS metagenome assembly WNFT01 (sample SAMN13153359, study PRJNA577476) | soil metagenome | isolation source: 80 cm saprolite under Madrone tree | place: USA:California | collected 2016-06-14
CCGATCGCGGTCAGCGCAAGCATCGCGAAGCCGATTAATTCTGCTCTTCCGGGCGGCTCGGACGCCTCCGAGGGGATCGGCGGCGGCACGAACAGAGCTCGGGCGGTCGCGACCACCCACGCCGTTCCGGCCAGGACGAGCGCATTAAGCAGAGCGGCGTCGATTGCGGCCTCCGGGTCGGGCAGGTAGGCAGGCTCGGCAAAGGACAGCAGCAGCGCAGCCAGCATGAAGGCCGCCCGCGCAGCAGTGACGCGGGAGAGCACCAGCAGCACCGTCAACGCCGCACATTGCAGCGGTAGGTAGAGCCAGGGCTGATCGTAGGTGGTGATCGCCAGCAGGATGGCGAAACTGGCGCCAAGAAATGCGGCGCCGGTCGCCTCGACAGCCTGTTGGAATGGGCGGTGTGCAGGCGGCAAAGTCAGCAGCAGGATGCCTGCGAAGACCAGCACCGGGTACGGAATGCGGAAGGTGACGGTCGCGAGCACCCCGATCAGCGCCAACCCGGTGAATCCCAGCGTAGCGATCCAGCGCTGCGGCGAGGGTGCCAGCTCGAGACGAATGAAGCGGAGCGCCGGATCCTCCGGCGGGATGGCGGCCTCGGCCCGCGGCACGGTAGTCATTGCACGGAAGCGACCGGCATACCCGGGACGTTCAACGGTTTCCCGTCCGGCGGGAAGCCGGTGATCGTGGCGACTGCCGTCATCCCCATCCGAAACGGGGCCTCGAAGGGGGGAGCGTCGAGGATGATCCGGACCGGAAGGCGTTGTGCGAGCCTCGCCCAGTTCAAGGTCGGGTCAATTTTGGGTAGGAGCCCCGTTGCCTGCCCGCCGGGTGACAGAACACTCCAGGCGATCCCTTGCACGACGCCGTGAAAGGTGCGGCCGGGATAGCCGACCAGGTTCACCCGGGCCTCCATGCCCGGCTCGATCGCCGGCAGCAGGGTCTCGCGGAAGTTCCCCAGCACGTACCACATGCGCCGGTCGACCAGTGCGAAGACGCGCTCGCCGACATGCGCATAATCGCCGACCGAGATATTAAGATTGGTCACCAGCCCCTTGAAGGGAGCGCGGACATAGCAGTACTCGACATTCAACTCGGCCAGCCGGACGCGCGCCTTGGCCGTGTCCAATCGGCCGTTAACGTCTCCCTGCTGCGCCAGCAGCTTCTGTTGCTGCGCCAGCTGCGACTGCGCGTGCTGAACCCCGGCTTCGAGCGACCTGGCCTTGGTGACGGCCTCTTGATATTGGTCGGCGCTGATAAAGCGGCCGCCGAGGAGTGGTTCCAGCCGGCCGGCATGGGTGCGAGCATAAGACGTGTCCGCCTGCAGCCGGGTTACTTCCGCGCGCCCCGCTGCGATCGCCTGCTCGATGCCGCCGACCTCCGCCTGAGCGACGATAAGCTCGCCTTGCGCGCGCTGCAGCTCAGCCTCGTATGGTCGCGGGTCGATCACAAATAGCAGGTCGTTCTCCTCGACCGGCTGATTGTCGACGACATTGAGCTGCACCAACGGTCCCTGCACGTGCGGCGCGATCCCGATCACGTTTGCGCTGACATAGGCATCGTCGGTGCGCGGGTTTCCGGTGCTCGTCCGCGCGGCCATCACCGCCGCTGCAATGCCGGTGACGATGATCGCCAGCCCGATCAGCCGCCCGAGAATGCGCAGGGGCAAAGGCGCTCGGCCGCCCATGTTCAGGCGCGGTAGAGCAGGAGCCAGAGCCCGCAGGCATAGGCGACGACCAGCATCGGGTATACCAGGAGGAGCGGACCCAGATACGGCTCCAGGCGACACCACGCCAGGACGATACGGGAGACGAGTGCGAGAAGGATTCCGCTCACCAGACACGGCACCCAGGCCGGCCAATAAGCACCCCATAGGTTGATTATCGGGGCGCAGCACAAGCTGGTATCGGTCACGTCCTACCCCTTCCGCCGCCGGTAGTATACTGGAAGTTGCGCGGCAGCTGAAGTTCTGGCGCGGGACCGAAGCCTACAGCCGCGGGCCAAACAGCAGCGGTGGACCTGCGGCCCTCAGGCTGCACTCAGGGACCGAAGCGGGTTCCCGCCCCCGATCACTGTGTGAGCGCGGCGAGTCCTGCCTTGGCGACCCTTCCTCGGGCGTTGCAAAGCTCGCACCGAGGCCGCCGATCACCTCGCCGTCGACCACCACCGGAAGCCCGCCTAGGGCAAGCGCTGCGGCACCGGACCCTGGATTCCCGCTTTCGCGGGAATGACGAATAGGCGATTTACCGCTCCGCTACCTGCGCGACCGCCGCACCGGTGCCATAGAACTCGGCAATGACGTGCATCTCATCCGGCGTCAGTTGCGCCGCGATCGTGCGCATCTGCTCATTGATGTCGTTCTGGCGAAACCCTTGGGCGAAGGCCGCGAGCTGGCGCTCGATATAGGCCGGCTGCTGGGTCTTCAGTTGCGGCGCGCCGAGCTTATGGTCGCCCGGACCGTGACAGGCGGCACAGGGCGGGATGCCGCGCGCGGGGTCTCCGGCAAAAGCCAGGCGAATGGCGGGATTGTCTTCGCGAAGGGTATGCCCCGCCTGAAAACGCTCGCCGACAAAAGGTGGCAGTCCGTTGCTGCGGCTTGCAAAATAAGCCCCGACATCGGCGGAATCTTGCGCCGACAGCGCTTGCGCAATCGCATTCATCGCACCCCACGAGCGCTTCCCCGCACGAAAATCGTCGAGCTGCTTGTAGATCGCCGCACCGTCCATCCCGGCGAGGGTCGGATAGAGGCCGGCTTGGCTTACCCCTTGCTCGCCGTGGCAGGCGGTGCAATTGAGCGCGACAAACGCCCCGTGCTCGGCGTTGCCGCCGGCCACCTGGGCGAGCGTGGCGCTGGTCCAGGCGATGCGCGACGGCGTGCGCAGCGGCGGCTGAGGCTCGCCTGCCGGCCCGATGTCGGCGGTGATGCCGAGCGCCCGGCAAATCGCGGTCCATGTCCCGAGCGTCGGCCCATTCTGCTGCTCGCGGCCCAGCACGATAAAGCCCAGGATCACGGCAATCGCGAGCAGCCCGCCGGTCGACCACCAGCCGATCCGCGGCCATGGATTGTCGAGCGTGAACGGGCCCTGCTCAGGAGCCATCATCGTGCTCCCTTCGGGGCGGATTCCTGGCTCGTCACCTCGATGGCGGGAACGCTATGGCTCTTGAGAAAGAAGAACTGCCCGATCGGGTAGCCATAGGTCACGACCATCATCACCAGCAGGATCGCATTCCACAGCGCGAAGCCGTTGAGCGACGCCGGCACCTGCTGCGGCGGGTTCACGGCAAGCGCATACCGTAATGGTTGCGCCAAGGATCGCTCGCCGAGATGCGAACGCACGAGAATGATGATCAGCAGGGTTGCGGCGACGAGCAGGACGAGGCCGCCGATCACGGAGATGATGACTAGAGGTGCGGTACGGGCGACGAGCGGAATGTTGTAGTCGAAGATCGCGATGCGTCGCGGCTGTCCCATCAGCCCGGCGATGTGCCACGGTATCGTCGTGATCAGCATCCCCCAGAACCATAGCCACAGCTGCCAGCACGCCAGACGCTTGGAGCGCAGCGGCTTGCCGGTGATGCGCGGCCACATCTCGTAGGCGATCGCAAAGTACATGATTACCGTCGTACCGCCGAAGATCAGGTGGAAATGCGCGGTGACCCACGACGTATTGTGGATCATCGAGTTCATCGCGTAGCTCATGTTGATGAGCCCGCCAAAGCCGCCCAACCCGAGCATCACCAGCGACAGGCCGACCGCCAGCACCATCGGCTCGTTCCAGGGCAATGCTCCGATCCACCCCAGAAGCCCGCGACCCCCGCGGTGACGCCCGGCGATCTCCAAACTGGCGGAGATCGAGAACACGGTGAGCAACGTCGGCAGCGCGACCAGGAAGGTGAGAAAGGATTGGACGAACTTGAAACCCGAGCCGTGCTCCGGGTCGGCCAACAGATGGTGCATGCCGACCGGCAGCGAGAACACCAGGAACATGATGAAGGTGAGCCGACCCATCGTGTCGCTGTAGAGCCGCCCGCCGGCCGCCTCGGCCACCAAGGTATAGAAAGCGATATAGGCCGGCATCAGCCAGAAATAGACGATGGCATGCAATGTCACCGAAAACAGCGTGCGGCCGAGGGCGGCGTCGATCAGATCGCTCCAGCCGAACGCGCGCGGCAGCAATATTCCCGCGAGCTCGATCAGGACGCCGGACGCCGCCCACGCCCACAGCAGGGCGGTCGCCGTAATTGCGAACATCGCGAGCGGCACCGGGCGGCCGGGATTGTCTCGCTTCCAGCCGGTCATGTTGACGACCATCAGCACGACCCAGATCATCGAGCCGCCGATCAGCAGGAACGCCCCGAGATAGTACCAGGGGCTCGCCAGAAGGGGCGGGTAGAAGGTGTAGAGGACCGATGCCTTGCCGGCGAGCACCGTCACGACCGCCATCACCGTGCCGATCAGGCAAATGACGAAGCCGATCCATGCCGCCGCGACGCCGCGAACGGGACGGCCGAGGCTCGTCGCCGCTATCGCATAGCCGAAGCCCATCGCGAAAAAGGTGGTGACCACATAGGCCATCGCCGTCCCGTGCAAGGTCACCGATGCGTAGTACGCGTCCGGGTCGTCGAGCGGCGCCGGCAGCGGGCTGCGCATCAGCATCTGCCAGGCGCCCAGCAGCACGGCCGGCAGGAATGTGGCGAAGGCCACCCAATAGTGCCACAGCGCCAGATTTCTACTGTTTTGCACAGCGCGTCCTTTCCAGCGGCCCCTGGCCCGTGAACTGGTCCTTCGGCACGACGCTCACCCGCGTCCACATGGCGTGATGACCAAGACCGCAAAACTCGTGACACGGCATCTCGTACTCGCCCGGCTGGGCGAAGCTCGTGCGCACCTCGGCAACGAAGCCGGGCACCACCATGGTGTTGACATTGGTGTCGGGGAGCAGGAAGCCGTGCACGACATCGGCGCTGGTCAGGCGGAACTTGACCGGCGTATCCGCCGGCACGCGAACGCAATGCGGCACGAAATCATATTGCTCGCCAATGAGCCGCACCGTGGCCGAGCCGTCGGGCTCGATCGCGGTGCCGAGATTGCTTTCGACGAACTCGCCTCCGAGATGCAAGGTCAGCGGCTCGACGACCTCGACATTGCTCGACGGGTGCAGCGCGCCGGCGACGCTGGTTACGACGATGACCGCCATCATGACGGCGAGCATCGCCGCCATGATCATCACCCAGCGATTCTCGGTGCGGGTGACGACCTCTTCCGGAACGATGCCGTCCGGGAGCGGTCGCTGCAGCGGATCTGACGGTGGCTCAGCCAACGGGCCCTCGCGGCAGAAAGAGCAGGAAATAGAACGCCATCCAGCCGATGAAGAGCAGCGCCACGGCGATCGCGGCGACGACGAGCGCGCCGACGGGTCCGTTCCTCAGCGCCTCGGCCGCCTCGTCCGGCGCGATGGGTGCTGCGACATGCTCCGGCCGATCGGCGGCAGAATGGTGTGTCTCGTCAGTTGGCATCGCTTCAGCCTCCGAACAGAAATGAATCTCGAAGTCCGAGCGGGTTACCCGTCATTCCCGCGAAAGCGGGAATCCAGGGGTCCAAGGGCTCAGCGGTTACCCGGGACCCCCGCTTTTGCGGGGGTGACGAGTGCCAGATTGATATTGCGGACGTCATCTGGGTCGGCCTCTTAATCCTTCCCTTGCGATCCTACCGTCTTGAGGGTCGACGGCACCTGCTGGTAGTAGGCGGCGACCGCGAGGATTTCTTGGTCGTCGAGCGTCTTGGTGATCACCGCCATAGCGTCGGGACTGTTCTTGCGGAAACCTTCCTGCCACATCTGCAAGGTGAAGGCGATGTAGTGGGCGTATTGTCCGCCGAGGTATGGGATTGCCGGCGGCTCGCCCGAGCCGCCGGGTCCATGGCAATTGTCGCAGTGCACCTTCTCTGGTCCGCCTGCCTTGGCGAGCTCCTCGCCGCGCTTGACGAGCGCGGCATTGGGCGCTTTGAGCGGCAGAAACGGCGCAGTGACACTCGCAAAGTAAGCCGTCACGTCGGCGACATCGTCGGGCGACAGGGCCTTGGCGATCGGTGACATGAGGGCACTCGCCCGCACGCCCGAGGCAAAGTCGCGCAGCTGCGCGGCAAGATAAAAGGCCGATTGGCCGGCAAGCCGCGGAAACGCGCCGCTGGCATCGGAGACGCCATTGAAGGCGTGGCACTGGGCGCAGGGTGGAGCGCCTGCCGCCGTGCCTTGCGCGACGATCACGGCGCCATGCTTGGCGTTGGGTTGGCGACCTGCGGTTTGAGACATTACATTCCTTAGGTTGGTGAGGTAGTCGACGATCGCCGGAATGTCCTCCGCGGCGAAGGGAGCTTTGAAGGCATCGCGCATCTTCTCGACTTCAGCCTGCCACGCGGCTCGCGACAGGTTAGCCTGGTCCAGCACCATGCCGGCCGAGTGGCAGATCAGGCAGTCGTTGTTGATGGCGGCTGCCTCGGCGCCGCCGGGAAAGGTGCTGTAGCTGTTAGGGAAGCTGACGCTGACCGAATGCAAGGTCACGCCGCCGCCCGCAACGACTGACGGGGCAGGCGCGACTGGTGGAGCCTCCGCAGCCAGAGCCGGTTGACCCGTCCACCGAGCTTGTGTCGCGATCGCCAGGAGGATCAGGCCGATCGCGACGATCGCGCCGCGGGCAATCGCATTGGCTGAGGTGGCCATGGATTTCCTCCCTGTTGTTTTCGTGGATCAAGCGACCGTGAGCTGAACGCGCTCGATCACGTTGCGCATGAAGCCGCCGCCGTTCCAGTTCGGCTCGGCCGGCTGGACCTCGCCTTTCGTATTGGTGCAGCGCACCTGCAAAGTCAGCATTCCGGATTGCGGCGCCGCGATCTGCGTGCTCCATTGGCGAAAGCCGTAGGTGCCCTCGTCGCGGCCCAGCGCGGTCTTCTGCCAACTTTGTCCGCCGTCGGCCGACAGCTCCACCTGCGACACGCCGCTATCGCCGCCGAACGCAATCCCTCTGACCGGCACAGCCGCTCCGGGTTTGAGGATCGTCCCGTCGGTGACGTTGGTGAAAAACGAGCGCGGCACCATGCGGGTGACCGGCACGGTCTTGAACCCCGTTTCCCCCGGCTTCACGCTCGCGTGTGGCGTGTCGGGAACGCGATACCCGACCGCCTCAAACCAGTTCTGGTCCGGCGCGTTCAGCACTTCAATATCACTCAGCATCTTGATCCAGTAGTCGCCATACCATCCCGGCACGATCAAACGCACCGGGAAGCCGTTCAGCAGCGGCAATGGCTCGCCGTTCATCTGGAAGGCCAGGATCACCTCGCCGTCGCGCGCGTGGTCGATGTCGAGCGGTTTCATGACTTTGGGTGCTGCCGGCACGACCGGATCGTCCAAACCGCTGGATCGAACCGCGACAGCCCCGGCCTTGATACCCGCGCGATCGAGCACGTCGCGCAAGCGGACGCCGGTCCACCGCGCGTTTCCCATCGCCCCGTTTTGCCATTGAGCGCCGGCCACGCGCGGTTGGAACAGACCGCGGGAATTGCCCGAGCACTGACAGATCGCCACGACCTCGACCCGCGGCATCGCCAGCAGATCAGCGAGCGACAAAGAAACCACCCGGTCGACGTGACCGCGAACGGTAAGTTTGAACGCGGCCACGTCCACGTGTTCCGGGATCACCGCCCAATGCCAGCGCACGAAGAACCGATCGTTGGGCGTGAAGACGCTGCGATCGTAGACATTCCAGGGAGTCTCGAGCAAGGGCGGCCGGGTGCGCTGCACAATCATCTGCGCCTTCTGCGGGAATGCTATCGACAACTCGCGCCGGTCCGGGCCGCCCGGCAGATCGAGATCGATGTAGGTGTCGGCCCAGGCCGGAAACGTCGCTGCCATCCCGCCAAGAATGCCTGCGCTCCGCAGGAAACGACGACGAGTTGGGATGAAGTTGGTGTGTTGAGAGACGGTCACGGCATCAACCTGCTTTGGCCCGATGGGTGCGGCGACATGCTCCGGTCGGTAGACGGCAGAGTTATTTGGCGCAACGGTCCGCATTGCCTTAGTCCTTCCCTTGTGACTCCACCGTCTCGAGGGTCGACTGCACCTGCTGGTAATAGGCGGCGACGGCCGCGATCTCTTGGTCATCGAGCTTCTTGGCGATGACCCCCATCGTGTTGAGACTGTTCTTGCGGAAACCTTGCTGCCACATCTGCAGTGTGAAGGCGATGTAGTGGGAGTATTGTCCCGCAAGGTAGGGGATTGCCGGCGGCTCGCCCGCGCCGTCGGGTCCGTGGCAGTTATTACAGTTCTGAATCCGCCGCTCGGCGCTGCCTACCTTGGCGAGCTCCTCGCCGTGCTTGACGAGTGCGGCGTCGTCCGTTTTGAGCGGCAGGAACGGTGCATTGACGGTCGCAAAGTAGGCCGCCACGTCGGCAACATCATCAGGCGAAAGCGCCTTGGCGATCGGTGACATTATGGCACTCGCCCGCTCACCCGAGGCAAAGTCGCGCAGCTGCTTGGCAAGATAATAGGCCGACTGGCCAGCGAGCCGCGGAAACGCGCCGCTGGCATCGGAAACGCCATTGAAGGCGTGGCACTGCGCGCAGGGCGGAGCGCCGGCTGCCGTTCCCTGCGCTGCGACGACCGCGCCGTGCTTGGCATCAGCCGGATGGCCTCCGCTCTGAGCCTGCACAAGCGTGATGGCCCCCAGCGGGGCGAGCACGGCGGCCGCCCCCGAGATGAGGTGGCGGAAGGTCATGCGTGCACCAGGGGGCCGGGCGACTTCAGATACTGGTTCTTGATCGCATCGAGCGCCCAGTACGTCACCGCCCCGATGGTGATCGTGTAGTTGTAGGTGATGTTATGCGGAAACGACGAGCCGCCTAGGCTGAACACGTTCGGCACATCCCAGCACTGCAGGTAGCGGTTGACGACGCTGGTCTTGGGATCGTCACCCATGACCGCGCCGCCGCAGTTGTGCGTGCTTTGATAAACGGTAGTGGTGTATGGACGTTTGGTGCCGCCACGGACAATGGTCTTGCCGCCCATCGCCCGGCCGATCTCGACGACCTTGTCAGCAATGTATTGCGACATGCGGATGTCGTTCTCTGGGAAATCGAAGGTCATGCGCAGCAGCGGCTGGCCCCAGGCGTCCTTGTAGGTCGGATCGAGGTCGAGATAGTTGAGCCGGCTTGGCATCGAGGTGCCGTGCTGCTGGATCAGGATCGTGTGGTTGTAATGCCGCGCCACCGCCCGCTTCCATTCGAGACCCCAGGGCGGCGTGCCGGGCGGCACCGGGTGAAACTCGATCGGGCGGCCACCGGTCATGATCGAGCCGACATACTGCCCGCCGATGAAGGGCGGGTTCATATTCGAATGGTCGAAATTGTCGCCGCTGAAATCGTCGATCATCGTGCCGGGGGCACCCGAGGACATGAAGGGGTTGATGTTGATGCTCTCGTCCATGAAGACAGTCGGACCGCCGGTGGTCTGGTAACTGTAGTTGCGGCCGACCACCCCCTCGCCGGTCCGCGGATCGTAGGGCTTGCCGATGCCGGAGAGCAGCAGGGTGCGGACGTTGTTCAACGGGAAGGCGGTGATGAACACGATTTCGGCCGGCTGCTCGAATTCGCGGCCGGCGCCGTCGACATAGGTGACGCCGGTCGCTTTCTTGCCGGTGCTGTCGAGATTGATGCGCAATACCTCACAGCTGCTCCGGAGCTCATAATTCGGGTTCTTGAGCAAGAGGGGCAGAACGATCGTTTGCGGGCTGGCCTTGGCGTAGTGCTCGCAAGCGTAGCGCTCGCAGAACCCGCAAAAGACGCATTGCTCGAGCTTCAAACCGAGCGGATTGGTGTAAGGACGGCTGAGATTTGAGGAGGGTTGGGGATAGGGGTGGTAGCCGAGGCCCTCCGCGCCCTTGCGGAAGATCGCGCCGAAATAGGTCTCCTTGAGCGGTGGGTTGGGGTATTCGCGCGATCGCGGCGCCTCGAACGGGTTGCCGCCGGGCTGGATCTGGCCCTTGATGTTGCCGGCCTTGCCGCTGACGCCGCAGAGATATTCGAAGCGGTCGTAGTGAGGCTCAAGATCGTCATAGGTGACGCCCCAGTCCTGGATCGTCAGCTCCGGTCCGCAGGCGTCGAGAAATTTTTGACCGTAGCGTTGGATAGTACGGCTGCGCAGGACAAAGTCCGCCACTTGAGCGCGAAAGCTTTGGCCATTCCAGTGCACGAACGACCCGCCGAGGCCCTGTCCCGGCAGAAAGCTTTCCCAGCGCCGGATCGGCAGCGCTGTCTCATTCGAGGTGTTGCGAAACGTCACCGCGACCTTGACGTTGTCCTGCATATTCGCCTTGCGAATGGAGTAGCGCAGTTCGTCATGGATCGCCGGCGACTGGAAGTCCGGTACGGTGTCGCGCTCCGCGCCGCGCTCGAACCCCACGACCTTGAGGCCCGACTGCACCATCTCGAAGGCGGCGAGAGCGCCGGTGAGGCCCACCCCGATCGTAACGACGTCAACCGGCTGCAAGCGTGTTGCCACGGTTCACCTCCCTTACCTGTTGCTGGGCGGCGAATAGGCCGGGATGCCCGGGCTTTCATGGACATGCCCGTGCGCGTCTTCTGCGAGGCTCATCGGCGCGCGGTCGAGCTTGATCCCGTGCTTGTCCACGAGGTCGTAATACGAGGCGTAGGCGCCGGGAAACCCGATCATCCGCCAGCTCACCATGCCGCAATTGCCGCCATAGACCGGGTCGCTGAAGAAGCCCTCGAGCGTGCTCTCCCAGAGATGCGCGAAGAACACGTCGGCGGGGACGCCGCCGAGATCGTGGCCGCCCGCCTCGAGTTTCTTCAGATAGCTGTCCTGGTCGGCGGGGCTCATCTTCGCGAACGGAGTGCGCGACAACTCCTTGTTGATCGCGGCGAGCGCCGTGCGAAACAGCTCCGCGGGCGTGAAGGGGAGCTGGTAGCCTTGGCTGGGTGCGCCGGGCTGCCAAGGGCCGCTGCGGTAGAGCCGCTCGCCGGCACCCCAAGCACCCGCCAACTGCTTGTCGATGTAATTGGGAGCGCAAGCTTCGAGCGCGCCGGGCCATTCCTCATCGGCGGGAATGAGCCGCGCGACGGCGGCTTCGATAAAGGCTGCCTCCTCGGAGTTGAAGAAGACATAGGTGGTCGGCGGCGCCGAGGCGGCGCAGAAGGATGACGTGGCGGCCGGTTTCGCAGCGACGGGCACCTTCGCGTCTGCGGTCTCGATCGCCGCGCCGGCCGGCAATATCGCCGCACCGATCGCGCCGGTCGCCTTGATCAATGCCCTGCGCGACACCTCAGTCATGACCCGATGCCCTTCTCATATCGATGAATGTAGCGGGTGATGCAGGCGCCATTTGAGCCTCCCTGACGGCGCTTCAGGAACACCGCGTCTGTCTTTGTTCGCGACTTTCGAAAAAGTTAACGACCCTTCCCGGCCCGACACAAGTGAAGGGGTGTAAGTTTCGGTAAAAATTGGGGGAGCGACGCACTCGGTCGGATCTGCCTGTCGGTCTCAGCAGATGTCGCGTATGCGGGACTAACCAAGCGCGCGATTCGGCTTGTTGGGTCATCCGATTTTGCAGCGTCGTGCCGTGAGCCGGGGCCCGGCTGCCGAAGTGTGATGCTATTATCGCATCATGATGGGAAAAGTGCGAGCCTGGCGTTCGCAGCTCACAACACCGTTAACAGATCGGCGACGAGGGGGTGGCGGACGATGTCGCCCTCGCCGAGCCGGATCACCGCGACCTGCGCGATCGCGTCGAGCCGGCGGGCGATCTGCGCGAGCCCGGAAAGACCTTCGAGGAGATCGCTCTGGTCGGGGTCCCCGGTCACGACCATCGTCGAGTGCCAGCCCAACCGCGTCAGCATCATCTTGATCTGCCCGTAAGTGCAGTTCTGCGCCTCGTCGATGACGATGAAGGCGTTGTTCAGGGTGCGGCCGCGCATATAGGCGATCGGCGCAATTTCGATCGCTCCCTCGGTCATCAGCTGCTTGACCCGCCGGCCGCCGAGGCGTTCGTTCAGCGCATCGCTGAGCGGGCGCAGATAAGGGGCGAGCTTCTCGCCGATGTCGCCGGGCAGATAGCCCAGTCTTTCGCCGGCTTCCACTGCCGGGCGCGTCAGAACGATGCGGCCGACCTCCCCGGCCTCCAGCGCCGTCACCGCGGCGCTGACCGCGAGATAGGTCTTGCCGGTTCCCGCCGGACCCAGCGCGATCGTCAGGTGGTAACGCTCGATCGCCCCCACCAGCCGTCGCTGTCCGTCGCTTTGCGGGCGAATCTTGCGCAGGTAGCCCTGCTCACGATCCGCGTCCGGGCCGGCGAGGGGAGACCACGTCTCGGCCATCCCGGGATGGCCGGTCTCGGCCAAGCGAAGCGCCAAGCCGCCGTGCGGCGTGCGTTTACCCATCAGCGTTCCTCGTGCAGTCGTTGGGATCACTACTAATCGGGTTTCGTGACGCTTTCGCTACAGCATATCGAAGTTGTATTCCGCTCAACGATGCCCCTGACGGGTTCCGGGCCGGCCCCTTGGGGTGTCCCGGAATGCACAGAAATAAGCGAGCGGGGTTACGGTTAACATTCTTACGGTTAACGTTGCTCGATATTGTGTATCGGCATGGAAGGACGGATGATGAGGAATGAACGACAGGGGTCGTCCGATAGACTGACGCTCTTTGCGCTCCCCGTATCTGCGTGTCTGGGGGCCTCGACAGCGCAGGCAGATCCGATTGCCTTCGCGTTCATCGGAAGGAGATACCCACGCTTTCGTTGGTGCTTCCTTCACCGCCGGCTACACGTGTTTACGGTCAACTCCCCGCTTCTCATCACCGCACTCGGCGTGTGGGATAGCTCGCCCGGGACACCGCTCGACAGACCCCACCCTGTCGGGGTGTGGAATGCGGGCGGAACGCTGCTCGCTTCGAATACCGTGCTGACGAACAGCCCGCTCACCAACGATTTCCGCTTCGTAGCGCTCAGCACAGCGCTGCCGGTCACACCGGGCCAGACCTATACGATCGGTGCTTTTTATCCAAATACCGGCACTGATGCAGCCACCGACCAGCCCCTCCGATCGAATGCCACTGGCTTCGTCCAAGCGCCGGGGGTCGCGTTCGGGCAAGAAGAGTTCGTGTTCAATAATGCAGGGCTGTCGCAGCCGACCTTTAACGCTGTCCCCGGCTTTGCAGACTTTGGTACAAACTTCGAGTTCGCCGCGATTCCAG
>WNFT01009936.1_pt1 | contig 13259 bp, 8 predicted proteins | sample 5400191 | NCBI WGS metagenome assembly WNFT01 (sample SAMN13153359, study PRJNA577476) | soil metagenome | isolation source: 80 cm saprolite under Madrone tree | place: USA:California | collected 2016-06-14
AACCGCAAGCCGGTCTATTTTGTGCTGGCCAAGTCGGTGATCAATTTCAAAAGCGGGTTTGGGCACAAGCTACTATGCGACGACCTCACTTTTTCGACCGGTTCAGCCTGTCAATATTCTTGTAATTTCTGTTACGTGCCCAATTTGATGCGCAAATCTCCGCACCTGGTTGGGATCAAAGAGCGCCACGAAGAAGTTGTGATCCGTCGGCACGGCGCCATCGCCGCCATGCGCGTTCAACTTGTCGATCGCTCCGGCCGGCCCAAGTTCAAAGACCCGAACGACCGGCGAGTGATCTATTCGTCGCCCCTGGTCGATATCGCCGCCAACATGGATCTCGTGCGCGAGACAATCGAAGCGTGCAACACGATCCTCGAGCTCACGCATTGGCAGATTCGATTGCTTTCGAAATCGAACCTGCTCCCAAAGATCGCGGAGTCGATTGCATCCGAATATCATGACCGATTGATCTTTGGCGTTTCGACTGGAACGCTCGACGACAATCTCGCCCGCTCATTTGAGCAAGGCTGTCCGCTTCCCTCAAAGCGGATCGCTTCGCTGCACTGGTTGCAAGATCACGGGTTCCGGACCTTCGGAATGATTTGCCCGAGCCTGCCGCAGAAAGATTACGACGCGTTCGCGGTCCAGATGCGCGACGCCATTCGCGCTGAAAAATGCGAGCATGTATGGGCGGAAGTGATCAACGTGCGCGGCGATTCCATGACGCGCACCGTGGCGGGCCTGCGCGCCCGCGGATTCGATGCGGAAGCCGACGCGCTCGAGCTGGTGCGCGACCAATCATGTTGGGAAATTTACGCACGCGAAACTTTCAGCGCCCACGCCAAAATTTACCGGCGCGGGATGCTGCGTTTTCTCCAATATGTGAACCCAAAGACCCGCGCGTGGTGGCAACAACAGCAGACTCTCGGGGCCATTCTGCTCTAAAAAAGAGCTCTCAAAAACCACCCTCTCCCTGACCTCGCAGCGGTCAAAAAAGACGCGTTTACGGGCATTCTCACGCGTTTTTTCGGGCGCTTTCCGTCCAAAAACCCGATTTTATCCGAATTTTCGCGCTTTCCCTCTCTCCGCTACGAAACAGTGTTCCGTAGCGGCAGCGCCGTGATCGTCAGATCATGCGCGGCTTCAGCATCTAGTAAAAACAGCAGCGGCCTAACGACTCGCTCATATGCATTTTTCATTGGAAGACGACCGTCCCCGGTTGCCATGGCAAGATTGGGACTTGCAGCGGCAACAATATCCGGGACCGCGATAGTTTCCTTGGCGGAGTCTGCTACTCGGTGTACTGCACGACCAGGTGCGGCTCATTCCCGGTGCTTTCGCCGGAATGCCAGCCCACCAGCTGCTCACCCGCCCCTTGGGCGTGAGGGAACCAGAGCCGGAATTGCGTCCGGTCCATGGTGTTGATGTCGCTGATGTAGTCAGGGTCCAGCTCCGCCTCGACCCAGTTCCCGCTGTCGACACCGGTGAGCTCGACGTCCGGCGTGACATCCATGTCGGTCTCGATCGCGTCAAAGTCGGCCCCTTCCAGCGCGGCATTATCGTTAAACCGGCCCTTGCGAATATCTACGATGCAGGGGCCGAGCGCGTCGAAGCCGGCGTTAGTGGTGTATTGCTTGAGACGCAGTTTGCCATTGACCGCGGTCACGCCCGAACCAAAAGCGCTCGTGTCGAAGGACACAAGCCCACTCACATCGCTGTTACTCCCCTGGCCGGCTTGAATTCCAGGCTGAGCGGCATTGGGTACTGGCGTGCGAGTCCCGTTACTGGCTGTGACATAGCCGTCGTAACTCCCTTCCGAGACAAAGACCGCCACCTTCGCCCACGGCGATAACAGAGTCCCGTCGGCATTGGAAGCTTGTACCTGATACGCATAGCGCGAGCCGGTGCTGGCTGTATCGGTGCAAGTCGTGCTCGCCGGATCACATCCGCTCACATTGATCCAATTTCCCGGTGGCGAGAGCGACTTGCGCTGTAAGCTGTAGCAGGTGGCCCGATAGACGCCATACCAGCTAACGGTGTTACTGGTCGCGCTCTCCCGCGCCACCGTCACCCCGGCCGCAGCGTCCAGCGGCGTAATGCTACGAAGATGATCAAAGTAATCTTTCCACGACTGAAGCCCGGCCGCCCACTTGGGCGCGTCCCAAGGCGGCGGCGTCCCAGCCGGCGGCTGCGCATGGTCGATGTCAGGCGGATACACCTCCAGATATTCATTCAGATAACTGTTAAAGGCCGCTTCCAGCCCATCATTGGGAGTTCCGTTGAGGGTCTTGGTCACCTTGTCGTCATTGTTGTCGTTCGGCATCAAGGGACTCGACCAAGGTGTGTTGGCCTGAAAAGTGATGCCATTGTTATACTCAGAGTCAGTTGGAGGACAGATGCTAAGTGGATCGCAGTCGGCAATATTGCCGCCGCAGGTAAAGGCAAATGAGGGGAGTTGACAATGGTTAGGCGTGAAGCTGTAAGCAGTGGTGTTTGGTGGGGGAATGTAGGGAATGTAATCGGGTGCGGCGCTGGCTCGGGCGGCCGCGAGATCCTCCTGGAAGAAATGAACCCGCGGCCGCGTGGTTCCGTTGAACTCATTTGTCAGTTGAGAGTAAAGGTAATACCAGAGCGACGGACCAGGCCCATCGTCCTCGACGGTGAAAAACCCGATGTGGACGAGCTTGGCTGGAAATACCCCCATAACCGTGCGCAATTCTTTTTGCACCGCACTGAGCAGAGCCGCCCGGGTATAACCGGTAAGGGGCGGGTTTGTCGCGCTAAAGGGTTGCCCATTAAGCTCGCGGATGCCGGTGTCGCCGCCGGGCAGATTGGGATTAATGATCGGAATGCGGGGTTCGTTTGCCACAGTGTTGCTGCTAGGGCTGGGCAGTGGATGCGCTGCCAGCGCCTGAAGAAAAATCTTTCGTTGTTGCTGAAGGTAAGGATCCCAAGGGAGGGCCCGCAGAATGCCGGTTCCATTCATACAGGTGGCGCAAGGCGTGGGCGTGGGACTACAGTGAGGGGCCGGGGTAGGGCCACGGCTAGTGTCGCACCAGGTCAGCGCGCCCGGGTGAGTCGCAATATAGCACGGCTCTTCAATCAGATTGAGTGAGAGGTCTCGTCCCTGTACATCGGTAAAAGCCTGGTCCAACGAGGACCAGCTCCAGTTCAAGGGATTGGGGTCGCCATTGTCAATACAGTTCCAACTGATCCGGCGCATCTCGCCGGTGAGAAAGAGGTCGTCCGGGCGATGGTCCCCGGCACCAGGATCAAGGTTATACACTCCGGTGGGGCGGCTGAAAGAAAGCGCATGAGACGCAGGGTTTTTGGCCACGTAAAGAAACTGCTTCCGGCGGGTATAGGCGTCGTCGGTGACAGACAAGGTGATCGTAGCTGCCTGGGGCACACCGGGCGAAGGCGAGGGTAAAGCCAGTGGTGTGATCGTGACCATGCCAATTCCAGTGGTAGGAGCAGGACTGCTACATGCCAGATGCATAGAGTCATTCGGCACGAGGTTCGCATTCGAAGAGGTAGCGGTGACGAGCAGTTGGCTTTTTGGCGTCTGGCTATCAGTTACTTTGAAGTTGTAAACGATGTATGAGCTCTGGGTCACATTGTGTTCAATCCACGTGCCGCTCGGACTGGGCGCTGGCGTGAACGACGGCGGCGTGTTGGTGCTGGCGACGACGTCGAGGACAAACGAAGTGCTTGTCTGGAAAGGCACGGGTGTGCTATGATCTGTGGCTGTGATCTTGATCACGGCGCGACCGGTTCCAACTGGCTGTAAGGTAACCGACCACTTCAGCCCACCAACCGACACGGGGATAACGTCTGCCACGACGTCCAGATTGTACGATAGCCCCGAGACGTCCACGGTAGAATCTCCGTTGAGATCAACGGCGTCATCCACACCGTTGCTGTCTAAATCATCAACGACAAACCAGACAGGCCCGTAACCAACTCCGTTTATAGAGATCTGTTCGTTCGGGATTCCAGCTACCACAGGTGGGTTTATGGCGTCATGTTGTTTGCGCAGCGTGAAGGAACTGGCGGCGGTGGCACCGCCTGCATCCGTGGCCGTGATCACAATTGTCGCAAAGCCATCGGCGTCCGGGATGGCCGGATTGATGGTCAGCTTGTAGCCGTGATCCTGAGGACACCCAGAGTCGGGCGAGGGTTGGCAGGGCTCGATATTGATCGCTTGTATAAAATTCGGGGTATCATTGTGTATTGTAGGTGAGGGACTAGGGAGCGGGTCCGGCTCTTTGTCCCAGGCCCGAAAATAAACCGTTTCGAACTGTTGCTGGCCTTGGTCACTGAGCGCCTGGTCTTTAATCCAGGAGACGGTGGGCGGATGGTTAGTTGTGCCGAATACATTAATGCTGGCCAGCAGAATGCTCGCAGTGACTAACGAAAAAAGCAGAGCCGTGGAACAGGAGCAACGCTTCGGAGGATGGAGCCGGGGGAGAATGCGGTAAGGGGGGTTCATGCCGGGCGGTCTAGAAAATACGGAGATCGATGTCAAGCCTTTTCTTCAAAAAGGAAATTCCTTTTTGCGCGCCGGCGGAGATCCCGACGTAGTACCGGGAGCCTGACGGGCTGCGAACGGATTCTGAGTCTAGGCGCGCTGCCGTGCTATTGGACCAGAAATCCCGGCGTCAGGAAGCTGAACTGTTCCCAGCCGTAACCAAGATTAAGAGCATCTTGCGCGTTGTTTGACGGGCGCCACGTCGCGTCCAAACCCGTTTGGTTCTCATCAGTCGTTGCGGTGACCCAGTATTTTACTCCCTCTTGCAAGGCTGGAGCGCCAACCAGGGTCGCGACTGCCAAGTCACAGGGAGCCTTCGGGACAGTGGCGATGCCAGACACCAACGGCTCTCCCGGTCCCAAGCCGCAGTTGTCCGTGTAAAGGCTTAACGTCACGCTATTTTCCTGGCAATAGAGCGGATCGTAGAGGATGATCGAAGCCGAGATCCGCGTTGGCACACCAGATTTGGCAGCGATAAAAGGAACAGCAGTCCAATGCAAATCTCCCGGGGACGTGCAGCTCTCCGGCCCACGCACGGCCCGCCCGATACTATTTCGGTCATAGTTGCATCCGGTGCAGGGGTCGACGAACAAATTGCCTCCAAACCCCTGATTGGAAGGTTCCGGTTCGCTCGCGACTTGCAGCGCCGCTATGGCTTGCACCAAAAAAGCTGGTGTCCAGCCGTTAATTTGCGTCCATCCAGTCCCGGAGTTGATGGCGCATTGGGCGTTGTTAGAACCATACCAATTGGCATCCAAGCTGGACTGCTCAGCGTTAGTCGTCGCTACGATCCAGTATTTTTGCCCTTGTGTGAGCGCCGGTGCATTTGTTAGGTTGGCCAGTCCGAGGTTACAAGTGGCGCGCGGCAACCTGGCTACAGCGGAGACCAGCGGTGTTCCCGGCCCCGTGGGATAACAGGCATCGGTATAGATGCTCAGCGTCACCTGACGGGTCGGGCAATGCCTCGGGTCAGCCACAATAATGGGAACCGAGATTTGCTTGGGAATGCCAGTGGCGGCGGCAATAAAGGGGACCCCAAGCAATTGCGTCGTTCCCGGTACGAGACAGTTGTCCGGGCCCAAGACGAAATATCCGCTCGCATTAGAGTCGTAGTTGCAACTGCTGCACGGCTCGACAAACAAATTGCTCCCCAAAGTGACTCTTCGCGCCTCCGGCGTGTCCTGCGACCCGTTCAGGTTCCCGCCCAAAACAAACTCCGGTTCCTCTGCCAGCACCGCTCCACAAGCCAGAATGCCGAGGAGCACCCCACCAAGCCTGCCGCAAACGCTCACGCTCATAGCTTCAATCTACCGAATGGCAGCGCGCTTCGTCAAGCGAAAACCCCCGCTGGCCGAATAGAAAGCCGACGGTCGCGCCTATTCGGAATCTCGCCCATCCATACAACGTTGGCGTTTCACAGAAACGCCCTACAATTCACGGTGAAGTGCGTTACAACATTTTCTACCGTATAACTGAGATTGCTGAGACCTATCATGGTCTCTTTGTCCCAAGCGCGGAAATAGACCTGTGCGAACCCCGTCCCGGTCGTAATCGCCTGATCTTTAATCCAAGACACCGTCGGTGGATGGTTAGTTGTTGTGCCGAATACATTAACACGGGCGAGCAGAATGCTGGCGGTAACTAACAAAAGAAGGAGAAGCCGTGGAATACGAGCAACGCTTCGGCTGATCGAACTGTGGGAGCATGGGGTGAGGGAGTTCATGCCGCCGATTCAATCTAAATCAATAACTGCATTGCAACTGAAACAGTTGCGGAACAGTTTGCGCCAACTGAATGGTCGTCGGGACAGCAAGGGGCGCGCATCGACAAATCTGTGTCGAATCGACTTAATCTCGATAAAGGATCTCCTTCGGCCAGTTCAACAATGCAGCCAACTTCGGAGATTCCCGAGCGTCCTACGACGGCGGATCGCTGGGCTATTGCACCAGAAATCCCGGCGTCCCGCTGCTGAACTGTGTCCAGCCACCGAGGTCCAGAGCAAATTGCGCGTCGTTTGACCCGTACCAAGTCGCATCCAATGCAGCTTGGTTCTCATCGGTGGATGCAACTACCCAATACTTGACTCCCTCTTGCAACTCCGGAGCCCCGCTTAATTTCGCGACTGCCAAGTCGCACAAGTCCGCGTTCGCCGGGACAGTGGCGATGCCAGACACCAACGGATCTCCTGGTCCCAAGTCGCAGTTGTCGGTGTAGAGGCTCAAGGTCACGGTGTTGTTTTGCTGGCAAAAAGCGTACACGATGATGGAGGCCGAAATCCGCGTCGGCACACCCGATTTGGCGGCGATAAAAGGGACAGCAGTCCAACCCAAGTTTCCCGGTGAGAGGCAATTGTCAGGCCCACGCACGTCAAACCCGCTACCGTTTGGATTATAATTGCATCCGGTACAGGGATCAATGGACAAATTGCCTCCAAACCCCTGACTAGAAGGGTCCGGTTCGATCTCGTCTTGAAGCGCCCTTATCCCTTGCACCAGAAAAGCGGGTGTGCCGCCATTAGTTTGCGTCCATCCAGTCCCAGTGTTGAGGGCACATTGAGCGTTGTTAGAACCATACCAATGCGCGTCCAAGCCGGACTGCTCAGCGTTCGTCGTTGCCACCACCCAGTATTTTTGGCCTCTTGTGAGCGTCGGCGCATTTGTTAGTTTGGCGACTCCGATGTCACACGTGGCGCGCGGCAACCTGGCTATAGCGGAGACCAACGGTGTTCCCGGCCCTATTGGGTAACAGGCATCAGTATAGATGCTCAGCGTTACCTGACGGGTTGGGCAATGCCTCGGGTCAAAGGGAATAATGGGAGCTGAAATCTGTTTTGGGGCTCCCGTGGCAGCGGCAATAAACGGCACTGCGACCCACTGGGTCATGCCCGGCACAGTACAGTTATCCGGCCCGATCACAAACCAGCTCGGTGCATTGGAATCATAGTTGCAACTGTTGCACGGCTCGACAAACAAGTTGCTCCCAAAAGTGACTCTTCGCGCCTCCAGCGCGTTCTGCGACCCATTCAGGTTCCCGCCCAAAACAAGCTCCGGTTCCTCTGCCATGAGCGCTCCGCAGGCCAGAATGCCGAGGAGCGCCCCAGCAATCCTCCCGCCAACGCTCACGCTCATAGCTTCAATCTACCGAATGGCAGCGCGCTTCGTCAAGCTCAACCCACTCGCCGAATGGTTCGGAGAACGATTTGTCTTGTAACGCTGTCCACATTTTTCGTAAAATCAGCGCCAGAACCACCACGCTGGCCAGCAGAATACTGGCAGTGACCGACAAAAAGAAGCGAAGCACGCCGTGCAACATGAGCAGCTATGCTTCGGCTGATGGAACTGCGGGATGTGGGTACGAGGGATTTCATGTGATGCGGTTTAGCAAGGTGGAGGGTCGAAGAAGCACCGAACTCTGCGCCGAGTAGGCGACGGAGTACAGGCAAAAAAGACGACGATTTAATCGGAGAAGAAGGTAACGCAGGGTTTTCAGGCCGCCGATTCAATCTAAATCAATAACTGCATTGCAACTGAAACAGTTGCGGAACAGTTTGCGCCCGCTCAGCAATGCAGCCAGCTTCAGAGATTCCCAAACGTCCGGCGGTGGATGAGGGCGTAAGTTGTGTCAGGAGATGGCTACGGCCGCGGTGCCGGGTTCGGGCGCGGTTTCGGCGTGGGTGTGCACCGTCCCATGCAGGGTTGGAAGGAGCAGCTGCCGTGGCGGTAGGTGTCGGCGGGAGACCAAATTCCGCGCAGTATCTCCCGCCTGTGTTCGCAGTATTGGACCGCTTCATTCTCCGCCGCACACGATCATTTCGCTCCCACTCCACACTGCCGTGTGAGAGCGGCGTGGATCGCGGGGCCTTGGTGACACTGGTTCGTGTCCAGTTGTGCGTGTTACGGTCATGTCGTCCGCCGGTATTCAACTTAAGACCGCTGTCATCGAATCCTCGATCAGCCTGAGCTTCGAGCCAGGCAACATTGCCAACCTGGACAACCGCGAGTGGGACGCAATCGTGCAAAGATTAAGTACGAGGTTTTTTAAAGCAAGGCTAATTCCGTTGCCGGCACTGCGTGCTGCGCCACTCCCGACCCTACTTGCGCCCGCGAACGGGTTCTCAGCCTAGGCCGAATCGCTGTGCTATTGGACCAGAAATGCCGGCGTGCCAGTGTTGAACTGTATCCATTCGTAACCGAGATTAAGAGCAAATTGCGCGTTGTTAGACCCGCGCCAAGCGGCGTCCAAACCGGTTTGGTTCTCATCCGTAGTTGCGGTGACCCAGTATTTTACTCCCTGTTGCAAGGCTGGAGAGCCAATCAATGTCGCGACTGCCAGGTCACACTGGTCCGCGCTCACCGGGACAGTGGCGATACCAGATGCTAACGGCTCTCCTGGTCCCAAATCGCAATTGTCCGTATAAAGGCTTAACGTCACGTGGTTTTCCGTGCAAGTCGGGCTGTACAGGATAATCGATGCCGAAATCCGCGTCGGCACACCCGATTTGGCGGCGACAAAAGGAACGGCAGTCCAACTCAAGTGTCCCGGTGAGGTGCAGTTGTCGGGACCACGCACATCAAGTCCGCTGTCATTCGGGTCATAGTTGCATCCGGTACAGGGGTCGATGAACAGATTGCCTCCAAAGCCCTGATTGGATGGTTCCGGTTCGCTCGCGACTTGCAGCGCAGCTATGGCTTGTACCAGAAAAGCTGGTGTCCCACGGTCAGATTGCGTCCACCCAGTGCCGGTGTTGAAGGCGTATTGAGCATTGTTAGAACCATACCAATGGGCGTCCAATCCGGACTGCTCGGCGTTCGTCGTCGCCACGACCCAGTATTTTTGCCCTTGTGCGAGCGTCGGCGCATTTGTTAGGCTGGCCACTCCCATGTTACAAGTGGCGCGCGGCAACCTGGCTACACCGGAGACGAGCGGTGTTCCCGGACCTATGGGATAACAGGCATCGGTATAGATGCTGAGGGTCACCTCACGGGTCGGGCAATGCCTCGGGTCAAAGAGAATAATCGGAACTGAAATCTGTTTCGGCACACCTGTGGCAGAGGCAATAAAGGGCACCGCGATCCACTGCGTTTGTCCCGGCAGAAAACAATTGTCGGGACCGAACACAAAGTAGCTCGGTGCATTGGAGTCGTAATTGCAACTGTTGCACGGCTCGACAAACAAATTGCTCCCCAAAGTGACTCTTCGCGCCTCCGGCGCCGTCTGCGACCCATTGAGGCTCCCACCCAAAACAACTTCCGGTTCCTGGGCCATCAGCGCTTCACAAGCCAGAATGCCGAGGAGTACCCCTCCAATGCTCCGGCCAACGCATACACCCATAGCTTCCATCTACCAAACGGCAGCGCGCTTCGTCAAGCGAAAACCTCACTGGCGTAACGGTTCGGAAAACGATTTCTCGGCTCGAAGGTCACCTCGAAGCCGTGGTCCTGAGGACAGCCGGGTTCCGAGGGTTCGCACGTGTCGATGTGGACAGTGCCGCTGTAAAAGTTTGGGCTACCACATAACTCAGCCCAGGTTGGTGAGGGTCTGGTCCCTGATCCAGGATACTGTGGGCGGATGATTGGTTGTTGTGCCGAATACATTAACGCTGACCAGCAGAACACTGGCAGTGACTAGCCAAAGAAGCAGAGCCGTGGAACACGAGCAACGCTTCGGCTGATGGAACTGCGGGAGCATGTGGGGGAGGGGGTTCATAGGGCAGAGGATTTACCGCGCTGGCCTACACCTTTCCGGAAGGCTTCATTTTAGTGTGCAATGCGACGAATTCCTGTGCGATGCGTTCGTCTGGATTTCGACCTTCTTTTGATGACGCCGAGGTTTTTAAGCGATCGCCAAACACTTTGAGCAAGGCGTCGTAGATTGTCGCAGCATCAACGTATTTCGAAACCGCGTCATATGCATCCTTTTCAAAAGGACCCGGATGCGGTCGCCCACCGTCGGATGGATAAGCCATTCCCACGGCTGAGCGCAGATAGGGAATGACCAGGGCCGGCTCGGCTTGAAGACATTTTTGTAAGAACTCGCGCGGCGCCTTTGTCTGGCCAAAATGGTCCCACACGTACATCAGTAAGAGAAGATTCGCTTCGTCTGCAATAAGACTGCAACCGGCATTGGAATTAATCCGGTCGGCCAGGATTTTGCCGAGCTTTTCCCGATCGGCGTCATTAAACATTCGCTCTGCTTCCGGTCGATCGCGCCCTGTTGCGCGGAACCAGCTAAGGCATTCTGCCGCGAACCCGATGGGCATCGCTTCGCGCAATACTTGCACAGCGACATCCAACCGCTGCGCTCCTTTCGGCGACCGCTCGACAAGCGCAGCTACCAACCCGCCAGCGCGTGTGAACGATGACAGCTGGGCAAATCCACCTTCTCGCGAAAAGACGCCGCCGTATAGCACGAATTCTTTTGCTATGATCGTGGCCGCGTCCCCCGAGAGTTCACCGACGCGATAATATAATTTCGTGAGAACACTTTCGGCCTGTTTGCCGGAGATAGGTTCCTTCAATTGCTGCGATACAGCTGCGGCATTGTCCTGCTCAGCCGCGCTGCAGACAGCATCAATTTGGCGATCCGAGACCTCTTCCTTTCCAATCGCGTATGAGAAGTACCGTTGAAAATATTCCCGCGCGCAAACACGTTTCTGTTTTGCCCATCCGATTTCAGATTCGGAACCGTAGGTCATACTTCCAAAAACGGTTTCCAGGCGCGGGAATAACGCTAAAAGCAACCGCCTCGCATCGTCACGATAGCTCGTTTCGACAGTGTCTATTCCGGATGAGACTAGATTAGTGGTTGCCTGCTTGTTGAAGGTCTCGACGGGAGGATTGAGCACCGTTTCAGAATTGGACTTAACGAAATAGTAAAGCGTCGGAAAAAAGACGCGCATCGCTTCAATCAGCAGCAGATCGTCCGTGCTGACTTCGCCGGCGAGTAACGGCAGTCCAAATGCGAGCGCATTGCCGTAGCGTTTTGCCATTCTCGGTGTTGTAACAGCTCGGCCGAATCCGCGGTCGTATCCGCGTACGAACGAATGAGCTTCGTCTTCTGATAGATTTATCTGCGCTGCACCAAGCACTCGATTCACCTCAGCAATGAAGAATTGTCTTAGAGAAGTTCCTGAAGCCGCGGGAAGACGCAGCGGCACTTGTACGATCTTTTCCAGAAAGTCATACCCCGCGGTTACATTGCCTTCACCGTATTCGCTCCCGAGCGCTGCGGCGACCGCTTTGTCATCAAACGCCAAGACGTAGATCGTGTGGAGAAAATCTCCGCAAGCCTTTATAAGTTTGAAGACTGCATGAATCTGCGCGCGATCCATGCGATCGATGTCGTCCACGACAATAACTAACTTCTTCTTCGTCTCCTTGATCAGCCTGTCGAGTCTTGCTTTGAGTGTCTCCACATCTGCACTCGCCGCCTCCGTCAGGCTTTTGGTTAACTGAGCGGTCGAAACATTAACGGAGCCAAGACCCGGGACCCCAACGCCGATAGAAACTGGGCTGAGTATTTTCGTGTACGGAGCAACGGCCTTCGCTGCTCGTTCGCGTCTCGTTTTAAGTGACTGCCCGATTCCGCCCGCCAATGCGCTGAAAAATCCGACGAAAAAATCATCCTCTCTCCGAAACCGCCACGGATTGAAATGAATGATGCGAATGTCTGCGTGCCGCGCGAGTTCCCTTTCGACAAATTTTAGCACTGTGCTCTTTCCTTCGCCCCAGCTGCCATAAATGCCGATGCAAAGGCTGGCCGGATCGCTTCGCGCTGCAATCGTTTCACCGATTCGCTGAGCGAAAGGCCATCGATCAAAAGCATCTTCGCTTGGATCACTAATCGGCGCGTCGCTATGATAGGCTTCAATTCCGGGCGGCGCAGTCACGGCGTCTTTATTCACTGACTCGATTCGCCGGCGAAGGGATTTGAGAACTTTTAAGACAAGGTCCAGTCGCAGCATTCATCTAGGCGTCCGGTTTTTCATTCGCGCGAATTTTCGGGAAGTCGAGTGCGTTGAGTTGACGCGAAATTGACGCGAAATCGGCTGTAATCTCATTTTCTAGGAGCGGAGCCTACGGGGCTCGAACCCGCAACCTCCGCCGTGACAGGGCGGCGCTCTAACCAATTGAGCTAAGGCTCCTCGAAAAAAGCATAGCAGGGTAGGTCGCGCGTTGTAGAGCTTCAACCCTTTTTCCCATTCTCTGCAAACGTCCAACGCTCAACGTCCAACGTCCAAGGTCAGAGCCGTGAAAATGTATCCATTCCCATTTCCTGAGCATGTTGGCACAACCCCCGCTACATTCCACCACAACCCGAATTGAAATCGTCAGTTGAATATTCTGAGTGCTCGATGCGACGAACTCCGAAAGCATTCGCGAGCAGGCATTGCGAAGCGCACACGACAAAGTTATAATGACATCGGTTCGGCGGATTGACCCAAACCATAAATGAGCGACGAGCGCAGCGAAGGATTCGAGGGCGGGGAAGAAAACTCGGGGACGCGCGATCTTCTCGATGCGTTTGATCATGTCATTGCCTCGCTCCCGCCAGGCGATCCGATCCGCCGCGAATTGCTCGATTTGCGGCCGGAACTCTCGGATCGGGAAGAGACAATTGTCGAAGCGCGCCGGATGATCGAGAAGCTGGAGGAAGTCATCAAGAAAGTGACTTCGCCCGCGAATCGCATCGGCACATTTCTCGGCGCGACCTCGCGCGACACCGCCCA
>WNFT01003742.1_pt1 | contig 13258 bp, 13 predicted proteins | sample 5400191 | NCBI WGS metagenome assembly WNFT01 (sample SAMN13153359, study PRJNA577476) | soil metagenome | isolation source: 80 cm saprolite under Madrone tree | place: USA:California | collected 2016-06-14
GGCGCAGATCGGAGATTCGCGTAGACGGGTCGCCTTCCACGAGCGCAAGGTCGGCGGTCTTACCGACTTTGATCGAGCCGGTTTTCTTGTCCACGTTAAGGAGGCGGGCAGGTGTAATTGTCGCGGCTGCCAGGGCTTCGGCATTGGTCAGACCTGCCTCGTGGTAGACTTCCAGTTCGCGAATAATCTCGATGCCGGAGCCGTCGGTGCCGGAAACGATGGGCACGCCAGCCTTGTACATCCGGGTCAGAAGCTGAACCATTTTCGCCCAGCTGGCGCGATAGTCGGCGCGGGTGAGATCCTTCGGCACAGCGAAGCCGCCCTGGCGAAAACCGCGTTCGGTCGCCGGCGGTAATGTTCCGACAAAAGGGGCGTAGGCCGGAGACAAGTCGCCATTCTCCTGCACATAGAGGCCTTCGAAGGCCACCATTGTGGGATCGGAATAGATTTTCTTTGCCGCCATGGTTGCAACAATCGTCTTCATTGGCTCGGCATCGAGGTCAACGTTGCGGGCATAGCGGCCTGGACCTTCAAAACGCATGATGCCGTTATCGACTTTTATCACATCGTCCGGCATGGCTTGCATGATGACCCAATTGATGTGCGTGATCTCGTCGTAGCCGGCGTTGATCGCGTCCATCGGGCGGATGCCGGCCGGTATGTGGCCGTGAACATGGAGGCCGAGCTTGTGCGCTTCGTCGCAGCTCGCTTTGAGCCATTCGGGATTGAAAGTGCCGTAGAATTTTACGCCGGTGAAGCCTTTCTCCTTCGCCTTGTCGACCAGCGACATGGCTTCGGCCTGGGTCGTGGCAACGTTGGCGACTTGAGCGGTGTAGGGACCTTTGCCGTCAATCAATGACGAGGGATAAACGTGCGGGAAAAGCAGGTCGCCTTTGGCGGCGCGCTCGCGCCGGTCGATCGTACGGGTATCATCGTTGCCCGGATCGCGCACGGAAGTGATGCCGAGCGATAACTCCTGTAGCCCGGTGTAATCGTCGCCGACGTGCATGTGGCAATCCCACATCCCTGGCACAAGCGTCTTGCCTTTGCCTTCGATGATTTGGGCGCCGGCAGGCGGCTTTACTTCTGCGGCAGGACCCAGCGCAGCGATCAAGCCCTTATCCACCACGACAGTCTGGTCGGAGAGGAAATGCAGATTATCGGCATCGAATACTTTGACGTTGGTAAAGGCGACGGGCGTCGTTGGAACTGGCTAACGACTTAGCTAACGCGGGCATGCGTGCGGCGAGTGCATCGCCCTGCGCTTTTTGCAGTCTTTCGCGCTCGCTTTCGTATCCGTCCGGCAACCATGAGATGCCTACAGTAAGGCCGAAGAATTTATCCGCGCTGGTCCAGACAGGGATCGGCGAATTACCAAGGCCCGAAATGGCCCAGACAGTCACGGTCTTTTTTTTGTCGCCATTGCCGATCTCAAGACTCGTTAGCTTTTTGGCGGTGGCCTTGCCGCCCGGGAGCAACGTCAGCGATTTGTCCGGACTTGCGATCAAGCGCTCAACGAACTGGGCGTTGAGCTGCATCGGCCCGCCGAACGCAATATAAAATGACGGCGCTGAATAAGGCGCGCCGCCAGCATCGATCGGACTTTTCCAGCTCGCCTTGCCCTCTGCGACGGTGAATGTTTCGCCGGCATCACCGTTTGGAGTGAAACCGCGCACGGTAATGCTCGTGGGCAAGCCCTCTGCACCGAGTTTTGTCGCGCAGTCGGTCTCAAAAACCTGGCCGCGAAGATTCATGCTCTCGCGACCCATCCGGGTGCCGTCCGGTGTCTGCCAGATCCAGCTGTCGCCGTGCTTTCCGCCGGTCGAGCTAATTATCAAGTGCTCAGCATCAGCGGGCGGTTTCGCGAGATCGCCCACGGGCGTCTGTGCGCGTGTGGCGGCGGTGAATACTGCGAGAAAAGTAAGAAGGAAGGAGAAAGGATTGAGAAGTGGAGTCATACGAGTGGGTTAAAAAATTAAAAGCCTACGACGCTGAAGAGGGAAGGCGGTTAGCGGCCATGGAAACCAATTAAGAGGTAAGAATTAAGAAAGCAAAAAGGAGAAATAGAGGGCGGAGCCGTCCGGATGTGAGCGATTGCACGAAGCCTTGTTAGGCGATCGGTGTCGCGTAAGAGGCGTTTGCCGCACGCGGCACGAGGGAAATTACAGAAAATGCTTGAATAAATCACGGAGGTACAACGACCAAATAAACATATGAAGAGGTTTACCAGTTTACTGATAGGCTGTTCGCTGGCGCTGGCTGGTGTCGCCATGGCGCAACAGCCCAACGAGGAAGCATCACCAGGAAAGAAGAAAAAACAGGGCACTGAACAAACGCAGGCAGGCGAAGCAAAGCCCGGCGCGAATGCGGCCAAACCTCACGCGACAGCCGTGAGGGAACCTGGAGCGCGAAACGCACCGGGGGCGATGAATGAGCCGGGTGCAGGAAAAGGGCGCAAGGCCCATCAGGAATCTGCGACCGCGCAGGAACCTAATGTTTCCGGTCAACCGGCAGCCAGTGCGACACCCAGTGGCGAGAAGCAGAAGAAAGGGATGAAGGAACATGCGGCGAAGACATCCCCTGCTCCGGCAGCGACGGCACCTGCTGCCGCGAGTGCTACTCCCGCTGCAGCGGTAGGCACCCAGCAAAAGGGACAAGCTAATGTGGTGGCGGGTGCAAAGAAGAAGCCCGATCCGCAGAAGGTGCAGCAGATCAAGGCGCAGCACGCAAGTTTTCGTGCACAGCCCAAGCCACAACAGGTTCCGGCGGTCACTTTCAACCAGAGCTATCGGATTCAAGGAAGTGAGCGTTGGCAGGGTCCCCAGTATGAAGTATTCCGTGTATATCGCCCGGAATGGCACGACGAAGGTTGGTATCGGTCGCGTTACCCACGAGTGGAGCTAATCGGTGGCGGTTATTATTACTGGAACAACGGCTACTGGTATCCCGCGTGGGGTTACAGTCCTTCGGCCCAGTATTATGTCTACGATGGTCCGATCTATGTGGGTCACCGTGCTGAACCACCAGATCAAGTGATCGCAGATGTGCAAGCTGAACTGCAGGAGATGGGCTACTACCGGGGCGAGGTGGATGGATTGCTCGGGCCATTGACCCGGGAGGCGCTCACCGCCTACCAGGCCGATCAAGGACTCGCCACCACGGCAGCGATCGATGAGCCGACACTCGATTCACTCGGGATGTCCTAAACGACAAGCTGAAAAGCTGAAATAATTAACGAGAAGCCGCCGTGGCGCAGGAATGCCTCGGCGGCTTTTTCTGTTTTGCCGCACAACACGCATGCGGTCATCAGTTATCAGGCGCAGCGAAGAGCTTGGAGCAAGGAGCGAACGTCGCGACTGGTGAAGTTCGACGGCGCAGTCAGTCCGAATGCGAGCCGCAGGTGCCGACTGAAGGCCCGGTCGATCCGCCGCGAACGAGGACACCATAACCGCCAGAGATGACGCGGCGCACGGCTTCACCCGTTTTGGGATCAACTCGGAGCGGCTCGTCGTGGAAGCTTTGTCTAAGCTCGAAACGCCGTACCGGCTTTGCGAGGTCGGTAGTCTCGTAAACGTAAATAGGCATCCCGACCGTAATCTACACCCAAACATAGATATAGATACTTTTTTCGATGGGTGGGGCCGGTTTCCCAATTGTCGTTAAATGAAGTTACAACTACACTGATCGTTTACTTCCCGGCCGTCACTTTCGATAAAAAAGAAAGCGCTGCTGGCAAGAGTCGGATTCGGAAAGTGCGAGTTTCGCCTGACCCGCCGCCACTCAAACACCATTATCTCGATGAACTCGCGGTAGGATCCGTGCGCCGGCGGAAATTTGCCGCCGCCGATCGGGAGATTGATTTGCTGCTGCCGTTCGGTGTCGCAGGAAAAATGCCGCGCGACGTTCCGAACTTCGATGGTGCGCAAGGCGAAGAGCGCGGCGTTGGGAATGAGTTGGTTCCATGTTCGTGCCGCTCAGTACCAGATGGAAACGACGAACTAAGCGCTAAGTAAAGCAACTTCCGACCAAATTTTGCCCTGATAATTACAGAGCAAGGGCTGCGTTGGAAAAGCGCGATGTGTAATCCCGGCGACGTTCGCTGCGCGTGGAACATGCAATTCAATCAAAGCTCGCTCGGTCTGGTTCTCGGACATACGATGTCCGCGCACGACTAAAGAGATGGCATGGGCGACATCGGCATCGCGGAGTATTTCGTGTAATTGTTTAAGATGCATTTGGAATGATCGGAGATTATACGTGAATTCTGTTCAAGTGTTGGAGATACTATCGCACACGTTCCGGAATTCCTTGCACGGAATCGCGAACTAATTTCACCGCACGCGCTGGTGCGTCGTATCGCTACGCCAGGTTCATGGAAATAGTTGAGGTTGCGAAAGAGTTTTTATTGGGTATACGATTGCCGCATCCATTACCTATTTGGTTTGCCCAATTCCTTGGGAAGCACGAACCGGGTGGCCTTTAGCTGCGATCACTGCAGCAACTTGGTAAACTAGAAAGTTAGTATGATTAAATTATTCCTTAGTGTCACGTTTGCTACCGCCCTCATGGGTTTGGTGGCTTACGGACAAACATCCTCCTCGTCTTCCACCACGGTGGCAACGGGAAGCGCTGGAACAACTGAAACCACGACCACCACGACCGAAAGTCTCGGCACCGTGACCGACTTCACGCCGGGCCAGACAATAGTGCTGAAGACCGAGGCCGGCGAACCTGCGCACTACAAGTTCAGCAAAACGGTCACTTACCAGACCGCGGACGGACGGGTAATTGAGCCTTCGAAAATCAGAAAAGATTCGAAGGTTCGCGTTCACTACCTCAAAAGTGGGGACGACATGCTGGTTGATAAGGTCATTGTCACAGACCGCGACTAAGAAGTCCGGAACACACTTGCTTGGCGCCTAACGTCCAAGCTTAGAAAAAATAACGCCTGGTGAGTCGAGATATTCTCGCCACCAGGCGTTTTCATTTTCTTATTTCAGCGCGTCGGGGGCAGGAGGCAGGGAGTTTAGCATTGAGATTGAGATGCGAGATGTGAACGTGAGCAGTGAGTGACGAATTGACATTTCGGGCGGCAACGGAGGTAGTGCCCGACGGCGCGAGGGATTGCGTTGCGTGTCATCAATTATTTGTTCCATCATGAGCGAGACATTAAGGATTCGGCGGATAGCGGCGATGGATGCCGAGGTGGTGGCGACGCTGGCCGGGGAGCTAGGTTATCCTAACGAGGTCGAGGCGATGCGCGCGCGCATTCGAGCGATTGGCGAATCGGATCTGCTACTGGTCGCGGTGGACGCGACGGACAGGCCCGTTGGATTTATTCAAGCGCATCGGGTTTGCGTTATTGAAGTGGGTTTTCGGGTGGAAATTCTTGGCTTGGTCGTGTCATCGTCGTTCCGTCGCAGCGGGATTGCGCGCAGGTTGATTGAGGAAGCGGAATCCTGGGCAAAAAACATCGGCGCGGAGGCGATATCAGTGCGAAGCAATACCAAACGGATCGAGGCCCACCTTTTCTATCCAGCCCTAGGCTACAAGAACATAAAAACGCAGGCGGTGTATGAAAAGGCGGTGCGGTAGCATCGCCTGGTGCAGGTTCAGGACATAGTATACACAATAGGTTCAGGACATAGGTAACACTTTTGGGGTGGTGTGGTGAGGTAAAACCTCGGCATGCCATGGAAGAAAAGTGAACCTATGGAAGAGCGAATCGAGTTTGGATTGCGAGCGGTACGGAACGAGAACTTCCGAGCGCTGTGCCGGGAGTATGGGATTACGGCACGGACTGGCTACAAGTGGCGAGAGCGATTCTTGCATCGGGGCAGAGCAGGGATGGTAGAAGAGTCACGTCGGCCGCGAAGTAGCCCTGCGGCGTTGGGGGAGAGCGAGGTGTGTGAGATTGTGCGTTTAAAGGAGGCGCATCGGCGCTGGGGTCCACGGAAGATCAGAGAGCTCTATTTACGGCTGCACGGGGAAGCAGCGAGCGAGAGCAGTTTTCAACGAGTGCTGGAACGAGCGGGATTGACGGAACGGCGGGTGCGGCGGCGGCCGGTGACGAAGGGAGGTCGGCTCTACAGCGGGCAGCGTGGGCAGGCCCCTAACGAGGTATGGACAGTGGACTTCAAAGGCTGGTGGTATAATGAAGCGAGGGAACGCTGTGAACCGCTGACGGTGCGCGATGAATATACCCGCTATATTCTGGAGCTGCGAGCAGTGGAGAACGCCCGCAGTGAGACGGTGCGCCGGGTGTTTGAGCGGCTCTTTGAGCGTTACGGCTTGCCGCAGAGGATCCGCAGCGACAATGGCTCGCCCTTTGCCGCCATCAATGCGCTACTGGGGTTGAGTCGATTGTCGGCCTGGTGGGTAGCCTTGGGTATCGATTTGGAGCGAGGTCGACCTGGAGATCCGCAGGATAACGGTGCACACGAACGTTTGCACCGTGACATCAGTGTGGAGGTAGAAGGAGTAAGAGGGGCGCATCGCCAGGCCGCACTGGATCTGTGGCGAGAGCAATTCAACCATGAGCGGCCACACGAGGCGCTTGGGATGCGCACTCCCAGCGAGCTCTACGTGGCGGCAATCCGCAACTATCATGGCACGCCCCAAACATTGGAATACGGCGCAATGGGCAGTCGCAAGGTCAATGGCTGTGGCCAAATCCACTGGGAAAATGAATGCTATTTTCTCAGCAGAAGCTTGGCGGGCTGGAATGTCGGGCTGCAGAGTCTAGGCAAAGCGGTCAATGTCTGGTTCGGTCGGCTCTTGCTCGGCCAGATCGACCTTTCGAGCGCAAGTTTTTTGCGGGCGGATATCCGCCCGCAAAAAACAGTGGAAAAGCATGAAAACAACCAACAAAATGTAACCTAAGTGTATACCATGTCCTGAACCAGAAGTGTATACGATGTCCTGACTGCGCCGCCTTTTTGGTTATCAGTTATCCGTTAATAGTCATCGGAAGCTTTAAGTCTTAGGTTTTAAGCTCTAAGCGACAATTATGGAGGAAAAGTATCGGGAGTTAGCGGCACACTTAACTGACGTCCATAACCTCACTATCATCTACCGGATCTTGTCGTGGGATCAGCAGGTCAATATGCCACCCGGAGGCAACGCCGCGCGCGCTGCGCAAATGGTGACGGTATGGCGGCTCCGTCATGAACTGTTTGCCAGCGATACCACCGCGCGATTGCTGGAAGAAGCTTCCCGCGAAGTCGAGGGTGCGCCTTTTGATTCGGACGAAGCCAGTCTGATTCGCGTTGCCCGCCGCGAGTATGATGCAGCCGCGAAGCAGTCGCCTGATTTTGTCGGACGACTGACCCAAGCCAAAAATTTGGCGACGGCAGTATGGGCAAAAGCGCGAGCGAACAACGACTTCAAGACGTTCCAACCCGCGCTGGAGCAGTTGATTGATCTCAAAATAGAGGAAACCGAACAGGTCGGCTACAAGCAACATCCTTATGATGCACTGCTGGGGCAATTGGAACCAGGTATGACGACCGCAGAGATCAAAGATATTTTCGATGGGCACCGTCCACGGCTCATTGCATTAATTGCGGCGATTGGCAAAGAGGCTGACAGGGTAAGCGATGCGCCTGTTCATCAACATTTCAACATCGAGAAGCAGCGCGAATTTGGATTACTGATTTCGAAAGCGTTCGGCTTCGATTACAACCGCGGGCGGCTGGATGTTTCAGTGCATCCGTTTGAAATCCAGTTCTCGCGTGACGATGTGCGGCTGACTACTCGGTATCGCGAAGATTTCCTGAATCCGGCGCTGTTCGGTACGCTCCACGAAACCGGACATGGCCTGCATGCCCAAGGTTTCGGGACGTCGGTTGAGGGCACATATCTTTCCGATTTGGACGCTGGCTCGGGCGCCGTTGCCGAGTCGCAATCGAGGATGTGGGAAAACGTTGTTGGTCGTAGCCGGGGTTTTTGGCGGTGGGCGTATCCGAAGCTGAAGGATACGTTTCCGGCACAATTAGCCCATGTCGACGTCGAAACCTTTTATCGCGCAGTTAATACGGCGCGCCGACAGTTTATTCGGGTGGAAGCCGATGAAGCGACCTACAACCTGCATATTATCCTGCGCTTCGAACTGGAACTCGAGTTATTGACCGGCAAGCTCAAGGCGGCGGATTTAGCTGCCGCATGGAACGCGCGGTTCGAACAGTTCTTCGGCATTGTGCCGCCGACCGATAAAGAAGGGGTGTTGCAGGACATTCACTGGTCGCAGGGCGCCTTCGGCTATTTTCCGAGCTATGCGCTTGGCAATTTGTTATCGGTGCAGTTCTTCAACAAAGCGGTGCAGGATCTCCCTAACATTCCGGAGGATATCAGCCGCGGGAAATTTGATAGGCTGCTGAATTGGGCAACGACCAATCTTTATCAGCACGGGCGCAAGTTTACCGTCGACGAACACGTCCATCGCGTAACCGGCAGCCCAATCCAGTGGCAGCCGTACGTCGCTTATCTAGAAACCAAGTTCAACGAGATCTACTGACTCCGCGACCCATCGCACCGAGTTTGTGATTGCCGGAGCGCTTCCCAATTGGGAAAATGGGCTCATGAAACCGAGGGATATTACTGCAAACGGGGACGGCGTAAGTCGTCGGAAATTTCTTGGAACAACACTCGCCGGGAGCGCGGCGCTTTTAGCCGGCGGACTGAATTCGCTTCTTCCAAGGTCGTTGTCGGCCGGGACGGGAAGTTTCATCGAGGCGACGATCCCCGAGCTGCAAGCGTTGATGAGTTCCGGGGCGCTCACCAGTGTGCAGCTAACGACCCGTTATCTCCACCGAATTACGCACTTCAATCCCCTGCTCCACGCCGTCATCGAGACGAATCCTGACGCACTCGCCATCGCCAGTAGCCTCGATGCCGAGCGTCAGTCTGGACAACTACGCGGACCATTACATGGCATTCCGATCCTGGTGAAGGATAACCTCGCGACTGCTGACCAAATGCAGACCACAGCGGGATCCCTCGCGCTCGTGGGCAGCATCGTTCCTTCGGATTCCGTGGTGGTGAATCGTTTGCGCGCGGCCGGCGCCGTCATTCTCGGCAAAGCAAATCTTTCCGAGTGGGCGAATTTTCGCGGCAACGCTCCTTTCAATGGCTGGAGCGCGCGCGGGGGTTTCACCCGCGATCCGTATCTTTTGAGTTTCGATCCGTGTGGATCGAGCTCAGGTTCTGCGGTAGCAGCGGCGACAAATCTTTGCGCGGCCAGCGTCGGGACTGAAACGGACGGTTCTGTTGTTTGTCCTTCTGGAAACAATCTCAACGTCGGACTTAAACCAACGTTGGGACTGGTTTCGCAAGATGGAATTATTCCCATAGCTCACAGCCAGGATACAGCTGGTCCGATGTGTCGCACGGTTACTGATGTAGCGATCATGCTTGGCGTAATGCAATCGCCCTTTGGCCCAGTGAGCGGACACGCGGTCCCGAGCGATTACACGCAGTTCCTGCAACGTGGCTCGTTGCGGGGCGCGCGGATCGGGGTGGATAGCCGGTACTTTTCGCATTCGTTTGGTGGCGAACACGACCTTGTCAAAGTGGCGAAACAAGGCCTGGACGCGATGCAGAGCCTCGGAGCTACCCTGGTGCCGACCGACACCGGCAATCCATTCAAACAGAACTTCAAGTTCTATAACGACGAGTTCACGGTTTTGCTTTACGAGTTCAAGGTCCAGATCGCGCAGTATCTCGCCGGTCTTAGTAATACCACCATGCGGACACTGGCGGATTTGATCGCGTTCGACATCGCGCATTGTGAAGAGGAAATGAAATACTTCGGGCAGGAAGTATTCGAACTCGCGGAGCAGACCAGTGGTGATCTGACTGATCCGATTTATCTCAGTGCCAGAGCGGATAACTTAAAATTCGCCCGAACAAACGGGATCGACGCGGCTTTGCGGAAGGATCGACTCGATGCCATCGTCGCGCCGACTTATAGCTTCGCGTCGTCACTGCCGGCAGTAGCAGGTTATCCGAATCTTTCCATTCCTGTCGGTCTCACGCCGCAAGGCAAACCCGCAGGTCTTTGGATGTACAGCGGATTTCTGAAAGAACCGACATTGCTGGCTTTGGCCTACGATCTGGAGCAGGCGATAAAACCACGGACGCAACCACAATTTCTCGGACCCGTTCCCCCGGAGCCGCCTGATGCTGGCATCTGTGCGACGTTAACCGCTGCAGCGGCGCCGAAATTAGTGGATGGCCGAGCAAAGATCTCGCATCACATTGGAACTGGCAAGCCGTTCATTCAATAACCGGAGCAGCAGCTGGGCAGTTATCGGGATTATTTTAAGCTTTAAGCGTGGTCGGGTCCGGCAGAATCATCCGCGAGAGTCCGCGGTCGGCCCTTTCAACGCTGCTTTAATTAAAAAATGGCCGGATCTTTTCGTATCGTTTGCCGGCGCCGATTCCTTTAACGCGCTGCAGGTCATCGGCGCTTTTGAATGGGCGCGCCTCGATGATGCGTTCGGCGATGGATGGGCCAATTCCAGGAACGTTTTCGAGCTCAGTTTGCGACGCGGTGTTGACGTCGAGTTTGGTTGGAGCCGGGAAACCAGAAGGGGTGGTTTCCTCGGAAGGCAATGGCGTAGTCGCCACCTTGGCGGCGGAGGCCGCCGCTGCTTTCACCGGCGTCTCCCCGGCGGGGTGAAAAAATTTGTCGAATGGATCAATTCCTTTTTCGCTTTTCGGTTGTTGCGCTCGAGCTGTTATCCGTTCCTCGTTAGCTCCCCAACCACCAACCTTTTCCCGTTTCGCCTTGTGCGCGAGCTTGATCAGATTTTTCCATTCGGCCGCGGCTGACGTTAAACCCTCGGGTTTGGCCGTGGCAGGATGGGCACGAGCGAGACCATTCTCTACCAACTGCTCGCCAAGATCGCCGGTGCGTGTTTGCACAAAGGCATAGAAGCGCTGCATTCGGCTTCGACCACCGGCGTCTTCCCAACACGTCCGCACCAGAAATGAATCGGTGAGTTTTTCGCGGGTAAACTGTTTTGCCAGCTCGCCAACCTGCAGCACCTGATCAACCGTAACTCCGAAGTATGCCGCCTGTTCCTCTGCTCGATCGCGGAATTCAGCACTAGTTTCGGGCGCATCCACAAAATAAAGCCGGAAGATGTATTCATGTCCTTCCACACTCACGTGGAAGCTATCCCCGTCGTTTGGTCGTTTTATCAGATAATGACCGCCTTGCAGCGTGACCCATGGCGTGGCCGCCAGGCAAGGCGCAGTCGCTACGCCTGCTAAAATAAAAATAAGCAGCCAGCGTTTCGTTAGTTTCACGTTAGTCCTTCAAATTGACTCATCACCTTCAAACGCTTTGCTACTCCTGCCGTTGCCAGGTCTGGCTGCGACCGATCACGGATACGCCAATGTACCCGTGCACTTCCAGTTTTTGCCCGCCTTCCAGAAGACTAAGCGTGACGCGATAAATCTTGCCGTTCTCTGGATCGAGAATTTGCCCGTCTCCCCACGAAGCTCCATCCTTTTTCGCTCCCCACAAAATTGTCATGCCTTCGACCGGTTGATCTTTCCGATCGCCTTCGCACCGTCGACAAAGCGGGTGCGGTCCCTCCGGGGATTGGAGCACCTGCAGGACTTTTCCGCTGAGCTCGTCGTCCTGCTCGGTGATTCGCACAATTGACTTCGGCCGTCCCGTTTTATCATCAAAAGTTTTCCATGTTCCCACAGGCGAATCGTCGCCGGCCAAGGTGCTCGCCAAACCGAGCCAAAAAAGTGCCGCGCAGATCATCCATTTCATCAAGAAAATTTACCTCAAGTGAGCGACGCACGGCGTCAAATGTTCGCGGTTAGGTTAAGACCTCGAATTGACTCATCATTTTGAACATCTGATACCGATCAGCAATTTCGTCCTGGGTCAATTTGCGCAGGCGCTCGAGGCTAAACGCTTCCACACAAAAACTTGCCAACACACTTCCGTAGATCACCGCCTTGCGCATTACATCGAAGGTCACGTTTTCCCGCGTGTGCGCCGCCAGGTAACCGGCGAAACCGCCGGCAAAGGTGTCCCCTGCCCCGGTTGGATCGTGAATATCTTCCAGCGGATAAGCGCCGGCGCTGAAAAATTCGTCTTCGCCAAAGAGCAGCGCACCATGTTCGCCTTTCTTGATCGCAACATAGCGAGGACCATATCCGCGAATTTTTCGTCCGGCCCGAATCAGGCTCGTTTCTTTCGTCATCTCGCGCGCTTCGCTATCGTTCAGAATCAACAGGTCAACTCGCCGCAGAAGAGCGTCGAGATCGGCGCGCGCGGTTTCAATCCAAAGGTCCATCGTGTCGGCTACAACAAAACGCGGCCGTTCCATTTGATCGAGCACGTGCAATTGCAATTTTGGCGCGATGTTTGCCAGCAAGACGAAGGGTGTAGCGCGATAATTTGCCGGCAGCTCCGGGGAAAACGTTTCGAAAACATTCAGCGCGACCGAACGCGTCTCGCGCGTGTTGAGGTCCCAGGCGTATTCACCTGACCAGCGAAAGGTTTTCCCGTTGACTCGTCGCACTCCCGTGGTGTCGATCCGGTGCGATTTCCAAAACTCGAATTCGCTCTCTGGAAAATCATCCCCCACCACCCCGACCAAATTCACCGGGGTAAAAAAGCTGGCACCGAGAGCGGCGTAGGAAGCAGAACCGCCGAGTAAATCGGCATGCTCTTCGACCGGTGTTTTGACCGTATCGAGCGCAATGGAACCGACCACGAGAAGCGACATAGAGGTCAGAATCAGAAGGTCACAGTTCAGGTTTCAGATCGCAGTGAGTTTTTACAAGCTCTCGCATATCCGGCAATGTCGTTCGCTTGCAATAAGCCGGAAACGATGACGACGCGTTTCGCGCCGGCGTCGATTACTTGTGCGAGATTTTCCGATTTGATTCCGCCGATGCAAAAAATAGGAATGGAAACTCGCTCGTGGACTTCGCGAATGTGCGCGAGACCAACAGGCGAGTAATCGGGTTTGGTGGGAGTGGAGAAGATTGGGCCAAAGCCGATGTAATCCGCGCCTTCGTGCTCGGCGGCGACAGCTTGTTCAATGCTGTGAGTTGATTTGCCGACGACGATTGGTCGTTTGATCTGCGCGCGCACTTTTTCGATTGAATCGTCATCCTGACCAACGTGCACACCCTGCACTTCCACGCGTTGCGCGATCTCAGCGTGATCGTTAGCGATAAGCGGAATCTTCGCCGACATGGTCAGGAGTTTTTCCGCGAGCGC
>WNFT01003745.1_pt2 | contig 13256 bp, 7 predicted proteins | sample 5400191 | NCBI WGS metagenome assembly WNFT01 (sample SAMN13153359, study PRJNA577476) | soil metagenome | isolation source: 80 cm saprolite under Madrone tree | place: USA:California | collected 2016-06-14
ACTGCGCCCAGGCGGTCCCTCCGACGCTGGCCGCCGCGGCCGCGGTCCCCGCCGCGAGGAACTCCCTTCTGCCTGGTCTCATCGTCTCCCGGACGCCGATTCTTGCCGATCGTGTCACCTCACACAAACGCCAACTCGTTCCGGAAATAGTACGAAAGGCAACAGGCCTCGGGCTAGTGCCCGCCCGCTGGGAGCGGCCGGCTCCGCAGGTCGAGCATCCGCCGGGCGTGGATGCCCGCCTTGCCCGCCACCACCGCCAGGGACACGAGCAGGGCAGACCCAACCCCCACGTGGTAGAGGTTGACGCAGAGGAGCACGATCGCGAGCCCCGCCCCCGTCATTCCCAGCGAGATCCGCGGCGGGAGGAGGGGCAGGCGCGGATCGGCGCGGAGGAAGAGCCCCAGGCCGATCCAGAACAACACGGCGCCGAAGGCGCTGGTCAGCCGTCCCCCGACCGCGCCCGCCGCGGAGGCGTAGGGGAGCGCGATCCAGGCGTCCCGGTCGGACTGGTTGGCGTACAGCTTCTCGAAGGCGTAGTGGACGCCCGCGATGGGGACGCTGATCCGCAGGGGATCGAGGGCCTGGGGCGCGCCCCTCTCCCCGTCGGCACGCGCGAGCTTCTGGGCCAGGGCATCCCGCGTCACCACGTCGCCGCCCCCGAGCACCTCCAGGTTGGTGGAGGGCCGGCCGTAGCTCATCTCGGCGGGGACGTAAACGTCCCAACGGGAGTGGGTCACCAGGATGTCGGGTCGGGGGAGCGAGCCCCGGAGGCTGCCCAGGCTGCCGAAGCCGCGCCCCTGGGTCGCGTAGACGAGCTGGACCGGGAAGCCCGCCGTGGAGTTGATGATCTTGATCAGGACCGTGCGCTCGTCGCCGGGTTTCTCCTCCGAGACGGCGGGCTTCTCGGCCTTCCCGGCGACGAAAGCCGACCAGACGGTGGCGCCCCTGGGCAGCCGGAGCCTCAGGAACTGCTTGCGGCTGTTGCGCACCGTGAACTCCGCCGTGGTCACCTGGAGGCCCTCGCGGGTGCAGAGGGTCCGGTAGTCGGCGCGGTCGATGGCCGCCTCCTGCACGCCGGCGAGGCGATGCCGCGTGAGTCCGAGGGTCAGGCGATGGCGGGGCTCGGCGTGGAGGTACTTGTAGGCGGTCAAGATCGGGTGGCTCGTGCGCAGGACGAGCTGCTGCGGCAGCTCGCCGACGTCCACCGCCGTGAGCTGCTCCGCGGCCGCGGGACGCACCTCGACCGCGCTCAGCGCCTCCACCGCGATCCGACCCTGCTCCACCTCGGCACCGCGAACCTTGGGCGTCGGGACCTCGACCTGCGACTCCCCTTCGGAGGAAGAGCTGGCGGCGCCCCCCCGCTCGACCAAGATCTTCTCGTAGGTCAGCTCCAGCCGGAACTCGCCCTCCATCTCCTGCGTGAAGGCCACGTCCACCAGCAGCCGGCCGCCGTCCCCCGGAGCCGCCTTGTGAGAACGCAGCGACGGGCCGCTCAGGCTGAGCAGGTTGACGTCCCCCGGCAGCTCGAGCTGCAGCCCGGTCAGGCGTCCCGACTTGACGCGGATGTCGACGCTGGCCCCGGCCGTGATCGCCGCCTCGCCCAGCGAGACCAGGGTGTCTACCTGGGCGTCGAACTTGCCCGCCACCGGGTCCGGAGTGCGCGCCCGCACGACGAAGCGGGGCGGCGCCTCCACGTACTTGAAGGTGTGGGCGACCGTCTTGTCGATGGTCTCCCGCACGAACGTCGGAAGCTGGTTCTCGCCCACCCGGGTCCCCGCCGTCTCCTCCCGGGGATCCAGGGTCAAGTCGCTGGTGGCGAGCAGGGCGACCATTCCGCGCTGGCGCTGGGCGTCCGGCGCGCGCAGCAGGGGCAGCTCGAGGTCCTCGCCCGTGGCCCCGAGAGAGCGGTCGTAGTAGACGTCCAGCATCAGGTCGCCCGTCAGCTCGCGGTTCAGGAAGATGCTGGCTATGCGGGGACGCCCCGGCGGAGCGGGCGCGATGCGCCAGTCCGCGACCGCGCCATCCACGGCCTCTATGCGGTTGACCTGGACCGCGGGGGGCACGAGCAGATGGATCCGGTTCGTGCCGCCCCGGGTCACTTCGTAGTGGATCCTCGCGTGGAGGTAGAGCACCGCCTCCTGGGCGTACGCGGCGTGATAGACCTCGGCGTTGGCGCTCACCTCGGCCTTGATCTCGTCGGGGACGGCCTCCGACCACTCGAGGGTCACCGCGTCGGTCAAGGGGACGAAGACGGTCGCCAGGGTGGCGCCGCCGTTCACGCGGCTCGCGACGTTGGAGGCGGGCGTCACCTTCAGATCCTTCTTCCCGGGCAGGGTCAGGTCGAAGCGCGAGATGGGGATCTGCGGCACGCGAAGCTCCACTCGGGGAGGGCCGTTCTGGCGCACCACGGGCGTCTCGAAGCCCACCCTGATGCGGTGGGCCCCGATGCCCTTCACGGGGATGGCGAAGCGCTCGTGCTCGACGAGCACGGGCGTCTCCCGGCCGTCGAGGACGAGGGTGCTGAGGGTCACGCTGCGGGGCAGGAGGGGAACGGTCGCGGTCTCGTCGCTGAACACTTCGACTCCCAGCTCGCCCGTCCAGACCACGGCCTCACCCACCAGCTGGCCGGTGTAATGGGCGCGGCTGATCGAGTGGGCCCTCCCGCTGGGCGTGCGCCACGAGACCTGGAGGCCGCTCGTGGTCGGCACCGTGGCCTCGACGCGCGTCACTCCGGCGCTCGGCAACAACCGCGTTCCCGCGGCCGGGATCACGGTCACGTCGAGGCCGGTGCCGGGCAGGGTTGCCGTGAGGCCGATGGCCGCCGCCTGGGGGACCGGAAGGGGCAGGGCGAACCCGCCCGGCGAGCGCTGGGCGTCCACGCGATACGTGAGGGTCATGACATACGAACCCTTCTTGTTCGTGGCCCAGCCGAGACCGGAGGGGGCGGCCACGAGCTGGACGGGCGCGCCGCCGACGGTCGCGGTATCGACCGGCGTGCCCGCGGGCAGCACGGGCACGAGCACCCACTGCTCCTCGAGCACCTCGATCGCCACCTCGACCCGGGCCTCGCCGCTGGCCCGCCCCCCGGCCGACCGGACGGTGAGGGCCACTTGGGCGTTGCCAAGGGCGTAGCCCGCCGGCGCCGGCCGACGGTTGCGAGCGGGATCGCCGGCGGTTTCGACCAGACGGTTGTAGAGGTCGACGGGGATCTGGACGTGGCCGGCAGAAGGAGCCTGGTCCGCTGCGGCCCCGGGAAGCGCGGCGAGCACGGCCACGAGGGGAGCGAACGATCGGAAGCTCATGGGGGCCTCGTTCCTCAAAGGGCGCTCGCGCCCAGGGGCGCGGGGCGCGGAGACAGCTTCAACCGTCCCACATAGCGCAGGGAGTCGGCGATGGCCGCGAGCTGTGGCTGGATGGCGGGGCCAGCCCCGAGCAGCCGGGCGTACTCCTCGAGCATCGCAACGTCCCTGGCCAGCTCCGGGTCGCCGGTCAGCCCCGGCGCGCGGGCGAGGAGCCCGCGGCGCAGGGCCCGAGCCTCCTCCACGAGGCGCACGGCTTCCGCGGCGTCACCCGCGTCCAGGGCCGAGCCTGCGGCGGCCAGGGTCTGGGCGAGGCGGAACGCGAGGAGGTTCTTGAGCACGTTGCGCTCGAGCGGCCCGGCGGAGGGCGTGCCGGCCGGCAGGCTGAGACTGGCGCGGGCCACGCCGTTGCGCAGGAGGACCAGGTCCTTGTAGCGGACGCTGACGTCGGCCAGCGCCCCCGGGGCCTGCGCGACCACGTCGAGCAGGATCACGTGCGCGTCGCTCGCGTGGAAGAGCGGGATCACGACCTGGATCCCGTCCTCGTCCTCGCCGCGGTCGGACTCGATGCCGAGGTTTCGCGACAAGCGGAGGTCGATGCTGCGCTCCGCCTCGCGCACCCGCTGGGCCTGCGCCTCGTCCAGGCGCCGCGATCCCACGATGCCCACGAGACGGACTCCCGCCGCCAGCCGGATGCGCAGGCGCACCGCGCGGGCGACGGCGTCGCTGCCGGCGGTCAGCTCGGCCTCGACCAGCCGCGCCGCATCCGAGCGCGCCTCGAGCAGCCGCCGGCTTCCCTGGCCGGTGAGGGCGAGGCGATCGAGCTCGGCCAGGGGCGCGCCCGAGCCCACGCCCACGACGCTCAGGGGGATCCCGGCCACGGCACCCTGGTGCGCGAGGTCGGCCAGCACGTCGGCCGGCTCTCCCGGGGGCTGCCCGGTGACGAGGATGACGGCGCTGCTGCCCAGCGCTGCGTCCGGATCGTCGCGGTGGCTCGCCTCCCCGAAGGCCGCGGCCAGGGCGTCCGTGAGGCTTAGGGTCTGACCCGCCGCCAGAGGGTCGCCGGCCAGCACCTGGTCGAGGGCTACGGCCAGGGGCCCGTGCTTGAACCTGTCGGGTCCGACCGCGACGCCGCCGGGGCGTCCCGCGAGGATCAGGCTGAACCGGTCGCCGACCTGCCGGGCTTCGGAGAACGCCAGGGCCAGCGCGCGCATGTCCGCGGCGGTCTCCGCGGGCACGTTCCCCCGCAGGTCGAGGACGAGGGCCAGAGTCATCGCCGGCCGCGAGGCCCCGGAGCGGGGCGAGCCCTTGAGCCCGACCTGGAGCAGCATCCGGCTCGGCTTGTCGAGCCCGCCCCGGTCGGCGTGAATGTAGACGGCCAGGCCCGCGCTACGCGGCGGGTCGAAGGGCTGCGACGGCGGAACGGCGTCGTCGTGGAGGCGCAACGGGAAGCCCGCCTGCGCCTGCAGCGGAGAGCGGTCCCAGGCGAGGAGCCGCGAGCGCAGCAGGCGCAGGGCGGGATCGCCCGGCACGTAGGTGTTCGCCCAATAGCCGCGGGCGGGCTGGAACGAGATCCCCTCGATCGCCGTGCGCTCGTCGAGAAAAGCCCGGGCGGGCTCGGTCGAAGGATTCTCCGAGGCTCCCGGCTTCTCCTGCGAAGGGCTCGGAAGGCGGAAGTTGACCGTCACCGTCATGATCACGGGGACGGGCCCACCGTTCAGGAGGGTCGGCGCGTACCGCCATTGCAGAACGGCCGCCACGGCCGCGGCGTCGAGCAGCGGGATCGAGCGGAGGACCCGGGCTCGGGACACCTGGCCGCGCGCGTCGATCTCGACCTCGAGCGTCACCGTGCCCTGGACCTGGGCGCGGCGCGCTTCCTGAGGGTAAACAGGCGCGACGTGCCGGATCTGCTTCGGCGCGTTCAACGCGCCCCCGACGCGCACGGGCGGCCTGCCCGCCACACCGCCTCCGACGGCGCGTCCCTCGTCGAGGTCGGCCTCTCCGCGTTCCTTTCGCGCGTCCTTCTCGCCGGCCTTTTTCTCGACGCGGCCAAGCTCGTTTGCGCGAGCCGGGGCCTCGTCGGAGGGCGCGCCTGGCTTCACGGTTCCACTGCGGGAGGGGTCTCGGTACACGTCGAACTCGGCCTTGAGGTCGGGGGATCCGCTCGAGACGACCTGCCCTTCCTTCCCTCTTGACGTTTCGCCCTTGCGCGCCGCCACATTCGCAGCGGTGTCGTCGCCGAGATAGCCTAGCGCGCGCAGCTTTTCGGACTCCTCTTGGGTGAGCGGTTGCAGCTTGTGGGCAAAGGCCCCGTTCTTCGCGAGAGAGTTGCCGTCGATTGCGACGGATCGGTCGCCGGTCGTCACGTCGGCCCGCTTGTCGGCTCCGGCGGGCGGCATGACGCTAAGGTTGTCGCTTACGATGGCCTCCAGCTTGGGGGTGGGCCGTGGCGACAAGCGGCGCGCGGACATCAGGAGCACCGATGCTGCGAACACGACGCTGGCCGCCGTCGCCAGGCCCCAGAGGAGGGGCCGGGGGAGGGAAGGGCGACGGACCGGGCTGCGGGTTCCTACCCGCTGATCCTTGACGAGGACGAGGAGCTCCTGGACCACTCTCTCCGGCGCATCGAGCGCCGACATCGCGCCGAGCGTCTCGTCCAGCCGCGCCAGCTCCTCCAGCACTCGGAAGCACTGGGTGCACTCTTCGAGATGGCGCTGGGCGGCCGCGTCGGCGCGCAGGGCCTGGGCCCCCTCGCTGGCCAGCCGTTCCTGCAGCTCACGACAGATCGGCTTCATGATCGTTCCTTGCCCTGCGCCATGCCGACGCGTCGGGCCAGCTTCTCGCTCAGCGCCAGGCGTGCCCGCCGCAGGTGCGTCTTCACCGTGTTGAGGGGCAGCCCGAGCACCTTTGCGACTTCGTTCAACGGCCGGCTCTCGAGGGACGCGAGGATCAGCACCTCACGCCGTGCCAGGGGCAACCGACGGATCTCCTCCTCGAGCCAGGCGACGGTCTCCCGAGCCTCCACCACCCGCTCGCCGTCCGGCGCGGGATCCTCGGGCTCGTGCCGGGCCGGCGGCGCGAAAACGAGCTCGCGGATGCGCCTTCGCCGCAGATGGCTGCGGACCTCATTGGCGACGATCGTGAAGATCCACGGGTGGGCAGGCAGCTCCGCCCGGTACTGGGCCGCCGCCCGATGGATCTTCAGGAACACGGCCTGGAAAACGTCGTCCCGGTCGCCCTCCGCGACGCCGCAGCGGATGAGGTACGAGTAGACCGGCCTGCGGTAGTCCGCGACCAGCACCGCGAAGGCTTCGGGGTCGCCTTCCCGGTGGCGCAGCAGGGGATCCCGGGAATTGGCCTCGGCGCCTGGCAGGGCGGCGGGCCCCTCGGTAGCATCCGTCATCGCGATGTTCCGGGGGCCGGCGGTCGCCTGCACACCCTCTTCATACTCGCGACTCGGGCGAAGGTTTCAGGAGCCTGCGGTCGAACTCGTTCTGGAAATAGTACGAAAAGTAACAGGCGGAGGGAGGGACGCTAGCCGCCGGGGGGGACCTCCACCGGTCGGCGGCGGTTGCCGCGCCGCTCGCGCCATTCCGGGTTGGCCAGGGCGCAGATCTGGCCCGACACCTCGGCCAGGCCGTAGCGCACGTGAGCGCGCATGGTGGCGTCGGCCCGCGCGGGATCGCCGGAGACCAGGGCCTCCGCCAGCTGGGCGTGGAACCCGGGGGGAAGGGGGGTGCGCCGGCCGGCCACGTCGAAGAGCCAGTTGAGGATGAGGACGTGGTTCCTCTCGATCATCTGCCGCAGGATGTCGCTGCCCGCGTGCTCGGCGATGCGCATGTGAAGCTGGACGTGGTGGCTGTGGACGGCGAACCGGAAGGCGGGGTCGTCGCCGCTCGTCGACAGGCGGGCGAAGAGCACGTCCACCTGCTCCGCCAGACGCCCCAGCTCGAGGCGCTGCGCGTCGGTGGCCCTCTCGGCGAACAGGCGGGCCGACTGGGTCTCCAGCGCCTCCCGAAGCTCGTAGAGCTCCCGGACGTCCTTCTCGCACGGCACCCGGACCCGGGTGCCCGCGCGCGCCCGGCTCTCCAGGAGGCCGTCGCCTTCGAGTCGCCGGAGGGCGTCGGTCATGGGGACGACGCTCATCCCCAGGTCGCGGGCCAGGCGGCGCCGCGAGAGCGGAGTGCCGGGCCGAAGCTGGCCGCGCAGGATGTCCTCGCGGATCGCGAGGTAGGCCTGGTCGGCGAGGCTCACGCGTGCGCCCGAGGCCATTTCGATCCGCTCCGGCCCAAGCGTGGCAAAGGAGGGGCGGGAAGTCAAAGGAGCGGTCCGAATCGACTATGCTCACGCCGGGAGGGATTCGAATGAGACCGCTGAAGCGTCACTCGATGGCGATGTCCCTGCTCCTGCTCGCGCTCGGGATGGGCGGCCGCGCGGCCCCGGCCGGGGCCGCCGGCAACTGCGGGTTCGCGCGGCCCAACCTCGAGAGTATCGCCACCGCCGAGGGGCTCGTGATCGCCCCCGACGGCACGATCTACTTCTCGCAGCCATTCGTGGGAGGGAACACCCAATATCTGGGCCGCTACCGGCCGCCCTACGACCGGGCGCCGGAGACTCATTGGGTGGACATGGGAGGAAACGCCCTGGGGATCATGCTGGATCCCCAGCGCAACGTCCTCTACGCGGGCTCCCGGACCCTGAAGAAGCTGCTCAAGGTGACGCTCACCGAGCCGCCAGTGGTCAGCGCCCTGGCCGACGTCGAGGAAGGGATCAACGGGCTGACCCTGGGGGAGGACGGCGCGGTCTACTACAGCGACCAGAACGGGGGAGAGCTGTACAAGGTCACCCCCGACGGAACGAAGAGCCGGCTCACCACCAGCCCGATCACGGAGCCGAACGGGCTGGCCTTCGGACGCGGCGGCGGGCTTTACGTGGTGTCGTGGACCACTCCGGAGGTGACGCGGCTGGAGATCCGCAACGGCGCGGAGACGAGCCGTGAGCGCTTCGCCACCCTCCCCCAGGCAAAGGCGGACGGGATCGCGTTCGACGCCAAGGGCCGGGTCTTCGTGACCGCCTCGTCGACCCTCTACGCGATCGCTCCCGACGGGCGCCAGGTGACGACCCTCGGGCCCAGCGCGGGCGCCAACATCGACTTCGGGGCGGGCGCCCTGCCCTGCTCGGACATGTACATCGCGGGCAACGGCCAGGGCATCCGGCGCTTCGCCCACGACACCCCCGGCCTCGACGTTCCCTGGCACCGCGGGACGCCGGCCGCCGCCGCGGCCCCGCTCCCCACGCCCGGCCCGCCCCAGGTGGCGTTCCGCGGCCAGTACGCGGCGGCGCCTCCGGATTGGCGCTTCCCGGTGTGGCCCGCCGGCTGCAGCCGCTTCTCCGGCGAGGAGCGGGCGGCCTGCCTCGAGTTCGTCTCCCTGGACTACGGGCGGCTCTCGCGGTTCGCGGCGGCCAACGTGGCCCTGGCCACGCCCGTCGCCGGGGAAGCGCGGGTCGTGTTCTTCGGCGATTCCATCACCGACAACTGGTCGAAGGCGGGCTACGGAGGCTTCTTCCCGGGCAAGCCCTACGTGAACCGGGGCATCGGCGGCCAGACGACCTCGCAGATGCTGGTCCGCTTCCGCCCGGACGTGATCGGGCTCCAGCCCAGGGTGGTCGTGATCCTCGCGGGGACCAACGACCTCGCGGGGAACTCGGGGCCGATCGGCCTGGGGGCGATCGAGCAGAACCTGGCCAGCATGGCGGAGCTGGGCCAGCTCCACCACATCGAGGTCGTGCTGGCCTCGCTGCTGCCCGTCTCGGACGACAAGCGCGACCAGGCGGGAAAGCCCGTCATACGGACCCGGGACCGGCAACCGGAGCGCTTGCGCGCGCTCAACTCCTGGATGGCCGGCTACGCGCGCACGAACGGCCACGTCTATCTCGACTACTTCTCGGCCCTGGCCGACGAGAACGGAGCATTGAAGCCGGAGCTGAACGACGACGGCCTTCACCCCAACGCGGCTGGCTACGCGCTGATGGCCCCCCTCGCGGAGAAGGCGATCGCGGCGGCATTGGCGCGCCGATAAGGGCGGGGCAGAGCTCGCGACAGCGTTTCCCTCCCCCCGTGTGGGGAGGGATGGGGTGGGGGGTCGATGAATAACCCCTCACAGCCGCGGGGTGGGTGGCTTGACGAGCTGCCAGGGGAACACGCCCCTGCGGCGCACCACCCTGCGGAACACCTTGTCTCCGGCGGTGACGTAGAGGGTGTCGAGGTCGGGGCCGCCGAAGACCACGTTGGAGATGGCCGCGGCCTGGGGCTTGTTGATGATGGCGGCCACCCGGCCCGGCTGGTCGCAGACCTGGATGCCGAGGCGCGTGGCGACGTAGAGGTAGCCTTCGCGGTCGACCGTCATGCCGTCCGCGGCCGAGTCGGACGACTCGTCGGGGGTCTCGAGGCGGTAGAACGGCTGGCCGTGGAGGAGCGAGCCGTCGGGCGCGACCTGGAACGACCACACCCACTTCGTGCGCGAGTCGGCCACCGCGAGCAGCGACTGGTCGGGCGAGAGCGCGACGCCGCTGGCGAACTGGAGGCCCTCGTGCACGACCCGCTTGGCTCCCTGGGCGTCCACGAACCAGACCCTCTTGTTCGCGGGATCGGTGAACCACAGCTCGCCCCGGGCGTTGACCGCGAGGTTGTTCGATTCGGCGTCGGCGGCGACGACGCTCTCGGTGCCTTCGGGGGAGTAGGCCACGATGCGCTTGCGGCCGCTCTGGCAAGCGTAGAGCCGGCCGTCCGGCCCGAACATCAGGCCGTTCGCGCCGCCCGTGTTTTCCTTGAAGACCGTCACCTTGCCCGTGGCGTGCTCGATCCTGTGGATCCGGTTGTTGGGGATGTCGGTGAAATAGACGTTGCCCCGACGGTCCACGGCGGGGCCCTGGGTGAAGCGGTAGCCCTCGGAGACGAGCTGCCACTCGTGGTCGGGGTCGAGGATCTCGGTGACGAAATGCCGCTCGGCCCCGGCGACCCCTCGTGATTTCCCAATGGGCTCCCTCCAGTTCCGGAAGAGCCAGCGGAGCGCATCCGGAAGGATCGCCGAGCCGTGGATGTTGTTGTGCCCCTGGTCGCCGGTCACGAAAGTGGAGTCGTAGCCCGCGTACTCGAGGGCGCTGGCCAGGTCCTGGTTGGCCACCCACCAGTTGCCGGAGTAGAGGTTCAGGTCGCGGCTCCCGTCCTGGAGGAAGACCCGGATCGGCTTGGGCTCCGTCTTGCGGACGAGCGAAGCGTAGATGTTGCCTCCGCGGAGGTTGGTGTAGGAGCCGATGAAGGAGAGCACGCGGCGGAACGCGTCGGGGCGGTTCCAGGCCACGGTGAATGCGCAGATCCCTCCGGACGACGAGCCGGCGATGGCGCGCAGGTTGGGGTCGGAGGTCAGGTTGTGCGTCTTCGCCACCTCGGGAAGGATCTCCTCGAGGAGGAAGCGCGCGTAGCGGTCGCCGAGCCCGTCGTACTCGAAGCTGCGGTTGTAGCGGGCCTCCTGGTCGGCCGAGGGTGCTTGGAGCACTCCCGGATTGATGAAGATGCCGATGGTCACCGGAATCTGCCCCTTGTGGATCAGGTTGTCGAAGACGATGGGAACGCGCCAGCGGCACTGCTCGCCCACGAAGCCCGCGCCGTCCTGGAAGACCATCACCGCCGCGGGCACCTCGGGCGTGTACTGGGCGGGGACGTACACCCAGTAGTCGCGCACCGTGCCGGGGAAGATCCTGCTCGTCCAGGAATGCTGGGTGACGGCGCCCGCGGGGACGCCCGGCTGGGGCTGTGAATCGGCGGTCAGAGGGTAGTCGGTCTGCGCGATGAGCCGAGACGCGGTGAGCAGGCAGCCGCCGGCAAGACCGATGATCTCTCGCATTCGCTACCGCCGCTACCGCTCAACCGCGTCGCCCTCGATCTCCACCACCACGACGGTGGCCATGAGATCGAGGATCGGGCGGGCGATGAGCAGGTAGGTCCGGCCGCTCTCGACCTCGAGCTCGACCGGCTGTCCGTCCGCGAGCTGGTACGCGCGCTTGACGGCGTTCTTCATTGGGGGCAGGGCGAAGGGCACGCGGGGCTCCTGGAAGAACGTGAAGTAGAGCTTTCCGGGCCGGGTGGTGACGCGCCATTCGTTGTGGGGGAGGAACAGCGCCTCGCCGCGCAGGTCCTTCCCGCCCCGCGCGCTGGGCTCTCCGAGCTCGTCGCCCCAGGGGGTGGCCCCGGCGCCGTAGACGGCCTCGCCGTTCACCTTCAGCCAGCGCCCCACGGCCCGCAGCGCATCCTGGCTGGCCGGGGGGATCACGCCGTCGGCCATGGGCCCCACGTTCAGCAGGTAGTTGCCGCCCTTGCTCACGATGTCGACCAGCTTGAACGTGATCTCGCCGGGGGACTTCCAATCCTGATCGTCCTTGCGGTAGCCCCAGGTGTGGTTGATGGTGGCGGGTGTCTCCCAGTACTCGTTCCGGGCCGAGGACGGGATCACGTTGTCGCCGGTGCTGACGTAGTCTCCGGCGGTGCCGAGCCGGCCGTCGATGAGGGTCTTCGGCTGGAGCGAGCGGACGATGTCCGTGAAGCGCTGGGCCCGCTCGGGCGTCATCATGCGCGGAGTGTCGAACCAGACGAGCGCGACCGGTCCGTATCCGGTCAGCAGCTCCCGCACCTGCGGCTCCGCCTTGTCGCGCAGGTACTGGTCGTAGGGCTTGCGCTCCTTCCCGTCGGGTCCGAGGTCGGGACCGAAATCCCAGTCGTTTCCGGCGCCGCCCGGCTCGTGCCAGTCCTGGGCCTGCGAGTAGTAGAAGCCAAGGGGCATGCCGTGCTTCTGGCAGGCGGCCGCCAGCTCCTTGAGGATGTCGCGCTTGAACGGGGTGGCGTCCACCACGTCCCAACGGCTCACCTTGGAGTCGTAGAGGGCGAAGCCGTCGTGGTGCTTGGAGGTGATCACGATGTACTTCATCCCCGCGTCCTTCGCGAGCTGCACCCAGGCCTCGGGATCGAACTTCACCGGGTTCCACTGCTTCGCGAGCTGCTCGTACTCCGCCACCGGGATCTTCGCCCGGTTCATGATCCACTCGCCGCTGCCGGGAATCCGCTTGCCGCGCCATTCCCCCGCGGGGATGGCGTAGAGCCCCCAGTGGATGAAGAGGCCGTACTTGGCCTCGCGGAACCACGCGAGGCGCGCGTTCTGGGCGGCCTCGGGCGAGTCGGGTGAGGCGGGGGGCGGGGAGCCGTAGGCGACGGCTCCGGAGAGCACGAGGGCGATCATTCTCATGAGCAATCCTACCTCTCGATCCGGATCACCCTGTGGTTCTCGCTGTCGGAAATGTAGATCGCGCCCGTCCCGGGCTGCACCACCGCTCCGTGCGGGCGATCGAGCTGGCAGGCCTCGGGCGGGCCCCCGATGCCCGCGGCGCCCTTCTCTCCGGTGCCCGCCACCCGGCGGATGGTCCCGTCCTGCGGAGAGTAGCGGCGGATGACGTGGTTCTCGGTGTCGGAGATGAGGACGTCGTCGCGGCCGTCGACCGAGATGTGCTTGGGTCCGCGCAGGCGGGCCGTGAGCGCCGGGGCCCCGTCGCCCGAAAAGCCTTCCTCACCGGTGCCCGCCACGGTGCGGATCTTCCCGGCGGGGTCGACGACCCGGAGCGCGTGGCCGCCGCGCTCGCAGATGTACAGGTTGCCCTTGGAGTCGAGGGCGATGGCTCGAGGATCCACGAGGGGCTGGGAGCGGGCATCCTCGCCGTCGCGCGGCACGCCCTTCTCCCCATTGCCGGCCACGGTGGTCACCACGCCCGTCTTCAGGTCGATGGCCCGGATGCGCCGGTTGTCGAGGTCGCAGGCGAAGAGCACGTTTCCGCGGAAGGCGATCGCGTAGATGCCGCCGAAGCGGGCCTCGCGGGCGGGGCCGCCGTCGCCGCCGAACCCCTTCTCGCCCG
>WNFT01003747.1_pt1 | contig 13255 bp, 9 predicted proteins | sample 5400191 | NCBI WGS metagenome assembly WNFT01 (sample SAMN13153359, study PRJNA577476) | soil metagenome | isolation source: 80 cm saprolite under Madrone tree | place: USA:California | collected 2016-06-14
AGGATAAGGCGGAGAAGCTGCTCGCGGACGCCAGGGCCCTCGAGGCGGCGGGCTGCTATTCGCTGATCCTGGAGATGATGCCCACAGAGCTGTCGGCGGAGATCGCCCGCGCGCTGAGCATCCCGGTGATCGGAATCGGGGCCGGCGCCGGCTGCGACGGCCAGGTGCTGGTCATCTATGATCTCCTCGGGATGAATCCGGACTTCTCACCGAAGTTCGTCAAGCGCTACCTGGACCTCGGTGTCCTGATCCGCGAGGCGGTCACACGCTACAACGACGAGGTGAAGCACGGTGTGTTCCCGGGCCCCGAGCACAGCTTCGCCTCCGAGAAAGAACCGGCCAAGGGCGCGCCGGTGCTGCAGCTCTATTCGAGCGGTCAATGAGCGTCGGGGTGGTCGGCACCGCGCACGACTTCCGGCGCGCCTGCCAGGAAGCGCGCACCGATGGCGAGCTCGCGCTGGTGCCCACCATGGGGTACCTGCACGGGGGGCACCAGTCGCTGATCCTTGCGGCGGCGCAGCGCGCGCCCACGGTGGCGGTCACCATCTTCGTAAATCCGACGCAATTCGGGCCCGCGGAGGACCTCTCGCGTTATCCGCGAGACATCGAAGGCGACTTGCGCAAGTGCGAGCAGGCGGGCGCGACGTTCGTGTTCGCCCCGAAGGGGCCCGAGGAGATCTACCCGCCGGGGTTCCAGACCTGGGTGGAGCCGGGTCCGCTCGCCGCTCCGCTCGAGGGCGAGAAGCGGCCCGGGCACTTTCGCGGCGTGTGCACCGTCGTCGCCAAGCTTTTCGCGCTCAGCCGGGCGGACTGCGCGTTCTTCGGGGAGAAGGACTACCAGCAGCTGCTCGTGATCCGGCGCATGAACGCAGATCTGAACCTCGGAGTCGAAGTGATCGGGCGTCCCATCCTGCGCGAAAGCGACGGCCTGGCGCTGTCGTCGCGAAACGCCTACCTCTCGCCGGAGGAGCGCGCGCGGGCGACGGCGCTCTGGAAGGCGCTCAAGGCCGTTCGCAATGCGTTCAAAGGCGGGGAGGTCCAGCCGGCGCCGCTCGAGGATCTCGCGCGACAGACGCTGCTCGCCGATGGGTTGCGCGTCGACTACGCCGAGGTCCGCGATCCGGTCGAGCTGCAGCGCCCCGAGAAGGTGGACGCGGCCTCGCGGTTGTTCCTTGCCGCGTTCGCCGGCAAGACGCGGCTGATCGACAACGGGGCGATCGGCGCGGCCGCGGCAGGCAGCCTGACCCCCACACAGTTTGGTTTTTGCGAGCAGGGATGAGCCCCGAGCACGTCAAGGTCATCACAACCAACCGCCGGGCCCGCTTCGAGTATCACGTCGAAGGGAAGGTCGAGTGCGGCATCGCCCTCACCGGGACGGAGGTGAAGAGTCTGCGGGAAGGAAGCGCGCAGCTCTCCGACGCGTACGCCATCCCCAAAGGCAGCGAGCTGTGGCTCCTGAACGCGCAGATCCCCCCCTACAAGCCGGCGGGTCCGCTGCAGAACCACGACCCGAAGCGGACGCGAAAGCTGCTCCTGCACCGCCGGGAGATCGACAAGCTGCAGGAGCAGCAGCAGAGGGCGGGATACGCGCTCATTCCCCTCAGCCTGTACTTCAAGGACGGCCGGGTGAAGGTCGAGCTCGGCGTGTGCAAGGGGAAGACGGGCGTGGACAAGCGGGAGGACATCGCGGAGCGCGAAGCGAAGCGCGAGATGGACCGGGCGCGGCGGACCCGCAGATGAAGGGGAAGATCGTGCTGATCACCGGGGGGACGTCGGGGATCGGCCGCGTCACCGCCCGCGAGCTGGCGCGGATGGGCGCGAAGGTCGTCGTGGCCGGACGCGATCCGGCGAAGCTCGACGCGATCAAAGGCGAGATCGGCGCCGATACCATCCGCGCCGACCTCCAGCTGGTTGCCGACGCGCGCCGGGTGGCGGCCGAGTTCAGCAGCCGATACGCCCGTCTCGACGTGCTGGTGAACAACGCAGGCGCGCTCTTCGGCCGGCGGCAGGTCACCGCCGAAGGTCTGGAGCGCACGTTCGCGCTCAACCACATGGCCTACTTCACGCTCACCACGGCGCTGCTGGATCTGCTGCGGGCCAGCGCACCGGCGCGGGTGATCAGCGTCTCGTCCGAAGCAGCGCGCGGCGGACGGATCGATTTCGGCGACCTGCAGATGGAGCGCGGCTACATCGGCATCCGGCAGTACTGCAACACCAAGCTGATGAATCTGATATTCGCGTTCGAGCTCTCTCGTCGCTTGCAAGGAAGCGGAGTGACGTCGAACGCGGTCCACCCGGGAGCGATCGCGAGCGGATTCGCCATGCAGGATGCGGGGTGGTACGGAGTCCTCACCAGGCTCGCCCGTCCGTTCCTGATCGGCGAGGAGAAGGGCGCTCGCACGCAGATCTGGGCTGCGTCGGAGAACTCGTTGGAAAGAGTCACCGGGAAGTACTTCGTCCGGCAGCGCGAGAAGCTGCCTCCGCGCGCCGCGCTCGACCAGGCGGCGGCGCTGCGGTTGTGGGAGGAGAGCGAGAAGATCGCGGCCAACCCGACGATCCCGTCGGGACGTCGAGCTGTTCCGACTCCGTCGTAGGTTCGCGGCATGAAGATGCCCCCGGCCTTCCTGTGACGGATGACGACGACGGACCGCGCTTCTCCACGCGGCGCTCCGACAACTCCGGCGCCCGTCGTCGGCATTGGAACGAAATTGTTCGCGGCGGAGACGGCTTTGGTCGCTGCGGCGCGTGGTTCCCAGAGGGGAATGCGCGATCGCGCCGGGTGGCCAACTCTGGAATCAACTTTGCAGAAACCCAAGGCGTGCGCCTGGGGAGCGCGGAAAGGAGATTTTTTAGGGCGGCGCGGTCCGCATCGAAGACGTCGGGCGCGAGCGCATCGCAGTCGCAGCCGACGCGGTAGCCTGCATGGGGCCGATGCTCTTCGGTGCGGACCGGCACCGTCGATGATCTATCCGGACTTCACCAGGACGGGCTGTGAGCTGACTTGCTTGGCGGACTCGAGATACCGCGCCCAGACGGACATGAGCGCCTGCACCAGCCCGGCCTCTTCCGTATAGAACGCGTACTCGGTCATGTGATCGCCGAAGCTCGGGATCGCGAAGACGGCCTTTTCGCTGTCGATGATCCAGAGATACATCGGCATCAGGCCGGGATACTCCCACCGGTCGGCGAGGCGCAGGTCGGCATCGAGCGCGCGCTGCTGCCGTTCGAGCATCTGCTGAAGGAATTGCGGCCGCGACTCGGAGACCTGGCAGTTCTCCAGCTCCTCGTACAGGCGGCGGCTGCGCTGGAATCCGCCCTTCTTCACGTACTCCTTCCAGCGGGGTTCAGGATAGCGGTCCTCGAGTGCCCGTTCGCGGCCGTTGGCGTCGAGGCAGAGCACTTGCACGCTGAGCGGGTGCCCGCGGCGGACGCGCTCCGCTTTCCGGTTCTCGATCGCTTTTACGTAGGCGCCGTAGCGACCTCGGTCGCGCCAGGAGCCGTGGCCGGGAAAGTCGGTGGCGATGAACACCGATTCGCGAGCGTCGGAGATGATCCGATCCACTTCCGCCAAGTAGGCGGGGAAGGCACCGATCTCCTTGGTGGTGAGGTGATCGAAGACGGCGCGGAGCTCTTTGGTGAGCTGGCGGCCATCGCGGATGGAGAGGACGGCGAAGAGCGTACCGAGCACGGCCAGGAAGAGGCCCAGCGCGTCGAAGGTCGCCCGGTTCTTGAGGTACCAATCGTAGAGGGAGATGAGCGTGTGCACGAACCAGGCTTTCTGGGCCATGCGGCCATGCTAGCAGCGGCCGCGAGAAAGGCCGATGTGGGAGCGGGCGAGCACATGTGCGCCGCGCTGCCTTGACGCGCCGCCCCGCCCGGTTATGTTGTGGCCAAGGTCCGCTATGGGGGCGAACCGGTTTCGACGAGGGCAACGAACCTTTAGGCGCATGCAGGGGACGTCCGTTCCTCTTCAAAAAACGGGCAACGTAACAAACGCCAACGACAACGTTGAGCTCGCGCTGGCCGCCTAAAGCGGCTTAAGCACGCGGGACCCCGGAGCCCAGCCGATGGCGCCGGCAAGTCCCGCCAAAAAAGTCGGCTGGTCTTCCGTGGCGCTCCGACGGCGGAAGACGAGATTCATTCGGAGATGGTCCGGCGGGCAGGGGGCCCGTGCTCGATCCGCCGGATGACGATAAAGCGCGGGACAAGCATGTAGAGCCAAAAAGGGGAGTGCTTTCGGACGCGGGTTCGATTCCCGCCGCCTCCATTTTTGATAATAATTACAGTCTCTTACGTCGCGAGCGTCCGCCAAATCCGCCCAAGCGTGCGAATGTTTTCTCGATCCAAGACGGCGCGCTCGCTGCCGGCCAGCCTCGCCGAGCCGGCCCGCCGCAAGCGGCAGTCCGCGCTCGTCGAAGGCTTCTCGCTTCACGCAGCCGTCCACCTCCACGCCAACGACCGCGAAGGCCTCGAGAAATTCCGGGGCTAGCTGGTCTTTTCATGGCGACCATGGCGACGACGATGCGTCGCACGAACCAGAAGGATCGCGCACGCCTGAAGACGATCCCGGTGGGGGTGGGTTGATATCCCGGGGGACTTCAAGGACAGCAGCAGAGCGTACCGCTCGCGATGGAGCTGACTGGCTGGGAGCACCCGCCAAACAGCTCGTCGGGCGAATTGTTGCCCAAGCCACAGCCAGTGAGTACGCAATTGGGGCTGCCTGATGGGCAGACGAGCATCGAGCTGTCCATCCCGCAGTGATTCGAGAAGCCGGGCAGCGTGGCTTGCCCGACTGCGCAGTTGTTGGTGGTGCCGCCGTTGTCGCCCAGCGTGTCTCCGGTCCAATAGGTCGAGCTTGGGGTCCTGCCGCCACGGTTCGTTACCCACTCTTGCGCCGAGCATGCGTGGCAAGCTGTGGCGCAAAGGGTTGTGCGGGAGGAAAAGCTCACGCTTCCGCCGCAGCCCGACATCGTCGGCGAAAACACCTCCACGGACGTCGCAGTGTTGGAACAGGCTGACAGCGCGGGGCCCGCATCCGGGAATCCGCCTGCGTCCGGGAATCCACCGTCCGGGAATTCACCTGCGTCTGGGAATCCAGCGTCCGGGAATCCGCCGTCCGGAAATACACCTGCGTCCGGAAATCCGCACACACCGCAGAAAATCGGTGCCCCGCAGCCGTCGCTTTGCACGCCACATTGACCAGCCAAGCAGCCATGTGGGATGCAGCAGAGCCCGGCCGTGCAGGTCCCGCCCGGCCCGCACGAATGCCCGCACGCCCCGCAGTTGTTCACGTCGTTGGTGGTATCGACGCACGCCTCGAATGCGGGTCCGCCGTCGAAGTTCGAGCTGATCTGGCACACCGCAGTCGTGCCGGGCGCACAGCAAGCTCCCTGAGCGCAGAAGCCGGAAGGACAGACGTTGCCGCATGTCCCGCAGTTGAGTGGGTCGTTCTGGAGATCGGTGCAGGCGACTCGGGGTCCGCCGTCGAGGTTAGTGACGCCGCAGCAGGTCTGCCCGGGGGTACAGCAGAAGTGGCCTTCGAAGAAGGGTGGCCCGGCGTCCAAGTCCCCACTGAACGTTGGCCCAGCATCGAGCCTGGCGTCGAGACTCGGCAGCGTCGGGCAGAGGAGCCCCAGGTTCGCCTGACATTCGACGCACAGCCCCGTCCCCTGGGCCGCATTGGAAGTACATTCGCCTCGTTCTGGTCCGGGCGGGAGCTGGTTGCAGAAATGCGCGCAGTCAGCATTCCGGACCCTCGGTGATGTGCCTTTGTCGCCAACCACGGCATTGGGCAACTGCCCATTTCCGCAGGCGCAGACGCAGAGGGACGCAGCAGCGAGGCCGCCGAACGCGAAAGACAACGCTTTCATGTTGGGAACCCCCCCACCTCGCAGCGAAACGGAACGGCCGTACAGTTCGGGTGAAGCCGTACAGTTCGGGTGGAATCGACTACACCCGAACATGACAAAGTGCAAGACAGGCAATGTCCCGTCCGACCTTCCGGCGTCTGAAGGAGGCGCAGCATCCGCCGGGGTTCGCTAGTTCACGGTGCCGACGGGTGGCGAGAGGGTGGCATGATGGACGCCGAGGCCCTGGTATCGTCCTCCTACTCCTTGGCAGTCTCCTGGCAAATCTGGGCGAACTGTTGCAGTGGAGGGGATAGGCGGAAGAAACGGCCGTTTGGATCCTATAAGCCCGCTTCCGTCACCTGGGTGTAGCCCCCCTCTGGTCTGCATGAGCCAGCGGCGCGGTCAGAGCGCCGCAAGGATGCTTCGTAAATACGAGCGACGAGCGTGCATCGAACGGACGCAACGGACTGCCAGCCGACGACGTAAGCGCTGGAATATGGCTCCCCAGAGGACACCGATTTCGAACCGCGGCCGGGATCTGCCATCCGGCCGCGCAGGGAGGCACCCATGTTATGTGAAGTGCTCGTCAGGACTTGGCAAGATCCTTCGTATCGAGCATTTGCGGTGTGGCAAACCCCGCCGCGCAGGGGAAGACATTTCCCGACCTTGGTCGGACCCTCGGGACTTGACTCGACCCACGCCCAGAACGAGGGTGCCCCGGCCGGTGGTCACTGCCCCAACGGCACTCCCGGAGGAGCACCTCACATGAGACTTCACTGCCTGTGGATCGCGTCCGCGGCCGCCCTCGCGACGGCCGGCGCTCGCGCCGACTCGTTCCCGGTCGTCGAAACGACCATCGACGACATCGAGGCCGCCTATCAGGCTGGTACCGCCACGCCGAAAGACTTGGTCCAGGCGTACCTCCATCGGATCAACCAGTTCGACCGCACCGACAGCCCGCAGCCGCTCACCGCCGGCGGAGATCAGCAACTGCAGCCGCTCAACTCCTACATGCGCGTCAACCCGCATGCTGTGCGCGACGCGAGCAAGCTCAACCCCAATGCCGGCGGGCCGCTGTTCGGCATCCCCGTCATCGTCAAGGACAACATCGCCACTCTCGACATGCCGACGACCGCCGGCTCGGTCGCGCTGGGCGGATCGAAGCCGGACAGCGACGCGACGGTGGCTCGCAAGCTGCGCGCGGCCGGAGCGATCATCCTCGGCAAGGGCACGCTCACCGAGTTCGCCAACTTCATCGCCTTCGGAATGCCCACCGGCTACAGCTCGCAGCTTCGTTTCCAGCTCTTCCAACTCGGTGGAGACCTCGCGAAGGTCGGGTACGGATTCAACTCGTACGATCCGCGCATCGATCCGCGCACGACGGCGCCGTTCAACGACGGCCGTCCGGTCCTGCAGACCGGCGGATCGAGCTCCGGTCCCGGCATCGCCGTCGGCGACAACCTCGCCACGGTCGGCGTCGGCACCGAGACCTCGGGATCGATCCTCAGCCCGTCCGGCCAGAACATGATCGTCGGCATCAAGCCCACGCTCGGACTCGTCAGCCGCTACGGCATCGTGCCGATCACCGCCGGCCAGGACACCGCCGGCCCGGTGGCGCGGACGGTGACCGACGCCGCGAAGCTGCTGGGCGTCCTCGCCGGCTTCGACCCGAACGACTCGGCGACCCAGCCTTGCCTGACGCCGGGGAAGTGCCTCAGCGACTACACGCCGTTCCTCGATCCGAACGCGCTCCACAACGCGCACATCGCGGTGCCGAAGAATCCCTACTGGACGACCTTCGGCCTTGGCGCCAACCGCACCGCGCTGATGAATGCCGCGATCGCCAAGATGACTGCCCTGGGCGCGACCTTCGAAGACTGCGATCTTCCCGACCGGGACGCCCTCAGCGCATTCAACAGTTGCCTCAGCGAGAGCGACACGGCCGCCCGCGAGGCAGCAGGGCCGACCGGAACGGCGCCGTGCACGTCCGTGCTCGGTTTCGGCTTCAAGCGCGATCTCAACGCGTACCTCGCGAACCCGAACTTCGGGCCGGGCGTGAGCGCGTCGAGCTCCACCATCCCGGTGCGCACGATCAACACCCTCCACGACGTGGTCCAGTTCAACGCCGACCACCCCGAGGTCGCGCTGAAGTACGGCCAGGACATCGCGAAGGGCTCCGATGCGTACAACAGCCCGAGCGTCGATCAGGCGGACTACGACGCCGACCGGGCGCGCGATCTGTTCCTGACCCGGACCTGCGGGCTCGACCCGCTGTACACTGGCGTCGTCCCGCAGATCTGCCATGATCAGGGCGTCGTTCCCGCGACGCTCCCGAGCTGCGTCACCCATCCGCACGACGCGGTGCTCTTCCCCGCCAACTTCGGCGCCAACCCGCCGGCGCGCGCGGGGTATCCGAGCATCATCGTGCCGGCCGGCCGGTTCCCCAACCCGGCAAAAGCCGCGATCGACGCCGCGGATCCGACCTTCAACCCCAGGCGGTCGCCGTTCGGGGTGACGTTCTCGGGGGCGGCGTTCAGCGAGCCGAAACTGATCGGCTTCGCTTACGCGTACGAGCAGGCGTCACACTGCCGCATCACGCCCGACCAGAACGACTCCGCCAACACCGTGAGCTGCCCGTAGGCCGCCGCTGAAATTCCACGGTTTTTGCGACCCTGAACGGCAGCGTGGCGCCCGCTGCGTTCAGGGTCGAGTCGATCTTGGCCTCGGCGATGCCGGTCTTGATCGCCTGCGCCGCTGCGGGTGCCTGCGGACAGGAAGTTCACGTCGAGCGGGATCAGCAGCGTCGTGTCCTTGCCCGCCGGCACCGGCGCGGTCTGGGGTAGTGAATGTGGCCGACGCGCGCGCCCGCCAGCGAGACGTCGCCGAGGATCCCCCGAGCGGCAGCGGAAAGCCGTTGGCGTTCGTGATCTTCAAGGGGATCGAGAGTTACGCGGTCGTCAGCGACAGGCCGGTGATGCGCGGCGACCTAGACGCCATCGAGCTGTTGCTGCAGGCGCCGGAAGGAACAGGTCTCCGCGGGCAGGAAAAGCGAGGCGACGTTCGCGTTCTATCGGGAGAAGACCGGTCACTGGCGAGGTGCTCCTCGGCGAACTGCTCGAGGACGCGGCCGCACGCGTCGCCTTCACCATCGCGACGTCAGCTGAGGCTGCGGCCTGCGCCGCACCTACTCCACCTCGCTGCGCGCCGACGGCGTGCCCAACGAGCTCAGCGCACCGACGATGGGGCACAAGGACACGCGCATGCTCGATCGCGTCTACGCGAGACTACCGCCGGAGCTGCTCGCGCCCGTTTGCTCGCGGCTCTCGGAAGGTGCAGTGCCGGTGCAGTAAACACGAGCGGAGAAGGTGTACAGAACGGACGCACCGGACACCAAGTCGACGACGTAACCTCTGGAGAATTGGCTCCCCGGAGGGCACCGGTCTAGAACGAATTTCTCTCGGTGTTTCCGAGAATCAAGCACTTGCGCTTGTTGTTCGTCATCGAGAGTGGTGCCCGGTCGCGATCACGAACTCTCTGTGTGTTAAGCGAGTGCGAGTATCGCGGCTGCTTAACACAAGAGAGAATCCCAGGACGCTTGCGCGCACCGTTCTGGCGTGCACCGCGGTTACGCGGGCAGGTACCCAGCGTATGGCATGCACCTTCCATCCTCGCTCCGCGAGGAAGATGGCGTATCGTCCTGCGCCGCCAGCGCAGCGGCGCGGGCGTCTTGCTCTCCGGGCGCCTCGATGAAAGCCGCCGCGCTCTGCTGCGTACGGTTCGGTGCTGGTCGGGACGACACGGTTCGTGCTTGCCGGCAGGAGGCCTTGCCATGGACGCCTTGACCCGCGCCGGCCGCGTGATCGGCGTTTTGATCGTCATCCAAATGATCGGCGGCTTTCTGGTGAACTTCGTGCTCGAGGCGCCGCTTTTCGGTGCGCCAGGTTTTTTGGCCAATGCCGCTCCGCACTCGCAGGAGATCGCTCTGGGCGCGCTGCTCGGACTCGTGATTGAGGCGTTGTGGGTCGGCATAGCCGTGATGGCGTTCCCCGTGTTCTATGAACGGACGCAACGCCTACCGCTCTGGTTCTTTGCGCTGGCCGCGGTCATTCTGGCCGTGGCAGTGGTCGAGAACGCAGCTGTCATGTCCATGGTCACGGTGAGCGAGGCATATGCCAAGGCGAGTGCCGGCGAGCGCGCACAACTCGAGACGGTCCGGGTCATCGTGGCTTCCGCCCGCAACTGGATCCACTACATGGCGCGAATGACCGACGGTCTTGCGATTCTCGTGTTCTACGCCGCAATGTACCGGCTCGCCGTTATTCCGCGCGTGCTCGGGGCCTTCGGCATCATTGCCGCCGTGCTGCAGATCATCGCCGTCGCCATGCCCCTCTTTCACCGCGACGTCGTGTTTCCGATGCTCGCGCCGCTCGGCTTGTGTCAACTGGTTGTGGCGATGTGGCTCATCGTGAAGGGCTTCCAGGATCAGCCGCGCACCGCGAGTTCGTAATCGAGAGTGGTGCCCAGACGCGATCACGAACTCTCTTTGTGTTAAGCGCGTGCGAGTAATGGTCCGGTCAACACAGGAGAGAACCGCTGCTCCGCATCCGTGGTCGCCCGGGAGACCGTCTACCCCGACGCCAGCAAGCCGCGACCGCGAACGCCAGGAGGGAACTCAAGTCAGCTTTGCCAACCGATCCACATCCGCCACCGTTTTGGCGCGCCGTCACTTCGATGCTCACGCTTCCTCGAATCTCCGGCCTCTCCAAGTCGGCGATCGATACGGTCTGGGTTCCCGCCGCCGCAAAAACTACCGAGAACGAAGTCGACCCTCTTGGATTGAATGCGATCTGCGCAGGTGCCTGTGGGGATAGGCGGAAGAAACGGCCATTTGGATCCGATAAGCCCGCTTCCGTCGACGGAGCCTCCTACATAACGTCAACGCTGCTAGACTGGTCAGAGAAAGGCACGCCATCAACAAAAACCGGCCCGGCGATTTCGCGCCGAGCCAGGTTGGTGAGGGTCGTCCGAGAGGCGGACGGCCGTCGGACGGGACCGCGCAACTTACGTTGCGCTTGCCCGGCCCGCTATTCTGCGCGTCCATTTGCTCAGTCGCCCGAGTCCTCGAAGAGATCCTTGTTGTGCGCCTTGAAGCTGTCCGTGAAGCGCAGGACCTGAAAACCGTTGCCATCACTGACGGTCCAGAGCTCCAGCTCGGTTCCTTTGCCGTTCCCATTGCCTTGGCCGTCGCCGTTGTCATTCTGCTTGGCCTTGTCGTGGCCACGAACGACCCAGCGCGCCCAACCAGCAATCTTATCCACGGTTCGATCGACGCCCGGTCTCCAGCTACCTGATGCGGGACGGACCTCCGTCCGCACAGCCGGTGACTTGTAGTACGCGATCTCTTTCGGATGGGTTGGATCGCGAATGTCGAAAACGCGCAATTGCGCATTTTGAAAACTGCAAGCGAGCATCCTCGCATTGTTTGGACGGTCAGCGACACATCTTTCTTCGCTGTAGTTGGTCGTCCCCGACACGGGCGGCAAGTTCGTCCCGGGCGCGGTTCCGGGGGGATCCGGCGGCGTTTCACTGAGTAGCAGCGAGCAATTGGCGGGGTCGCTCACTTCCAGCCTGAGTTTGGCGATGATCTTGGGGTGCGTCTCGTCGCCGACGTCGATGATCTGCGGATAACCGAAAGCGGACGCCCCCCGGGCACACGCGGCCGCCCAACCGCCCTGGCCTCCCGCGCCGCCGGCCTCGTCCGTGCTGATGATGTACGGGTGCCCCTTGATCTTCACGGGGATCATGGGCTCGGCTTCCCCCTGGTCCGTCCAGAAGAGCTTGCCGATAATCCGGATCTGCGGATTGGGGCGACGGAACTGATAGTCGCTGACGTCCTCGATCACCAGCCCGTCTGGACCGCTATCGTTGCCAACGTTGCCGAATTCGCCGGGCTGCCCCGCGTACACCCGCGTCCCTTCGTGCACACCGGGCTCGAAGCCCTCCGGGTTGAGCAATAGCCCGTGGGGCCTGCCATCGCCGAGGAACTGCCAAGGGGGGAGCTCCCGCGGATGCGACGGGTCGGAGAGATCCACGATGTACAGGAAGCCGCCGATGCCTCGGAAGCTCTGGGTGAGGTAGTACGTCATACCGTCCGGGGCGAAGGCGCCCATGTGGCCTCGGCTGCCTGGCAGGTCGATGCTGGCCTTCAGGACCGGGTGGCGGCAGTCGGCAGAAGTGTCATAAACCGCAAAATTCGGCCCGTTGTTTTGGCCGACCACGAGGAGGTGGCGCCGAGCATTGGTCTGCAGCGTCTCGTGCGGGGCAAGCGCCGCGGGAGTGTCGTCCAAGTACGCGCTCGGCTGTGGGTGCTGCGGGTCCGAGGCATCGATCACCGTCACGCCGAGGTGCTGCTGCAGAGGAGTAACACGGTCCGTTCCAAAGTATGCGCAGTCACCGGCGTACGCCGGTCCATCCTGCGAAAATGCTCCCTCACCTCGGTACTCGCCCACGAGTTCCAGATTGCAGTTGTAGCCGAGTTCGGAATCGCCGCTGAAACGCTCCTCAGTTGTGGTCTGACCTTGCAATCCGCTTTCGATCCGATCCCCAGGACCACAATGGGCTTTGGGCACCGATCCCGGAAACGAGTCGGCGAATACGGTAGAAGTCCTGAGCAACAGGCCCAGCAAGCCTCCGGTTACAATCGCGAATGCCCTGACTATGGCAAACGATTTTGCACTGGACATATTCGTTTCTCCTTCCTTGCACTGCTCGACAAAAAGAGCGGTAACCTTTCCGACGAGTTTGCTGCCAAGTTCAACACCCATTGTCCCGCTGTGTCGGATTGAATTGCTCGGCAGACGCCACAAGAGCGGGGGAACACCTCCTAAGAGGGGCAATCTCGCACCAGCGGCGCTGCAAAATGCGTCGGAGGCAAGTTACGTCCCTCCTGACGAATCCGGTGGCTGGGTACGCCCTGCACGATCTCGAAGTCAAGAGGACCTAGGTCGTATCGCTGACCCATCGGTCCATAGGCCTGTCGCGCGATGCGTTTAAATCGGCATAGTTGGGCAATGCCACGACGCTCTTCGCACCGATTCGACTCACGTCACGTCGCCTGCCTACGCGCGCGCGGTGCGAACAGGACCGCGTGAAGCAATCGCAGCGCTGCGGCATCTAACTGATGGGAGGGGATGGCACCGTGGAGTACTACCTTCTGCATGATGGGACACTGCTCGCGCGGGGCGGGACGTGGATCGTTCACGCGCTTCTCCGGCAGTGGACCAACGACAACGTGGGTGGGCAGATCACCAAGGACGCCGTGCTCGCTCTGGTCACTCTCATGCCCCGTTTCTGCCTTGTACAAGGCGAACAGCCACTCTTGGAGCTGGGAACAGCTCCTTCGCCTT
>WNFT01014316.1_pt1 | contig 13255 bp, 15 predicted proteins | sample 5400191 | NCBI WGS metagenome assembly WNFT01 (sample SAMN13153359, study PRJNA577476) | soil metagenome | isolation source: 80 cm saprolite under Madrone tree | place: USA:California | collected 2016-06-14
ACAACGTGCTCAAGTCCTCGCGCGTGCAGATCCCTTTCGGCATCTGCCAGATCGGCAAGGCGTTCCGCAACGAGGTCACGCCCGGTAACTTCCTGTTCCGCCAGCGCGAGTTCGAGCAGTGGGACCTGCAGTTCTTCGTGCATCCCAGCCAGATGCAGCAGTGGTTCGACTACTGGAAGGAGCGGCGTTTTGAGTGGTACAAGAGCATCATCAACCACAAGGACCGCCTGCGTTTCCGTGCGCACGGGCCGGACGAACTGGCGCACTACGCGAAGCAGGCCTTCGATATCGAGTACCAGAGCATCCTGGGCTGGCAGGAGTGGGAAGGCATCCACTGGCGGCAGGACTGGGATCTCTCGCGCCACAGTGAGTACAGCGGCCATGACCTGAGCTATACCGACCCCGAGACCAAAGAGCGCTACATCCCCTGGATCGTCGAAACATCAGGCGGCGTCGACCGCACCTTCCTCAACCTGCTGCTGGATGCTTACGAGGAGGAGCCGCCCAGCGGCAACGACAAGGAAGGGCGCACGGTGCTGCGCCTCAACCCCCTGCTCGCTCCCGTCAAGGTGGCCGTGCTGCCGCTGCAAAAGAACAAAGAAGAGCTGGTGACAACCGCGAAGGAGCTGCACCACAAACTGCGCCGCCTGATGGTCTCGCAGTACGACGACGTGGCGAACATTGGCCGCCGCTATCGCCGCCAGGACGAGATTGGCACCCCCTTCTGCGTCACCATCGACTTCACCACGCTCGAAGACCAGACCGTGACGATACGCGAGCGCGATAGCATGTCGCAGATTCGCCTGCACCTGAACGAGGTTCCTGCCTACCTGCTCGAGCGGGTCAGGTGGGATTACAGTCACCTTCGCCAGAGCTGACCAGTCCTTGGAGCCCAGTCCCTGCTCGACTGCTTCGAGCATCGTCTCTCGCACGATTTCCGCAGCAGGCAAAAGAGCCTGTTTCGCTTTGGCTGCCTCGAGCGCCAGGTTGACGTCTTTGAGGCCCAAAGTCAGCTTGAACCCTGGTTCATAGCTGTTGTGGGTGATATTGCCGCCATAGCGCTTGTAGCTTGGGCTCGAGAACATGGTGTTGGTGACGACCTCGAGGAAATCGGCCGCTTTCAAACCGTAGCTCTCGGTCAGAGCCGTAGCTTCGCCCATCGCCTCGATGGCGAGGGTAATCAGCAGATTGCCAGCGATCTTCGCTACGTTGGCGTGTTTGGGATCGTCGCCCAGGTGCCACGTCTTCTGCCCCATAGCATCAAGGAGGGGCTGAACAGTCGCAACCGCCTCAGCATTCCCCGCTACCAGGATAGTCAACTGAGCCTTTGCGGCCACATCAGGGGTACCGAAAACAGGGGCTGCCACGTAAGCGATCCCCTCGCGATGGTGCAGTTCCTGTAGTTCTTCGACGAGTGCGAGTGAAATCGTTGACATCATGACATGGACGCAGTCTTTCCGCGCGGAAGCGAGTGCCCCTGAGTCAATGATCACATTGCGCACGGCAGTGTCATCGGACAGCATGGTCACGACTGCGTCGTTTGAGAAGGCCGAGGCTATCGACGGCAGAACCGTGACGCCTTCAAGCGCCTTGGTTGCGGCCAACGTGCGGTTCCACACGCTGACTCGATGGCCTGCCTTGACCAGGTTGGGCACCATTGCGGCACCCATGCTCCCTATTCCAATAAATCCGATATCCATCGCAAGATCCTCCTGTTACAATTCTATTGGACTATGACCGTCAGATTCATATTCTGGTGAATCGTACAGTACAGTAGGAATTTGCCAGCCGAATTGAATGGGCCGATCGCTGCACTGTCGTTGCCGTTAAATGTCAGGTTGACGGTTGGAGCACCCGGTTCCGTATTGGGGTGCGCTATTCCATTTACATAGGTGCCGTTTTCGATGATGTGCTCAGATGGAGCATCATCCACCAGGTTGATCATGCTGCCCTTTGGGATGGTTATGGAGTGCTGGATGAAGTCTGTTCCACCCATATGCACTGCAGGCAGGTTGGCGCTGCTAGCGGTATCCCGAATTGCGCAGGCGGCCAGTACAACGGTAACCATGCCGAACAGAAGAAGCCCGGCAAATATCTTTTTGTACATACAAGTTCCTTTCAATGTCCTCTATGATTTGACCAGATCGTAAAAGAGATTCTCCTCGACAACCTGCCCCTTATCCCAGCGAGCGACAATGCAGAAGTCCACGTCGAACGACTTGCCGGTCGGCGGGATCTCCTTGCCATCCGGCCCCCTCATCATTTCCGCCTTACTCACGCCATTGAATGGGGCCCGGACGCATGATGGAAAGCATATGCATCTCTGTATTGGCTCCTGCTCCATGCCAATGCCAAACTTGCGCGGGGAGTGTAATGACCTCACCGGGTCGTACCTCCTGCTCGGTGTTGTCGATACCCACCAGACCCACCCCTGAAAGTACGAGTATAATCTGTGGATATGGATGACGGTGCCAGCGACTGCGGGCTCCTCGGCCAAAAAACACGGCCCGCACCTCTAAGTCAGGGCTGCTCTCAGGTGAGGTTAGCACCTGTTGCAATGCTGGCCCTGTGAAGTAGGGCGCGAGCGTCTGATCATTTACCGCTGCCGTGGGATCGATCGCGGTGTGATACATAGCGTGCCTTTCTTTCAGCCCACTGACGCCCTCGGTCGTGGGCATGCGTCGGTTTCGTCAGGCTGCCAGGGTCGAGACATCCTCGACCCTGGCAGCCGTTCTGGTTATGCCTGAGTCTGGTATGGTAGGTCGGCGGCAGTGAGTCCTTCCAGGGCCATACCGAAAGGAACACCCTCGGCAATGCGACGGCGCAGACGCTGGTTGAGCGTCTGGCGCTGGAGCCTGCGGTACAGATCGGGTTTTGCAGCCAGCTGGTGGGCGATGGCCAGGCCACGTGCGAGCACCTGGTCGTGCGGCAGCACCTCAGTCACGACCCCCCATCGTTCCGCCGTCTGCGCATCAATGGTCTCACCGGACCACAGCAGCCACTTCGCCCGTACTGGTCCGACGACCTCTTCCCAGACCACCTGGAGACCATCACCGGCCGTGATCCCAAACGCAGGATGCGGGAAATCACCATACGTGGCTCGCTCAGAAGCAATGTGCACGTCCGCCAGGAGTAGATACTCCGAGTGGACGGTAGCCGGACCGTTGGCGACCCCAACGACCGGCATGGGAAGATCGAGCAGGCGCTGGAGGACGTTGATTCCCTCGCGGCGAATTTTCTCCCAGTGCGCAGGCTTGAAGATGTCGCCGAGACTTGCTCCATCGATAGAAGCCATAAAGGTATCTCCTGTGCCAGTGATCAGCAGCGCACGGTTGTTCTGATCGAGCGCGATCTCCTCAAGAGCGCGGGGCAGATCCTCGTGGGTCTGGCCGGTGAATGTAATGGGTCCGCCGTTGGTATGGAAACGCAGCGTCAGGACGCCATCATCCGTGCGCTCGAAGGCAAGGTTTTCGTAGCGTGTGAAGTACCCTGGAGTGGTTGAATGAGTAGTCATTGTCTTTCCTTAGTTTGCCTGTGAGGCATAAGAATCTCCTTGAAACGAAAGAGGCCAAAGAAGCCCTTCACTCTTTTGCTGAGTGGACCTCCTTGGCATCGGAGTTCGGCGTGCTGGAGCGAGAGACAGGCCTGCTCTCTCGGGCCGAGAGAGCGTGGGCTGCTCGTTCGGGAACTTGATTGCCTCGCTCTCGATCCGGCCTGCGGCGCGCTGGAACAAGACCTGGCGGCGCGCCTCCCCCAATTCGATCAAGACCACCTGACGCATCAGCTCCTGGGCGAAGCCATAGCTGGCCGCCTGGCCACTGCCGCTGACGATTTCGCGCAGGATGCCGCTCCAAACAGCCTCCTCCAACGCCTCGATGCCTGCCTGGATACCGACATCGGCCACCTGCCACAGCTGTTGTGCGGTCGTTTGACGGCCCAGCACGGCACTGGCCATCACCACCTGCCGTGCCGCTGGCGACAGCTTCGCCAGGCGCGCCCGCACCTGCACTCGCACTGAGGCCGGTAATAGTTCGTGCCGGGACTGCTGCTGGGCAAAGGTGGTGGCCAGATCCATGCTCGGCTCCAGCCGCCAGGTGCCATCTCCCCCCGGCTGTGGCGCCAGCCACATGCGCTCGCGCAACAGCTTGAGCATCTCCAGCAGGTACAAGGGCTGGCCTCCTGTCTGTGCAAACAGGAAGTCGCCTAGTACCTCCAGCGGCCTCTTCGAGTCCCTCGCCGCCGGGCTCTGTAATTCGGGGTTGGGACGATGGATAGACCTGGGTTCCTGCTCGCGCACCAGAGCCTGAAGCAGTTGACGGGTCTCGGCCTGACTGAGAGGCTGGAGGCTGACCTGGGTGAGAGGCAGATCGCGTCCCAGGTCGACCAGTTGGTTGGCCAAGGCCGCGTTGAGTGCGAGCCCTTCCCGGCGCACGGTCAAGAGCAGCAATGCCCGGGTGCCGTGTTCCTTCCACGCATGTGCCAGGTAGCGCAGCAGGTCGAGGGAGGCTTCATCGATCCAGTCCAGATCCTCCAGAAGCAGGACCAGCGGCGCACGCCTGGAAAGTACGTCGAGCAAGCGGACCACCGCTTCAAACAGCCGCATCTTGGCGCTGAGCTCATCCTGGGTGGGGGCCGACAGGTCGGGATAGCGCACGCGCAGTTCGGGCAGCAGGCGGGAGAGCTCGGCCAGCCACAGATCCTCCAGCAGGTCCTCTGGTGCGTTTTCCCCCTCCAGCCGCTCGCGCAGAGCCTCGATGAGCGGCTGATAGGGCAGGTGTCCCCTCATCTCGAAAACGTGTCCGATCAAGACATCGGCCCCCTGGGCCCTGGCCCAGCTCACAAACTCGTGGGCCAGCCGCGTTTTGCCGATGCCTGCCTCTCCCACCAGCAGCACGCCCTGTGCCTGTCCCTGTCGCAGCTGCTGATAGCTAGCCACCAGCTGACTGAAAGCGCTGGCTCTGCCGATGAGGGGAGCCACCAGTTCCCCTGGCGGCTGGCTGGCGGCAGGGGAAGCAGCAGGCTCGCCTCGTCGGCTGGTAGCACTGGCACGAATACGGTCGGCCAGAGCCACCGTTTCCGGCGAAGGCTTGATCCGTAACTTCTGGGCTAGCCTGCTGCGCAGGGCGCTATAGACCTGCCAGGCAGCCGTGGCATCCTCCACTGCCAGGTGCAGGCGCATGAGCCGACGAGCGGCCTCCTCCGAAAGAGGATCGAGGGCCAGCCAGGACGTGAGCGTCGCTTTGCTCTGCTCCAGCTCTCCGGTGGCTTCTTGCCAGCAGGAAAGCCGATCGTAGAGCACCTGCAGGCGCATGTGCCATTGCCGTTGCTGTTGCAGGACCCATTCGTCAAAAGGTGTCTCCTCCCCAAACCAGAAGCCGTCGAGGAAAGGGCCACGCACCAGCGTGAGGGCGTGCTGCAAGTTCTCTATTGGGATCGCCCCCTGCGACTGTGGGGGAGCCGTGGAGAGTCGCAGGGCTTGCTGATAGGCCTGCCGCACTACCTCGAGATCCAGTTCGAGGGGAGCCTGCCGGTTGAGGCCGAGCAGGTCCCCCTCGCTGATCAGATGAGTGTGCGGGGAAGCCGAGGCGTCTGAGAGCACGCTGCGCAGCGGAGTCAGGGCGTTGCGCAGCGACCGGCGCGCATCACGGGGTTCACTATCCGGCCACAGTAAAGCCGTCAGCTTGTTGCGAGAATGCATCCCCCCTTCCACGGCGAGATAGAGCAGTAAGGCCTGGGACTTGCGTAAGGCAAAGGTGAGGCGGGTGCCATCGTGAAACGCTTCGGGAGCGCCGAGTACGGCGAGCCGTAATAATCCCATAACATGTCCTCTTTCTCCGAAACGAGTTCTTCTCTGAGATGCAAGGAAAAGCAGCCTGACACGTATGCTTGACCTGTGTTAAAACTAATGTCAAAATCAAAAAGAAGCGTCTGCTGGCTCGTGAAGACCATTCAAATCCCAACTATGAAATGCCGACAGCGTGCCTGTCACTGGCGAGCATTTTCCGCAGGAGCGGCAGAGCGCGGTAGAAGTAGGTCTTCGCCGTCGTCTCCGGCAGGTTGAGTGTGCGCCCGATCTCGGCGAAGGTCAGTTGCCCGAAACAGCGCAACTGAACGACCGCCGCTCGGCCACCTCCTCAGGCAGCGGATCGGGGTCGGGGATGGCCTCGAGCGGGGAGAGGTCCTCCTCACCGGCATCCCACGAGAGGCGCGAGAACTGCGCCTCGGCGCGCCGGCGTCTGCGGCGTAGTTCGTCCAGGCAGCGGGTGCGGGCCACCTGAAAGAGCCAGCCCTTAAGCGACACGTTTGTCAGCAGGGTCGGCAGTGAAAGGTAGAGCTGGAGGTACACTTGCTGGAGCACATCATAGACCTGCTCGCCATCTTTGATAAAGCCCGCAATGAAGCTCGCGAGTGAGCGGTGGTAGCGATTGACCAGCAACTCAAAGGCGCATTGGTCGCCTGACTGAGCTTGCCCCACCAGCACGCCGTCTGGGACTTCGTTCCTTTGTAAGCTGCATGACTGCCATGTACCCCAGCCGGAAAATCCAATACTCGGTTTCAGTTTGTCGTTTTCCCTTTCCATCACCATATCTCTCTCATTCAGAATGCTCGATGAGAGCACTCATCATCTGTTAGCCAATCTGCTTTTATAATGGATGGAGTAGAGGGGAGTCTGGAGTCTCTCGCCATTCCCCAGACTCCCTGTAACCCGCGTGGATGCGCGTGGAGCGCATCCAACACCTATGAGTATACTAGGAGGATCGCGGGAAATCAGTGTTCATAGGTTGCCATGTCACTTCCCATAACTTCTCATCGCTGGCTCGTCACTTTGGGTCAGGCGGATCAGCTGTCCCCCAAATTCAGTCCAGGGTTAAGGCGCTCCTCACCGCGGGCAGCAGCACATCGAGCGTGTATGTATCATCATGTCGTATCCCGTTGATGAAGAAGGTCGGGGTGCCGCTTACTCGGCTATGCCTCCCGCTTTCGGCATCCTCCCTCACCCGAGGCGCAAAAACATGGTTCTGTAACTCCCACTTGAAGCGCTCAGTATCAAGTCCGAGGGCGGCAGCATAGTGCAGCAAGTGCTCATCGTCGAGCGCATCCTGGTGCTCGAACAGCATCTGGTGCATCTGCCAAAACTTGCCCTGGGCAGCGGCAGCTTCAGCTGCTTCCGCAGCATGCCTGGCATGCGGATGAAATTGCGCCACGGGAAAATGGCGAAAGACAAAGCACAGGTTTGGACCCAGTTGCCGTTGGATTTCTTTCACGACAGGATAGGCAAGAGCGCAATAGGGACATTTGTAGTCACCGTACTCAACCAATGTCACCGCCGCGGTTACCGGCCCCTGTCTATGATCGCGTTCACTCACGGGTACTGTGAGATGCGGCATCTCCATCGCTTTCGGATACGGAGGCTCTGGATCATGAACACCTTGCTCAGCCTCCTCCGCTTCCTCACCATGTTCGACAATGTCGCCCTCTTTGAAGAGGATATCCTGTAAAGCGACGCGCCACTTGGGCTTCTGGCGCAGTAAGAATTCGAGATCCATGCCAAAGTGCTTGAATTCCTCCCCCTGGGCGTTCGCCATGATGGCTCGCGCCTCCGGGTTTGGCTCCACGGCTAAGCGTTGCTCATACCAGCCGATGGCTTCGGCTTCTTCGGTGAGCGAGGCAATCATGCGTGCAAAGGTGCGCGTCTCCGGTGGAAGTTCGTTCGCAGGTTCATGGTATTGATCAAATCCCATCGCATGTCCTCTTTCTCCAGGGTGTTCTATTAAAAAAATTCAGCTCATCGCCTACGCTTCCAATTGGCCACTCCTGACCAGGTAGCGGAGAAACTCCAGGTGGTGCACGACCGTGGCGCGATCACTTCCTCCACTCTGATAGCGCTGCCGCAACCACAACAAAGAGGTGATCTCATCTTCCGAACAGCCGCATTGGGTCAGAGCTTCGATATCATCGGCAGTTGTCTCTACGAGTCTTGTGCTTTCACGAATGTCTATGTGAGTGTTGTGGGAAATCATCATCTTCTCCTTTCGCCATGCGCCGTCAGCCAGCGCGTATCTGGTCTTGAGCGGTCAGTGCAGGCCTGTTCACGCCTGGCTTGTCACCTTGGTGGTTTGAGAGGCCCTCGCTCCTAGCACCTCTCTCGCCCTATGACTCTCCAAGAAGCTTGCTGCTCCTGAGCTTGTACTCGTGTGCATCAGCACCCGTACCTCCTCAGACAAGAGTATAGAAGGATGCTCTAGAGAAGTCACTTTCCATAGGATGTCATGTCACTTCTCCTCACTTCACATCCATCGCTTGCCGCTGGTGGGTCACGCAAAAAGGGGCGCGCTCAATTGGGCGCAAATTTAGAGATAAGTACTTGCATTCCAGAGAGATGTATTGCATACTTTTCCTAGCACTATTGTGTAACGGCAGAGTAGTTAAGTACAATCACACAAAGGTTTCGGACAACCCTACGCGATGTGGAGCTATCAACGCTTAGCCGATTACATGGCCGAGCAGACAGGGATTCGGGTGTCTTATGAAACCGTTCGCCGAGTGCTGGCTGCTGCGGAAATCACGCTCTCGCGCCCACCACATAAAATCAGTAGCCCCGATCCCAAGTATCAGGTAAAAAAAAGACGATTGAAGCGACCCGTGACGGCTTAAAGCTAGGCGAGGTGTTCTATTACGCCGATAGTTTCATGTGAGCTAGTTTCCCACCTTACGTGCGATGTTGAGTCCCAAAGGGCAGCAAGTGATGATCGAAGCCGCCTGGGCAGCCGGACAAGTACTACGGCATTGGCGCCGTGAATTATCATGCCGGGGAGACCATCGTGCAGTTCCAGCGCCACAAGCGGCGTCGGGAGATTGCGCAACTGCTTGAGGCTCTACTTGAGAAACACCCGCAAGGGACGATCTACGTGGCTTGGGACAACGTGAGTACCCAGGAGGACGATGAGGTAGAAGAGGTGGTGCGGGCAGCCGCAGGGCGGCTGGTCTTGCTGTATTTACCGAACATCTCCGCTAGATTTGCACTAGGAGGTATATTTATGGCGCGGCTTTTAATGATTGTTACCAGTGCCCACAGCATTGACCTTGCATCAAAGAAAGGATATGAGACCGGGTACGCGGCAGATGAAGTGCTCAAGCCCTACGACAAGTTCGTGGCGGCTGGCGTGGAAGTGGTGACCGCCACCCCAGACGGAAAGCCACCGCATGCTGATCCGTACGAGCTTGAGCCACAGTTTCATTATCCTGACGAAGACAAGGACTTCCTCTCTCAAGTCATACGCAGCTTCGCAGCGGATCTGGACGATATCCGGGTGACGCTCCACCACCTCACTGAACTTGACCTTATCGCGGCCCGGCGGGTGTCCGAGGCCCTGACAGTGAGCGGACTGGATCGCACTGCCGCCTGGATCCTGGTCACCAGAGCGGCCCGGACTGCCTGGCGGGAGGATCGCAATTTCATCGAGGTCCTGGCTGACGATCCAGAGGTCACGGGCAGGCTGAGCCCGGAGCACCTGCGAACCCTGGCCCAGCAGGTGCAAGACGAAAGCATCGCACGTTCGAGGTACACAGCCGAACGACTCGCAGCTATCGAGACCTTCCAGCACCCGCGGGATCTCAGCCAGATGTCGGACGAGGAGATCTTGAGCTTTGACGCGGTTTTCATCCCGGGTGGTCACGGGCCCATGGTGGATCTGGCTTCCAACGCCGATGTAGGGCGGGCGCTTCGGCTGATGCACCTGCGGCAAAAAACGGTGGCCGCTGTCTGCCACGGTCCCGCCGCCTTCCTCTCCGCAGGACCAGGTCCTGCGGGTGACTGGCTGTTTGACGGCTACAAGATCGCCTCTGCCACCGAGGAGGAGGATGACCAGACGCCGTATGGCAAGCTCGGCCTCCCCTGGTATCTGGAAAACGCGCTCAAGGCCCGTGGGGCCATCTTCGATGATGGAGATGCCGCCTGGGTCTCCTACGTGATTGTCGACCGCAACCTGATTACTGGCCAGAACCCGGACTCGTCCGAGTCGATTGCCGAAGCGATCTTGAAGAGATTGGGGGTAGCGGTACGATGAGCGCTCAAGACCTCGTTCAGACTTTTTTCGCTAAAATGGATGCCGGCGATGTCGAGGGTACGCTGGCCCTGGTTGCGCCGGAGGCTCCGGTCAATCTGATCCCACTTCAATTGCAGGGGAGCGCGAGCGAAGTGGGACGGGACTATTTCCAGCAACTGGCCAGAGCCTTTCCCAATCTCCAGGTGCGCGTGCGGCGGCTGTTCGAAGGCCTCGACAACACGGCAGTCGCCGAGGTCACCATCGAGGGAAATCAGGCGGCAGACTTCTTCGGCATCCTCAACCAGGAGAAGCTGATGGACCTGGACCAGGTCTGGCTGCTGCACGTGGGTGATGGTGCCATTGACCGCATCAAGGCTTACTGGTGCCAGAACCGCCTGTACCGGCGGCTGGGAGTCAAGCGCCTCGATCACATCACTATTACAGGGTGAAAATGGTGGATCTATCGATGGTCGGCCCTGCAGAGGACAGTGCCATGTGCTGCGCGCCGGCAGAGCGGTAAGCGACAAAGGAGTAGCAGATGAGCGTGACGATCAGCCCCAGTGCGGTGGAGGTAATCACCGCCTTCTTCGATGCCTACCGGGCGCACGATCTAGAGCGCATGGTCGAGCTTTGCTCGGACAACGCCGACTTCCACTACATTCCCTTCGAGGGGTGGGGCAGGCAGCGCGTGATTCGCGGCGATGGCAAAGTGCGCACGATCGGCAAGGTCCTCTGGGCAACCGTTACTAAAATCTACTGTTAACTCCTGTTATCCTCAGCTTTCGCTCACCTTAGCCACACAAGCGAAGCATGATGGGGGTGGCATACGACGAACGCAGCTTGACGGACAAACACCAGCCATTACAGTAGATCCTTCCTGAAGCGATCAGGTGGCCCCGAGAGGCCAGCGGCGGTAACCGTAGCGCCGCCCGCGTTCCGATATACGAAACGGGTTGAACAGAGGGGTGCGTGATGGAAGGATGCATCACTCCTCCGGCGGTTTGGGCGTGACGAATGAGTGCCGCGCCCAGACGGGCCATATTCAAGGAAGCGGCATAATCTCTGGAGCCATTCCAGCCACACTTCTGGTTGGAGCAGCAGAGCCAGGCTCCCCAGTCGTTGGAGGTGGTGCGGTGCGAGGGCGAGGTGTAGGTGTCGGCGGCCTGACCGCAGCGTGGGCAGGTATGTGAGGTGTGACGAGGCTGCTGCCATTGCAGGCGAACGCCGGCAAGGAAACACTTGTAGCGCAGCACTCGCCACAATTCGCCTCGCACCTGGGAGTTATTTCGCCAGTTGCGCCAGCGTCCTTTGGCTCCCCGCCCTCGCCCAGCAGACTTCATCGACTTGAGCGATTCACCGGCAATGAGTTCACAGCCAAAGGCAGCAGCTAGCACCAGGAGCACATTGGCGGCCAGATGCGCCAGGTCATTGTTCCTCGCTTCATACTTGCGCCAACACCGGGCGATCTCCCGCCGCAAGATGGGAAGGGCTTCTTCTGATGGCTTGCGCCGGGGGTCGCCGACCGGGAAACGATCGCGTTGCTGTTGCAGCCGACTCACTTTCGCTTTAAGCTGATCAATTTGCCGTCGTGTCCGGGCCTGCCTCCCATCAAACGGGCCGGTGTCCAAGAAAAATGGCTGCCCCACCTGATGGCCATCCAGATCAACCACACTGGCCGTTACCAGCACTCTGACCCCCCAGTCAAACCCGAGAACCGTGCGCATCTCCTCCCAGCTCGCTTGTTCCTCGACCGGCACCTCCACGATGAAATCGAGGACGGCGTAGCGCGTTCCGTCTGGCTCGCTGATCTCTCGCAAACTCGGAGCAAGCATCTTCCCCGCTTTCATCCGGCTCACGACCACCTCTGGGAGCGCCATCTGGATGGTCTTCTCTCGCCAATGGCGTGCCCATGCTCCTGACTCGTTGGGGGTACGCAGGGCGAGCGTCACGGTTTTCTGGTCGAGATCCAGGCAGAGTCGGTACGCCTGTCCCATCTGGGGACCGTCGTCGCCTGCATAGGGCAAGATGCCTGTTTTGAGGAAGGGAAGGGGTTGGAGTTCTTCATAGGTCTCGGGAAAGCAGCCATGCTTGAGATAAAAGTTACAGGCTTGTTCCACCAGGCTTTGGAGTTCGACGGCGTTGCCGCCATCCGAATTGGCCTCTCGCAGGTCGGCAAGAGCTTGTTTGATGGCTTTGCGGTTCTTAAGAGCTTTCCTCTGCTCGGTTTTCGGGTGGATCATACCCGCTTGGAGGATGGGGAGGATCAAGGCGAACTGTTTCTTGCGCTGGGCCTGACCACGTAAAATACGGCCTGCCTGTTCGGCTTCACACCTCCATTGCCGGTGACCATGAGAGGCTGGGCTCTTGGTCATCTCTTCCACCTGTTTATAGGCGTACGTGCTGCTGCGCACCCCAAACTCGTCGAGTCGACTCCACAACGAACCGATCACGGTATTGATGACTTCCCGTGACACATCCAGTAAGCGCAGGGCATCCTCTTGCGCCTCATCAGGAAGGCGCAGGGGATAACTGAGCGTTTGGGTTGTGGCGGCTTTTCCCATCTCTGTTCCTAAAAACCGTTGTTCTCTGCTGGGGCCAGTATACCAAAATCTGCCTTTGCAAGCAAGGACGTTTTCTCCGGAGAAAACAGCAGAAAACAGAGGATAACTAGACATATTAGGCAACTGTTAGCAACCCTTATCGATGCCTTTCCCGATCTGACAAATGAGGTGACATACATCACCGCCGATGAGGGGGGAAATGTGGCGGCGGAAGTCGTGATCTCCGGCACCCAGGCCAAGCCCTACGGCACGATTGCTAATCAGGGCCTCCACTTCGACCTGCCGCACGTCTTTTTGTTCCGTGTGGGAAAGAATGGCCTGATCGAGGAAGTCACGGGCTACTGGGATAACGCCGACTTTTATCGCCAGTTCGGTAGGCTCGAGGTCGATTAGCTGGCAGAGCAGGTGAGCTGCCAGACAATATCAGAGCGGATGAGTTTTCTACATAACTCGGCATTAACCGAAGTACCCGGTGCGCAGCTATCCCCTGACCCACAACGGCTACACCTATCACTTCTGCTCTCCCGTGTGCCGCCAGATCTGGTGGGAGGACAGGGATACCATGAACCACAAGACCGTCGTCGAGCGCCTGCTCACCGGCGAGATCCAACCGGCGGTCGTGCCGGGCATCCTGGCCTGGATGGGCCT
>WNFT01003748.1_pt1 | contig 13254 bp, 11 predicted proteins | sample 5400191 | NCBI WGS metagenome assembly WNFT01 (sample SAMN13153359, study PRJNA577476) | soil metagenome | isolation source: 80 cm saprolite under Madrone tree | place: USA:California | collected 2016-06-14
CGCGCCGGCTCCAGGCAGGCCCGCCGCGAAATCCTGCACATCCGTGATTCGTCGCTCTACATGCCGCGCGATTTCGACATCTCGCCCTATTTCGAAGTCGTCAAACCCACCATCGTGCACGGCTTCGACTACACCGCCTTGCACTGGGCCGATAAGCAAAAGCCGCTCCAGGAGGTAGCGGGCCAATTCGCCGTGTTTCCACAAGCGATCAAGTCGCCGCCGCTTGTTCCTGAGGAGATTGACGAAGAGACGCCGCTTCCGGCTGAAGAAATAGCATTGGCCGGCGAAGAAGCGACGCTGGTCGAGCGCGTCACCGTGTCCGAGCATTTTATGACCGTCGAATACGTCGCCGTGTGCCCGCCGGAGCGCCGCGCCGAACCGCGCCCGCCGGAGCCGGAGATCGCGGCATAAGACGCCTTGATTCGATCGAAGCGGCGCAGGCAAATCATCCCATTCCACTTGCAGATGTGCATCCGCGATCTCGCGGCGCGATGCGCCCGAGTTGAGTGATCCATTCGCCTCGCAAACAGAGGGCGTACGGAACGCCGGGTGCCCGATGCACCCGCAGCCTCGCGTGCGAAATAAAACAAACACACGAGTTAGCCACCACAGATACCCCGGTTCACCCGGCGTTCCGCACGCAATGGTTTTAACGGCTTCCTTCGTGCTCTCCCCGGTGATCGGGCTCTTTTGTCACCGTCGTTTACGGATTAAGGCTTGCCTGCACCCGGTTGGGCCGGCGCGCCTCCGCAAACTTGACGCCGGCGTCGAGGCGTCAGAACCACACGACTTCGCCGTCCGCATCAGCGCCGTTCGTCCGCACGCCGTTTGATCGCTCACGGGAAACCCGCCCCGCGATTAGGTTGCGCGCCTGACGCTGCCGCGTCCACCGCATCCCGCCCCGCGTCCGTGACGATCGCGATACGCCCCTGTGAGGGACGAGACGCAAGGGATATAAATCTGATTTGGGTCAGGCGAGAACGGAAATATTTTTGCAAACAGGGCTAGACACGCAAATCACCAAACAGCCCGTCGGGCAAATCAGATTGATCCGGTTCAACAAATCGCACCGTCGTAACCCGCCGATTCCTGAATAGGGTTGGCTGGATTGCGCCAGGGCTGTAGACGATAGCGCCGTGAAGACAGCGACGGCGCAGGCGGCGATCTGAAGGAGATTCTTCATGGTGGTATCCTCGTTTAACAATTCGATTTGAGGGAGTGGGAGCTATTTCGATTTCTGAATCGCGGTAATGACGGCTAACTTCCGAAAGGTCGATTTTTAAGGCGTGTTGTTTTTCAACCAATCACTCATCTGGGCAATTTCCTTTTCTTGATCCGTGATGATCTTTTCGGCCAAGGCGCGAATGGCGGGATCTCTGCCATGCGCCAATTGAACTTTGGCCATATCGATCGCACCCTGATGGTGCGGAATCATGCCGCGCACGAAATCCACATCGCTGTTGCCAGTGTACGGCACCGTCATGTCGCGCATCATTTTCATGTGCACTTCCTTGAAGGTTTTCGTAGACGCAGCATCGGTCGGTTGCGGCTTCATGGCAGCTGTCGTGTGGTCGGCGCCATGCGGCTGTTTTGCGGTGTCCTTGCTTTGCGCGATGGCAAGCCCGGCGAAGCTCAGCGTCAGGGTTGTGGTAAGAACGAGGGGTGTAAGTTTAGTCATGTCGATCGCCTTTTGAGTTTTTTGTTCGAGGGCCGTTTTCTGTACTGATTACTTGAACTGTCCTTGCCGGACCTTGCCGTCCGCAGCGGTGAGCTGCACTACGCCTTTGACATCGGCCGGCAAAGGCGTCTCGGCTTTGCCGCTAAGCTTGGCCGGATCTCCCGACTCCAGCGCGATGCGCTGCGCCTTGCCATCGGCATTCAGGATCGCCACGGCCTTAAAGCCGGTCGACGCGACCGGCTTGTCGCTGCCGTCCGTCACAAAGACCGTGACGTCGGCACCGCCAACGACCAGTTCCAGATGATAGTTTCCTGCATCGACCACCCGCCCACCATGCGGGCCTTTGACTTCGTGCGCCGCAAGCGAACTTGCCGCCAGCAAACCGCCTGCGAGAAGCATGAGTTTCAATCGTTTCACGAGGGTTCTCCTTTGGTTGTTAGAAGGCTTGAACGGGTGCTCCGGCGACGTGGCCACTGCCCTCTGCGCCAAGGCTGAGCGAACGCAGGCGTTCGAGCGGCTTGCGGCCAAAGCGCAAAAACAGGATCGGCGTGACGAACGCATCCAACAATGTCGCGCTGATGAGCCCGCCGAAGATCGTAACCGCGACCGGATGCAGGATTTCCTTGCCGGGCGTCGCCGCGTCGATCAGCAGTGGCAATAGGGCCACAGCGGCGGAAAGCGCCGTCATCAAGACCGGCGTCATCCGTTCAAGGCTGCCTCGAATGATGAGGTCCGCCCCAAAGGGCTCGTTGTCATGAATCGCAAGGTTGACGTAGTGACTGATCTTCAAAATGCCGTTCCGAGCGGCAATGCCGGTCAGCGTGATGAAACCGATCATGCTGGCTACGGATAATGGTTGCCCCGCGATCCACAACGCCGCCACCGATCCGATCAGCGCCAGCGGCACCGATCCCATGATGATCAGCGCTAGCGCGCCGGACCGGTAGCGGCTATAAAGAATCGCGAATATCAGCGACAGCGACAACAAGGACAGCAGACCGATGGTGCGGCTTGCTTGTTCCTGCGCTTGGAATGTGCCCTCCAAGCTTGTGGAAACGCCTTCGGGTAATTTCGCGCCTTTAAGCTCTTGCCGGATAGCGTCAATGATCTGTGCGGTGTCAGTTCGGCCGTCGGTATTCGCCAGCACCACGACGCGCCGCCGTCCGTTTTCCCGTAATATCTGATTGGGTCCCTCGGTCTCGCGAATATCGGCGATTTGCCGCGCGGGCACCCAGCCCGAAGGCGTCTCAATAAGAAGATCCCCAAGACGCTGCGTGGTGCGCAGATTGTCAGGCAGGCGCATCATCACATCGAAGCGCCGATACCCATCGGCGATCCTCGAGACGACGCGGCCATTCGAAAGGCGGCTTAATTGCTCGACCACAGCGCCCGGCTGAACACCGTAGAGCGCGGCGCGCTGGTAATCGACGCGGATTTCAAGTTGAGGGATAAGAACCTGCTTCTCTACCCGGAGATCGGTCAGCCCCGGGATGCGAGCCAGTCTCGTACGCAGCTCTCCGGCAGTCGCTCGCAGCGCTTCAAGATCTTCTCCGAAAATCTTGAGCGCGATCTCGGCGCGCACGCCCGAGAGCATATGATCCAGCCGGTGTGAAATCGGTTGCCCGATATTGGTCGATAGGGGCAAGACGGCCAGTCGCGACCGGATATCGGCGACGATATCCGGCTTGCTGCGGGGTGTTTCCTTGAGATCGACGTCGATTTCCGAGGAATGGACGCCTTCGGCGTGTTCATCGAGTTCGGCGCGTCCGGTACGGCGTCCTACGGATTTGACTTCCGGGACATCGAGGATCAGGCGCTCGGCAATCAAACCAACACGGTTGGATTCCGCGAGCGATACGCCTGGATTGAAGAGCAAATTGATCGTAAACGTCCCTTCGTTAAAAGGCGGCAGGAACGCGCGCGGCAGGTAAAATGCCGACGACGCGGCCAGCGCTACAAGCAGCGCGACAATTCCCAGGACAAGCCGTTGACTGGCAAGGGCGCGCTTAAGTGCGGCGCGGTTAGCGCGCTTGAGAAAACGCACCAGCGGACTTTCATGCTCGTCAAGTCGCCTGAGGCCGGGCAGCAGAAAATACGCCATCACCGGTGTCAGCGTGATCGAGACCACGAGGCTGGCCAGAATGGAGATAATATAAGCCTCGCCCAATGGCGCGAATAGCCGTCCCTCGATGCCGGATAGCGCAAAGAGCGGCGCGAATACCAGCACGATGATCGCCGTGGCGTAAACGATGCCAGAGCGGACTTCCTGCGAGGCCGATACGATCACATCCAACGCGGGGCGAGGAATTTCGGCTGTGCGATTCTCCCGCAGCCGCCTGAAGATATTCTCGACATCGACAACGGCATCATCGACCAGTTCTCCGATTGCAATCGCAATGCCGCCGAGCGTCATGGTGTTGATCGACAATCCCGCAAAGTAAAACACCACCGCCGTGGTCAGTATGGAGATAGGGATGGCGGTCAAGGAAATCGCCGTGGTGCGCCAATTCAACAGGAAAGCAAACAAAACAACCGCCACGACTATGGCGGCTTCGATCAAGACCCGCTTTACATTAGCAATGGATGTTTCGATAAAATCCGCCTGCCGAAACAGGATTTGATTGACCTTGACGCCCTGCGGCAGGCTGGCGCTCATCTCTTCCAGCGCCGCCTCGACCTGACGCGTCAGCGTGATCGTATCGACATTGGGTTGTTTTTCTACGGAAACAATCACCGCAGGCTTGCCCATATAGCCTGCATCGCCGCGCTTGAAGCGCGGCGCGAACGAGACATCCGCCACTTGATGCAAATAGACGGGACCTTTATTGATCGTCGTGACCACGACGCTGCGCAGATCGTCGAGATTGGTGGTGCGCGCGATGTTGCGGATCAGATACTCTCGGGCATGCTGGTCGGTGAAGCCGCCGCCGGTATTGACGCCGAACTGCCCAAGCGCTTTTTCAATCTGTTCATAACTGACGCCCAGCGCCCGCACCGCTGCTGGCTGCGGTGAAACCCGGAACTGGCGGACTTCGCCGCCAATCGGAATCACTTGCGCGACGCCCGGAATGGAAAGCAGCCGGGGCCGCACCGTAAAATCCGCCACCTCGCGCAGCGCCATGGGGCTCGCGCTATCGCTCGACAACGCGATGAGAACAATCTGTCCCATGATAGAACTGACTGGCCCCAGTTGCGGCACGGTGTTGGGCGGCAACTGATCGCGAACCAGCGCCAGGCGTTCAATCACCTGCTGGCGGTTGCGATAGATGTCGGTGCCCCATTCGAATTCGACATAGACAATCGACAACCCGATACCCGAAACCGAGCGCACCCGGGATACTCCAGGCACGCCGTTCATTTGTGTTTCGATGGGAAACGAGACGAGTTGTTCAATTTCGGGGGGAGCGAAGCCTTCCGATTCCGTCATGATGGTCACGGTGGGCTTGTTGAGGTCCGGGAAAACATCAACCGGCAGCCTTGTGACGCTGTAGGCGCCAAAGACAATCAGAACTGCAGCCAGCGCAAGAACCAGCAGCCGGTTACGCAGCGATCGCGTGACGAGGAAAGTGAACATGTTTTTCCCCTAGCGCACGTGATCAAGAAGTTCGGCGGCTTGCGTCACGATGCGTTTACCCGCCTCCAGACCGGCTGACACCAGCACGCGTTCGCCGTCCAGCGGCGCGATCCGCACCGTGCGCGGGAGGAATAACTCGGCGGCAACATGCTCAAACACGATGTCCTGCCCGTTGGCCGCGCGCACCAGCGCGCTGCGCGGAATCGCGATGCCGGGGCGCTCAGCCTCCGTGCGCACCATCACGCTGACAAACTGCCCTGCACGAAGCCCCGATAGATCGCCCCCTTCGATCGCGAAATGCACCGGTATGGACTGGCTGCGGTCGGCAAAGCCGGAGCCGCGATAGCTCACGTTAAAAGTTTTGCCGCTGGCCGTTTTCGCGAAAGCGCCTTGCACGTCCGGTATGACTTCGAAGCTCAGCGCTTCGATCCAGAGTTTTTGGGGATCGATGATGTGAAAGACGATCGCGTTGGGCTGGGCGATTTGACCCGCCACGGCGTTGCCATCCGCCACCACACCCGAGACTGGGGCAATCAGCGCTTCCGGCTCGCGCCGAGATTTATCCAGCATGGCGCGGCGTTCCTTCAACCCCGCCACTTCGCTGCGCGAATCTTCTAGCTGCGAGCGCGCAACCGCGCCCGAGGGCGCCAGCGTTTCATAACGCGCAAGCTTTCGTTCCGCGATGGAAATCTGCTGATCGAGTTCGCCTTGCTTCTGGCGCATATCCGAAACATCGATCGCCTGCATTGGCGGCGTGACGTAAGCCAGAATATCCCCTGCCGCGACCGGGGTTCCCAATCGCGGAAACCCTCCTTGCGGTGGGGACAAGCGCCCTCCGATGGCGGCCTGTACGAAACCGCTGGCATTGGGATCGGGGATAACACGCCCCGGCAATTCGGTGGTGCGCCGGTGAACGGCAGATTCGGTCACGATGGTGCGTACCGCGAAAATTCGCTGCGCGGCCTTGGGAACGAAAACACTTCCATCGCGCAGACGTTGCGCCAGATCGCTAGTCGGTGTGGGTACGGTTTTGGGTTGATCGGCGTGGTCCTCGCCCTCGTGGGCGAACAACGACGTGGCGCTCAAAACAAACAAGCCCACAAGCACGACTGCAAAGGTTCGGCGTCGCAACGCCATGAGACCCGCACCTATGAGCAACCCTGCGAGCATCGCGCCAATGATGGGAAGAGATACGCTTTTGAAAGATGAAAAACCACCTGGCTGCGTCATGTCATCGCGAGCCGCACCGGGAACGACCAGCGTCATCGGGAGAATATCAGTGGTATCACCAAGGCTGACCGTGAAAGTCAGTTCCACCGTGCCCGGTTGCCCGAGCCAGGGTGCGGCAAGGGTGTAGGCATTGCCGGGCGCTGCCTTGGCGGCAATCGGACCGGTCGGCGTCTCGACGTTAATCGTTGCACCTTCGACCGGTTCGTTGGTCGCAAACTGATCAAGATAAATGGCCAGCACGTCGCCGCGCGCGACAGCGACAAGCTCGAACTCCGCAGATGTGGCTTCGCCGCGCGCTGTCGTGGATGCTCCGGCAACGTGTTTCGGTTGCTCGTGGTCATGCCCCTCATGCGCCCCGACACGTGCGGAGAGGAGACCGAGGAACACAGCCGCGCTTAGGGCCGCTGCAAGTAAAAAACGCATGAGAATTCCTTCGCCGTTAAACATGGGTCGCATCGACGAACACGCCGCCACGCAAAAAGCGCAGCTAAACGCACGGAATGCGATCAGATCAGGCGAAGGTCTTGGGGGGTTTTCGCAGCGCGGTGGGGTCGCGCCCAGTAGGCACAGGTATGGTGGCACTACAGGCCCGCGCCCAAATCCAAACAGGACCGTCATCACTTGGTGGATTGGACAATGTGAAGGCGCCGCAGGCATGCGATGCACTGTCACAGCAGCAACCGCCGCAGCCCGAAGGTGATTGATCTGTGGCCGGATCGGCTGCCGATACGACTAGCCGGAGATTCGGAGCGATCGGTTTCGATGTTTTCTCGGACGACGCAACGGGTTCGGACTCCGGGACGGAGGTACTAACGGCAGGAGCGTGCCCGCCGTGACCGGCATGCGCATCAGCACGCGACGGGAGCGCAAACAGCAGGATCATGCAGACCATAGCCGCCAATAATCCCACTTTCTGGTTCGGTCCGCGCATGCGCCGTTCTATCACAATTAGTCGCCGGCTTGAAATAGGACAGCTATTCTATCTTCGCCCCCCTATATCCCCACTGGGTACCGGCATCTATGCATCGCTTGGAGGCTATCTTGGTCTGACGATCGGCTGGGTCAAAGGCTTCGAGTTAAATTTGCTTGGCGCCATCTAACTTGCCGAATCGCAATTCATAGCCGGCCTGCCGGATTACCAGTGCCGCTCCCTGTATGGCCAGTGTAGCCATGATCGCCGCCACGATAGTGTCAGGCCATCCAGTGCCAGTGCCAAAGACGCCGAGCGCGGCAAGCAAAACCGCCAGATTTCCGAGGACATCGTTGCGGGTGCAAATCCACGCGGAGCGCATATTGGCATCACCATGACGATAGGCCCAAAGCAGTCCGAACGACGCGGCATTGGCTATCAGCGCCGCAACACCGACGGTGCCCATGGTGAATGCGCTCGGCAGCGTTCCATGCAGAGCGTGCCAGACTACCGTCCCGATAACCCATAGGCCAAAGGCAGCCATCGTCGCGCCCTTCGCCAAAGCAGCCGCGGCCCGATAGCGCAGCGCCATACCGACAACCAGCAAGCTAATCGCGTAATTCACTGCGTCACCGAAAAAATCCAGCGCATCGGCCTGAAGCGCCGCCGATCCTGCGGCCACTCCGGCGATGACCTCCACCGCGAACATTGCAGCGTTGATCCCCAGCACCGTCCAGAGCACACGGCGATAGACGTCATCCTGTTTTTTTGAGCCGCCGAGGTTGAGAGGCGGCGGGGCGCAGCATTCATCCATCCGGACAAGATAAGCTGGCCTCCGGGAATGCGCTAGGCGCCTCAGTTAGCGGGCTCTCTCCGCCGCCACCCGACGATTGAATCTAATTTGGCCGCTCTGTGCTTGAGATGCGCATGACCTGCGCCCGTCGAACCGAACGGTTCGGCGATTAGCATAGCGCTTCGATAAGCTTGTTGATCTCCTCCGGCGCTGCGAAAATCACCGAGGCCCTGTCGCCCATCATTCCGGCCGGCGTGATCGCGGGAGCACCCTTCTCCGGTCCATCCTTGCTGGAGTCGGTCCTGAACCGCAAATTGCGTTCCCAAAAGTGACGCGATAGGTGTCGCGGCTTAGGACGACTTCGACTTTCAAGCCAATCCGCGGAATCTCGTTGACTTGCTGGGCGGCGTTCGCTCGACCTGCCCGCGCTTCATGTCGGGCGCATCGCTCGCGCTAAGGGTGGGCGGGCTCAGCCGTTCTTCCGATAGAACCGAAGCAGCTGCGCGTTGATGGCCACGATGATCGTGCTAGCCGACATGAGACCTGCCCCAACGGCGGGCGTCATCATGAAGCCGGTGCCGAAGGTGATACCGGCCGCCATGGGGATGGCAACCGCGTTGTAAGCGGTCGCCCAGATCAGGTTTTGCACCATTTTCGCGTAAGTTGCGCGGGACAGGCCGAGGATCGCGGCCACGTCTCTCGGATCGCTGCGGACCAGCACCACATCGGCGGATTCCACCGCCACATCTGTGCCTGCGCCGATGGCGACTCCAAGATCGGCCTCGACAAGTGCGGGAGCGTCGTTAACGCCATCGCCGACCATGGCGACGCGCAAGCCGCGGCCACGCAGTTGCTTGATCTTTGTGGCCTTCTGATCGGGCAGTACCTCCGCAAGGTATTCGTCGATGCCTAGTTCGGCGGAAACAGCCTTTGCAACTCCTTCCGCGTCGCCGGTCAGCATTATCGGACTTATTCCAAGCTTCTTTAATTGGGCCACAGCTTCCCTGGATTCCGGCCGCACGATATCGGCCAGCGCGAACAGTGCCCGCGGCTCGCCATCCCGGACCAGGACGACAACGCTCTTGCCTTGCGCTTCGAACTCACGCAGACGCGGATCGCTTATAGTCCGGCCCAGCCTTGTGAGGTATCCAGGGCTGACGACACTGATCTCCTGGCCTTCCACGACGGCGACGATCCCTTCGCCCGTGATATTGCGGACGCTGGCCGGATGAGGAACAGCGATGCCCCGTTCCTTTGCAGCGGCCACGATGCCTTGTGCGATCGGATGTTCGGACCGGCTTTCGGCGGACGCGGCGAAGCGCAGTTCCTTTGCCTCGTCTCCATCCGCCAGCATGGCGATGTCACTCACGCCGAACCGGCCTTCCGTCAAGGTTCCGGTCTTGTCGAACACCGCCGCGGTCAGATTGCGCGCCCTCTCGAAGGCAGCCCGGTCGCGGATCAGCAGGCCATTCCTGGCGCTGAGCGTGGTGCTGACGGCGACGACCAGTGGCACGGCAAGCCCGAGCGCATGCGGACAGGCGATGACCATCACGGTCACCATGCGCTCGACGGCGAATTCGTAGGGTTGGCCGGCGAGCAGCCAAAAGCCGAATGAACCGAAGCCCGCGATCAGGGCGATGTACGTCAGCCAGCCCGCCGCGCGGTTGGCGAGGTCCTGGGTGCGCGAACGGCTCGCCTGAGCCCGCTTGACCATCTCGATGACCTGCGAAAGGTAGGTCTTCTCGCCCGTGGCCTTGACTTCGATCGTCACGGCGCCGGCCCCGTTGATGGCACCGCCGATGACGACATCTCCGGATTTCTTCGAGACGGGACGGGATTCGCCGGTCAGCATTGCCTCGTTGAAAGAGGATTCCCCTTCCGTAATCGCGCCGTCGACTGGAATCTTGGCGCCCGGCCGGATAAGCACCTGGTCACCCGGCTGCAAGGCGCTTACCGGCACTTCCTGCATATTGCCTTGCGCATCGAGCTTCAGGGCGGTGTCCGGCAGCAGCCGGACCAGCTCCTCCAAGGCGCGCGACGCTCCGATGACCGAGCGCATCTCGAGCCAATGGCCGAGCAACATGACGTCGATGAGCGTCACCACTTCCCAGTAAAAGGACACGCCCTGAAGGCCGAAAGTCACCGCCGCGGAATAAAAAAAGGCCACCGAAATCGCGACCGCGACGAGCGTCATCATGCCCGGCTCGCGGTTCCTGAGCTCAGACGAGAAGCCGGTCAGGAACGGCCGGCCGCCAAGAACGTAGATGACCGACGAGAGCGCGAAAAGAACGAGATCATCGCCCCGAAACCTCAGCGTGTCGCCCGGCCCCAGCCCGTGCTGGATCATCGGCGACAGGAACAGGACAGGCGGCGTCAGTGCGAGGCATAGCCAAAACCTGCGGCGAAAATCCGCCACCATCGCTGCGTGATCACCATGTCCGGCATGTGCATGCATTGCGCCTGTCATGCCGGCAGCGGAATGTTCGCGCGCTCGGTGTGGCTGTTGATGCAGATGCTCATGGGCGTGAGCGTGATCCATGTTGTCCTCGTCTTTCACCGCATTAGCATCGGGCTTCAATCATCCTGGTGATCTCCTCCGGCGCTGCGAAAATCACCGAGGCTCTGTCGCCCATCATTCCGGCCGGCGTGATTGCCGGCGCACCTTTCTCCGGTCCATCCTTGCTGGAGTCGGTCCTGAACCGCAAATTGCGTTCCCAAAAGGCGCGGGTCTTGCCGTCGGCCGTGGTAACTCGATAGGTGTCACGGCAATAGGTAATAGCTTTGACCTGAATTGCAGGTTCGAGCTTTTTAAGATTCGGGTCCGGGCCGCCACCCATCATGCCCCCCATTCCTTTCATCCCTTCCTGTTGCGCCGTTTGTTGCGGCACGGCACCCGGTTTGGTGGCCTCTTTGAGGAAGGCCAGCAAATCCGCACGGACGCGGGCGTCCTTGATGCCGTCGAAGGGCATTTCGTTGTCCGGCACCATGCGGTCGGGATCGGTCAGCCATCCGTCGAGCGAACGGTCATCCCAGATGATGCCTGATGATTTCAGCGCATCGGAGTAACGCTCGAAGCTCGGCAGCCCACCAGCCTTCCGTCCCCAAAGGTTGGCCAGGCTTGGCCCCGTCATGTTCCGGTCGGCTTGGAGCGAGTGGCACGGCGCACAGGCGCGGAAAGCCTGCTGGTCGCGCGATGCGTCGCCTTGGTCGGCGAGAGCGGAAGACAGCGATGCGAAGGTAACTAGCGCTACGATCGCGAATTTGCTCATTGTCGGTCTCCCTTGTTTCCGGAGCGCAGGTATTTCACGAGTGCGGCCGCCGCGAGGACCAGGACGATAACGACCAGCAGCCAAATCAGCCCCATCGCCAACATCATCCCAGGCATCATCCCGTCCATCATGGTTCACCTCATTCGATCAGCTCGTCGGCGGTGGCAAGAAGGGCGTCGGGAACAGGGAGCCCGAGGATTCGCGCGGTCTTCAAATTAATCGAGAGTATAACGCGCGTGGGCTGTTCGACCGGCAGATCGGCGGGCTTCACGCCCTCAAGTACTTTCCTCACGAAATACGCTGAACGTCGATAAGTCTCACGACGGGAAGAGCCGTAACTGATCAGACCACCGGCGCTGGTGAGATCGGAGTTGGTGGAAATGACCGGAATCCGATGCTGCAGCCCGAAGGCCGCGATGCGCTCGATCAAATCCAGCGTAGCGGCGTCGGGAATGATCAGCAACGCGTCGGATTGTTGTGCCACGACTGCAGCAAACGCGTCGTTCAGCTTCGCCTGGGCGTTGACCTCTATCGCTCGGACCGAAACGCCGATGGGCCCGGTCTGGATGCGCAAGTTGTCCAACATGGGCCGGTTGGATGGATTGGCAGGATTCAAAAAGACCGCGATCGCTGTCGCCTTTGGAAGCAAGGTGTGCAGAAATTCCACCAGTTTCGGCGTCACATCCTGATTCAATGTCGCCATTCCTGTGGTGTTTCCGCCGGGCCGCGCAAGGCTTGCCACGATGCCGCTGCCGACCGGGTCGTTGATGCTCGCCATGACGATGGGAATGACCGAGGTGGCGCGTTGCGCAGCCCGTGCTGCCGCGATCGTAGTCACAACGATCACACGAGCGTTCTGTTCGACCAGTTCGCGGGCAAATGCTGCAAAGCGCTCGTATTCTCCCTCCGCCCACCGCGGTTCGAGCAAATAATCCATGCCCTCGACCAGCCCATTTTCGCCCAAACCCTGCTTGAATGCATCCACAAGCTGCGCAGTCGTATCAGCCGCACCAGCTCCAAGAAAACCGATGGTCGCAGCTTTTTGCTGCGCGCTCGCGCGAAGCGGTGGCCACGCAGCCGCCGCCCCGCCGCCGACAAGCACGATGAACTCGCGCCGTTTCATTTGATTTTTCCCCCAGGCTAGAGACCACGACGTGCGGTAGAAAACATAACACATCGGGGCTGGAGGTGTGGAGTGATGGTCTGTGTTAGAACACGACGACTGAAATTAATTTGGTCGCTCCGTGCTTGCAATACACATGACCCCATCGAACAGAGCGGTTCGGCGATCAGCATCGCGCTTCGATAAGCTTGGTGATTCCCTCCGGCGCTGCGAAGATCACGCGGCGCGGTCAAGATTTCACGAATCGGTGAGCGTGTAACCTCGCGCAACCAAAACTTCGAACTAGGAAGTAGTTGCTGCCTCGGGCGTCCGTGCGTTCAGGAACGCGATGTGCGAGTAGCAAGGTGCCAACTCCTTGTGCACCCAACTCAGATCGAGCAACCGTCGATCTGCCGGACTAGATGATTGGCTGGAACCACCGTGTCGAGATCGAACGAATAGAAAAACTGTCCTTGCCCATCTCCCCGCCGCCCCATCATGCGCTGCCCCCCGCTGATGCCCTCTCCACCAACGGAATCACGGATCGCGAGCCGTCTCAACGGGAGTTTTGCAACACAATCCGCTCACGAACGGACATTCACAGGCGGGGTCTCGATGTCCGTTTCGTGCCAATCGCGACCGATGCGCCGCAGCAAAACAGGATCTCTATCCGATCGCGCGACCGAGCAGCGTAAGCA
>WNFT01005390.1_pt1 | contig 13254 bp, 16 predicted proteins | sample 5400191 | NCBI WGS metagenome assembly WNFT01 (sample SAMN13153359, study PRJNA577476) | soil metagenome | isolation source: 80 cm saprolite under Madrone tree | place: USA:California | collected 2016-06-14
GCTCACGACGCTGAGCAAACTGCGCGAGCACGCCGGCCACCGCCCCATCCTTGAGACAAAAAAACCTGTTCTGTGGTACGGAAGCTGGTTTCTTCCCGTCTCGTGTGCTCCGGATTATCTCTCTGTTTTCTCCTCCGAGAGCGATCCGAAGCGTCTTTTGGTACGACTGCTCGCCCAAGCCGAGGCGATGGACAATCCGTGGAGCGCATATTACAATGCACAGGGTTCGTATTATAAGTGGTGTGCACTGCTCTTCTCGATAGTCTGTGATTAACGTCATTGATTTCAGTATACATGCACGACCGACTCCTTGCGCGGCTTCTCCCCGCATATAATGTGTATTATATCTCTTCGCTGTCCACAGTAGTCCCGCCGGATGTAGGAGAGACATACCTCCAAGGTAAGTGCTTTTTTATTATTATTACCGCCTTAATACCCGACCCTTGTAATAGCCAAGGGCTGGTCCTGTATCCAAGGTGTTTTCGAAACTCCCCGAGGAGTACTCATGGGACAAGAATTCTTGCGCGACTTTATCGATACCCTCGGCTCATGAAATCGTGGGGGTAATATTTAGCTTAGTTCTCGCGGTGTAATTTCCGTAAAGCGGGGTAATAAATTATGATGCTGTGTTTACGGGGAATACTGTGTGAGTGAGCTCTAGAGACCTCTTATTCTTCCGGTACGCGGTGCTTCGAAGATTTTTTATCCTTCTTCCGCTTTTTTGTCGCAATCTTTCCACCAGCACCGGAGAAATGGGAATCTTCTAACCTGCCATCGGGAGCTACGGGCTCACGATTTTTTTTCTTCGATCTTGCAGCTGGTGCCTCATCCACAGGCACGTCCACTGCCCCACGACTCGGATCTACGTGCCCGGCCTCGGCTCTCTTCCGTCTTCGCTCTTCCTTCTCTCTTCGCCGCTCCTCCTTTGCACGCTTCTTCTCGCTCTTATGGTTGTCGTCAGGGTCAGAAACATCATACCTGACAGGCTCAACGCCTACCGTCATGATGTTCTCTTCCAGGGCCTTGGTCGTGGGCTGGCCCGGCATAAACATCATCGCAAACCTCGATGACGATGACGAAATGCCGATTCCGCCGCGCACGGGCTCTTCATCCAAACTATCACGCGGTGGAGCCCGCCACGGCCCCCCACCAAAACCCAAACCTGCACGACCGCCATCGTCACCATCTCGTGCAGAAGCAGGTGCAGTAGTACCGCCGACGGCAGCCAAAGTCGCCTTGGCAATGAGCTTGGCTCTGAAGTAATCGCTGGCCGACTGTGAGGACGTCGTCAACTTTTGTAGCGAGTCTTTCACTTCGGTGGTGGCAGTTGCTGCAGTTGCATTGGAAGTGGTCGTGGTCGTGGTGGTAGTAGGGGCACCGGCAAGAGCAGGATCGGGGATGACAGGAATAGGACTAGCGACAGCGGATGGGCGAGCGGATGAAGAGGAGAAAGATGGGATGCCGAGGATCTCTGCGAGCGCGGTCGAGTTGGACGCAGCCATGCGCTTAGCTGCGATGATGCGAGCGCGGTGCGTGCGCGGGCTATAGCGGAGTGGAGGGGCGGTGGAATAAGCAATATGCTGTACGTTAGTATTTGGTTCTCGCAGCCGCGAATGTGCATGCGACGTACGGAGCACGGATGGGAACCGGTGCGGTCACGGCGGTGGGCCTGGTGGTGGCAGTGACCACCGGTACAGATACAGGTTCGTCCGCGTGAGAAGCTTCATGACGAGGAGAACAAGGCGGTGGTGGCTCAGGGTGTTCCGGTTCGATATTGCTGGGCACTGGCGCACGACCGTCGTCGTCGTCGTTGTCTTTTGACGATGATTTTTTCCGCTTTTTCTTGCGTTTTTTCCTATCGTGGCCTTCTTCTTCAAGTTCCTCCTCCGCTTCAGTAGTGGCCTTGCGCTCCCTTTTCTTCTTCTTCGTCTTCTCTTTCTTCACCATGACGCCTTCTCGTTCCTCTTCGCCGTCATCGTCCGTCTTGACCTTTTCCACTCCACTCCCTCCTTCAAGCAACTCGGATTTAGGGTCGCGCGCCTTGTGGAACGAGTCCAGCAGCTCCGTAGTTTCCGTAGTCGTCCCCTCATTCCGATGCCGAGCATGTCCAACTTTTGCGTCGTCGTGATCGCACTCGTACGTCCCTCTCCTGACGCACCGAGACCTTTGGACGCATCCCATCCGAATTTTGCAAGGTAGGCCTGTCCGAAGCGGTTGGCATCTTGTTTGGGAAAGGGATGAAGAATGAAATTATTGGGACGATCCAAGCGATAGAGATGTACTTACCATCCGCCCACGAGAGGTTACGCGGGTCCTTGCCAATTCGCTGCTTGTCTCTCCTACCTGAAAGTCCCATGAGGGGGTTCAACGTCGTTCAATAGTTCGACAAACTTTGAACAACTCAGTTGTGTAAAATTATCGATGCTAATGCTGACTAATCAAATACCATTCAATTCAATTTACCGTACGCTAACTCACAAAGACAAATAAGGCGTGAATATCGTGAAGGTCATCAAAAGTCATCAAGTCATCATGAGTCTCGGTGTCGCGAAAGGATCTTATCTGCGCGAGGTGCGGTGGGTGGCAAACGCGCATCCGGCAGAGCGTAAAGAGTACTATAGTTCAAAGGGAAAGAAGGTGGGCGCAAAGGCAAAGGGGACATTCCTCCGCCCTTTCGAGGTGAAACCTTCGAGCGAGGCAACCGTGTTGGTTTGGTGCTGAATGTATGCGTCGGTATTGCCACTCCCGCAGAAGTCCGACTGCGTGGGGAAGACACGCGATTCCCGGAGAAAGCGACCGCAGCTGTGCGAGGCGTAGGCAGACGAGGTGAGACAGCAGTTGGGGCCAGAGGGCCGGGAAGTTGGCGCACTTCTGCCACTGGACGGACGTAGTGCGAACGCTCTTCTCTACGCGAGGAGACTACGATGCGTTCGGGGTCGAAAACAGGGCTGAGTGCTGGCACAGCTGGCGCAGAGGCAACATCATGCACAAGACTGGATGGGGAATGCGCCAACTCGCGACGATGCAATAACCTCCGGGGGTCCTTGGGGGGAAGGGGAGGGGGCGATTCCAGGCGAGTTCGATCTAGCCGTACCTGCAATTGTTGAACAGGTGGCGGAGAAATGAGGAGAACGGCTGGTTCGGCATGAAACTCCTGCACGTCATTTGCGTTAGGAGATCCCGGACGACACACTGCAGCCTCGACAGGGCGTCCGGCATCAATATTCTCTGGCAACACCGTAGGTGCAGCATGGAGAGGGAGGTGTGTCCTGTGAGATTGCGACGATGGAGGCACGACGGAGCCACTACCGGACAACGAGGTGTGGCCCCCATCAGATCGAAGCGGCTGCTTTGAGAAAAGCCGAGCAAGGACTGTATCGGCGCGAGCAATATTTGCATTCACGGGCGGAGGAGGATATCGGTCCGACATAGGTAAGCTAGGCAGGTCCTGAATCATCTTGCTTTGCGGTAATTGAGGGTCCTCTTCGCCTTGCGGGAATGTTTGACTGACGGTTTGATTGTCGCGATACGTCCTCAGGATCGACGGAGGTGGATGGTCATCGTATAGACGAACTGACTCTTCGGGGTTCCTTGAATCACGTCGGGAACGTGATTTGCGTTTGGGCAACGACGACGACGCGACGGGCTCTTCGTGGTCGGGATCGCTTCGGGCGGCTCGCTCATACCGGCTTCGCCTCCAAGATCGATGTCTATGTTCACGTGTACGGTTCTGGCGAAAACCTGCATCTGGGTCTGGATCTAAAGGAGATAGAGGGTATATTTATTGCATTGCAAGGATGGATAGCAGGTCCTTTGCACTCACCGGAACGCTCATAAACCCTCTTCTCTGGCTCCTTTTCCAACTGTATAACCAACGCTTCACTTCTCTCTCTTCGAGAAAGCCCATAACCGTAATTGTCTCCTACACCCAGCCACTGCTTCTCGCCATCCACCGCAACTTCAACTGTCTTATCCACCTCCAAAACAAGCTCCTCTCTGGGACGTCGCCGTCTTTCCGAGAGGCTCTTGTCAAACGCATTTTCGAGCACGGCCATGCGGCGAGCAAGCGGGTCAGTCTCGACACCACGCATGCGACGCCACACGTACACCAAGCTGGCGTTTAACTCGCAGAGGGTCTCACGGAAGTCCATTGCGTGAGCAAAGGATCGGAGACGGGGCGTCCGCTTCGCATTGGGTGTGAGTAGGCGATATGGCTTGTAACTAAATGCCTTGATGTGAACGAAGGCAAAGATACTGCATCGGGATTGGTATCAAAGAAGGAATAGGAAGTTAAATCCTGCTGACCTCATTTCAAAGGTTTCAAGGATGGCACCCCAGCCAATGTTGATATCCCCTGCAGTCATATAAGGTGTCTGTAGCACATTATCAGAGACTTGGACATCAAATCAAGCCCAACAATAACCATACATCCTTGACAACTCCAAACACGCTTAGCAAGGATAGGAAAGTGGATTGCCAGAAAGTCAGAAATACTGTTGATGGCGTATGCTCCATGAGGTCAAGACGACATAGAGTGGGAAAACCGAACCTACCAACAGCTTTGACAGAAACTAGTTTTAGGACAGGGCGATGAGGAGCCAACTCGGTTGCCACGCAGAGATACAATTGAAAAAGGCAATACATAGCTATCGTGACACTGATTGAAATGATTGAAGAGATCTGCCGGAATACGTTCAATACAAGGGAATTAACAAAGAGGCATCACATACGTAGATATGGCCCCAAGCAGGAGACCAAGAAGTCTCACAATAAAGGCCAATGTGGTTTAAAATTACAGCAGCGAGTGTAGTCCTACCATCAAAAATGTCAAGGTTGAGAAGAAAACAAATCGTGTGTGATATGGCGCACGTAGGCCGGATGACGCAGTATTGAAGTACACCCCACTTCATAAGCTGCAGAAAGAACAGGCCATCCTGATGGTAATTCATCATGCTTAGAACGGGGAATAGAAAATCATTACAGAATTTTCGCCGCACCTGTGGTTTCCACCTGACGAATCCGAGAGGGAAGACCCACTTCCGTCGGGACTGCCCATGCCGTCTGCATTCCGCGTCGGCTTCCTTCGACAAACCACGTTTGCGAAAGATGGCTTTCTGCACTTCGGGGTCCGGAGACAAATACGTGAGCAGAAGATAGAAGAAAGCGGTGAGAATGATGGCCTCGTATGCGTCGCGGATGAGAAGCAAGGGTGTGGCGTTATCCTAGAAGTTTCAATTACGGGAGTCAGCGCACGATAAAGAGTCTGGATGTGGAAACAAAGATAGCGGACCCAGAAGAGGTACGATGCGAGGCTGATCCATGAGTATATGGGGACCATGAGAAGCAGGCGAATGATGTCTGCGAACAAAATATAGTCAGCTCATAGTACATGGGGCAAAATAAATAACCTACAGCGTTGCTCTAATTTCTGCGCGAACAATACAGAGATTCAGAACAGGTTCTGACTGGAAGGAGAAAGCGAACGTACGTTGGTGTACCACTGGAGATGTTTGCTGATGAGCCAGAAGGAAGCGATGGTGGCTACGATGGTGAAGAAACCGGTTATGAGCCAACCCACATCATGCGCTATGAAGTTCGAGTTCGATCAATCAATCTTGGGTGAGAACATGTGCTGATAAGACAAGAAACCATCGCACGGACCTTGAAATATGACGTTGCCGTGTTGAAAGAGGGAAGGACCCCTTCCAGGTGCCTTTGGGGTAAAGCAGGTCGCATTCTTCGACATGATCGGCTGTATCGTGATATAAAGAAAGGAACTCCGAGTCAAACAAAACAGGGCCCGAAATCAAGAGACAGTAGGCGAGTCGTTAGATGTCGTGAAGGCGTAAGGCGGGATCGATATGAACAGAAGACAAATAATAAGTTAGAGCGGGTGTCGACGGTGTCACGGCTTGTAAACACTCTGTGGTTGGGTATCTTGAGCGTCCGCAAAGCCGCCGTGTGGGGGACTTGGTGATGGCAGGTCACCAAGGACGGAGTGTGAGACTCAAGTCTCACGCGGCTAGATCCGGTGACAGTCCCCGGTACATTTCTACCAATTACAGCGACACATTACAAGGTGAAGCAAAGACTCGAGTCCCAAAACCAAGCGCTTCACCAGTTCCTGATCCAACCCTTTTTATCTCTTGTGATTTATTCTTCACTGACGCCCGATGTGCGTCCCAGCTAGCTCGCGTTCGAGATCCGCACTAGGATCATCGATCACCGGACTCGCAGGGCGGTGACCAGCACCAGCACCACCCTGCTGAGGCGTCTGGCCACTGTAATAGCTCGAGGTGGCGCCGTCTATCGGCGCACCGTCGTGAATCGGGGAGGCGACGATATCGTCACGCGATGGAATCGACAACCTACATAGGGATAACAAGCAGAATTGCGATAAGCCGAAAAACCAAATTGAACCGATATTGCGACACGCACTGCCGGTTCTGGTTCGACCGTGCCGCAGCACGGACCTCTGACCGGAAGAGGTTGACTTCCTCGACGATGAGCTTCTTCATGCCTTCGATCGAGTCCTCTTCTTCAAAGAAAAAGTCGAATTTCTAACAAGGAACGGAGTGGAGTTGATCACTCGTTATCATAAAATCGATAGATAAACGCACGGTTGGGCAGACGGGCTCGTCAGTCGGATCGTGCCAGACGGCAAGGTACGGATGCTCCAGTGCCTGTTCGCAGGTGATGCGCTTCGCAGGGTCAAAGTTGAGCATCTTGGCGAGCAGATCGAGGGCGAGTGGGTTCGCGTGCGGAAACATTTGCGTGAACGGTACCCGTGGCCTGATAGGCAGAGAACGGATATAATCTTGTGCCTTGGAGAGGTTCCGGCAGTACTGAGCAACACAAAAATAAACCGATATTTCGAGAAAGACGGCCTACCCTGGGTGAGCCGACGCGGCGGAGGGTATCCTCGGAAGGCGTCCCAAGGTAGTGCAAGATCTGGTTCAATTGGTCGACATAGCTGCACCAGATTTAGGATTGGAAATTGTCAAGAATGTTATATCTGGTAAGGGAAACGCATGCTCACTCTCTTCCTTTGAAGATAGGCTTTCCCGCCAACAGCTCAGCCAAAATGCAACCAACAGACCACACGTCGATAGCCGAAGCCTATACCGTGACAAGCAGAGGGTAGATGAAATCAGCCCGATTCCCCAACCACGCGCGCTCCCAAGAAAAGGTCACGCACGTAGTTCGCAAAGCTGAGCATGATCTCAGGCGCACGATACCACCGCGTCGCGACATACTCAGTCATGAATCCCTGCTTCTGCGCCTGATTAAACCCGCGCGCGAGCCCGAAATCGCAAATTTTGAGCTCGCAGTCCGCGTTAACGAGCAGGTTGCCTGGCTTAAGATCGCGGTGCAATACATCGGCCGAGTGGATGTATTTCAGACCGCAGAGCGTTTGGTAGATGAAGGACTGGAAGTGCGCGTCCGAGAGCGGTTGGCCCGAGCGGATCTGAGTGTATAAGAGAGTGCGTTCGGTCGCTAGGATCAGCGACGAAGGAAAAGATAAGAATGACTGATCAACGCACGATGGCGTGGAGGTCGGCCTCCATGAGCTCTTCGTAGAGATACACTTCGTCAAAGTTCCCGTCCTGGCCAAAGACGATATCCATGTCATACAAGCAAGTGATCTATAATCCAACCACAGAACAAACGAGCGGAACAGAGATTTGAGCACTTCCAATCTATCGACCATACCAGCAAAGACAAAGTAAAAAACCCACGTTCTTGTGTCTGCGGAAATGATGCAACAACCTTGATGATTAGATGCGGCGGACGTGTCGCACGGTAGATCGGCAAGAGCATTTCGTTAATCGGGTGAGGAGGCAAGGCGCAGTGAAAAAAGATATTTAATACGCTACCACAAAAAGAGAGAAACGATAAAATCGCCTACTTGATCTCGCGCAAACATCTCTTCGTAAGGATCCTCTAAAAAAAAACAGAGAACAGAAAGAGACGATCGTCAGCGGTAACGTAATTATGTGCAGGGCAAGCCCTGTCCCCCGATGATTGATGATGATCACCCACCTTTGTGTTGATATTCGTTATCTTCTTGATCGCGCAGCCTTCTCCCGTGCGCCTGTGCTTCGCGGCAACGACGCAGCCATAAGCGCCTTGTCCAAGTTCCTTGACGAACTGGTACTCGGCGTCGACAATAAAAGTCGAGTTCAGAGCGTTGAAACTGTGTCTTTGCATGCTACCGCGACTGTGTCGGTGGAAGGAGACGAAGATGCTACTAGTGGTACTGGATAGATGGAGGGATGAAGCAAGGAACGAATGATTTGATGTGATGGGGTGCTGCTGAAGAGGTCTATCGTATATCTCTTCCAGGGACGGAGCGCCTAGGGTAGCGGGTTTGATGGACTATCGATACAATATGATTGTGACGGACGCCCAGTACCCACTGCCGTGACAGTTGCCCGCAGGACTGCGTCCCCATCTCGGCCGATAAAGAAAGATTAGCCTACCAGTACAGTACAGAACAGTACAGGACTGCTCTATTGAGGCAACTTACAGCTTCGTACAGCATTAATAAACTCTTTCACCTTGTCTACGTCTTTCCCCGTTCCATCAGCAATCTCAACACCCCCGCTCACATCTACGGCCCACGGATGCACGACGTTCACAGCATCAGCGACGTTGTCCGCATTCAAGCCACCAGCAAGTATGATCGGCAGCGGGGACGACGTGCCGCCCGTGGTCAGGCTCTCCTTTCCCTCACCCTCACCCTCACCTCCGCCCTCGCCCGCCAGCACCACGCGTTTCGCAAGTCCCCAATCAAACGTCTTGCCATTTCCGCCACTCAGTCCACCGGGAGAAACGGCCGTATCGAGTAGCACATGGTGGTGCAATCCTGGTCGTGCGACATCCTTGAGGCCGTTTCCGTCCACGTCCACGTGGAATACCCGAATAACGGGCACGGGGATTTGTTTGCACCATTCGAGCGGCTCAGAGCCGTGCAACTGGACCATGTCAAGCTGCACGACGGCGATACAGTGTAGGATGAAGGATAGTGGCTGGTCCTGAAAGACGCCGACGAGGACCGGCTGTACGGCAGAGACAGAGGTGCTGGCGTATTGTGATAGCCTGCGTGCGTGAAGTGTGAACCAAGGTTCGTTATGACTGCTGCTACCAATTGATTCTGGGGGAGCAGGAAGCGCAGCCGATGCGCGGAGTCCGTGGACGGCCGAGGATATCACCTGCGCTTGTTCCAACGTAATGCATCGCTTACTAGTGGGAACGAACATCAAGCCAAGCATGGCCGCTCCGGCGCTGGCACAGAAAAGTGCCTCTTTTGTCGTTCGGATCCCGCATATCTTCACCAAAGGTGGCCATAGAGGTTCGGGCTTAGGAATGTCGGCCCAATCGAGGAGCTCTGCGATAAATGCACGAGTGTCCTTGGCGCGCATCAAGGCCTCTCCAACGAGCACAGCGCCGACACCTTGCTGCGCGTACTGCCGGACATCTTCCCCGCTGGCGATGCCGCTGAGTGCGCACAGAATAACCTCCTGGCCTTTCACCATGTCGGCAAGACGCGATGTTGTGCCCATATCGACTTGGAAGTCATGCAAGTTGCGGTTATTCACACCGATGACACGAGCACCAAGTGCAAGCGCTGCCTCCATCTCGCGCGCGTTGTTGACCTCTACGAGAGGCTCCATGCCGAGCGAGAGCGAATAGTCATACAAGGTACGCAGGCGCGTGAGGGGAAGCATGGCGACGATGAGCAGCACAGTGTCCGCGCCGTGGAGACGTGCCTCCGCAATCTGGTACTCATCAAGAATAAAGTCCTTGCGGAGAAGTGCTGGTCGGTTTGGCAGGGCGTCCACGGCTTGTCGAGCGAGACGTAGGTCGAGTAGAGAACCCTTAAACCACGTTGGCTCGGTAAGGACAGAGATTACTGAGGCGCCGGAGAGGGCGTAGGTCAATGCCTGCTGGGCCGCGTTGGCATTGAGCGCGATGGGACCCTTGGACGGACTTGCGCGCTTTATTTCAGCCATCAATGCAGGCAGTTTAGCCTTGAGATGGGCGACAAGTGGAATGAGTGGTGGAGCGAGGTGCATCGAAAGGCAAGTCGTAAGATCGGCAGGGGTCGTGCCAGGTGTTGCTTTGGTTGCTTCCACGTCCTTGAGACGATGAGCATATATTTTCTCCAGCACGCTTGAGATTTTTCCAGCGGCGGGAGCGGGTTCCCCATTTTGAGCCTCGATTGCGAACGGCGGGAGGGTGTGGTCGAGCACACGGGAAGTCGGATTTTCCTCCCAGAGCCCGCCTCGAAGTTTGAGGAAGTTGCGGAAAAGATCATCACCGGACTCGGAGAGAATACTCTCTGGGTGATATTGGACGGCCTCGAGAGTGTAAACGCGGTGGCGCACGCCCATGATGACGCCGCTCTCCTGAGAGAAGGCGGTAACGGCGAGGTCGGGGGGGAGAGTTTTGATATTTGTACTGAGTGAATGATACCTGGTCGATTTGAACCCCTGGGGGAGCCCGTGGAAGCATCCACGATCGTCGTGTCTGATTGGACTCAATTTTCCATGCATGATTTCACCTGCATAACTGGAGGATGGGGTGTGAAGAGATCAGAGTAGAACGCAGGCGTCTCGCTGAGTGACGGGTCCTATACCTGATCTCACCGCCATAGACATCTACGAGACATTCCAAGCCCATGCAAACGCCAAGGACGGGCACGCGCCCTGTAAAATAGCGGATTGCATCGCGGGATATGCCAGAGTCGGTGTGTGGGTTACCAGGGCCAGGGGAGATGATAAGGGCACGAATGTTGAGGCGGGGAAGGACATCGGGATCGAGAGCATCGTTCCTGATGACGGACACGTCTGCGCCAAGGAGGGTGAGGTGTTGATAGAGGTTCCAAGTGAAAGAATCAAAGTTATCAATCATAAGCACGTCCAGCGGACGAGCGAGATGTTCAGGGAGTGACATGGGGCTGAAGAAGGACGCGGGTGGGAATCGGTTGCCGAGTCCGGGCAGCGGTGCCGTGCGTGCCGGGCATTTAGACATAAGCATGCGGCGCTCAGGCCTCAGCTGTTGTCAAGACAATTTCTGGGCATCTCGTACAGTAAATGGTAACGGTCAACCGCGCGGCCATCGTGCGACACAGCAACGGCAAAAATTTGACCGTGAGACGATTGATGAAGCAGAAGGACCGGGGAGAACATCAAGCGGTCGACAGGAGGGGGAGTGGGGCGACAGGTACAGGAGATGATATCAGAATATAACGGATCACAAGACTTCACCGGCTCGACTCTCTTTTTCCTTCCTCGCGTCTGGCACGCACCCGGTTGCTTATTTCTTTCCCTGTACTTCTATTAAAACTGCCGCTCCCTCTCCTCTTCCCCCCTCCGCCAACCCTTCCCTTCCCTCCTTCCGGTTCTAGAAAATGTCCCTCAAGGCCGAACTCGAGACATGGGCTGCCGCCCTCAAGGCCTACGACGAAGAGGATTTCGAGCAGAGTCTCGAGCTCTTCTCTGTCCGTCATCCTCATTGCCCCTACGTGTCCGTCTCACCTTCCCTCCCAGGGCATTGCCGACTCGTCAAAGATTCTCACAAATATGGGCCTTATTTACGCAACTCTTGGCGAGCATGAACCTGCCGTGCAGCAGTTCATCGCCGCCACCCGTCTTGACAACTACCTTGCCGTCGCGTCAGCACACTTATCCTTCCTATTCCTCCTTTCCTTTCTCATCCCCATCGTTTCCAGTTACTTCCAATGTGGGGTCTCAAATTTCTTGCTTGGCCGTTATGATCGTTCCTCCAAAGACTTTGAGGATGCCTTGCTCTATTTACGAGGGAACCAGTCAATGTATGCAACCCGAACTATCCATTTTCATCTTGAGTTTTCTCATACACTTGTCCAGTAATTACACCCAACTTGGGCTTGCTTTCACATTATATTCTGCCGAGGTTCTCTTTAATAAGGGTGAGCCATTGTCCACCTCTTTTCTCTTTTTTTAAACATTTTTGCCAGGTCTCTCTCTAATTTATCTTGGCCAAATGCAACAGGGCATGGCCGAGTTAGAGGACGCCACGAGGCAACAGGCGACAGAGGAGCACAGCGTAATTGATGAGGCAATTCGTGATCGTGGCGAGGGTTACACGGTCTTTAGTATCGTGCGTGTCAAAGGATACTTATTTCCTCTTCAAAGTTGACTGGATTTGTAGCCCGTTGGTGTTCTCTACCGTCCGTCAGAGAACAAGCTGAGGAACGCCAAGACTCGTGACTTTCTTGGAAAAGCTGTATGTAATTCCTTTCTGTGATGGTGACATGTTTGACCATTAGCGTATAGAAACTCGTCGCGACCGAGAGCCCTAATGAAGCATACACGGCATTCACCGGCGTCACTCGCCTGAAGCAGGGTGTTAGCCCCCAAAACGTTTTCATAGATCGGGAACGTGATGATGAATCAGGTCTCATGCGAGCTGCGACGTTGAATCGCTTAAGTACGTATCATTACATGTGGAACAGTGTTCCGAGTTCACTTTTTCGGTGTTTCTAGAGGGTCCAGCCTCAGATGTGTCACCCGTTGGTGCCCTTGCCCGCTCAAAGACTACGATCAATGTTGTACCGAACGCACGCGAACGTATCGCGGGCGCGACGGTCAGCCCCGATGCCCCTCGACCTTCCTCAATCCGAGGCAATGATCCCCCAGCTCCCACCGGCCTGACCCGTAGCAACACTGCTGTTGCGACCACTCGTGTTAGTCAAATGGGTCTTCCTATGCGAGCACTCACCGTACGCAAACCCGGGGCTAATGATGTCTCTCCCGCGTCTCTATCCCCCAAACCTAGTGAGTAGTCGCTACGTCGTTTCATCTACACCCCCATTCACCGCACGAGCTCATTTCCCCGCTCAGGGACATCTCCCGGAGTAGCTGACTTTTATGATAACCTTGTGGATTCATATTCTCAGCCATCTCCGCCACCCAAGCCTGGACAAAGCAACAACGACCGCATCGCAAATTGGGCGCGGAATAATGCTTCAGGACCTGCACTGTCCCGGGCACCGAGTGCGTATGGAAGCTCGTCCCGCTCTGGCACCATCAAACGACGTCTCACACGGCGCGCTGTCGCGCCGAGCGTATACGACGATGAAGAGGGTTACATGACCGGCTCGGGTGAATATGACGAAATATACGAGCTAGCGAAGATCCGGGTGAAGATTCACTGCGACGGGGATGTGCGTGGGATGGCACTCAAGCCTGAGGTGCCGTTCCTCGA
>WNFT01003749.1_pt1 | contig 13252 bp, 6 predicted proteins | sample 5400191 | NCBI WGS metagenome assembly WNFT01 (sample SAMN13153359, study PRJNA577476) | soil metagenome | isolation source: 80 cm saprolite under Madrone tree | place: USA:California | collected 2016-06-14
GAGAGGAGAGCTCCTGCATCCTAACGAATCTTCACGAATATCTCGGTCGGGAGCTGTGCGCCTTCGATGGGAACATTCATCTGACGCACCTGGCTTGTTTGGGTCTGGACGCTCTGGTTAAAGTCGAACCAGGTTGAGAACCGTTTGGAACTTTGCCGCGGGGAAACCACACGCCAGTAGGTGACGCCGGCATCCAGCCGGATCGACAATCGAGCGCCGCTCGAGAATGTCACTGCCAGCACTCGACCGTGCTGGACCCGGATCTTGTCGCCGGCCACCCAGCGCACCTCTGCGCCCAGCGACTCCAATGACGCTTTTCCCACCGCGTCGCGCGCGGCGTTATCCGGCCAGTCGGCATAGACAACGTTGATCGCACGATTTTGAGTTCCGGTGCGATCACTGGTGGTCGTCACCGTGATTTGTGGATCGTTCCAACGTTCGGGGCCGACAATCGCTTTCAAAGCAGCGACGGCGCTGCGCAAGAGCGCGAGGGACGCCGGCGTGAATAGGTAGCGGTCGCTGTATTCAACCGAAACCACAGCGAGACCCATATCCGCGAGTAATCGCGACGAAGGCGGATGTTCCGCTCCGACCAGCGACCAGAATCGGCTGCCAAACTGCTGCAAATCGCCATCGAGTGCGTGATGGATCTCGACCTCGCGATCGCCCGGAGCCGCCGCCGGCCTGATTTCTTCAGGCGTCAGGTTTTGCAAGCCGGGCAACTCCGTTTTAGGGACGTTTCCGAAAATGATCGGCGAAGACGTATGCCCCCAACGGTCGTTCGGAACAACTGCTTCCTGATCGGCTGTGGCCCAGGCACCAAATCCTCCTCCCCGCTCCACTCTGGCGAGCACTGCGGCTGGAACGACCTGAGGCAGCGTCGGGACGCAGGAAACGGAAACCGAAGGATGGTCGGCGAAACTCGCCACAGAAAATCGATCGCTCTCCTCCAATTTGTCGAATAGCTTCTTCAAAAGAACGACCTTCACGGGTATGGGTATGGCAGCCAGCGTGTAAACCAGCAGCCGGAGCCTGGAGACAACAACATCCACCGATTCGTGATCGCCGCCGGCGAACAGATCCACACTTCCCGCATCGCTACGTGTCGCTTCGCGAAGCACCGCTTCGAAAAGAGAAGCGGTCTCGACTTCGGAGGTTTCTCCGAAATAGCACAGATCTGGAGGGAGCTTTAGCAGGTTCAGCCACGTCGGTGTCAGAAATGCCAGTGCGACGTGTCGATTCAAAGCCCCCGCGTCAAACCGTTGATCGAAATCCAGGACGCAGTGCGGGCAGCAGCTGTCGCACGATTTTGGACAGCTCAATCGCTCCATCGCTTGCCCAAACATCCTGCCGATGTGCGTGTTTGCCGACGAGGAGTAGCCCGCGGCGAAGCGATCGAAGATGAACAGCGAATAACACGGAGAGCCATCTCCGCTCAGCGCCTCCTGGATATCGCAGCCGATTTCATTGGTCTGAATTCCGAGCAGAGAAGCGAGCGCATCTCGTAATGCCACAACGAGAGTCAGCGCGGCCGTGCGGTCGTGCAGCCAGCAGCCGGATTCGTCGCGCAGCTGGATTTCAAGGACGTCGGTCTGGAGTTGATGTCCCAGCGAGATTCCTTCCTTGATCGACCAGCGATTGCTGCTGCCCGAGCAGGTGCGCTCGTCCTTGCGGCTTCGCAGCCTGTTGTGGGACTGTCCCGGCTCGAAATGCTTCGGCGGCGAGCCGTCGCCTTGCATGGGTTCCGCACGGCCGCATTTCAGGCATAGCGCGTATCCCTTCCCGTTGACGCCTCGGGAATGGTGATAGACGCGACCCTCGTAAGCACGGCGATATGGCCCAAGGCGCGGATTCGCCAGCGGCGACCAATGTCCTTTGGCGCTAATCCAGGGACGCTCCACCGGAACGTAGTCTTGTTTCGAGACATCATTCGTGGGCTCGGTGTAAAAATCGACCGAAAAACCTGAAGGTTCAAGAAACCGCTCGATCTGCGGAGACGCCGAACCGCACTCCCCACAGCGGCTCGCGAGCTGCAGCGAATGGGTATTGCCGGTGGCGCCGCAGCGTTTGCAGCGCCAGGCAAATTTAATGGCTTGCGTCTCCTGTACATCCTGCTCGGTCGCCGGGATGTGCCAGTTCAAGGTTATTCCGGCGGATTTGTATACCAGACCGTTGATGACCACAGCGGCACCGGGCGCGTACTCTCGAAGGGCTGTAACCAGATCGCGGTTGGGAAGATCGTGCCGCAGGAACGTATTGTCGTCGCGTTTGACGCCGCCATCCGCTTGGAGCTTTCGTGCTTCAGTAACGGTGTGATTGTTGAAGGAGGCCACGAACGAAGGGAAGCCGTAGCTCGAAAGAAATCCCTGCGCCGCGAGTTCGCGGAGCAGATACTCGTCGGCCAGACGCTTCTTTTGGAATGTCAGCGCTTTCATGGCGGGATCATTCTGCGATCCGGCCCCGAGAATCGATTCCTCCTCCATCAGTGCGTTCCATTCCAACAGCCAGCGATCGCAAGCACGTTTCATCTCATCGCCTGTACGCCTGAGAAGAGCTTCCGCGGTGGAACCGTCGAAGGTGCTATGACTGACCAACTGCTTGAGGCCCAAATCCAGAGCCGGAAGATTGCCCGAAACGTAGCCGCTGCACCATGCGATCAATCCCGCCGCAGGTCCGCGCTCCACATCGGTGAAGAACCAACCGGCAGTGAGCTTCATTAGATCTTGCGGATTCTCACGCATCCAGACTCGCAGAAATGCCGAGAGAGCAATAGCATTGACATGCCGCTGCACGATAACGGCGCTGGATAACGAGACGGTTGGCGGCGGCGGCCTGGCTTCAAATGCCCATCGCGTGTTTGAGAAGACGCTCTGATCGTGCGGATTCGACTTGCACAGCGTTACCGCCACGGACCGTGTTTCCTGCCGACGGCCTGCGCGGCCAGCGCGCTGCAGATAGTTTGCCGGGTGCGGCGGAACGTTGTTCATGGCAACCATGCGCACACCTCCGATGTCAATTCCCAGTTCCATCGTCGTCGAGCACGATAGAAGATTGGTCCAGCCTTGCTTGAAACTCTGCTCATAGTGGTTCAGCAGCGCGGCGGGTTGCTGAGCGGAGTGCTCCACGGCGGCAAAATAGGGACTGAGTTCCACGACGCGATCGTTGAGCGCGGACCACAGACCCTCTTCGCGCAATGCCGAAACGGCATCCTGTGACGCAAGCCAGGCGCGGCCTCTGCGAATTCGTTCCATTCCGTCGGTGGTATCACCAAATGGTCTGTCATAGAGAGGAACTGTTACCTTTTCACACTTTGCGATTTCCTGTCGGACAATGCGCGGGAGGTAGGGAGTCACTCCGCGCAGGGTGCTGTCGAGAAATCGGCGGGTAACCGGGCAGACCCATGCTTCCCGGACCGGCGCAAATGGCATATCTTCCAGAGGCAAGGTGTAACCGGATTCGGTAAGCCGTAGAACGCCTCGGATATCCGACCAGGCGGCGTTGAGTAAGCCGTCCACCACGTCTTGATCGCCCGCGCTCGTGAGATCGGCGCCAAGAAGATTCTTCAGCATTCGTACGAGCGTGCTCCGATCTCCCGATGTTCTTACCGAGGGCCATCTGCGCTGCCGGCGTCCCACTTCGTCCGTGTCAGGCGCGACAATCCATGATCGTCGAAATGGCACGGCCAGCCAGTTGTTCCAGGTTTCCGGAACGTTCAGGCTTCCTCCCCCGCGCACGAAGTAATCCATCGCGATCTTCAGAAAGTCCAGCCAGTCCTGCAAGGTGTAACCACGTGCCGTCCACTCCGTGGGTGCGCTGTTGATCCTTGAAAGCTTGGGATACTGGACCGAAATCATGCCCATTGTTTCGAGGCTGTTTTGCCACTTTGGGCGTCGCCCGAGTTCACGGACCAGGAAAAGGCCTGCAAGATTTGAAGCCCCGTCATGGCCACCGAATGCGGCCTGGGAATACTGCTGATAGGTGCGGAGGATGTTGCGAAAGTCCAAGTCCTCCTGGGCGACATCGGTCCTTAAGCGCTCAAAGGCGATCGCGGTCGAGACCGGTGACGAAACCGTACGCTGCTTGTCTGCCAGGATTGTCGTAATCGATTCCAATACGGCCGCCGGCAGACCCGGGGTCGCCAGCACGGCCTTTAACTTTTGAGTCTCCTCCATCTCCGTTGCGTTGGGCGCTTGGCTGGCAAGAGCGTGGCCAATTGCATGGTGGTAGATCAAACCGCGGACTTTTGTTCGCTCGGCGTCCTGCTGAAGTCTCGCGGCGAGACGGGCTGTGCCCTGGCGGGTATCGCTAAACGTGAGGAGTTTTCGGCCGCGATATGGCCGGTCTACCGGATCGTCACTGTCCGGGGCAAACTCCAACAGCGTGGGCAGCAGTCCCGCCAGCAAAAAAGGCGCGCCGACGCGGCCATTGCGAAAGCCAGGCTGTTGCTTACTCGCATAGGCGCCGCATGCCGGACACGCTACTCGCGAGTTACCCTGCTCGTAGGCAATCAGGGAGAGACTTGTTGGATTCGTTGCATCCGTGATGCTTATGGAGTCCCTTTGCAGATGCATCGAGCCGGTGCCAGGCAGGCGGCGGTTCGCGATCAGAACCTTGTACGAGCGGCCGGCCGGGACCGGTTCTGTGTCCTCGGCCTCCTCGTCTTCGCGTTCAACGTCTAACTGAAACTCGTCGACCGAGCTGTTCGCGTCGAAAGTCGATAGAACACCGTCGCGGTCATGCGCCATCAGAAAAATCGCGCCGCAGTCTTCGCATGCCACAATTTCGAATGCTGGCGCGCCACAGTCGCAATGCCGGCGCGGAAGAAGAGAAATCTGGCCGAATGGCCAGTCGCGATCGTCCAGTAACGAGCCCTTCTTTGCCGGACATGCGGGATCCGCGCAAGCCCACAATCCGGAAAGCGTCTGGTGAAAAAAGTGTCCGCGAAGCGGCAGAAAGGGCGTGCCGTCCGCATCGCGAGTGCTCGTCAGCAGATCCACCCATAGAAGGGCCTCTTCCTGGCTGCTTTTCGAATAGGATCTGTCGCCCGTTGTAATCGCCGTTTGAATTTCGGGCAATGTCGCGATCGGCGACACTCCGAATGTGAAGAGTTCTCTTATTCGCCGAGCTGTGAGATTTGCAGACAGGGCCGCGTACCTTGCTGGTGCGATTTCAGCAGTAGATTCCAGCTGGGAGAGTGCGCTTAGAGCGACCGATTGCTGAACATCGATGGAGGGCAACGGGGGAACCTGTCGTGCGCCGGCGACGACGCTAACGCGAGAGGGGTCGATGCCCGCGACCTGGCTCATGAATTGTTTGAGCTGCTCGCCGCCACTACCCTTCGGGTCGCCAATCGTCGCGGATGTTGCGACAAAGCGGACATTCCCGGGATCGACGCCAAATGCATATATCACCCTGCGAATGAGCAATGCCAGCTCTGCCGCCTGGGAACCGAGATAGGTATGTGCTTCGTCCAGCACAATCCATTCGAGCTTTCCTTGAGACGCATTGAGGATGTTGGTGTCCTGGGTTCGGACCAGCATGTACTCGAGCATGGTGGCATTCGTAACGAGGATCGGAGGCGGAGAGGACCGCAGCGTCTTTCTATCCTGAACCCAACTCGGTGCTCGGTTGAGAGTACCGGCGGGAAACGTATCCGGCGTGAGTCCGTTGTAGAGGCAAAACCGAATGTCGCTGCCGAATGGCTCCGTCCATGCGCGAAGCCGATCCCGTTGACTGTTGATCAGCGCGTTGAGCGGATACAGGAAGAGGGCACGAACGCCAACCAGCTTACTTGCGATCCGCGCCTGCTCACGTACCAGGCGATCGAGGATCGGGACCATGAAACATTCGGTCTTACCGGAACCGGTACCACTGGTGACGACAAGCGACTTTGCGACGGCATCCGACAGAATTTGCCACGCCAGCAGCTGGTGCTCATATGGTACACGGTCCTTCGAAAAGCGGTACTCCGCCGCCAGTTCAGGAATTGCAAGATCCATCGCGTCGACGAGAGCAGGATGCAACAGATTCCCGGAAAGCTCCCGCATCGTTTTGTTTGGCCAGTGTCCAGCCGAAGACGGCCTCAAACGTCGGATCGGACAGATAGCTTCCGGATTGCCCATACGGCCGGGAAAAGACTTCCATCAGCTGCCGGCGGAGCGGAACGCTCGCGAAACCCAGCGAGCTCACGGTCCCTAAGGCCGCCCGATTCGCAATCAACGGCAGCATTTGGGAGAAGTATGCCTGTTCCATACCGGCCCCTTGTTAGATGAATCGGAGTTTGTTGCTAGCCAGGCATCGCCCGACGGTCAAATCGAAAGCTTCAGTGAACCATTCCGCGTCAAATGCCTGAACGGCTCGAAGGGTGCGTATTCCCTCATTCTCGTTGGACCAATCCATAGGAAAGTCGCCTGCTGCAGCCAAAGCTAGAAGAATCGGCATACTGATGACCGAATCGCGGTGGTCAAACGTCTGCGAAGATAAGAACGCGGCGCGTTGGTCGTGACGCGCCTGATTCAGATGGGTGCCAAAACCTCGCGGCCATTGTTCCCCGCTATGGCTGCGCAAGAGTTGTTGTAGCGTGCAGTCGGGACCGCTGAATAATTGGGAGCGAAATGTCTCGTTCATGAAATCCTGTCGCGCGAGCAGCAGGTCCGGAGTGTCCTCCTCCAAAACCGCCGCCTTCGCAATTTCCAGCAGAATTCGCAAGGACGGACTGGCAATCGTCAGATCGAGAATTCTTCGCTCGATGTGGGGCCTGAACAAGGTTCGCCAATCGGCGGCAAGCCAGTTCGTGCATTGAGATCGCAATACTTCCATTGCCGCGCGCCACGTCTTGAGGGAAATGATTTCCCACATCATCGGCAATTCCGCTGCGAACCGGTTGGGAAAAGTCGCTGGCCAGGAACCGATCCGAAACGCCAATGCGGCCATACCTTCCGGAGATCTCGCGAAGCAAGACCAGAGATCCAGTGTCGGTAGCGGAAGATGGCCGAGGTGTCCCGCCGTCTGCTCCACACACGACCAATCCGGATGACAATAATCCGCGGCAAGCGCGCGGACGATGGAGTCCATGGTCGATCGTCGGAGCCACGGATCCGGCAGCCGCAGAGCAGCGGTCAAAGAGCGCTTTTCGGCTCCGCCGACAGTGTCTCCATTGCCTACGGTCCAAAGCATCGGCCGGAATCCGATCCTGGATCCTTTCCCGGGAAAGATCAGCCACGGACCTGGGTTGAGATCGTTTGCCAGAAAAGCCCAACGCGCCGTGCCCGCATCCGCAAGTTCCGTGACCGGCAATGAGACGGCTTCCTCGGCGGGAGCATCGACGTATTGCATGGACCGGGAGGCCGCGAACTTGCTCAATGCCGAGGTGTTCAAGAACGGTTTCAGGAAGCGTAACCGAGTAGTTCGTGTTTTCCTTCAGCAGCTCGCATGAGTAGCGGCCAACTCTTATCGCCGATGAACTGTCGCCGACTTCCAGCTCAACTTTCACAAACGCGTCGAGTGAATCTGCTTCGGAAAGCATCCTCTCAATTTCCGCGGCGTAGTCGATAAGCCGGATTTCCACGCGAGTCTCGTGAGCGTTGGCTCCTAGTGATTTTCGGACGGAGCTTTGATAGCGGCCGCCGTGCAAGCTCAAATAAAGTACCGCGCGGATGGTATTTCCCACAAAGGCCAGGAGCCTCACTCCGTGAAGGCTGCCGCTAGCCAACATCGCTCCCTGAGGAAGCTCATTATCGCCGGCATCGAGGACGCGTATTCCTCTTGCCGGAAACGGGAGCCGCAGACGGACCTCGTTGGGATTGTGGGCCCACACCATTTGCAGGTCACACCATTCAGGAGGAACCCCAAGGCCGTCGTAACGCAGGTGGAGCCGGAGATCGGTACCATGTCGCTCAACCGAGCACGAGATATCGTCGGTGTCGACGGCGCACGTTAATAGCCGCCAGTTCAACAAGTGAATAGCGCCCGATGCGGGGGAAGCGCCCGGTTCCATGACGACCTTCGCTTCCTCCGGAAGCAGAACGAGTCGAGACTTGAATTCCGTTGGGCCTTCAGACGGGTAATAGGCGTCGACAGGTCCGTAGAGGCCTACCGGAGTTTTCGTTGTGCTGCTTCCGGCTATGTGCCACGAAAGGCTGCCGGCTGCGGGGCGGGCTGCGCCTCCATCGGAAACCCTATAGAGACGCGGTAGTCCGCGGAACGCTATTCTGGATTCGGTCGGCAGGTCCCATGCGCGCGCGCCGCGCAACTCGAGTTCTTCTTCCAGGACGGCCGCGTTCGCAGAGCGCGCACGGAATTCGGCGCCGAATCCATCTTTGATGCGAATAGTCCCGCGAAATCGCCAAACCGTGCGTTCATCACCGGCAAAGCTGCCGACACATTTCGCTATACCGGTGTCCTCCGGTTCGACGACCCACTCCCCCGGCACGCAGACGAGAGCCTCCAAAGCGCCGATCCCACCGCCACCCTGCCGAACGAAGCGTGAAGGCCGCGTGCAATCCTCCTGGACTTCAAACAACCAGGGCAGATTGCCATTCAGGCTTCCTCCGCGGGCGATCCCGCTGTGCCATACGTGTCCTTCAGCGTCGATCAAACACATGGTATGTTCCGCGAGCGCGGGGCCGTTTAGACAGTCCAGGGGCCTTCGCTCCAGGCGATATTGATCCTTGCCGGCCAACTTCCGTAATGCGACGTCGGCGATCTTACCGCCTCTCGCCACTTTCAGCGTTAATGAGCGCGATAACGAAGCCGGATCTGCATTGAACGCCGAGGCCAACTCTGTGCCTTCCATATATTCAGGAAGCTCGACGTCGGAACGGAGTTGCCAGATTTCGCCTGCCTGCTCCAGTCTGCGCTCGACTGAGATTTTGCGGACACGATGGGTAATACGACTATCCGCGGCGTCACGAACAAGCTGCTCGATGAGAGCCTGGGCATGGGAATCCTCAACCGGAATTGGAAACTCACTGCGCCACGTGGGGTTGGTTCGATTGAGGACCTCCAGGGCGCCGGCAGAGGAGGTCAAGTTTGCTTTGCGCCTGAGTTCCAAAACCGTAACGATAACTTCTGAGAGAAGCGCGTAGATTTCCTGTTGTCGGTAAGCGCGAGGCAGGTCTTCGGCAAGGCTGCTGATCCAGTCGTGAATATCCCCGCGCTCCGCATTTCCATTGGCTGCCAGGCGCAGGACTCGGTTCAAGAGACGGCCGATGTTTCCCCGCGCGGAAGCGAGCAACTGCATCGGCAAGCCGCCCTGAAAGGCGATGCTGCCGAGGAACCGAAATCCATGGGATTGGCCGACTCCAAGGCCCCACTCGCGAAGCCCGGTCTCGACGCAGCGGCTGCGTTCGTTCTGGTTCCACCCATCTGGTTTGGCTCCCAAGGCTTCGATAATCGGCTCCCATGACCAGCCCGAACCGTCATATCGTCGACGCCACCATTCGGACGCATAAAGGACGAACAGCCTCGGGAAAACCACCGCCCGACGGGAAATCTCGCCCAGGGTCGCGCGCATCAGCAGCGGCGCGAGCATTTGTTTGAGAGATTTTTCCAGATCTTCGAACTCGCCGGCCTCGGTGCGGTAGGTGTACAGATAGGATCCTGTGGGACGCTTAAGGCCGCGTCGTTCGAAGAAGTGCTGCTGCCACATCGTAATCGGGTGTTGTGTGGCAGTTTGATTTGCCGGACGGGCTCCTGCCGATGGTTTCATGACAACTTCCTGTATCGGTTGAGCGGGTGTTTGTACCAGTTTTATGGACGACTGTCCAGACGGCTTTTACACTCGGTGCCGTCCAACAACGCGTTTACGTCAACCCGGCTTGCGGGCGGGCACCTTACGGTAACGGGCTGTCGGCTACAACCCACATGAATGACTGGACATCGATCAGGTCAGCGGTTCCCAACGCCCGAAGACGACCCAACAGGTGTTCCATCTCTATTATCCTGCTGCGCGAATTTTTCGCCCGAGCTCGTAGAGGTTGAGAACTGCATCGCGGGCGTTCTTCAAATTGCTGGACTCCAGAAGCAACGTCAACTCCCCTCGACCCTGTTCGAAAATTACTTCTGATTTCTCGAAACTCTCGAGCGGTGTGAGGTATACGTCGATGGCCGGTGCGGCCGACCGACCGAACCCGGCGGATAACCGGAAAAGAGTGTGAGGAGCTTTCCGGAAGGCTTGCTCGACTCTGACGCTGAATGCCTTCGTGCCCGGAACAACCCGGAACGCTTCCTCACTGGCTTGTTCAAACAAATCCTTGAAAAAAGGGCGGGACTAGTCCGGACAGTCCGCAAGAATCTCACTCCCGCTAGCTTTTCGGGTCAGAGACAGCATTACCGGAAAGTTGAGACCCAAGCTCCCGAGAACTCGCCCTGTGGAAAGTCTGAATACCGGAGCGTGGGTCCGAACGTGTCAAATCCGAGTATCGGCCGCTGTCCGCTTCGCGGAGTTAAAGTCTCGCCTTTCCGTCGACTGTACTTCTGAATGCGCAGGGTGGGTTTTACTAATCGTAAACGCTACGCGCTTGGGAGTAATCGCATGAAGACCGCCCTTCAGGTTATTGGGCGGCGGACATTCCGCCTCGATCATCTTCCGTGTAGTCGCGCAAATTTGCAGGGGAAGACTCAGCGCCGGGCTTTGCACAAGACTTGCCGAGTTGTAGCGCCACTCCAAATATAATGCGGATCGGTCGACAGATTTTCTGTCAAGCAAAGCCTCAGACCTTTTAAGCAGAGTTTCAGCGGCCTTGGTTGGAGATTGAACAAGGCAACCGCTCCACTGAGACCGGTCACGATTCTGGAAGAATGCCGAGATCTTCCAGAATCCGCGTAACGGTGAACGCCGGCCGCGGACAAGGGGATGGCCAGGTTTGTGAGCTCCTACGTTCCGCAAGAGTAGTCCCGTATTGCCCTGAAAAACGCCGACCGCCCTGTATCTTACACAAACTAAAGGAGCGGAGAGGGGGGATTCGTTCCGTCTCCCGGATAGTGAGATCTGCAAGTTACAGATTCAACGTTGCCGACGTTCCCAAGATTGCCACAGTTGCCAGGGCGCATTGCCCTAAAAGACCCTGGACCTCTTTGACGGCTCCGTCACGATCGCCTGGGAAGATTCGGGGCGATCAGAGATACCAAACCTCGTTCGACAAGGTTGAGGGGAACGGTTCATCATCGATTTCACATCTTCACATCGTCGCACCATTTCAAAGTCACAACCAGGCATCCGGATCTGTCTTGGGCGAATTGTAACAATGGCCGCCGGCGTTCCGTTTCGTGGATCCTGCGCGGTACAATCAATCCGCGTGGCTGCCCGTCGAAATCCTAAAACATGGCCCCTCGTCAAACGGTTGGCTGGAGTCGAGATCGACGCTATCCGACCGTTGCTTATGAGGCAGTGCTTCGTTGAGGGTAAAGGATTCTCGGCGCAATATCCCGGCGATCGCACTACTAGCTGCGCAACCACGGCAATTTGCTTATATGCGCTATCGGAGATGGGCCTTCTATCTGACCCGGAGAGGAAATCATTCCTGAATCTCCTTCTGTCGTTGCGTGTAAGTAATACGACCACAAATGCCGGCGCATTTCCCAGGACAACGTCGGGAACGTCCAGCGTGTGGACGACCGGCCAAGCAGTACTCGCACTCGCCAGTCTCCGTGCGTCCTGGGACATGATTCGGCCGTCCGTCGAATGGCTGCTGAAAACACAAAGCAGTAACGGCGGTTGGAACTTCCCAGGCACGGATGAAGGAAACGAGCGCCTGATCTATACCTTCTATCCGGCGCTCGTAATATCGCGGTTTCGGAGGAGACTTGGCGATGCGGGCACCTCTGCCCTGAGCAGGATTTCAAGTTTCATAAATTCCTGCCACGAGTCCACTAACCCTTGGTGGATACCGCTACGCAGTCAATTGAAAACCGTACTTGGCCCGAGGCTAAAAGGCCAGCAGTCTACCGATACCGTGTCATTTGCACAATACTGGGCGCTGTTTGAGGAGGACCAGTGGCGGACAATGCGTGTCGACACGATTGGATGCCGGAGCGTTTCAGTATGGCCGTGCTGCGTGGTGCGAATTACCTGCACCTTCGCCACCTCTTCCCGGCCGACCATCCGTTATCACTGTTACACATCCGTTATTTTTCGGACGAACGGAAAAGCATCGGTTGGAATGACAGCGACGAAGACCGCCCCAAAACCTGGGCGACTGCTCTCGGCGCACTCACTTTGCATAGATGGGGCACGGATGTTGTACGCAATGGTGCAAATATCCGGAGGCTGCCCACTCGAGCGGAACTGCTCACGAAATTGAAAAATCAGAAGCCGCAGGTATCCCAATCATCATCCGCCGCCCGTTTGTTGTTGCGTCGGATACCGCGGCTTCAGCCAGGCACGGCACACGCTACTGAGTACCAGCACTGGGTGCGCGACGTGATGACGTTTCTATTCGGCGACATACTTAAAGAACCGAAGATCGAATCGAAGACGTTTTTCGACACGCTCCGGCGCGATATCACATTCCGAAACGCAGCAGAAAAGGGACCGTGGTTTGACTGGAAGCTGCAGTACCGAATAGATCCGCTTCTAATCGAGTGTAAGAACAAGGATCAGCTGACTTATAACGACCTTCGTCAAACGGCGGCTTATCTGGGCAAACGAATGGGCACGTTAGCCATTTTGGCTTGTCGGAAGAACAGCGGCACTGATGTTTTGGAGCTCTTGAACTGGTTCGTGAACAACGACGAGAAATATGTGCTCGTCCTTAATGACCGAGACTTAATTGATTGGATCCGGCTGAAAGATACAGGGGAAGACCCGGCGGAAGCGATTGCCGATGTTTACAGATCGCTACGAGAAGGAGCCCAGTGACTTCAGAAGTTCGCCGCGGCCTCAAGGTCGTCGCCTCCCCATTCGCGATAGAACGTCTGTAGAAAATCTCTCATCACGGTAACACGCTCCGTTGCGATTCTGCGCCCCATGCCCGTGTACATATCGCCCGGCAACCGGAGGAGCTTATCGTAGAAGTGATGTATTGAAGAGATGCCGTACTGCCCAACTGCGCCACTGGGGTCGGGATTCCATAGCGGCCGTTGATGTGCGCCACCAAATGCAAATACGCGTGCAATTCCGATTGCTCCGAGCGCATCTAGACGATCCGCGTCCGCGAATGCCTGATATTCAAGCGATGGGGCTTTGGGATCACCGGCCCGGCCAGGTAACCAGTGGTGGGCATGTATACACGCCGTAACTGGTGCTATTTTG
>WNFT01008271.1_pt1 | contig 13252 bp, 16 predicted proteins | sample 5400191 | NCBI WGS metagenome assembly WNFT01 (sample SAMN13153359, study PRJNA577476) | soil metagenome | isolation source: 80 cm saprolite under Madrone tree | place: USA:California | collected 2016-06-14
GCTCCGACGTTATGTCGGTCGAGCGCGGTAAGCATGGCGGCGAGCGCCACGGATTTGTCGGCAGGCGTTGCGAACGGGAAGGTTGAAACCAGGTCTTCCAGGGTCGAGAGCGCCGCTTGCGCGTCCTCTTTGGTCGGCTGTGGCGGGATCGGTGGAAATTCCTGGACCGGCTTGTAAATGAGACCCGTCACACTATCGTAGCCGGGAGCGTCGCAGAGGGAACCGTCCTGGCGCAGGAAGGGGGTGCCGGCTATCCCGGTCAGTACCGGCAACTTCCACCGGCCCGCATTGGCAAGATAAAGTTGAGCCACGTCGTGGGGCGGGTCGATCGGTTTCCAGATGTCGGAGCGCCCGTCGTATTTCATGAACCGCGCCGCGCGCCCCAGTGTGAACCGGAGGTACGGCTGATTGACATCCATCAGCCGCCAGCGCTGCGTTTCGCTGCCATCGTCGCTCTTGATATGGCGTTGCATCACCGGACGTATCACCTGCAGGCCGCGCTGGTAAATCTCATCGTCGAGGTCGATAAGCGCGAGCTCTGCCTCATTGACGATGCGTGGCAGTTCGCCGGCGATGACCTGGATAGTCGGCCAGGGTTTTTCTGTCGCATCGCCGGCGGCCTTCCCGGTCGCGGCCTGACGCTTTGCCGTCAACCACTTACCGTAACAGCGCACGACCTCTTCGTAGAGGCGGTCCGCATATTTAGCGGCGATGCCATTGGGGTGCTTCGCCAGCTCGTCCGTGATCGCGTCGACGTCCATGCCCTTGCTGGCGAGGTGCCAAACAACGGCATTGAACGCCTCGCTGCGCCCACCTTCCGGTGCGCCATTGTGGATTATGCTGTCATAGTCCGTCCCCCCGTCCTGCTTGCCGGCGTCGTTGAAATCGAGGCCATTAGTTTGCTGTCGTGTTTCTCCAGTGTGGCGCGCGAGCAGCGTGTCGATGAAGCTGTCGAGCGGCGGCAGCTCAACACAAGAACCACGCTCAAGCGCGCTCACTGTTATGTACCGTTTCGTGTTGCGGTAGATTTCAAGACCGGCGCCGGTATTGCGGTTAAAAGTAAATCGGCGTTGCTGGTTGTCTCCATCGGCTTTGCCGATGACGCGGCATCCGGTGCCGCTCACTGTTGTTTCCTTATACGCGCCGTTCGCCTCTGTGAGTATTTGCCTCGCCCAATCTTCAAGTTCGCTGCTTTCCAGATCGACGCAATGGTCCAGGTCAATTGCGCCGATACCAGAGCCCATCAGCGCGTACCCAATACCGTCGGCGTGGCCGGCTCTCATGGCGGCGACCGCGTCCTCGTGGCGCCCCCACGTGTCGGGATCGTCCGATCTGGCGTGCTGGGATGGGTGCCGTGCCTGATAAGGCGGCTTGGTCCACTTTATCTTGCCGTCCTTCGTGGTGCGTTGCTCCCAACGCCAGACCAGCCAGCGCGGTTGTTCGGTCAGCGGTTGCAGTGCCGGCGGAAGGTGTGCAAGATTTTTGTGGTACGTGTTTGGTTTTTCCATCACACCCTCCGCATCCGGGTCCAAATATCGCGAAGCCATTTTGCTTGTTTTTCGGTCAGCTCCCCGCCATGGACGGTTCGGCAAACCATGTCTTCGACAAACTCTCGTTCGCGATCTCGCAGCTGGTCGACATGCTTCTGGCACTCGCGCGCAATTTGGTGCCAACCAGGCTCATCGACGCTGTAGAAGCCGCCGTTGCGCTCAGCTTCTTTCCTGCCGTCGTCGCGGCCGGACCGATAGGCGGCGACCATGTCCTCTTCGGTGTATTTGCGGTCGCGGCCATTATGGCCATTTGCGCCGGTTATGCCGTCCGCGAGCACGTGGATATCGAGCTTCTCGCTGTGAAGTGTTCGCCTGATCGCGTGCACAGCCGCCAGCACCTCGCCGTCTTTGTCAGAAGACAAGTAACGGATCAGCTTGCCGAGCTTGTCGGCGATCGGGGCGAGGGCGTTCATGGTGCGCCCCCGTATGCGATCGTCGGCGCTCCTTCATGCCGCCACGACCAAACGAACCAGGCGTGGTTTTCGCTGGGGCTGGCAATTTTCGGCTCGAACCAGACGATGCGCCTGGTGAGCACCAGCTTTGTCGCGAAGGCCTGGCAATCTGCAAATAGATGACGCCGGGTGATGGCGGAATCGTAGTCGACCCTCAGCAGCATGGCGACGACGCCCTGGCGTGGCTCGGTGAGCTGCAGCGCCCGTTCTATGAACTGCTGGGCCAATCCATATGGCGGGTTGGTCACGATGCTGTCGTACCGCCCAGGATGGAAACGCTTGAGGAAGTCACAGCCGTCTATGATGTCGGTACCGACGACGCTGAACCCGTGCCGGCGTAGGGCGTCCACAATCTGTCCGTCGCCGGCCGCCGGCTCGCAGATGTCCACGGCGTGGAAATTACGCAGGTGCGGCGCCAGCACATCGGTGACCCACGCCGGGGTCTGGTAGCCGTCGCGATCCTTCCGGGCGTACTCGCTGTTGCGTTGGCTCACCGCCAGCACCTCTCGCGGCGCCCGCACATGCGGCACCGCCAGTCAGTTGCATCATCTGTGAACCGTGGCAGCAATTCACCGGCAACGGTCGCCTTGATCACAGTGACAGCACGGTCCGACCACGCTTGCGCGCGTTCGGCATTGAACGGGTGCAAGAGGTGCAGCCGTTCCATTGTGTTGCTACTAAGCGCGGTGAAGATCGCGGGATATTCGGTGACGTTCAAATAGGCCTGATAGAGCCAGCATTGCGCCGCGTAACCCGGATAGGCCTTCTCCAAACCGTCACGTTCGAGCGACTTCCAACCCTTATCGCCGAGCGCCTTGTGCTCCCAGATACATGGGTACCCGACACCTGGCAGCGCCGGTCCTGCTGTGATGATCCCGTCGGCGTGGCCGCGAAACAGGCCATCAGCGGCTTTGAAGCCAAGCTGATCGTCCGGCGCGAACTTGAAGCCGGCGCGGACGAGGTGCTCACGCGTCAACGCTTCGAATAAGTGACCGCGCCTGAAAATGTCGCGCGTTCGGCTTGGGTGCGCCGGGTCGACCATCCAGTCATACTGGATCCGGCGCAGGCACTCGCTGCCGACTGCGGATGCGCCAAGATAATGGCGTGAGTTTTCCTCTGGCAATTCGGCCGCCGCGATCAGGTCGTTGATAGCGACGCTGATCGAGGCGGCAGAGAGGTTTACACGATTGAAGTCGAGCATTTTCAGAACCCGATTCCGTCGTTCAGCTGGGTTTGCGGCCGGGTGATCGTTCCGCCGGCGTCGCGCGCCGCCATCGCCTGGCGGATCAAGTCGAAGGCGGCACACAGGAACCGCACCATGGTTTCGCGCGGCCAGTCATTGAGCGGCAACATCCAGTCGATACCCGGCACATCGGCGAGATCCGGCAGGATCGTGGCCACTGCGCCGGCGTCCCACGGCGCCGGGTAGGTCCCGGTTTCTCGGATAGCTTCCTCGACAACGGAAAGGTTGAACCCTTCTGCGCTGGCCTGTTCGGCACGCTTGCTGATCCAGGCGCAAATGCCGGCCATCACGAGCCATCCGAGCTCGTAGTCGGAAAGTTTCCCAACCGGCGTACCGGGTGGGACCGCGCCGCCGATAACTTTGCGCGCGCTCTCGATGGCTGCGGCGGTTGACCTCCGCAACCATTCGTCTTCAACAGCCGCCAGCGTCGGCTTGGTGAGTTTTATCTGGCCCATGCAGGCCTCATGATCACGGGTGCTGCGGTGGCTGCTGCTGCAGTGACCGGCGATGCGGTCCCCGGTGACGCTGTGCCCCCGTCCGGCTTGGCGACCTGTTCGACTGGATGCCACTCCCGCCGGTCTGGAGTGATCACTTCGGTGAGGACGTTTTTGGCTTTGTATTCACCCTTCGGCGGCTCGCTGCCGATCCGGCCAATGAAGCGCAAGTTGTCGAAGTCGCCGAAGCTGCTGATGCGCCGCGCCTCCTTTGCCGCGTCGGAGTTGTCGCTTGGCTTGATGTTGCGTGCGCTTTCAAGGATGGCGCGCAAACGGCTGCGGCTGATGCTTGCAGCCGCGGCGTGGCCTTCGCTCACGCCGGCAATGGTGAACAGGGTAAAGAACACACGTTTGGCAAATTTGCCGTCGACGACGGTGAATTTTTGCGATGGTATCCGGGATAACTTCAAAACAGCGTTGCGGTCCTGCATCGTTAAAATCGAAACTCATTTTGAGTTCTCCTTGCTACTGTGCTGCTTGGGTGCGTCTGTGGTTGTTCATATTTGATCAGGTCGGTTAGTCGCTCCTTTCTGCTGTGCTGCTGGTAAGTTTGGTGATGAGCTGGCCAAGGTGAGGCTTTTCAAAAAGAGCGAGCTTCCCGGATCGATCGCCGGCTGGATAACCCCACGTATTTGGCATCTGACAAACGAAGACGCGGGTTGGAAGCTCGTTGTCCGCAAAACTGACCAGCTGGAATGTGATTATTTGATCGACAATTCCCGGCAATTCGCGGCCAGTTTTCTGGCCTTCGATTTGAATTCCCCATTCACGGCGCCTGAATTCATCCGTGACCGCCTCAAGAATGGCAACGAACACGACGTTCTTGCCTCGCGCGTGCTGTAACTGCGTGAGCCATGCCAGCATCTCACGTGCATGTAAGCCGTAGGCGCCGCGAACATCCTTTTTGCCGCGTTCGGTAAATGCTTCAGGTTGTTGTTCAGACCACTGAAAACACAGTCGGGCCGCTACGGTGACGGAATCAACGAAATAGGTGTCGAAATAGTCGAGGGACATCGCTTCGAATTCTGGTTTGATCGCCTCATAATGCGCGCTCGAATAGGATGCGGTCGGCGGCAGATTGGGATTAGCGCCGGTGAGGAAGCACGCAAGGTTTCGACACTCGTTCCAACTGGCGGGCCGAACCGTGGCCACGGGTACGCCGATGACGGCCTGGTCGCCAGCTTCAAGATCGACAAACAAGCACCGGCTTGGATTGACAGTTTTTAACAAGCTGGTCTTGCCGATTTTCGGCGGTCCAACGATCAGGATCTTGGCACCGCTTTGTTCGGCCATTCTTTCATCCGCGCTTATGATTTGCATGTTTAGTGTCCTTTTCTTTGAGGGTTCCGGTTATGGCCGCACCGGGCTTTGAACGGCACGGTGACGCGTTCGAAGCCGGGCACGAGGGACGAACTTCGATAGGCAGTTTCGGCTTGTACTTGAGTGAGTTTGTTGAGCATTTTCTAACTTCCTTTGTTAAATGGGGCGCCGCCTACGCGACGCGCTGCATGACTTTCGGTGCCGTCACTGTGATGCCGATGGCGTGAAGATCGTATCCAGCTCCGGCGAGTATGCGATTGATTGCGTGAAGCTTCGAAATTGCTTCGGCGCTATGTTTGTCGCCTGCTTCAACCAGCGACAGCGCAGCCTTGAACGCTTTAGTAATTTTTGTCTCGGGTGCGGGCTCCATATTTGCCTGGCCCGCATCATTGGTAACGCGTGCACGCTGACGATCGAGGCGCTCCTGGAACCAAGAGCGCAAACTCTGGACCTTGAGGATCCTCTCCCCACCAAGGCGAGTGAGAAAAGTGGTCTGCGCCTCTTCAGGCGCGTTATCGAAACATCTGATCAATTCCGCCAATGCGTCGTCCGGTTTAGACTTGTTTTTCGGCCTCTTGGCCGTCGGCGACGACGCCTTATCTACCGGGGCCTTGTGCCCAGAGATGATTTTCTTAATTTGATCGTAAGTGAAGCGCTCCCCATGCTCGGCGCGCCTGAGGATTTCATTGCAGGCTTTCGCGAGCGTTGAAGGACGAGCAACCAGAAAAAGAGCGGAAATGGGTAAGTTCAAATTCCGAAAATTTCGGGATTTGCTCATTTCGTAAATCCGCATAAAATTCAATGCGGTGTCATCCGACCATCCAAATTCACGATCGAGCCAAGAAAGCCAGTTTCCATGACCCACAAGCCGCTTCGCCTCGGTGAGCCGGCGGCCGATTTCAATGATGTCGCCGACCCCGCGCTTGGCGAGGTCGCGGATTTCTTTTGCATGTTCGGCGAGCGCGGTTTCGGTGGCGGCGAGCGGACCAAGATGAGGCTGTAGATCCTGGAGGGGTTGTGGATCGGGCGCGCTGATGTTATTTGACATTTTAAGGCCCTTTGCTTGGCGGCGAGGGTTTGCGGGCGGGCGGCTTCGGGCAACCGGGGTCGCCCGCTTCGCTTAGGCGATGCGGCGTTTTAGGCGGCAGGGATTTCTTGATTCGGCTGCGCGGTCCGACGCGCAACAGGCCGTATCCGCGACTGGATCCAAGCGCGCGCGCGCCCCTTCGTCGTCATCGGCAATTTGCCGTAATAGCCAATGAGCTCGGGGCCAGTGTCGATTGCCGGGCTCGTGTGTTTCGACATTGAGGATGTTGAGGTTTTATAGCCTTCGTCGGTGACGAATTGCGCTATGGCGGGATTTCCGACGACCGGATCTTTGTCGTCGTCCCGCTCCGGCGGGGCCATCGGGGGCATTGCTGCGTCCTTGCTAAGCGTTGGACGCACCGATCACTGCGCCCTTTTGAAACGCTCAGAACTTCCGAGCGTCGGACGTAGTCATGGCAAAATCGATTGATTGTCGAAATTTGTTGATGGTCGAGATTTGTCGCAGTTTGTCGGGATTTAGTCCGAGGGTGGCGACAACACCTTGTTACGAGCGGTGCGCGCGGTGTCGCGCGATACCTTGTAATCAGCAGCCATCGCCTCCTCGGTCATCGATGCAAGTTGGGCATGGGTTAGGCTGCCGTTGCCGATTGCGGTTTGCATCTTGGCGACAACCGCTTCGGTCTTTCCGGTCTTCGGCCCGCGTCTCCTTGAGGGTTGCGGAAAATGTTCTGCCTGATGCCTACTTTCACGTTTGCCGTCACGGTTTTGGGCGGCCAGAGGCTGTGGTGATGGCTTGGGTTGTCTAGAGGTCTGTTGCTTTTTGGGTTGCTCGCCATCGTCAGTTTTAATCGGTGTCGGTGGTATGACGGGTGCCGGCGGCGGCGCGGGCGCCGGCAATTCAACAGGCCCAGGCTCGGCAGCATTTTCCTTGATCAACGTGTCAAGGCGGTAGCGCAGATCGTTAATGTTGACTGTTACTTTCCCACGCCATTCCTCCTTTTGGTGCTCTGAACCGTCAGCAGGGATCAGCCTACTCCTTTCGTCGATCATTCCTTTTTGCCACTCTTGCAACGGAACTTGTTCCGTCACCCACCACCGAGAGTTGATGAATGGAAATGGACGGCGTGACCGTACTCGTTCCAATCCGCACTCTTCGCGCAGAAATGATTGGGAGGCTCCGACGCTGGCGAGTCCGATACTGACGCCTAGTTCCTGGATGACATCAAGCGCGTACGAAATGTCTTTCCATGCTTCCCTTTTCTTGATGGGGGGAATGAGTCGATCTACGGCAGCCTTGGAGAAATGAACATTTCGATAAATGTAGGCGTCGTTAGTCCCCGCGCAGGTTAGCGTCTTGGCGGAAATCCGGAGCTTGCCGCGTGCATAATCTTTCTGAGGGATATCGACGGCATGGCTACCGTTCAGCTCGCCACGAAGCGGGATGTCGCCGCTCTGCGCATAGTCGCGGAGAATTTTGATCGTTGCCTTTGCAGTTGAGAATTTTGGCTGATCGGCCGTGTGTCGATGCCGATACATGACGCGTAGCCGCCGGAACGCCTCCGCCGGCGAGATAGGTTTGAAATCGTCTTGCACGTGACTTCACCGCCCACCGCCTGGGGAAAGGCGGCGCGGGACAGGCATCCCGGCGGTGAAGGGGGATGCGACGGCTGGCCAGCCGGCCCCGCGCCGGTCTGGAAACTACGCCTCCCGCTTGAGCGGCACAACGTTGGCCGCTGGCGGGTGAACGATGCGATCGATCAGCGCAGCGAGCGCCTCGAAGGCGTGGGCTTTCTCGACATGGTAAGCGTGCCGGTCATAAGTGCCGCGAATTCCGCCGATCTTGTGCGCGAGGCAGCGCTCAGCGACATCTGGATGAATCCCGGCACGTGACATGAGACTGCGTGCAGTCCTTCGAAGGTCATGAAGTCGCCACCCGGTGACGCCACTCGCCTCGTCGAAGGCGGTCTTATATTTTGCGAAGTTCTTCGTCGCGCGACGACCGGTCATGGTGAAGACGTATGAACCAAACACGGGCAACTCGTCGATGATTGCCTTGGCCGCCCCTGATAGCGGGATGACATGTTCTTGCTTTGCCTTCATCCTTGAAGCCGGAATGGTCCAATCGCTGCCGACTAGTTCGTCTCGTGTCATCTTAGCCGCTTCACTACGCCTGGTCGCTGTCAGCAGCAGGAATCGCACAAGGCTTCCATAGGGAGGGCGAAAGTCTTCCGCGGTCCGCCATACACGGTGCAATTCATCGTCCAAGAGTGTCCTGTCCCGGGCATGCTCCTGCAATTTCGTTCGCGCCATACCGCGCCGAATAGGAGACAGGAAATCGTCGTTCCGGCTTGCATACCAATTGAACAACCGTGACAAGTGACCCAGCACCTTCTGGGCCATGTGCGGACCGTTCTCATCCTCGACGCGATCGAGCAGCCGCACGATCTCGGACCTTTTGATGGTGTCGATCTGCTGGCTGCCAAGGGCGGGATAGACCAACCGCGCTAAGGTATTCTTCCGCTCCCGGATCGTCCGGATCTTGCCGCCCTCACGTTCAATGTACTCTTCGGCAACAGCACGTAACGTGTTCTTTGCGGCGTCCTCGACCTTGCGCTTCTCGCTCAGCGGATCACCGCCCTTAGCGACGGCGCCCAAGATCGCTTTCGCCTCCCTGCGGGCCTCCTGAAGAGTCAGGCCAGACTTCAGGCTCATGCGCCGAGACGTTTTGCCGGCGCGGTATTGGACGACGAAGGACTTGTGGCCCTTGGTCGTTACCATCAGGCCGAAGTTGCCTTCCCAATAGGTAATGCGGTCGCGGCCAGGCTCTGGAAGAGGAGCATTGGCGACGAATGCGGGGGTCAGCTTTTGCTTCATCGGATTTTCTCGGGTCAGCGCCAGGTCAGCAAACCTATGTACAATGCCGAGAAACGGAAGGAAAGGGCCGGAAGCAAGAAATGGCGGGTTCTCAGTGATAAGTTGCGCTATGTGGCTGGACACGGCAATGCGCGGAAACAGCGGGAAGGGTATCCTTGTTCCAGCTATAGGAGAGCCGCTTATGGGGATCGACGACCAACACCTCGCAGTCGGTCACGCCATTCCACTGCGGCATGGGCTCGGCGCGGAAATTGAACCTGTGGCCCACCACGGGCTTGAAGTCGTTCTTCATCAGCCACTCCTCGATTAGCGGACCTTGGGTGAGAGCGCGCCAGATCTTTTCCGCCGGATGCGGCATCTCCCGTTCGACGACGACGGAACGCGTGGCGGTGGCGGGCTTGGTCAGTTGGGTCATTGGTCCATCCTATTCAACAGTGATTCAAGGTGGTCGAACCGGTCGCGCCAGAAGGCGCCATAGAGGCTCATCCAGTCGATGAGGGGCTTTAGACCTTGCGGTTGGGCGGTGTAGTGGGTCTGGCGTCCCTCGCGCCTTTCGCGCACCAGCCCGGCGAGCTTGAGGACACGCAAGTGCTTGGACACTGCCGGCTGCGAGACGCGAGCCTCGTCCGTCAGCATCCACACGGTCTGTTCGCCAGTGCGGCACAGCCGCTCGAAGATCGCCCGCCGCGTCGGATCCGCAAGGGTCTTGAAGAGGGTGTCTGGGGCGGTGCGCATGCGCGACCTATAGCTATGTGGCTATGGATCATATCCATAATCCACGAGCTATGAATAAGTCAAGGAGGGAGGCGGGAAGCCAGCGCCTGAATTAATCAGGCCGTGGAGAGAGCTTGAGGAGGCCAAATTCGAGGACTTGGAACCGTCGATAAATTATGATATTAATTGACTGACTAGTCAGTCATATTTGAGTGTGATCGATGGCTGCGAAGCCAGCAAATGCCAAGGGCGGGTTGCGCGCTTCAACACGCCAGCGGTCGCGAGCGCCCGCCTCCGGCGTGAAAGCCCCCGTCCGCAAATCCCCACAGCTCGCCCCCAAGCCGACGCGCGCCGACAAGAGTGCGCTTCGTCGCGACGCCATTGTGGCGGCTGCGTTGGAAGAGTTTTCCGCGCGCGGATTTGCGGCGGCGCGGCTCGATGACGTGGCGCAGCGCGCCGGTGTCGGCAAGGGCACGATCTATTTGCATTTCCGGGACAAGCAGGCGCTGTTTCAGGAGCTGGTGACCACCATGCTGGTCCCGTTCATCGCCAATATCGAAGCGGCGCCGTCGGTTGGGCTGCCGATACGGGTCGTGCTGGAACGGCTGATCGATCTGTTCGTACGCGAGATCTACGGCACCGAGCGCCGCAAGCTCATCCGCCTCATCATGACGGAAGGGCCGCGCTTCCCGCAGCTCGCGGAATTTCACTATCACCACGTCGTCAAGCGCGCGATTGCGGCGATGCGGGCGCTCCTTGAGGCCGCGCATCGCCGCGGCGAGCTGCGCAACGACGCCCTGGTGCGCTTTCCCCAGCTCGTCGTCGCGCCCTGCATGATGGCGATCGTCTGGAGCGGGCTGTTCGACCGGTTTGCGCCGCTCGATGTTGCGGCGTTGATGCGGGCGCATCTCGATTTGATCTTTGGCACGGGAGGCGCATCATGATGATCTCGTTGTGCAATGCTGCGGTTGTGATCGCAGTGGCCGTGGGTATCGCGGCCTGCAACGACCAGGCTCCGCGGGCGTTCCAGGGCTGGATCGAGGCCAATCTCATTTTCGTCGGGCCTGACGAGGCCGGCCGCGTCGAGGCGCTCAACGTACGCGAGGGCGACCAGATCGAGGCCGGCGCGCCGCTGTTCGCCGTCGATGTCGATCTCCAGCGCGCCGATGTGATGTTGAATGAGGCGACTGTGAAGAATGCCCAGTTGGCCTACGATCGTGCGCAGAGGCTTCTCAAAACCAATGCCGGCACCGAGCGGACGGTGGAAGAGGCCGAAGCGGCGTTGCGCACGGCGGAGGCGCGCCTCAATTCCGCCGCGACAAGGCTCACGCGCCGCAAGGTGGCGAGCCCCGTCACCGGCACGGTCCAGCAGGTCTATTTCCGTCCTGGCGAGATGGTGCCGGCTGGCCGGCCGGTCGCGGCGCTGCTGCCGCCCGGCAATCTCAAGGTCCGCTTCTATGTTCCGGAATCCGTGCTGCCGAGGGTCACTTACGGCGACGTCGTGAAGGTCGGTTGCGACGGCTGCGCGGGCGACCTTACGGCGCGCGTCAGCTTTATCGCCAGCGCGGCGGAATTCACGCCCCCGGTGATCTACAGCCGCGACGAGCGCGCGAAACTTGTCTTCCTGGTCGAGGCGCTGCCGGAGAAGCCGCAGCAATTCCGCGTCGGCCAGCCGATCGAGGTGGCCATGGCAGATGTCAGACGACATGACGGAGCGCAGAAGGCAGATGACGGTTCAACAAACCTTCTTTCCGTCCTGCTTCGTCCGCTCTCGTCTATTTGGCCCGTGAAGGAGGCCAAGAGATGACAGCGGGCACCCAATCAGAAACGGGAACAGGAACAGGACGGGTGATGGCATCCGCGGAGCCGCTGCGCTCCTCTGCGTCCTCTGAGACCGGTCCTCCGACATCTGACATCCGCCCTCCGTCCTCCGAAATCGCCATCGAGGTCGAAGGCTTGACCAAATCGTTCGACGGCCGCGTGGTCGTGCGCGGGCTCACAATGCGGGTGCGGCGCGGGCTCATCTACGGCTTCCTTGGCCCCAACGGCTCCGGCAAGACCACCACCATCCGCATGCTGTGCGGGCTTTTGACCCCCGACTCGGGGCGCGGCACCTGCCTCGGCTTCGACATCCTGACCGAGTCGGAAAAGATCAAGCGGCACGTGGGCTATATGACCCAGCGGTTCAGCCTCTACGAGGATCTCTCGGTGCGGGAGAACCTCGAGTTCATCGCCCGCATTTATGGCGTCCCCAACGCACGGCGCGCCGCCCGCGAGCAGATCGCGCGGCTTGGTCTTACCGGCCGCGAAGAGCAGATCGCCCGTTCGCTGTCGGGCGGCTGGAAGCAGCGCCTGGCGCTCGGCGCCTGCACCCTGCCCAATCCGCAGCTCTTGCTGCTGGACGAGCCGACCGCCGGCGTCGACCCCAAGGCGCGTCGCGAGTTCTGGGATGAAATCCACAAGCTGGCCGGGCAGGGGCTCACCGTGCTGGTGTCGACCCATTACATGGACGAGGCCGAACGCTGTCACGAGATCGCCTACATCGCCTATGGCGAACTCCTCGCCCAGGGCACCGTTCAAGAGGTCGTGGGCCAGTCCCATCTCGCCACCTATGTGGTCACCGGCCCCGGCCTCGCGCAGCTCGCCGATGAACTGCGTCGGCGCGACGGCATCGACATGGTGGCGCCGTTCGGGGCAAGCCTGCACGTCTCCGGCCGCGACGCCGGCAAGCTCCGGGCGGCGGTAGACTCCTATCGGGCCGATCCCGTGCTGTCCTGGCAGAATGCCGAGCCATCGCTGGAGGACGTCTTCATCGAAATGATGGGGCGCAGCCAGGACAATTACCAATGAGCACCATCGCGCTTGACGCTACCGGCGGCTTCTGGCGGCGCACCGGCGCCATGCTGCTCAAAGAGTTCCTGCAGCTGCGCCGCGACCGCTTGACGCTCGCCACCATGATCACCATTCCGCTGATGCAGCTCCTGCTGTTCGGCTATGCCATCAACACCATGCCGCGCGATCTGCCGACCGCGGTGCTGCTCCAGGAGAACAGCGACGTCGGGCGCTCCATCCTCAAGGCGCTGGAGAACACCCGCTATTTCAAAGTCACCCGCGTGGTCCGCGACGAGGCGGAGTTCGACCAGCTGTTGCAATCGGGCGCTGTCCTGTTTGCCGTCGAGGTGCCCGCCAATTTCGAGCGGGCGCTGCGGCGCGGCGACCGACCTGCGCTCCTCGTCGCGGCCGACGCCACCGATCCGGTAGCGTCAGGGTCGGCGCTCGGCACGCTCGGCCAGCTCGTGCAGACCGCGCTCGCCAACGAACACGCCATCCCGGACCAGACGGCTCCCGCCTTCGATATCCGCCAGCACGCCCGCTACAACCCGGCCGCCGTGAGCCAGCTCAACATCGTGCCGGGGCTCCTCGGCGTCATTCTCACCCTCACCATGCTGATCTTCACGGCGCTTTCCGTCACCCGCGAGATCGAGCGCGGCACCATGGAGAATCTGCTGGCGATGCCGATCCGGCCACTGGAGATCATGCTCGGCAAAATCACGCCCT